>Ga0222673_1000005_pt1 | contig 178348 bp, 178 predicted proteins | sample AntAcemetagen801_FD_179845 | JGI IMG/M metagenome (GOLD analysis project Ga0222673, IMG submission 179845) | Saline water microbial communities from Ace Lake, Antarctica - #801 | ecosystem: Environmental > Aquatic > Non-marine Saline and Alkaline > Saline | place: Antarctica: Ace Lake...
CTTTGGAACTCCTTTACTATAATGCGACAGGAAGTGAAGATTTTCTTTCAGCATAAGAGGGAAGTTTTGTTCACCATTTGCAATGAGCGTTTGGTATTGCTCTGAGGCTTGGTAATAACCTTGGTTAGGCAAAGAGTCGATGACACGTTTTCCAAGAGAAAAATGTACCTGCCAAATGGCGATGTATATCAGCAAAAACGCAGAGAGAGACAGTGCAAGAAATTGAGAGATTTTGTAAAAATCATACTGCCCTCCTGTCTTTTTACGCATTTGTACAATGACGAGTGGCCAAAACAAAATCATAATCATAGCGAGTGCCTTCGTGCCAATGGCACACGCAAAAGAGATACCAAACAACAGACTACACAAAGGAAAAATATGTTTATGCTCCTTCTTATCGATAAGGATAAGATACGACACAATCATGCTCATACAGAAAAAGAGCATAGTACTTTCCAGCATCACAGCTCTTCCATGAACAATGAGTGCATTGTCGAACACATAAAAGAAGCTCAACAAGAACGCCCAAAGTGGTTTGCGTGTAATGTAGAGAAAGGCAATGTAGAGAAGAGGCGCAATCAACCATGCGAAAAGAGCAGGGAAAAACCGATATCCTTTAAAGGAAAATCCAGCAGGAAGTTCTTTTGCATAATCTGTACCGATAAAAGAATCGTCAATGTCGTTTGCATTGAAGAGTTTTTCACCGGCAGCAATGAGCAGCTTGCCTAGTGGAGGGTGTGGTTCCATGAAATACACTTCGTTCAGATATTTTTCTGCAGAAGCAACGTGGTAGTTTTCATCCCAATACAGATCGGGAGGATTGGTGTAATTCCAAAAATACGTCAGAAATGCAAACAGCGTCACCAGAATACCGAAATAGACACGAGGTTGCTGTAGCCAAAGAGGAACACCATAAAAACGCGACATTGCTGAATAATATAGCGTAACTTTTATAGAAAAAATAGGATGACATCGATTACAAAGAGTACAAGGATTCCTTGTATTCTTTGCTATCTTTGTATTCCTCGTAATCTTTTTAACTTTTCAAAGAAATACATGACGCAGGTCTATTTACTCGCTATTCTGCTTTGTACATGGCTCAAATGCGCGCTCGACCACCGAAGAATAAAAACTGGCTGTTTAGCATCATCATATTTGGTGTGCTGATTGCGATGTCTCTTATGTCCCTGATGAATCCAGAGCGTATTAGCGAAAAGAAGTTTGCAGATGCGCCAGAGATTTCTATTTCAGAAGTAACCAAAGGATACAATTCCGGTCGCTTCAAAGAGATTACGATTCACGACAATAAAGTCTATATAGAGACCATGACAGGAGCGTTGATTCAGTCCTATAAAGAGTCTGCGGATACGGTGTCTCAATTGGGATGGAATGATCCAAGCAACGATACAATCGTCCAGATCGAAAACAGGGAAGCTGCCAATATGTTTATGGCAGCACTTCCAGATCTTCTCTTTTTTGTCTTAGTTATTGCAGGGCTCATTTGGTTGTTCCGTGGCATTGCACGTAGTCAAAGTAATGCAATGTCTTTTGGAAAGTCCAAAGCACGCATTGCAGATGCGACACAGGTAAAGACTCGTTTCAAAAACGTAGCAGGTATGGAAGAGCCAAAAGCAGACCTTATTGAAGTGGTGGACTTCTTGAAAAATCCAAAGAAGTACACATCTATCGGTGCAAAGATTCCTAAAGGTGTACTGCTTGTTGGTTCACCAGGAACAGGAAAAACATTACTCGCCCGCGCAGTTGCAGGGGAAGCAGGTGTTCCATTCTTTTCTATTGCTGGTTCCGAGTTTGTGGAAATGTTTGTTGGTGTAGGAGCTTCTCGTGTTCGCGATTTATTTGCAAAAGCAAAACGTAATTCCCCTTGTATCATTTTTATCGATGAGATCGATGCTGTAGGACGTCAACGTGGTGGAGCAGGATTCGGAGGAGGTCATGATGAACGTGAGCAAACACTCAACCAGATTCTGACAGAGATGGATGGTTTTGAGCAGGGGACAAACGTGATTGTGATTGCTGCAACAAACAGGCCTGATGTCTTGGATAAAGCACTTCTTCGTCCAGGGCGTTTTGACCGTCGTATCTTTATTGATAAGCCAGATCTTGTTGCAAGAGAGAAGATCTTGGAAGTGCACACACTTAATAAAAAGATGGGGAAGAATATTGATCTCACAAGTATTGCACAGAAAACAGTAGGACTGACTGGTGCAGACTTGGAAAACATTATGAATGAAGCGGCCATCTTTGCCGCAAAAAGGAAAAAGAAGACTGTCGGACAAATCGATATCGATGATGCAGTAGAGAAAGTGGCTCTAGGGCCTGAAATGCGCTCTCGCAAACTATCCGATAAAGAAAAGCATATTACGGCATATCACGAACTAGGACATGCGATCGTCGGACATCTTTGCAAAGAGAGCGACCCTCTCCATAAGATCTCTATTGTGTCTCGTGGACAGTCGTTGGGTGTGACGTGGTTCTTGCCACGGGAAGATCAATTCACAACAAGCAAGACCAAATTCCTCGACGAGATCTGCGGACTCTTAGGAGGAAGGGCAGCAGAAGAACTGATCTACGGAGAAATGACAACAGGGGCAAGTAACGACATTGAACGTGCATCTTCTATTGCTAGAAACATGGCTATGCGTTATGGAATGGGGGAAGGTGACCTCGGTCCAGTTGCATACGGAGAGAAGCAGGGAAGTGCACACCTCGGTGCAGACCTTGGTATGAATCGAAACTATAGCGAGGAAAAGGCAAAACAGATCGATTCGTTTGTAAAGAAAACGATCGATGCACAGTATGCAAGAGCATTGGATATTTTGAAGAAACATAAAAAGCCATTGGAGGAACTGACAAAGGTTCTTCTAAAGAAAGAGACCATGACCGACAAAGAATTCGTTGAAATATTTGAAGGAAAAAAGAAAATTGTTAAGAAAAAGTAATCAAAGAGCGATTGCATACGGTCGGCGCAGAAGAACAAGTAGATTTTTGGCTTCCTGTCGCTATAATGCATATCAATGCAGATGCTTTCTCCACTTGATGGCAGATATAGAGACAAGATTAGTGCTCTTTGCCCATATTTCTCTGAAGAGGCTTTAAACAAGTATCGTTTACAAGTAGAAATTGCGTATTTCATTGCTCTAAGCAAAGAAAAAGGCATTGCACAGCTCCCTGCTCTTTCTGCAAGACAGGAAAAACATCTATTGGCTATTATCGAAAAGTATGACGATAAAGACGCAGCAGAGATCAAGAAAATAGAAAAAGTGACCAATCATGATGTAAAAGCAGTGGAGTATTTCCTCAAAAAGAAAATGGAAAAAATAAGTGGACTAAAGAAGTACACAGAGTTCGTGCACTTCGGTCTGACATCAGAAGACGTCAATAACCTCAGTTATGGCCTGATGATCAATAGTGCATTGAAAATGAGTATTATTCCCGATGCGATGTCTTACATCGCACAGATTAAAAAAATAGCGATGTCCAACGCAAACGTAACCATGCTCAGTCTTACGCATGGACAGCCAGCAACAGCCACAACGATGGGAAAAGAGATGATGGTGTTTGTAGACAGGTTAAGCAGACAGATAGAGCAAATGAAAGCATTTTCCATGCAAGGAAAGTTTGGTGGAGCAGTGGGAAATTACAGTGCACACATGGCTGCGTATCCGAAGTTTAAGTGGGAAGCATTTGGAAAGAAATTTATGAAATCATTGGGACTGGATCCACTGATACACACCACGCAAATCAATCCACATGATGACATCGCTGAAATCAGCCATATTCTTTTTCGGTTCAATACCATCTCTATCGACTTTTCACGGGATATCTGGAGTTACATCTCTAGAGGTATTTTCACACAGAAAGTGATCAAAGGCGAAGTGGGCTCTTCTACGATGCCACATAAGGTAAACCCTATAGATTTTGAAAACGGAGAAGGAAACTTAGGATTAAGTAATGCACTTTTTTCACACTTTGCAGAGAAACTTCCTATTAGCAGGTTACAAAGAGACCTTTCGGATTCCACTGTACAACGGTCTATTGGTACTGCTTTTGGATATCACGCACTTGCATTAAGTTCTTTGAATAAAGGTATTGGGAAGCTTCTATTGAATAAAAAAATTATACAATGCGAACTGGATGCTCATCCAGAATTGTTGGCAGAAGCAGTGCAAACAGTATTGCGCAAGCACGGAGTCAAAGGTGCATACGAAAAAATGAAAGAGCTCACCAGAGGGGAAACAGTAACAAAAGAAGACTTTGCTGCCTTTGTGCAAAAAGTAAAAATTCCGGAAGAGGATAAAAAGCATTTGTTGAAGATTATAAATCAGTAATAGGGTACGAAGACTGCAAAGACTGCAGGGATTTCGATGACTACAATGATAGACTATTCGTTGCAGTCTTTGTAATCCTTGTAATCTTCGTAATCTTTTTTATATCAAGAAAAAAGTGACAAAAGAGTAGCAAAGTTACTTTCTTAACGAGACCCAGCTTTTCTCATTGCAGAACGAATACAGTTGTTCCGATGAAAATTACTAGAAATATCCGAACATGTTTCAAGCGCTTGTCGTAGGGCTTGCTCATAGGCATGCGCAGCTTCCACCCGAGAGCTTGTTGATGATAACTCTTGAGTATTCTGTTTTAGCAGCCTACGCGACTGTCGTTCCGCAGTTGTTGTGCGAAGGTTTACGGGGTTTGATGTTTCAGGAACATATCGTTCATACCCTGTGGATTCACTTGGCATCGTTTGGTACAGGGACTTCCTATCTGTTGCTGGTTTATTGTTTTCCAGTTTAAGAAAACCATCTTGTGCGTTATCAAAACGAATACTTTGTACCGGTACTTCTTCAACTGCTCTGTGGATATAGAGACTACTGTCTTGCAGAAGACGTTGCTGCACTGTTTCCGTTCGTACTTGCAGGCGTACACGTCTTTCTGTGTCTATATCTGCTTTTATACGATCATTTATACAGTCTTGTATGCGGGTTTTATAGGTGCCAACAGTTGAAAGCTTCTCGGAAATATTGAATGCTTTCATGCAAGCATTTCGGTACTCCTGTGTCGTCGATGTTTCATCTGCAAGTACTGTAGGTAAAAGAGTGAGTGTAAGAATGCCGATGGAAAGAATGCGCATGAGGTTCATAACAAGATTATAGATCATACTATGGTACTATCAAAGGCAATGAGATTTGCCTTTCGCTATTTCTTCCCTGCAGCATGCGCAGTGCTTACAGTGTATCTGTGTACTTTTGCTGTAGGAAATACAGACTTTTGGTGGCATATAAAAGCAGGACAGTTATTTCGGACAACTGGATGGATAACATTAGATCCTTTTGCGTATACACGTGAAGGACAAGCGTATCTGGCAAATCATGAGTGGCTTGCACAGGTTATTTTGTCGTTTATCTATGACGCCTTCGGACCAACGGGAATCGTAATATTACGGATGGTTATTGTCTTGCTGACGTTTGGTGTTGTTACTCTTTTGGATAGAAGTCACATATGGAGAAACAGTGCCCTTGCATTGTTAGCGGCAATCCTTGCAAGGCCAGCATTGACAGATCGCCCGCAGCTGTTTACGTTTTTATTGTTTTCCATCGTCGTCTGTTTATGTCTGACATATTTTGATGCGAAAAAGTCTGATAGAAATCGTATTTTATTTTTCTTGCCCATACTCTTTGTTCTCTGGAGCAATCTGCATGGGGCAGCAGGAATCGTTGGCATTGCAGTCTTTGGTGCATTGGGTTTGCAGCGTATCGTTGACGGTGCGGAGAAGAAGGAAATACTGCTTCTTTTACTTTCAGGCGCTCTTTGTACATTGGCACTCATTATAACCCCCAGTGGAATTGGTAATGTGCTGTATACCGTACAATTGATGGGAGATAAAACCACAGACCTCATTGCAGAATGGCAGGGGGCTGCGTGGCCTGCGTACATCAAACATGTGGGCTTGTTTTGGATTCTGGCAATCGTGTCACTTTGGAAAGGACGTCGTCATGTCGTATTTAGTATGATGGTCTTGCTTGGTATTGGATACCTCTCCAAGTCCGCACAGCGGCACGAAGTATTGTTTCTTATTGCAGCATTGGCCATAAGCATTGTGCAGTTGCGGAGCTTGTCTCTTGAGGCATTTTCCCGCAGAAGCAATATGATAATCTCTGTTGTAGCATTGTTACTTTTGACATTTTGTACTGTCGTACAGAGCTATCGTTTTACGATGCAGAATCATACGTTTGGATTTGGAGAATTTACTCCTCTTAAAAATGCATCAGCATTTATTACCGAGGAAGGAATAACTGGAAATATGTTTAATAACTATAACGCAGGAGGAGAGCTACTCTTTCGCGGACACAAAGTCTTTCTGGACGGAAGAAACTTGGACTATGGGTATGATTACATTTCCCGTGCGGTAGATGCGGGGATAGACCAGTCTGTATGGAGCCGTATGGCACAAGAGTATAGTTTCACTCATGCGGTGATCTACTACGCACTTGAAGCTCGTAATAACCCCATTCCCTACATTGATATCCTCCAAAAAGACCCGAACTGGGGGCTTGTATATTTAGATGACTGGACAGCAGTATACGCCAAAGGACACAGTGATACGTTTACACAGATCACGCCAAAAATGCTCTATACACTCCGAATGCCAGAAAGTATTTCACTAGGAGGTCTTCAGGAACTAGAGCAAGAAGTCTTGCACATCATGCAAAATTGTCCGCAATGTACCAAAGCACGTATGTATCATGAACGCATGCTCCAGGCATTTGCATCAAAAAATCAGTAAAACCCCTATCTCTTCGGAAAACAATTGGTACAATTCCTTTCGTGCTTGCCCAGGTGGCGGAATTGGTAGACGCGCACGCTTGAGGGGCGTGTGGACTTCGGTCCGTGGAAGTTCAAGTCTTCTCCTGGGCACCACGTAAAGACGCGCTAGCGGCTTTATGTGTCACGTGAGATTTGCGTTATCAAATCTTTTACGTGACTGTGCGCGTCCACGTGGCGCAGCCAACATAAAACTATTATCTTTTCTTATGCATCACGTCTACATCATCTAGAGGCGAATGACTCTGAGTGAACGAAGCGTAGCGTAGTGAATCGAAGAGCCCAGAAATGAAAATATTTGTGATAGGATGTTTCTCCTATGTCTTGGCATGTCTACATAGCACTGGCAATCACTGGAAGATATTATACTGGGATAACACAGAATCCTGAGCAGAGATTGATGGATCATAGGCGTGGAAAAGGTGCAAAGTTTGCACACGATCAAGGATTATCTCATTTTTCATATATCTCCGATCCACTCGAAACAAAATCTGAAGCCCGTAAACGCGAAATACAAATTAAAGGCTGGACGAGAGAAAAGAAGGAGAAATTGATTCGGGGAGAGTGGAAATAGTGGTCATAGGGTTTTCAGGTGAATATTTTACTATTCTGTATAATTGGACCATGAATTTATTTCCACAAAAATTAGTACGCGGAGACGACGGTGTATGGCATTGGATACCTCACAATAGAATTGTTCAGTATTTCCAAAGAAAAGAGCAAAGCCTCTATCAAACACAGCTAGCAAAGGTGATGACACTCATTGACCCAATATTTCAGGGAGCTAAAGAAAAGTGTGAGGCAGAATTTGTAAAAATGCTTTTACGATTTAAAGGAATGCAACCTCCAATGTACGATCCTTATCAAGTGTCTGTAAGAACCATCGAATCACTACAATCATTATTAAATAAAACCAAGGATGAGCCACTTAGAACGAGTCTCGCCTTGTACGCATATGCTCATGTTCTCGAATCAGCTGAACCATTCGAAATGATGGCAAATTGCCTAAAAATTATTGGAGGAGATCGCTATACGATGCTTACGCATTTCCCGCCTATCGGAAGAAGAGATCCGACTCCGAGTGAAAGAATAAAAATGCTCATAAAAATAGCACATGATGTAGAGATTCATTCATTAGATAGCCTTGAAAAAGAGATTGGTTGGGATAGAAACTTGAGAAATGGAATCTTCCATTCTGATTACGGAATATCCCGTGAGCATATTGTTCTTGATCAGCATATTTACACACACGAGAGATTTACGGAGCTTGTGAATAGGGCAATGGCATACTTTGATGGCTTCAAAACGCTATACAGATATCACGTGATGAGTTATTCAGAACCAAAAATTCTCACACTTCACCCGCAAATGGGTGGTGATCCTGAGCAGAGATGGGTAACAATGACCAGAAAGGGGTATGGCCTCATCGCTGTTCAAAGTGCTTGGACGGTAGAACAGGAAAGGATGGGCAAAATACGAATGAGAATAGCTCAAGGCTTTACACAGAAAGAATTAGCTTTGCTGAAACGGGATCCATCAAGAGCCATATATCCAAACGACAGAAACGTTACGTGGCCATAATTAAGGAGTTGCTCAGGCTTATAGATTTATAGGATTGCGACAGTTGCGGTATTTTTAGCAACTTCATATCAATGAATTACTAGCTTAAAGGCACCTGCTTGAGAAAGTCTTCGAACTACCACCAATTCTACTAGAAACAAAGTGATTTCATCTTATGTTAGCCATTTTATTCGTATGCAGATCTACTGCCAAAATATAGTAACCTGAAACCCCCTCGTCACCATGTTAATTATGGTTTATGAAAGCCGTTAAAAATTGCACTACAATTGCGGTGAAAAATGGTACATGTAAGAGCTGTGGTATGCTTTTTCTTATATGAAAAGAAAAATCACTGTCAACGACACCATGCAACAAAATTGTGCTTATTACTGTACAGAGCCGATGGGCAAGAATTTTCATACAGATTTTACGCCCGAATTAACACCAAAAGAAATGCTAGAACTTGGTGTGTTTGGCGGGAAGTATATGACCGACTGCCAAGATGAATTTCCACAATCTTAGTTCAAAAAAGCAAAGCTCTGCCATGAATTTCATGATCCAACGCTGAATTTTTTTGGCATTAATGCCAGTAAACCCCTTTCTTATTGGCAAATGAAAGGATGGATTCATCCAGTTGATCCACGTGGATGGTTCCAATGGTATTGCAGGTATTATATGGGTAGACGCTTTGAAGACGATGAGCGACAAATAAAACGATGGAAAGCCATGGTACGTCACATTGCACAACTTAAAAAAGGTTGCATACACGGCGACTGGGAGTGCAGAAAAAAACAACGCCAAGCACTACTACACTGGGCTTACGATAGTAGAAAAATGTAAATAAAGAGTACTGTGTATACAGCAAGATAGATACGGTACAAATTTCGGAGCTTTCTATAGTGAACATCATTTGGGTACAGGTTCATAAACAGACCCTTCAACTCCTTGATGAACACAGGTTTGATATTAATAACCCATGAATCTGTTTGATAGACCTTTTTACGAAAGCGACTACGAAAAATACCAAGCGGAATGCCCCAAATAATAAAGAAAACAAGAATGAATACGTCTAACGGCTGCATCCATGTTATAGTAGCACTAATGACTGACTTGGTGCAGATTATTGGTATGACGATATGTATCTACATGTCACTCTTTTTTATAGTGTCTGTACTCATCAAGGATGCAAGTATTGTAGATATAGCTTGGGGACTAGGTTTTATTCTAGTTGCTTGGATTACCTTATTTCTTAAAGGTGCAACTATTCCTCTTCTCGTTCTTTGCATCATTGTTTCAATGTGGGGCTTACGATTATCGTGGCACATTTTTAGAAGGAAACTTCAACACCCAGGTGAAGACTTTCGCTATGCAGCTTGGCGTAAAAGTTGGGGTAACACATTTTACTGGCGTAGCTTTTTACAGGTTTTCCTGTTGCAGGGATTCATTATGCTTCTCATTTCTCTACCTATTCTTGCAGTGGCAAACGCACAAGTTCAAGAGTGGAATGTGGCCGTAATTCTCGGTCTCGCTGTGTGGATAGTAGGCTTTCTTTTTGAAGTCATTGCAGATCATCAATTAGCTCTTTTTAAGAAAGATACTACTAATAAAGGAAAAATAATGACGAGTGGAATCTGGCAATACTCAAGACATCCAAATTATTTTGGAGAAAGCGTTTTGTGGTGGGGTGTATGGATTATGGCATTATCTTCTTCTGGAGCTTGGTGGACGATTATCAGCCCAGCACTACTGACGTATTTCCTCGTATTTGTATCGGGTGTTCCAATGTTGGAAAAGAAGTACGAAGGCAATCAAGACTATGAAGACTATAAAAAAAGAACGAGCGTATTTGTGCCATGGTTTCCAAGATCATCCTAAAATATATGAAGAAACGTACCCCCTTATCTATGACTCTTATTATTGTTATCGCTGCACTACTTGGTTTGTGGATGCTCTATGGATATCTGAGTGTACGCAATATAGAAAAACCAAATTACACTGTTATAAAGGTCAATAATGAAGTAAACATAGAATTACGTAAATACGAGTCTATGATTGTGGCTGAAACAGTAGTAAATGGACCCTATAATGATGCTGTAAATAATGGCTTTCGCAACATTGCTGACTATATCTTTGGCAATAACACATCTAGCGCTTCTATAGCTATGACAACTCCTGTGCTGCAAGAGCCCTCTTCTCAGAAGATTGCGATGACCACTCCTGTCTTACAAGAAGAGAATGAAAATGAAACCTATACCATTAGCTTTGTGATGCCATCAAAATACACAATGGAATCTATTCCTAAGCCTAATAATGCCAATGTAGAATTACGTGAGGTTGGAAATCGAACATTGGCTGTAATTTCCTTTTCGGGGTTATGGACAGATAAAAAAGCTAAACGCTTAACAGATACATTAGCGAAAGCGCTAACAGAAGATGGTTACCAATTTGAAGCCAAGCCACAGTACGCTCGTTACAATCCACCATGGACACCGCCATGGATGAGAAAGAACGAGATTTGGCTTGAGCTTATTCAATAATTATTCCAATGATCCCTATGGATATTCCCGGTTACAACGAAATAACATCAGCGCAAACCTATATGCAGTTTCAGCAGCCTTGGTTTGCACCGCCTTCATGGCTTTTTGGTCCAGTATGGTCCGTACTGTATATCATTATTGCAATTTCATTTGGTTATACAGCGTGGCTTTGGTGGAAAAAAAGAATACCTACCAAGGTACTTATTCCTTTTGCTATAAACATAGTAAGCAATGCACTGTTTACACCTCTTCAATTTGGGCTGCAAAATAACGTACTAGCACTTATAGACATTATTATTGTTCTTGGTTCAATTCTTTGGTGTATCAAAGCGATTTGGAGTCATAAGCGTTGGATAGCGTATGCCCAAATTCCATATTTGATTTGGGTATCTTTTGCCACAATACTTCAAACGAGTATTACATGGCTCAACTGGTAATGAATACCATCCACATAAACCCATAACCATGTTATACTCTTGATATGATCGTAACCACAACACCAACCATTGAAGGAAGACCAATTCGGGAGTACAAACAAATTGTCGCAGGGGAAGCAATCGCTGGCGCAAACATCTTTAGAGACTTCTTTGCGGGTGTACGAGACATTGTCGGTGGTCGGTCTAAATCGTATGAAGAAGTGTTGAATCGAACACGATTAGAAGCGATTGAAGAAATGACAGCACAGGCAAAAGCTCTTGGTGCCAATGCAGTCGTTGGTGTTGATCTTGATTATGAAGCACTCGGCGCGACGAGCAGCATGCTTATGGTCACGGCAAGTGGAACAGCGGTCGTGTGTGATCTGTAATTATTGATTTATCCTGTACACTAGAAATATGCACAATAAAAAAAGTACAAAGTACACAGCAGTGGGGTTAGTCCTATTTTTGGTGATGCTTTCTGGCTGCCAGCAATCTACGAAAGATACGAAAGAGGTAGAGATCCAATTGTATTTTGGAGACAAACAAACAATGATCAATAGTGACTGCAGTGCAACAATGATGGTTATTCGCCCTATTCCACATACAGAAGATATTATTGATGCAACACTGAGGGAATTGCTTATAGGAGCGACAGAAAAAGATATTTCTATGGGATTGACTGATAACTTTTCAAATCATTCTGGATACCTAGGAAATGACGTTGAGCCGCTACTTTCGTACTATAAAAGCATAAGTGTACAGGATGGTATTGCAACGATAGATTTTACAACAGACGCTCTACAATATCTGAATAATGCAGCCTGCATACAGGCATCAGTGAAAAGTCCTATACAAAAAACACTACAGCAGTTCCCAAGTATCACAGAGATTCACTATTCTATAGATGGGGAAGAGTTTACAGAGTGGGATGCATAGGGAGAATTGAGTCATCTAACATTTGCAAGAGCTTTGTTGTCGTATTCCAGTTCCGTACGGTCGTGTTTTTAAAAAGAGCGAGTGACATAATTTTCAAGAGACAACTCTGTGGAGCCTTGCTGATAAGGCGTGAAAAATACAAAGCGTGCGTACTGCTATCTACGGTATCTACTCCTTTTGTCAGTGTAATGGCTTGCAGAGCTGCTTTTGCTGTAAGCGGTTCAATCAGATAGATCACATCGTATCGGTATTTCTCAGGTTCTTTCCCAAAGTTCTTTGGCGCATTATGTATTACCTGTTTAAACAGTGATTCACTGAGCAGTAATACGCGTGACGCATAGGAAAACTTCTTTGTAAGCAAACGTTCAATCTTCTGCGTGAGATCAAGTATATCGTGCTTCGGTGCTGCAAAAATAACATTACCACTTTGAATATAGGTTCGAATATCCTTTAGTCCTATCCCTTCAAGGCATTCCCTCAAGTCGGCCATCTTTATAATATTGTTTCCGCCAACATTGATTCCTCTGAGCAGGGCGATGTATTGATCCATATGTATACGTTAATTGAATTATTCAGCTTCAGACCACTGAAGAATACGACTGGTATCCTGATTCCACTCACCTTCATACAGCTCTACAAGCTCTTCTGCAAAGCTCTTTTCTTTGATAAAGATCTGCTCTTTAAGCGGTGCAAGGAAGATGCTTTCATCATGATCTTGCGCATCATTACGCTCAAAAAGATGAAGCTTTTCGTTGGCGATAGTGATCAATTCTTGCGCATAGGTAAGCAGTGTTTTCCCATCTACTTCTGTCTCTAGCCCTGTTTTCCATGAGCGTTGGTCAATATCGATAATATCGTCGTATGACCAATTCTTTGTAAGTTCTTGTACTTGTTCCCAGCTGTCAGAATCAAAAAGCAGCCCCTTCATAAGGGCTGGTAATGCCATGATGTATCGAAAAGGTGTACTGTCTGCAACGCGATATTCTAAATAAGAAGGACGCAAACGAATATCTGACCATGTTGTTTTTACATGTTGATCAAACTGTGCAAATGTTGGCTGTGATCCTTGGTATCCATTTTCGATCCATTGTGCAAAGGTCATTTCTTTTTCAGGACGATGCTCTTTGCCATTTTCATCTTGAATGAGTATGACAGGAAGTGCTGTATAAAATTCAAACCAGTCGGCAATGGTAAATTGCTCTGACAAAATATTTTTTGGTATGCCCGTTCTTTGTGGTGCATGGTTTTGAATGCATTGTCGCCTGGCATCCAGTAGCGTTGAACGTTTTGCATTGTCAAATGGACTACAGGCAAACATAGCACTAACAATGGGAAGAACACGGAAGGCAGTTTGCGCTTTCCGTAATGCATTTTCTTCATCAAGATAGCTTAAGTTGGCAGTAATCCCATTGAGACGTTTTGTCATAGTTTCCATCATTTCTGTGTCACCGATATCTTGCAAGAGGTCATAGCGCTCTTTTTCAAGCATAGTAATTTCTGAATTCTTATGGAGCGGTTGCTGTCCAAGAGAAAGCCATCCGATACCAAAAACATTGCCCATTTCAATAACTTCATTATTGTGCAGGCGTAGTTCTCGGGCAAGGTTGTGTAGATCTTCTTGTGGCGAACCTGCGAGTTCCAATCTTCCATCCCCTTCGATGGCAACACGAGTATCTCCTCTTTGCACTTCATAGATTTCACCATTTTTTTCGCTGATAATTTCCCATCCTACTTCTGCAACGAGTTTTTGTAATATGGCATTATAGCCATTTTCTCCCATATAGGGAACAGGGGCTTGAGTATCACGGAATACACCAGAGCGTTCCCACTCGATTCCAACATACAGAGACTGATCCCAGTTTACACAATGGTAATATTCTACAAGATCGTCTACAGAATGAATTTCTGTTTTTGCGTTACGCATTGTCATTAAAATGAATGGAAAAGTATTAATACCAACATACAGTAATCTGCTATCCTGACAAGGATGGACCGCAGTAAAATACTTGTTTCTATACCACATGCTGGCACAGAAATCCCAGAAGAAATTCGTTCATGTATACCTCTAAGTGACCATGTTTTGCGCAATGAGTCAGATTTATATACCGATCAAATTTTTTCCATTGCTGATGCATCGATAGTTACTACGAAATATTCTCGTATTATTTCAGATCCGAATCGTGCACCAGATGAGATCTATACCGAAGGTGTTTTACGAGCATTAGGAGTGGTTATGCTCAATTTGCCATCTGGCGTGCAAACATTTACTACAGATCCTACCATTGATGACATCTCTGGATGGATTGATCGTTTTCATAAGCCATATCATGACAAATTGCAAAAATCACTTGTGAATGCACAATTTATTTTTGACTGTCATTCTATGTGGTCTCAGTCAGCAGCAGGTCATTTTGGTGGTAATACAGAAAGAGCAGATGTTATATTGGGAAATCAATATTTTTGTTCTTGTTCCGCAGAAACTACGAATTTCTTTGCTGAATATTTTACAAACAAAGGATACACCGTGGCAGTAAACGATCCGTATCCTGGTCGATATATTTTAGGTACATACTGTAGCCGAATAGGCTTACCAGGTATTCAAATAGAGTTTAATCGTGCATTGTATCTAGATGAGCAAACTCTTGAGCCACGCAATAAAGATATTCAAAAGTTACATTTGGAATTTGATGATCTTGTAACCAGTTTTTGTCATTGGTTTGAAGGGCCACAAGACATTGCGGAAACAGATCCAGTGGATATGTCTGAACATATTGAATTCATATAATGCTTCGCATATGAAAGAAGATGTTCTACCACCTCCCACCTGCTCCACCTCCACCGAAAGAACCTCCTCCAAATCCTCCGAATCCACCACCACTTCCACCACCCGGACCCCAGCCTCCTCCAACGTACCATGGGTTTTTACGATGTGATGATTTGAATTTTTTGGAAACCACGAAGTCAAAAAGTAAACCAAGGAATGCAAAGAAGGGGATAGTAAAGAAGGTAAAGGCCATCGCCCAGAGGATGAGCCCGCCAACGGCACCAAGGACACCACCCAACCACCATGACTTTGTACGACCAAGAACAGCACCTAGCCAAGGAAATATAAAGAAGGCGATCCAGAACAGTATTTGGAAGATCTCCATGCTAGAAGATGTGATTTGCTCCGTTGGTTCGTACTCACCACCAATTGCTGCCTCCAATGCAGAGACACCCGCCTGCAGACCTGCGAAGTAATCACCATTGCGAAAGTGTGGAGTGATCTCATTTTCAATAATCTGGCTCGCAAGAAGATCCGGCATAGCTCCTTCTAGTCCGTACCCTGTGGCGATGAATATTTCTCTATCATCGATAGCTGCCAGTATCAAAATACCATTGTTGACATCAGCTCTTCCCAGTCCCCATTCTCTTCCTATCTCAACGGCAACATCGGCAATAGCTTCACCGTCGAGTGTGTCCACGAGGAGAATGGCGATTTCATTACTCGTCTCAGTGCGATAGGCACTAAGCAGTGTTTCCAGCTGCTGTTTTTCATTACTGCTCAGTACATCAGTATAGTCCGTTAAAAAGCCATCATGTGCCGGAATACTGAATGCATGCGCAACGCCAGATATGCTGAGAGATGCACATACCAGTAGAAGTCCCCATAGAAAAGGACGACTAGAATTCAACATTTGGAGCTTGGTCAGAGCCTTCAGTCGCTTCAAAGAATTGTTCTTCGTCAAAGCCAAACATTCCAGCAATCATATTTGTTGGAAAGCGCTTCACACGAACATTAAATAATTGTACAGATTCATTAAAGTCTCTGCGTGCTGTAGCAATGCGGTTTTCTGTGCCTTCTAGTTGTACCATAAAGTCTCTGAATGCTTGTGTCGCTTGCAGTTGTGGATAGCTTTCTACAGTGACGAGTAAACGTCCGAGCGCTCCATCAAAATTTTGCGCGGCAGCAATCTGTTCACCACGAGACCCAGCACTTTGCCATTGTGATCGTGCGGCAGTGACTTGTGTGAAAGTCTCTTGCTCAAAATCTGCAGCACCCTTTACGGTATTAACCAGATTCGGAATAAGATCAAAACGACGCTGGTATTGTGTTTCGACTTGTGACCATGCGGTTTTTACGGATTCATTTGCAGTAATAAGTCCGTTATACCCACTCCAAAGCCAAAGACCGAGTGCAGCAAGGACGACAATAATAATCCATGTAGTTGAGATTTTTTTCATAGAAAAAGAGTGGAAGAATTAAGAGGAGTATACAGGAAGAACGTTATCTAGCTATGATGCGGTATCATTTGTCCTGTTTCAGCATCGATAAGACTGCTACTTTTCAATTTTCCATCTTTTGCATACGTTTTTACGACAATACAGGGAACACTATTGGAAATAGAATTTTCAAACTGTGCCGTATCACCGTTTGATGCTTCTCGAAGATTCAAAAATGTAGCTAAGATGATTTCAGGAGTGACATCATGAAAATTGGAGAGTGTTCTAATAGCATCTTTAATGCTCATGGTTATACCAATAGGTGCGGTTTTATCAAATCTTTTTTGTGTTTCAGGAGCAGATGAACCATTGGAATCAAAATGGACAAGAAAGTATATGGCATTCCCGGTCTCCTGCATTTCATTATTCAGTTTCAGCAGCACAACATCACTTGTTGTTTTCTCAAGTTGCTCTTCTGCATCTATGGCATTGAATTGCTGAAATGACGTCACAGTTCTTCCTCCGAATCTATTAGATTCCACAAGGGCACACGCACCTTCTGCACTGATTGGAAAAGCTGAATCTAAAGTAGGTTGTGTGGCCATAGTAAGCCACTATATGTCTATTCGTATACTCTGTCAATGTATCACCGCCTTCGTAATACCACGATCGACCCCAATGCATTAAGAACAAATCCTGTCAGCGCCATCATAGGAACAGTGATGTACCCGTAGCGGAAGGTATAGGTTTTGGAACAAGACACTCCCGATGCGTCACATGGAACCAACGGGTCTGTTGGCGGAGCAAAGAACGTTGCGTAAATCTGTTCGATGTAATGATGTAGCGAAAGGACAGCGCCAATAACACATAACGCAAGAATGTATTTTGCAATACCGCGGTCACCTTTCCAGAGTGCAATAGCAAGCAGAACTACTTGTGGATACATGAAAATACGCTGCAGCCAACAGTCTTTACATGGCGTCCATCCTGCAATCTCTGACAAAAATAAACTTCCAAGTGTAGCAGTCGTAGCCACAATCAACATGAGAAGCAGTGCACGCTTGGAAATGACGGTATGAATCTTTTGGAAGCGTGGGAGGAATCCCAATAAAACCAATGCAATAATAATATCTCCAGCCAACACAAGGGCAGAGAGAAAATCGACGACGGGAAAAATAAGACCTTCCATATAAAAGAATAATATCACGTTGCCTCTGTCTCTTCTAGGAAAATATCCAGCAGTCCAAACAGTAAACTAATAAGCAGTGGACCAAGGATGATGCCAGACACGCCAAAATAAGAAATACCACCGATGACTGCTAGGAAAGTAAAGAGTGGATGCATGCGCATACCTCTTCCAACAAGTAGGGGCTGTAAAAGGTTATCGATCATTCCAACGGCAAGTGCTCCCCATATACTCAGTCCAATTCCTGAAACGTAATCTCCACTAATAAATAAATACGCAATGACCGGAGCCAATACGATGGTCGTTCCAATGGTAGGAATCATAGAACCTACACCTGCAATACTTCCAAGTAAAACTGCACTCGGAACGCCAAAGATCATCAGTCCGATACCGGTAACGGTTCCTTGTAAAACGGCAATAATCAACGAACCGCGAACAACGGAGTTCACTGCTTGATGTAGTCTATCAAAGAGTTTTACATCTTCCTCTTTAGTAAGAGGGCTGATGCGGATGATATAGTCGATGAAATTCGTACCGTCGCGCAACATATAAAAGTAGGCGATGGTACCAAGGAAAGTGAGGAAAATGGCATGTACGGTTCCCGCAAAAAACGTTTGCAAACTTCCTGCAAGGACATTGAGTGCCTGTCCTGCATACTGACTGATATTACTAATATCAATGGAGACACTAGGAATATACTGCTGAAGCATGGATTCCAATGTTTGAAGAAAATCGGTGAGAATATTTGCCTGTGTACCACTGCGTAAGTCTGCATACATTCCACTAGCCTCTGTTGCTATCTGGATCCCCAATACAATAAGAGGAATAAGAACCAAAATGTATGTCAGGATGATCATGAAAAAAGCAGCAATCGTTTTTCGTCCTCGGAGCAAACGAACAAGACGTGTATGTACAGGATGAAAAATAACGGCAGCAGTTCCCGCAACGGCTAGCGTTATGAGGTACGGCTGAATAAACGAAAACACAACCATAAGCACTCCACCAAGGAGAAGAAGAAAAAATGCGGATCGAATATACTCTTGTTTCATGTGTGGGAGTATACACTATTATGGTAAATGTATTATTTTTTGCGCTTATGCATATCTTACGATACAATTATCACCAATCATGCATACAGATTGGAAATTATTTTCGGTGTCATGGAGAGTTTTCACTTTTGCCCTATTGGTAGCTGCCTCTGTTCCGTTTGTGTATGCGGCGTATGATACAGATGGGATGGTAGGTTATTGGAAGTTTGATGAAACAAGTGGAAGTACTGCATTGGATGTTTCTGGTCATAATAATCATCTTACGTACAATGGATCACCAACAGTAAGTACCGCAGTTCCTACGACATCGTTTACCAATGCGCGAAGTCTTTCGTATGATGGTTCTGATTACCTAAGTCAGACGACACTTTCTTCTCAGCCGACAAGTAATCTGAGTATTTGTGTATGGATCAATACCAATTCAGCAAGCACTGCGCAGTATATTGCAAGCCTGAATAGAAGTGTATCAAACTTTGAAGATGAGTTTGTGCTGCAGTTAAGTGGATCCAAATTGAGTTTTTGGGATTTTACAAGTCTTGATTATGGTTTTCATGAAGATGAAGAAAGCTCGGGGGTACTCTCTTCTGATACGTGGCATCATGTGTGTTTTACGAAAAATGGAACGGCGGGTATTTACTACATTGATGGGGCGCAAAGTGGAACAAAAACAGCGGGTGCAAATGTAAGCTATGGTGCATCTGATTTCTATATTGGAAGAGATATACGAGATGCAGACAAACAATTTGATGGCGAAATAGATGAGTTGCGTTTATACAATAGAACGTTGACTTCTGCAGAAATTGCAGAGCTTGCTGCAGGGAATCATATGACAGCCATTTGGGACGGTTCTTCTTCACATGATTTCGAAACAGCTGCAAACTGGGACATAAATGTAATACCAGATCCATACACTCATCTTATTGTTCCAGAAAAAGTTGGAGGGGTAGTATTATCCAAGCCTGCATCAGGCGCATCTCTTACAATTGAGGCATCTGGATTTACTGGTTCGTATATTGATCTGCACGGTTTTGATTTTGAATTCACAGACAGTGGAGAGCTTAAAGGTGGAGGAATACTGAAGCTTCTTGGTTCGGAGACGATAAATACTACTACCATTGGAACAACATCTACAGGAACAGTGTTGTACTATGGAACGGGTACGTATACGGGGTTATCAGCTGGGGATTCATATTATAATTTGAATATTAATGACGGCCTAGTGGGATACTGGGACTTTGATGTAAACGAAGGAGGACTTGTTCCCGATGTAAGTGGACATGATCATGATGGAGCGCGCGCCTATACCCCGAACAGTCCTGGGTTTTCTACAGATGTCCCACCAACTGCTTTCTTTAATAGAAATGCACTGAGCTTTGATGGTAATGACTATGTGCACATCAAGCCCGATGTATTTGATGCATTATACAGAAGTGGAAACGGTGGCTTTACTTTTTCTCTCTGGCAGAAATCAGATGCTTCCGCTAATAGTGGTGACAACGATCAAATGCTTATTGGCGTTGAAGGAGGCTACAATAATGGTTGGTCTATGTACTATGACGCCAACGATACGCATCCATCTGTAAACTTTACAAGCGATTTCAGTAATAGAGTAGAGGCAACAGGTTATACGACCTATGACGGAGGATGGCATCATATCGCTGTAACGTATATCAATGGCACAGTGCGCATATTTATTGATGGAGTTGCTGCGGCATCGGGGACGCAAACACTATACGACATCACCAGTGAAAATACGGAAACCCGCATAGGATATGCCGTGGATAATGCCAATTACTTTCCAGGCCTTATCGATGATATCCGCGTATACAATAGACCTCTTGAGGATCATGAAATATCGGCACTGGCAGCAGGGCATGTGCCCGCAACAGCTTCTGGTTCATTTACATTAGACGCAAGTGTAGACATAGATCATAATCTTGCTCTGGAATCGGGTTTAGTCGATGTATCTGGAAGTGATTATCAAATCACTGTTGGTGGGTCTTGGCTGAACTACGGAGGTCAATTGAATCCTCGTGATGGAATTGTTCGTTTAGACAGTGGCACGTCCGATGAAGAAATACGCTCTGGCGGTCAGGCATTTACCAATGTGTCGATTACTGGTGCAGGCTCTTGGGATATCCGCGATCTTTTGGATGTAGATGGATACATCAATCTTACGGGCGGAAATGTAGATGCAACAACAGATAATTATAGCGTGCATGCGTATGATTTTGACCAATCGAGCGATAATTTTGTGCCACGTTCAGGTGTGGTTGTACTCAATGGTTCTAGTGATGTGAGTTCTACAATTGTTTCGACACTCAACGAACTACAAATAGAAGACCCAACAGAAGACGGACTGGTAGGATATTGGAAGTTCGATGAATGCCAAGGGGATACGACTGCCGATTCATCAGGTACCGGAAACAACGGAACCTTGGTCGGACCGCCACTGTGGACAGGATCTTCATTAACTTCGACTATAGTTTTCGATAATTCTTGTGGCCTAAACTACGACGGGACCGGAAGATATGTGGATATTCCGGACGACAATACTTTGGATCTCGGCACAGAATTTACCTTTGCGGGCTGGGCAAAGTTCGATGATTTTGATGAAACCTACTCGTTTATAATATCCAAAGATGGCGTAACATCTGCCACAGACGACAGTTATGATTTTGGTGTCCATACAGCCATGCCATATGTTGCCATTAATGACGGATCGTGGCAGGAATATAGGACAGACTCTACATTATCTACAGATACGTGGTACCACTGAAAAGACATGGAACCAGATTCTTATCGATTACCCTAGTATAAAGACACGTACCACGGACAGCATCATGGGTATGCGTGTAGGCGAACCCTACGCGGGAGGTTTCACAGGTAACATCGACAGTTTTTACATAAATATCAACGGTGACGGTACCCTATTTGATTTTGAATCAATACCTCTTGATGTAAGTAGTGTGCAATTTGTAAATGATCCTAAGTATGTTCGTGAAAATAATGGTGGTGATCTTACTGCACAGATCGTTGCGCCAACATTCGTAACAGCTGTAAATTTCTTTGTGGATGGTTCAGCCACCCCAATCAGCGGCTCCAACATAGGTGGCGCCGGAGCGGATACCGACTGGTGGCGTTTGTATACGCCATTGGCTGCGGGAGAACATGAGATTTCTGCAGAGGTACAAGCGTACGGTAATTGGTACGATGTGAGCGATACGGGTATCGTGTACTCGATCGATTCACCTACAGCCGAGTACATCATTCCTCAGGTTGGCCAAACATTCCGTCCGAATGACAAAGTTGTTCGCGTAAAGGTCGAGGATGAATTTGATCAATTCAAAAACATGGTTGTGACTATCAATGCATCGCCAACTACCGTGCTACGCGATGCATGTACTGCACAAGGAGAGTATTTGCTGTGTGACGTTGCAAATTTGAATTTACCCGAAGGAACATATACAGCTTCAACTACAACCTATACGAAGGCGAACAATCGCTATGACAACCTTCTAAGTGAATCTTTTGTGATCGATGGAACAGCGCCGACAGTCGCAGACTTGGATATTGAAAATGACATTGGAGGTGTCGTAGATAACGAGGTGATTGCTTCCGCTACAGCTGCTGATAACAGCGCTGTCGAAAGTGTAAATTTTTACATGACTGAACCACGCATCTCTGATGGAGCATGTACTGGTAACGGTACGAAGCTGGCTGAAGAACGCGTATTTACGACGGATGGTGATGGTCGTTACCGCACAACATTGGATGTGTCAGCATTTGCTGATGGTGACTATTGTGTTACGGCTCAATCGCGCGACGAGGGAAATAGTAATAGTAGTTTGATTCACGAGAAAGTGACGATTGAACACGTTGTTCCTGACACTACTCCGCCAAATGTTCCAACACACGTTTCGCCTGCAGATGGTTCTGTTCTGAGCTCATCTGCTCTTACGATGGTTGACTGGACAGATGAAACCGATCCATCGTCTCCTGTGACGTACATCTATCAGTCTTCTCTCAGTTCCACTACGAACATTGACGGCTCTTTTGAAACACCTGCCTACACATCTGGCCCATTGAGCGTCTCTCAGATCAACACACCAGGCACGCCGGAAGGAACATACTACTGGCATGTTCGTTCGGTGGATGACGAAGGCAATATGAGTGACTGGAGTACTGCATGGACTTTTAAGATAGATAATACCTCACCTGTAGCTTGTACAACTGAAGACACATCACTTATTGCTCACTGGCGCTTAGATGAAACTGGCACAGGTACAACAGCTCTGGATAGTACAGGTAACGGCAATGATGGTACGTACAATGGTACTTCTGTATCTTTGGACACTGCCTCTCTTGTGTATGATAATCCTCGTTCTCGTGAGTTCGATGGTGTAGATGATTACGTCAGCATTCCGAATGACACATCTCTTCAGCTCTCGACGGGAACCGTCAGTACATGGATCAAAACAGCAGACGCAGGTTCTTCATATCGTTCTATCTTTGCAAAGGGGAATGCTTATGGATTATTCTTAAAGGATAACGTTCTTATTAGTTATGATTGGGGAAGTGCTACAGATCGTACTACTGGAGTAAATCTTGCAGATAACACATGGCATCATGTTGTTCTTTCCTTTGCCAGTGGTGTTCCAAATGGAACAAAAATCTACATAGACAATGTTCTGAGTTTGACCACGACAATTACCGTGAGCGATCAATTAGTCGCTCCGGAAATCGGTCGAGGAGGGGCAAGTGGAGGACAGGCGCAATTCTTCAACGGAAATATTGATGATGTTCGTGTATACAGCCGTGCTCTCTCAGAATCTGAGGTGGCTGAGCTAACAGCTGGCCAATGTGAAGACAGCGGTGCAGTCGAAGTTGCACCTCTTGCTGCTTTCAGTAGCGGAGGAGCAAATGGATTCCAATATCGTCAGCACCAACTGGTGAAGAGGTTGAATAACTTTGGAAATCCGAGTCAGGTAAATGCGCCTACAGCTCCTGCTGGATTTGGAGGACCAGAATACTTTGGTGAAGACACAGAATTATTAGACTGGGATCAATTGAGTGGTGTATGTATCGTTCACGATGATTATTTAGCAGATTTGTATACATTCGACATTGTTGACCTGATGTCAGAAAACTTTGCACACATGTTTGGCGTGAGTGAGGAATTCATTCTCGACATCATTCAAAACGGTACGTACTGTGAAAGTGTGTATTCCGCACGTGCAGATGATATTCGCCAAGAGCAGGAGGCAGTGGCTCTTGTAGAGCAGCAGAAGCATGACGAGCTGATGGCCCTGTACCACATGCACAAACAGGAAGTTGTAGAGGTAGCTATCGACTCTGACGGATACCCTGTTTCTACAGACATGATATGGAATGCTTGTATCCGCAACCTTGAAGTATTCCTTCCAGGTGAAACAAAACCTCTCAACTGTAACCGTTACCACAGTGGTAACATGTGGGAGAACCCTGATACCTTCCTTACTTTCGAATGGTCACCACGTCTTGGTAAAGATATCGGTGTAAGAGGGTACGAAGTGGCAACCCACATAGTGGATGCACCAGACTTCTACGCGACGAATCTTATTACAGTGCGAAACAAGAGCATTGCACGCAATGTGCTTTCTGCGTTCCGTTACATGGCTGTGAAGGGTAGCGATATCCTGAAGCAGGTTGTTGCAAAGGATGACAATGACGCAGGTACAGTGGTTCTTGGTGAGACCACTACCATTTCTGAATAAATTCTATAGGGTTGAGCGTAAATTCTTGCGCTTCAGCCTGTGACACAGAAGAACTCGGGGCATACGGCACGTGCCTACCCGGGTTCTTTTTATAATCAACCTGCAAGTGCAGATGCGTACTGTTAGATCTGCCTGTCGATCCTGCGGTTCCAAGTATGGAACCGGGTCGTACGGTTTGTCCTTCGGAAACAGCGATGGTTTCCAAATGTCCGTATAGGGATACGACTTCTTCTCCCGTACCCGGAAGCTTATGAAGAACCATGACATAGTTTCCAAATCCTTCATCTGTGCCTGTGGCGTGAACCATTCCTCCTGCAATGGACCAGATGGGTGTTCCAGGGGCTAGCTTGAAGTCGATACCTGCATGCAGACCTTCAAACTCTCCAGAGTCGAGGTTATATTTCCCGAAAAATCGTGTGGAATAAAACAGCTTCGCCGTAAGGGTCGCTATGTTTTCTTTTGTTAGATTCTTTGTAAGTTGTGACATCGGAATAGTCAGTTGCGACATGTCGTATGTAGGGATATCTACAAAGTCTGACGCATTCATTTCTGCATAAATTCTATCCCATTCATCTGCACTACGCATGGCGCCCCAGTTGGGCGCTTTGCTTATGGGGTATATGGCTTTTCCAAATGCTGGGAAGCTGTCGCTGGAAGAAGTATCAGCTGCTGTGTGTAGGGGCTGAGACGACGATGAAGACACAGAGGAAGATGACAATGAAGAGGAGGACGATGACGACACAGAAGGAGAAGAGGATGGTTTTGGTTTTATTGGTTGTATTCGTATAGGTGCAGAGACAGGAGTTTCTATAACAAGAGGATGATAGACAGGTGTAGGTTTTTTCTGAGAAATGCTGGGTAAAATGACTATTTTCTTCTCTGGAGCAGCTGGTTTTCCCACAGTCTTTTTAATAGATACCTGATTTTTCACAGGAAGATTGGGGACGATTTGCATCTGCAAAAAATGCCCCTGATACCGTGTTCCAGATAAAGGACCTGAAATACTAAGCCCTACTGCCAAGCCAAGCAGAATACCAAGAGAGGCATGTCGACCATAGCGTTGGCAACACGAATGAAGGAATCGAGCGGTGTTTGTGTGTGTGTATTTAATGTATTATTATACCTTATTTTACTATATTTGTAAATATATGAAAATCTCCAAGAAACACGTGACTATACGAGGATATATCCATAGGATCACGTGTCTTTTGACACTTATGCACATCTGGATTCTTTCAAAAAAGGCCAAATTTGATTCGTATGAAAACGTGCGATTTCGCGAAACTGCTGAAAAAATGGGAATAGTCGTGACTATGGTTGCTCCCGAAGATTGTGAGATTATTGCGACCAGTGAAGGACGCAAAAGTATCTATATTGAAAAACAGGAGATTGATACATTGCCGGATTGCCTGATCCCACGCACAGGTTCTGGGACAAACTACTTTGCCTGTGCGGTGATTCGTCACTTAGAGCGTTTGGGTGTATTTGTTTTGAATACGAGCGCAAGTATTAAGCATGCCATGGATAAAATGGAATCCATTCAAACATTGGCATCGGAAAATATTCCTGTTCCCAAAACTATTCTTGCAAAGACTCCACTAGATTTGGAGCTCATTGAAAAGGAATTTTCGTATCCCCTTATCCTTAAAAAGGTATCGGGATCCGAAGGAAAAGGGATCGTCATGTGTAAAGACCATGCACAATTAGAAGATACTATGGATCTGTTGGATTCCAATCTAAATGTCATTATTCAGGAATGTATCAATACCAGTCTAGGAAGAGATATTCGTATCTTTGTTATTGGAGGAAGGGCTGTCGGCGCTATGCAGCGCACCGCCAGAGCAGGAACATTTAAGGCAAACTACAGTGCAGGAGGAACAGTGGCTCCTATAGACCTCACACCAGAAATGGAATGGCTGGCTGTGGAATCTGCACGTCTGATAGGCTTAGATATTGCTGGGGTCGACCTCCTTTTTGGTGACGTTGGTTATCAAATTTGTGAGATCAATTCTGCTCCGTATTTCCAAGGTTTTGAGGAGGCGACACAGATAGACATCGCAAAAGCAATTTTTGATTATGTTCGTATTCGACGCGGGGAAAGTTAAGAAAAAGAAAGGATAGTGTTCTTGTCATGTTGAAGAAAAAATCCTAGAATGATTTGCTATGAGCATTGATATCCATTTAAAGGCAGCAGAAGACACGAAAAATAAAACGTCGCTCGGTGAAAGCATTTTCGTGCAGTTGCGCGCACAGATCGCAGAGGTATTCCCGAATGATGATAAGCAAGCATGGTCATGGACCTCTGAGGATTACAGTGACAATAATCTCGATAAAACCGAGGAGACCTATCAGCAATGGTATGCAGAAAAATTTGTAGGTTCTGATGAGTTTTCCCAACTCTTCACTAAGAGAATGTTTATGGTATGGAATGAGCTTCAGTCAGAAGGTTTTACTGCAAATAATAAAGAACTATGGGAACACCAAAAGGCATTGTTTGCATGGACATCTTTAAATATCTGTACTGGGAATCGCGAAGAAATGGCAAAGCTGCTTATTCGTTCTCCATATGGAAGTGGAAAGAGCTTGGTAGTAGGCCTTATTACACGTGCATTCCATGACGCACAATTGGAACTGCTTCATGAAGATAAAGTCTCTCCACAGGAATTACCGACAGGTGCGCAGATTTTTGTGAAGAAAGAGCATATGGTGCAGAATGCAAACGGAGTTGGATATAGTATTTTACAGCCTCCTTACAATGTAGAACGAGCAGATATTAATCAGTATTGGAGGGATATGAACGCTCGTCACTGCGAAGTATTTTCTGATATTTTTTCACAACCAAAAAAGGAGGCAGATCCATTTTATGCAATTTTTCGAGAAGGAGAAGATGAGGAATCAAGTACTGTTACACAGCGGATAAACGCTTATCTACAAAATAATAAGAAGACTGTAGAAGATGACAAATCACAGCAGATGCTAAGTGAACTGAAAGATTTAGCAGAAGGAAAAATCGTATTCTTACCAGATATTGAAAATAATATTGTTCCACAGCCTGCACAGCAACGTGAGGAGTCAGATGGTGCAGTGCGTTTCAAAGGAGACAGTGCTCATGCACTTGAGCAGCGTGATGACTACTATATCGCAACGTCACATAAGTCTCTTTCACTAGAGCCTACAAAATATAGAACAGTCCCAAAAGAAGACGAACCAGCACAGTTTGCCCTTGTGTATGGCGCAGCACTTACTCGTCAGTATGATCGTATTCGAAAAGACTTACAGCAGCTTGCAAAGAGGTGTAAGGCACTTTTTATGGATGAGGCAGGTCGACTAAACCCATACACCGTAGGTGATAGTGTTGCACAGCACAGCGGGGCATTGCCTATTACAATCGGAGTAACAGGTTACGACAAAGGCGTTGAAGGATGGACACGCTCTCCAACAATCTCTGAAGAGACGATGATAGAACAAGGCCTTATGAAGCCAATTGCATACGTTGGCATTGGAAATGCAGAAAGCCCACCATCACCAGCAACAGAGGAGGCATGGACGTCATACGAAGAAGCGCATTTTCATGAGTATGATGCTGCAAAAAAGTTAGGCATACCACAGCCACAGGAAAGAGACACTGTTATATGCGCCAAAGGTGACAACGTTCATGAGTATGCAAAGCGCATTCAGTTAGCACATGCAGAAAGAGACATTCCTGTAGAGGTATTTGTCTACCATGCTGATGTGCGTGATAGAAAGTCTTCTGTGCTCAATGCGTTTAAGGCACCCAGAAAAGAGGGAGATCCAAAGCGTATTCTTGTTGCATCAAATACACTTATTGCAGAGGCGATTACCATTCCAAATGCAGAGGTGTATGACGTTGTCGATCCACTGATACCATACTTGATGGACCAGCTTCGAGGGCGTCTTGGCCATGTACGAAACCTCAAAGGAACCAAAAAGGAACGGGAAAATGAACGAACGGTTATTCGTGAGCTCTTCTTGCATAAAGGGAAAGATCCGTATGTGCGTGTTGTCGCAAAGAAGTTTGGATTTGAAGATGATGTCCCAGAGGACAATGCGTCGTGGCTACCAATGCAGAATATGATTGGTCTGGCGAAGTACATTGCGGATAAAGCAAAGCGACTTGGAAAAGCAAGAGATATTATGGACTCACCAAAGGTGTGGCGTCGTAAAAAGAAGGTACAAGGTGGTGTGGAAGAAAAAGTAGGCACACCGTTAAATCATACAAATCCACATGCAGTGCTCATTGCTCAAAGACGCGCAGATCGACAGAGGCGTCGACTAGAAAGAAAAGCTATAAGAGAAGAGGAAGAAAAGAGGAGAAACAAAAAAATCTTGTTAAGCGTAAAAGAGAATATACATACAAAATTACCCCTAGGATTAGGGCAAAAGACGAATATTGAAGAAATAAATGAGGGTAGGAATAACAATCACTTTAAACCAACAAGAGCAATACCTGGAAGTAAAGAAATGGTTGAAGTGATGATTTTTAGAGAGTTCATGGGACTACCTTTGAATCACCCTGATGATAGAAAGGATCATAAATTACTACCAGAAGACTCATTTTTGTATGACAATGATCCATTGGATGACATGGAGCCTGATATTGATGATTTATTTGAAGTAGATGATCTATAATATATTGTTTGATGAATAAGATAAACGAATTTCCATCGGGTTGGGATGAGCGTATTTCGCCTGACAAAGATGCAATAGAACTATGGGATACAGAAGGACTCGACGGGTGTGAGTTAATGGCTACAGAGAGAGGTAATCAGAAACTACAAGAGGTGTACAAAGAAACACAGTCTATGTTGCCAAAGATTATCGCTGCAGTACGATGGTCTCATCTAGGATTGACGAGAGATGACATAAAGGGAAACGTTGGCCTTAGTGGACACGGATACAAAACTCTGGAGACAGATCTTGAGGGCCGTTTCCCTATGTTCTATACATACGAGAATTTATTCCGTTTTTGGAAGGATGAAGCAGATATCTCGATAGGAGTCCGAGAGCGGTGTTTAGATCTTTTAAGCTTTCCTCATATTTTTGAGCAGAAAAATCCAAAGAGAGGTGAATCATACAATCCACAACCAACATTGCTTGATGTTATCGAGGAGTCTCGCGCAGGTATTGGGTACACATTGAATCATCTTGATATGAATGCGTATTATCATCGAATGGGGTATGACGTTGGACATGAAACCATTAATGATGCTTTCCCAGGGCACTGGTCTCGGTTACATACACGAAAGGATTACGGGACAGTCCCAGGAGCTGCCGAGGTTATGGAGATGGTAGATACTATGTATGGAGATGATCCAAATATGCACGCATTGCGCTTAGTAGAAGGAGAAGGGGTATGGAGAGAAGTTAAAATGAACCATTTCAGAGAAAGAGAGGTCGAAGTACCAATGGCAAAGCTCCTTACTGGCATAGAGTATGACATGGCAAAAAATTGGGAGTGGCAGTATAAAGACGGTCGCAAGAAATGGTCTGAATCTATGACGTTCCGTGCAGAAGCTATCAAGGAAGTCTATGGCCTGACAGATCTTCCTGCTCAGCGATTAACACAAACAGAGTATGTTGATTGGGAGGAGATCGAACATATTGCGAAAAAGGTTATTCCATTAGAGCAATTAGATCAGTATAAAAAAGAATGGGAAGAGGAGGTAGAACATGAGCACCAAAGGAAAAGTTTTCGTAGCGTTTCTCTAGAGGCAATGGAAAAAAAAGGATTGAATTACAAGTCTATTGCGGATGTATTGGGCTTAAAGATAGACAGCTCGAAACGAAAGAAGGCGGATGATGAACGCAGCACAAGAGATAGACCAGAAGCACAGGTTCGCCAGATTATTTGCTACAACAGGCAGAGCAGCAGTGTCGCAATTGAGGGGATACTACGGTGCTTATCAGATGATGAGGAAGACTACCAAAGAATCAGAGATGTCTATGTAGAAGAAAGAGAACGCTATTACAAAAGAACAGGAGCAGCTATTTCTGGAGAGGGGCTTCATATGAGAATCCTAAGAGAGCTCGGAAATGTTTCAATGAAGGATCTTGCAAAGAGGTTTTTGCCAAAAAAATCACAATCAGATAAAAAAGCAGTTCGAGCAAAAGACATCGAGCTACAACGGCTCGAAAGGCAGGAAGGAAAGACACATACTATCACATATGAAAAGGTGTATCGGGTTATCGAACAAGAGATCGCTAAGTGTGCAGAAGAGGTGAAAGAGGGGGTTGCAAGACTCGATGCATTTCCAGAAGAGCTCAAAGATTTCACATCGATAGAACAGATGGCAGCTAACTGCATCAAAGGAATGAAAGGGGCAGTGTACGTCCATGAAGCAATGGAAAACAACACAGGAAACGATGCAATCTGGCTTCGCTCTGATGTTATACAAAGTGTTGCAGAAGATGGTTTTGTTCCAACTCTTCCTTCTCTTCGACTTATGGCAAAAAGTACAACAGGCCAAGTATTGTCAGAAGAGGTTGTTCGAGACTGGTATGAGAAATTCCCAGAACAGCTTGAGAAAGGGAGTCCTCATTTTAGTCATAATTTTCCTGTGACAAAACCACTTGCGAGAAGTCTCTGTACAATGATGAGCGCAAAGGATGCGAGCATTATTCAATTCTTTAATAGAACACAGGGGATAACGCCAACACATGGTACAAAGCTTGTGCGTGATATTGAGAAAGGAAAAATCCCCGAGAACAGAATGGAATGGGTCCGAAAGATTGCGATTGCTGCAGGGTACAAGCCTCGATACGGAGATCATGAACCATCGGTTGAATATCGGTTCTTAGAAGAATTATTTTCCAATGGGCAAAATATAAAAAAAGCCCTACAGGTAGTCATTCCACTGCTTCAAAAAGAAAAGAGGGATGTGCACCCTATACACCTTCCTGGTGCAACAATGTCTGAAGTGCAAAAAGCGCTGCAAAAACTATCGTAAATGCATATACTTATACAAGTAGCATCAGAAATTGCGACTCATCAATAATAGTCACATTGAGTTCTTTTGCTCTATCAAATTTACTTCCTGGACTGTCTCCTGCAACAACGTAGTCTGTCTTCTTAGAAACGGCAGAGCTCACCTTTCCTCCACGTTCTTTTACTGTAGATATCACCTCCTCCCGTGCAAGAGAGGGAAGTGTTCCTGTTACGACAAATGTTTTACCAGCAAAGATCTGCTTCGCATGGCTTCCTTGTGGGAGCAGCGCAATGACGCCAGCATTTTCAAATTTATGGAGCAATGCACGGTTATCCTCCTCGGAAATCCAGTCCACCAGAGACTGTGCCACTTTTTCACCGATGCCATCAATACCCGATAGTTCCTCCACAGTTTGCTGTTGCAGAGTTTTGGCTATGTCTGCCATAGAGATACCGTCAACGTTCTGTATGTCGGTACTGTCACTGAACAACGACGTTTGTGATGCGCTGCTATGTATGACCACCGTATGTTCTGTGTGTGGCCATTCTATGCGCTTCGCAAGGATTTCTGCCGTCTCTCTGCCGATATGACGAATGCCAAGTGCAAACAAAAAGCGGTCCAGAGGAATATGCTTTACCCTTTCAATGGCACTCAGAACTTTTTCTGTCTTCTTTTCTTTAAACAAAGGAAGGACGATGAGATCTGCATATTGCAGATAAAAAATATCTGCAGGGTCAGAGACCAATTCCTGACTGAGGAGTTCGTCGATAGTTTCTTTCCCGAATCCTTCGATGTTAAAAGCATGACGTGATACGAAGTGTTCGATCTTTTCTTGACGAACAGCGCTACAGTTATTACCAGAACACCTATGCACAGCTTCTCCTTCCGGTCGAATCAATGCAGATCCGCAACTGGGACAATGTAAAGGGAAGTGAAAAGGACGACTATGTTCAGGTCGTAAGTTAGGCAACACTTCTACCACTTCAGGGATAATGTCTCCCGCTTTTTGGACAACAACGGTATCACCGATACGGATGTCTTGGCGTTCGATTTCATCCGCATTATGCAGTGTGGCACGCGTCACAGTGGTTCCTGCTAGTTGGACGGGGCTTAAGTGTGCAACGGGAGTAATGGCTCCTGTACGGCCAACCTGCAACTGAATATCGAGTATCTGTGCGGTCTTTTGCTCTGCGGGAAATTTGTATGCTCGTGCCCACCGCGGTGCCTTTGCTGTAGAGCCAAGGTCACGTTGTAGGCGTATGTCATTCACCTTGATAACCACACCGTCTATGTCGTAGGGAAGACTGTCTCTTTTTTTCTGAAAATCTTCATACATGTTTTCTACTTCTGCAAGGCTCTGCACTAGTCTTGTTTCGGTATTTACAGGCAAACCAAAACGCTCCAGTCGTTCCATAAGTTCTTGCTGCGTGGCGATGCCGAGAGCATCGATGGTATCTTTCCCCATGGCATAACAAAAAATTTGTAATTCTCTTTGCGCAGCAATCTTCGGGTCTAGTTGTCGTAAAGATCCCGCTGCGGCATTACGCGGATTGGCGAATTTTTCCTCTGGCTTTAGGGCTGTATTCAATTTTGCTAAAGAATCTTTTCGCATATAAATTTCTCCAGAAACTTCTATAAATGCAGGAGGATCTTTTACCTCTTCGGTAAAAGAAAGAGGAATAGACTGCACGGTTTTAACAGTATGCGTAACATCTTCCCCTTCGATACCGTTTCCTCTGGTAATAGCGCGATACAGCAGATAGCGACCGTCGCTTTCATATTGATAAATAAGGGTTACATTCAATCCATCAATTTTGAGTTCCGTAAGAAAATCAAAGGAGACATGTTCTTTGCCAAGAGCTCTGCTCATTTGATCCGTCCAGTCTTCCAGCTCTGCAAAAGAAAATGCATCGAATAACGATTCCTTTGGCGTGATATGCGAAATTTTTGGGAGTCTTCCATCTAAAGGTGCACCGACACGTTGTGTTGGGGAATCTGCTGTGATGATCTCTGGAAATTCCTTTTCGAGTGCAATGAGTTCTTGCTTCAGGGCGTCACGTACATCTTCGGATGCTTCTTCTTTATCTTCAATAAAATACGCTGTATTGAGTCTCCAGATTTCTTTGCGGAGTTTTTCAGCGCGCAGCGTGGCAGTAGAAAGATCCATAGCTGCATTATTCCCTATAAGCTCCTATGTTTCCACTATTCTAAGTTTTTCATCCAGTCATAGGTTTCCTGATCAATGGAACCTGCTTTGTAGAGTTCTTTAGCATGTTTACTGAAAGTACACATTCCTGCTTCTTTTCCTGTCTGGATAACAGACTCCAGTTCTTGTGTACGACCATCACGAATAATGTTGCTCACAGCGGCGTTGTTTACCAAGATCTCCCTATGGGCGATGCGTCCTCCAGAAGCAGCTGGAACCAGCCTCTGGGCAATGATTGCCTTTAGGGATAATGAGAGCTGTGTACGGATCTGCGTTTGCTGATGCGGAGGAAAGACATCCACGATACGGTCAACCGTCTGTACGGCATTGGGCGTATGAAGCGTGGCAAACACAAGGTGCCCCGTCTCTGCCATAGTGAGCGCTGCTGCAATGGTTTCGAGGTCTCGCATTTCTCCAATCATAATGATGTCGGGATCTTGGCGAAGAATGTGTTTCAAGGCTTCCGGAAAGGAAGAGAAATCGCTACCGAACTGCCGTTGGCGCACGAGTCCTTTTTCACTCTGAAAAATAAACTCAATAGGATCTTCCAGTGTCACGATATGCCCTCCTTTATGTGTTGCAATATGTTGAATCATGGAAGCAAGTGAGGTTGTTTTTCCAGCACCTGTTGGTCCCGTAAAAAGAATAAGCCCTTCACTCATTTCGCAAAGATATTCAATGTCGGTCAGTCCCAGATCCTCAATGGTCGGAATAACGGTCGGAATAATACGTGCAACAAGTCCCATATTTCCTCGTTCAAAATGGCAATTGACACGCAGGCGTACGCCTGTGGATGTACTGTAACTAGCATCCATTTCTTTTTGCTCCTTAAAGACTTTGAATTGTGCTTGTCCAAGAACGGAACGAATAAATTGCTCTGCTTTAGCAGAAGTGGCTTTTTGCTTCCCCTGATGCTCCAGCTCCCCATCTATTCGAAACATAATGGGAGAACCCACACAGATATGCACGTCAGAGGCGTCTGCTTTCGCGGCTTTATTGAATATGGTATCTGCAAGAGAACTCATCTCTCCATTATAGCAGATTTTGGCCTATAAGACTATTCCTCTCCTGTATCACTACTCATGGCAATTGCGAGTTTTCCGATCTTTTCTACGCGTGCTTCGTCGAGGCCTTTATCTGCCGCTTCTTCTAGCCATAAAGAGAGTATATCCAGCTTTTCATCCGCACTTAGACTATGTCCTGCACAAATATGCACTCTTTCGTCCAAAAGCTTGATAATCTGGAGATCCAGTTGTTCCAGTTGTTCTTTGATATCTACAAGTGTCATCATGCAGCGCATCATGGTGTATTTTTTCAAAAAAACAACTGTCAAAATATAAAAATATATTATGAATGCATTTCGTGAATTTGGGTTTCCATTGCCAAACAGCCGTATATTTTGCTGTTAGAAACCGCTATACGCAATTACAGGGTCTTGAAGGTGTTCTTTTAGGGGAAAGAACTTAAAATTTTACCCTGAAACAGTCAATGTAAGGCAAAATTGACATCTCAAAAGCCTGACATGCTTTTTTTGGCTTTATAAAGCGCTTTTTTCGTGTAGAGTACATAGTTCAATGACTTCTTTACCTGCCAGCATCGAAACATATCTGCAAGAAGCAGGGTTTTCGATTACGGAGATTCTGATACTCAAAAGGCTCTTAGAAGGCCGTGCAATGACACTGAGAGAGTTGGCTGCAAAAACTGGGAAAAGCACGGGGGTATTGGACCAGGCAACAAAGAAATTAGCTGAGAAAAATATCCTTGGAAAAGAGCACATTAATGGATCTCCAAAATACGCATTGGCTTCATTGGATGCTATCCAGTATTGGATGCAGAAAGACATGGAGCAAAAGAAAGAAATACTACGAAGAAAGAAAAAAGATTTTGATGCATTTCTCTCTACGGTGACACATACAAAAGACAGGCCAGAGATGCAATACTTTGAAGGAATAGAAGGAATACAAAAGGCATTTACGAAACTTCTAGAGAAAAAGGAGTCCGAGTGGCTACATTTTATTCCAGCTCTGACGAAAGAGGAGGACGATCCTTTGCAAGAATTTCGCGTCAATGTGTTTCGAGAACGACGAAAAAATAAAACATTCATGCGATCCATCAGTCAAAATATTCCTTTGGGACATCGGTATAAACATAGGGATATTTTTGAATATCGTGATACGCGCCTGGTAAGCAGTGAACAGTTCCCTGTGTGCTTTGAAGAATTTATTGTCGGCGATACCGTTGCGTGTTTTGACATGCCAAATCAAAAAGCAAGCTTCATTCAATATCCGGAGTTGGCGGCCAGTCAGAGGCATATGTTCGAAATGTTATGGTGCCTGGCTGAAGAAGGTGTCACAGAAGAAGAATGCACAGTGGTAGCAGCGCAAACACATCCTGCCAAAGAGCCAGACATAGAAACAAGAGTACTGTCGGGATTACGAGAATGTATTATTTTTCGTAAAAATATTGTGCTTATAGCAAGTATTGTCCTCCTGATAGGAACACTGTCCTTTCGAATATTCTAGTTTACAGTGAACGAAGATTGGCACGAGAAACACTGTCCATGAGCCGAAAGAAAATAGTAGCAGCTTCTGCCCTGTTTAAAGTGAGGTAGGTACCAAAGGTATTGTCAGGGTTTCCTTTCATCATTTCTAATGTTTTTGCAACGGCAGTATCGACAAAGTAGGTACTGGATACGGGGACATCAGAGAAGATCTGACCCCGATCCATAATACTACCTAAACGAAGATCTTGTGCAGAAAGTAGAACACCACCAACTACTCTATTGAGTAATGATGCGGTTTCCCCTCGCGTAACAGGTTCATTGGGTTCCAATGTTGTAAGAGAGTCTGTCCAGCCTCGGTTGCGGAATGTACATGCGGCATCGTAGGCGTAGTGTCCTTGTGGTATGTCATTATATTCTATGGGGCAGTTGAGAGTATCTATTACATGCATTTCACGTAGTGTTCTATAAAATATGGTAATCAGTTGCCCACGAGTTAGTTGGTCTCCCGCTCCATACCGTCCGTCGTCGTATCCTCGAATAATGTTGCGATCACGTAAGCTAACAATGGGCTGTTCTGCCCAAGAAGGAATGTTATCGACGAAAGGGTTCTCAAAAGGTGTCGAAGGTTGTGGGGCACGGATATGAATAGTTTGTTCGTCGAAAAATCCATTAGCTTCTGCACGAATAATGACATCACCACCAAGACCATTGGATTGAAAAGAGCATGATTGTACGCTTTCACAAGAGCCCTCTAAAGAGCCATAATCTTGACCTTCGATCATAGTCCAGTTGGCATGAAGAGGGACGGTGTAGGTGACATAGTCTCCTTCTGCAGTGAGCAATACATTTTCATTGGAGTCTATGGAAAAATCGCTATAAGAACGAATCTCTAAGCGTCGCAAACCTGCAAGATTGTTTGCAGTAAGGGTAAAAGTAGAAATAGCCGCCAAAGAACTGAGCCCAACAAGACCCATCAAAAGCATGGTTGCTTTATGCATAACAGAATTCATTAGTCCGTAGTATAAGGTAAATGCACCGTGAAATGCGAATCTCGTTTTTACAGCGAGTTTTCAAGACTAACCTCTAACGAATTCAATACAGATTCTATCACACGCTGATACAGCATTTCTGTTTTTTCTTCTGTGGTAATACTAATAGTAAGTACACCACTGCGATTAGGTCTGAAAATGGTATATTCTTGTGTATGCAGAATCTTGCTACCCAGATGCCGTGATCCATTGGTAAATATAGTCTCGTGACCTTTCCATTGCAGTTTTTTTAATGTCTCCAAGTGAAAAGCAGGATCCAGTTTAAGGGAGGAAGAAATGCTGTCTGCAACCATACTCACTACACCTGTACCGACAAGTGCTTCACTTGTTGTTTCGCTGATAGTAATAACAGCCCGTTCTGCAGGGTCTGCAAGAATATCGCCATCAAAATCATGCGTTGCATTTTCCAGAGACCATGAAGATGGATAGCGTAAAATGTAGCCATGTGTATCACTTTGATATCGAACGGTAGGGGATAGTCGAACGTCATCATCAGCAATATCTTCAATGACAGGTGCACTAAAGTGCAGCCCGTCAAATAGGTCTTGCTGAAACTTCGGTATATCATTTTCCGCTATCATTACGACAACCGTTGCAATACTGAAGGCAAAAGCACTGACGATGAGGAGATTTTTGGACATGTGGTGTATTCTGTAGGTGTTGGTATTACATAATATATTATACAATTATATATATGATTAGTCAATCATCAGGTAAAATGTATGATAAGGCAATCTGGCTACCATTTTTCGCTATTTCACTTGTCGTTATTCCTATATTTCACCTAGGATTTGAAATACCAAAATTGTTGTGCACCGCTCTGTTTTCACTGTGTGCAGCATTCTATTTGCTATATACCAGAAAGAGAACAGTAGAAATAGCTATGGCAAGCGTGGCTGGAATGTTCCTTCTGTTGTTTGTTAGTATACTGATACTATCTCCGTTGTGGTCCGTTGCATGGGTAGTGAGCCTTTTGGGTTCTGCACCACGGTATCAGGGAGTTCTTTTTCATATGGCACTGGTATGCATTGCCCTATTTTGTGCGGTACTTTCACAAAATCCTCATGGGAAACATGCTGTAAAGCAGGCCCTTCTTATCAGTAATATTGTCGTTATTGCGTATGGAATTCTACAGATGATGCATCTAGATCCCTTTGCATTTTTATGGGATAGCAATGCATTTCTCGGGAGAACGTTTTCTACAATTGGTCATCCCAATGCCTTGGGACAGTACATTGTGTTGACGGTACCATTTTGTATTCGTGAGATTTTCCTCACACAAAAACAGAATAAAAAGATGGTATGGACAACTGTGGTGATTTTGAATGCCATTGTTCTTGCAGGAACAGTCAGTCGCAGCGCAATGGTGGGACTTTTGTGTATAACCTTGATCTATGCACCTTTTTTAAAACAATGGTGGCATTCATCAACAACACTACAACGCATAGTGGTATGTACGGTTACAGTATTGGCTATAAGCCTTTCTTGTTTTCTTTTCGTACAACGCTTCAGTCAGTCTTATGTCGAACATCGAAGTATATCTGCCAGAGAGGTTATATGGAATACGGGATTACCTATGATTATAGACCGACCACAGGGATACGGTCTTGAAACATTATCGTTTGTTACGCCTTCTTTTTTGGATAAAGAAATATATGCCTATGAAACATTAACGACAGTTGTAGATAGGATGCATAACCAACCATTAGAGTTACTAGTTACACTTGGTCCATTGGGACTGATAGCATATTACGGATTTATTATATCTCTGGTATACCAATTATGGAGAAAGCGTACGAAGAAACCGTCTTCATGGGAACTGGCTATTTTAAGTGCGATTGTAGGATATAGCGTCGCTTTACTTTTTGGATTTCCTTCGGTGACAACAGCAGTGTTTTTTTGGACCATTGCAGGGGTTGGTCTTGGGAGTGTCTCTATAAAACGGACAGGATATAGACTGCCTTCATATATTCTAAACAGTGTTTTTTGTATTGCATCAGTTGTACTGACTATCACTGCGGTTCAGTGGATACAGGCGCAACGGTATTCCAGTATCGCTCAGGGGGCATCTGGAATGGAACACTTGGCATACCTTCAAGAAGGGATCATGGCATTTCGATTTGATCGGCAGGCGATCATGCAAGCAACTCAAACGCATATAGAAGCATACGAAAAAACAAAAAATCCTGAAATACGAAAAGACATTTCACTGCTTCAAGAAATGCATCATTCCCTTACTGGCGATTCTGATGGTGTATTTTTCTTATTACAGAGTTGGAATGCGGCTGTCCAAGGGGAAGAAGAACAGTCAGCAGTATCCTTACAAAAAGCGCATAGGCTATTACCAAATAGTATTACCTATTATAGGTCCGCCATGCATATCGCACATATTTTCGGTGATACGATAAAAGAAGAGGAGAGCAGAATCGCTCTGCTGGCATTACTTCCAGAGGCATATTTTCAAGAAGGTTCACAAACGCGTCGTTTGTTACAAAAGCAGCATCCATGGCTTTTACCTATGACGCACCTTCCACCATGCGGTGAGGATGGATGTCCCGATAATTAACAGGACAGTCGCAACAAAATAAGCAAGGAGTTGAGGTGCTGCTAAGATGGCCAACCCAATAAACACACAGAGCAGTCCATTGAACAATAAAGCGTTGCCAAACTGTGAGGAGCGAGGTCCACTGCCGAACTGGAATAGTTGAAACATAGTGCTAGTATACCCATTATCATGACAAGTGCTACTACAACACTGCAAACCCCTATGGGGCTTTTGCGGATTACGGCAAATGATACAGAAATAGAACGAATTACATTTTGCAAAGGAGATGACAAAGCAGAAGGAAATACGTCTCATCCACTGTTGCAATGTTGTGCACAAGAGCTTGATGCATATTTTACTGGGGAATGTACAACATTTTCCGTACCTCTAATGCAAAGTGGTACCATCTTTCAAAAGGCAGTCTGGAATGCGTTACAACATATTCCTAACGGAGAAACGATCTCCTATGGAGAGCTTGCATGCAAAGCAGGGTATCCACAGGCTGCACGTGCAGTAGGCACTGCAATGAAGAAAAATCCTTTTCCAGTGATCATACCGTGTCACCGTGTCCTTCCTTCGGATCAGTCTGTTGGACAATATGTTGGGGGGAGCCATTGTAAGAAGTGGCTTTTAGAACACGAGCAATCAATGCATAGACTTCCGTAGGAGAGAAAAAAACAATATAAGCGGGTATCAAAATGGCAAACCACCAAATGGACAATAATAAATCCACAGAAAGATGAAATAGAACAGCACTAAAAATACCGATCCATCGAATGTGATACCGTTTAATCCAAAAGGAAAATGGCAACAAAAGTTCAAATAATTTTACGAAGTTTACCGCAACATGATACCAGTTAGACCATCCGTGGCTTGTAATTTTAAATGCAAGAGGAGTCGCCCATACACCCATCATTGAGTACCACAACATCTCTCCACCCTGCCAATCCGGAAGCCATAATTTTTGAAAACCTACTCCGAAATACGTCATGGTTAATTGAAAAGCAATGAGCCGTTGTGGAAAAATAGAAATCATCTTTCCCCACCGCAAAGGGCTACCATATTTTTCCCATGCATCAATGCTGAGATACTCTCCTGCCTGACTGATCATCAGCACAAAGAGAACAAAAATATATAGCCTGTCGAATGATGTGTGAAACAGTTGAAGAGAGAGATAAAAGTAATACCAAGAAAGCAAAAATGCGATACCAGCAGATGAACGTGTATAGAGCCCCACTGTAAGGCATAAAAGAGAAAGAAGAAGCACACAATAGATGATCAACGAGATGCGCGGCTCTGGAACCTGCAAAAGCCATTGTAATTGTTCTGGCATATACGCAGGTATTTTAGGAAAAACAATACCATCGGTAGAGAAGAGAATACGAATATATGGCAACCGAATGCCCCAATACAAAAGCATCCATAATCCGAAAATGCATCGAAAAATCCCCATGACATGAGGATAGCTTTCATCAGTCCACCAACGGTCCCATGCCTGTGCATAACTTGACAGTCTGTGAAGGAATGAAGATATATGCATTATGGTGTATAAATAGTAATAGAGTTTCGTATAACTTTTCCTTGAGTATGACCTGCATAGAAGCCATATTGTGATTTTGGCCATTTCTCCCATATCAATCGTACAGAACTGTACTGTCTCCCTTTTACTGTCTCCAGTTCTTGCAAACGCTTGGCCATAGTACGATATCGGGATTGAGTATCAGTAAAGCCGCTTAAGCGTGTACGAATAGCGATTTCCCCTCTGCTATGAGGAAAGTATTGAGTTAGATCAATTCTATGCCATGTTCCATCTGATACCATTCCTTCCGCTACGAGCTCTGCATTCTCCGTTGTATAATTTTGAAACGGTGCCATCATTGCATAAAAATGTGTAATAATTGGCCAGTCAACATGTGGTATTTGCTTTCGGGCAAGTGTGTAATACAGTGCACAGAATGTGACAAAAATATAGCTGAGCAGTAATAGCTGTCTGAGGATACGAAGAAGCATACTGCCTTAGTGTACTCTATGAGAAAAGTATATGACAAAGGGCAAAGCGTTCTTGCTTGAGCCTAAGCCATTTCTAGCGTATAAAAGGTTTCTATGCGTCGTATTTTTTTCTGCATTGCTATCGTTCTTACTGGATGTTCCGCATCTATTACTCCTGTGCAACATATCAAAGATGCGATGCTGGCGCCTTCTCAGGAAATAGAAGAGGAAGTACAGACTGGAACGGGGAAAGTATTTATAGGAAAGCTATCCACGGGGGGTGCGGTAAATAGCCGTAGGTCTTTTGTATCCGACTATCATGGAGAAGTGAGTCTTACCATTTTCCCTAGTCGAAGTATTGATTGTCGTTTTTGGGTAGAAGGACGTATTACAGATACATCAGTATATGAGGGGAGTAACGGATTTGTCGAAGCGTTTTCCACACTGTGCAAAGCCCGACTACAAAAGGATGGAACATTTGAATTCCAGGGGGCTTATTTGTCGGATATACCTGCATTTGGATTATCTGAAGAGGACGTGATAGATGACAGTGCAGAAGAAAGAACATTTACGATGAGAGGAGAAATCCAAAATGATGAAATTATAGGAGATATCATTATTGGTGGAGTTTTCCGAAATGCGGTTGTTCTGTCTGATCCAAAAACCATCCTGGATACGGGGATAGGTATACGCTTTACTGCAGCCCTTCTTCCTTAAAGAAGAAGTTCCAATATATCGGAAAAGAAGGACATGGCTTGTTCTATTTCTGTGATGAGATAGACGACTGCTGCATTTTCTTCTACCTGAAGTTCTTGTAATTGCGCAATGTGTATATAGTACTGTAGAGAGTCTATATCATCAGAAAAAGACTGCAGTGCAGGAGCAAGAGCCTCTTGTACTTCAGGAGAAAAACTTTGTGTTTCTTGTAGCATAATGTCTCTAACAATAACGGCATTTTCATAGGAGTTTTGCAAACTTTTCGTATCAGAATTATCTTCGATTGGTACGTCTTTCGTTTCTTCAGAAGCTATTACGGGATCTGGTTCTCTCAGGGGATTATGCTGTTCTGTAGTGCCTTCTTCAGGGGCAACAGATACGGATTCTTCTGAGCATCCAAAAAGAAACATACTTGTGCCGATCAAGAGAAGTCGTGTGTTCATGGGAAAATTATAGTGTTTGCCACCTTCATACAAAAGTCATTATTATGAAATATGTCTATAGAGGTTTACACTGCACTCTATATCCTTTCCCATAATACTATGAACAACTCTATACTTCTTGCTCAAATCATCGGAGTGCTCTATCTCTCAGTCGGTATTGGGATGCTTGTCTCTAAGAGTCATTATCAGAAATTGTTTCAAGAATTTAAAACAAGTACAACACTCATATACATCGGTGGGATGATGGCAATACTTTTTGGTTTTATCATTCTGCATATGAACAATGTATGGGAAATGAGTTACATCGGTGTTATCACATTGATCGGTTGGATAGGAATCATAAAAGGAATTATTCTTCTCGTTAAACCAGATATTTTAATGAATCAGATGCCATTTTGGACCAAGTATCTTGGATTTGCCTCAACGATTGTTATCCTTGTAGGATTGATGTTCTCCTATTACGGTTTTATGGCGTAGGTGGAGATACTTCCGCCAAAATGCGTTGTGTGGTGTAGGCAAGCTCGATATCGTTTTCCTTTTGGAAAGCAGCCAAAATAGCCTTGGAAATTCTAGAAACAACAGGGCGACGTTCACCGATAGGAGCGGTGAATCTAAGAGTAAGTTCTACGCCATCTGCAGCTATCGCTGTATACACTTGGTTTCCACGTGTGGCATGACGAAAATAAAATAGTTGCATACGCTGGCTTACTTGTGCTTCGTCTGCCAGAAGATATTGTTCTGTTTCTGTATTGAGAATGTCCAGGACAATATCTGCGGCTTTTCCGTCATTACTTTCAAAGGTAATGGTTAGTTTGATCTCTGCGCGAATGAAGTCCGATGAGGTGCTATGATTGGTAATAGGTAGTGTAAGAAACAAGGCATTAGGAATAGAAAGAATCTTTCCTGTACGTTCCAATGCATCTGTACCCTGTGTGCCAATTTCTAAAATCGTGGTACGGAGTAATCCTGTATCAATCACTTCACCAGTAATAGCACCAAAGGAAATACGGTTACCGCGAGTAAAGAGTTTATGTTGAAGGATAGAAATACCACCAATGACATCTTTAACGACATCTTGCAGGGCAATAGCAACACCAGCACCAATAATGGCAACAGAGGCAAGAAGGCTAGGATTTTTACTAAACAATACACCAGAAATCCAAATAATGGTGAATGTATACACTGCGGTCGTAAAGATCTTTGTCGCGGTATACCGATATTCTGTTTTTGCAATTTTACTCAAAAATCTCTGACGAATCATTCTCTCTACAAAGAGGATCAACAGGATGATCACAAAATATTTCCCTAGTGTAATAAGGAGATGATATTGCTCCAGACGTAGACTCCACTGCAGTCCTTGCAGACGTGAGGTATGAAATGTGGTCAATGAAGATAGAACAGAGATTTGTTCCTCCAATACGGCTTTCTTCGCTAGTAGTTCGCCCTGTGTTTTGGTGAGACGAAAGTCGGTACTCACTTCTTGCGATGGATTGCTGTAGACATCCTTTTCTTCTTTTTGAAGAAGAGAGAGGTCTACATTTGCTTCTTTGCGCATTTTCTCCAGAGTAGAGATAACAGCAGTCTGTTTATCGATAGTCGTCGTCAGGCTTTCTTCTGTTGTCGTGTCTCCATTTGCAGTGGGGCTCTGTAATTTTTCAGTAACATTATCCTCCAAAATACCGCGAATTACTCCTCGTTTTGCCACAATTTGATCCTGAATACTTTGATTATCAGGATATTGCAATTGTTGCGTATAGAGTTGTTGCAATGGCGTTATAGTAATCCCAATGTAAGCCTCTTGCGCAAAAGCAAGACGTGGAATGGCTCCAAAAAGAAGAAAAAAGAAAGATACAACAATACGCATATCCCTATTCTGAAGCATTCTGTGTATAAAGAAAAGAATTCTCTATTCATATAAAAATTAAATGCAAAAGGTTTGCATTTACAAAAAATATGCAATAGGCTTCTCAGCATGAAAAAAGATATGCCATCATTGTTGCATGCACACGGTCTGCGAGATACGCAACCGCGTCGATTAGTACTTTCTGTTTTGCAAAAAGCAAAGACACCATTGTCGCATAAGAAAATTTTTACAGAGATCAAAAAGTCAGACGCAGCTATCAACCTCGTAACTATATACCGTGTATTAGAAAAGTTTGAAGAGATTGGCCTAACACACAGGCATTTGCATAGTGGTGGCGTTGTTCTCTGCTCTTTGCAGGATACGAAAGGACATCATGTATTATTGAGCTGTTCATCCTGTGGAACAGTAAAAGAATGTGCAGATGAACATCTGTGTCAGCACCAAGATCGCATTGCACACAAAGCGGGATTCTTTCCCAAAACGCATTTCAGTGAAGTTATTGGAATGTGCTCCTCTTGTCATTAACCCTTTTTATTATGTCTATTTATTCATATACATTTCTCAGTATTTTTGCCATCAGTCTGATGTCATTGATTGGTGTTGTTATTCTTTCTATTCATAAAACATTTCTGAAAAAAGCCCTGATCTATCTAGTCAGCTTTGCTATCGGTGCGCTATTCGCAAACGTTTTTTTACACCTGTTACCAGAAGCAGTGGAGAATTCTTTGGACATTGATAGAACATTTGTCTTTGTTCTTGTGGGGATTTTAGCCACATTTATGATGGAAAAATTCATTCATTGGCATCATTGCCACAATATGGATTGTAAAGAAGTGCAGCCTGTAGGAATGATGATGCTTATCGGCGATGGCGTGCATAATATTACCGATGGAATCTTGATTGCTTCTACATACCTTGTCAGTATCGAGCTGGGAATGGCAACAACCATTGCAGTTATCCTGCATGAAATCCCACAGGAAATAGGGGACTTTGCAGTGCTTTTGCATAGTGGATATACGAGAGCTCAGGCATTGTTTTGGAATTTTATTTCCGCACTTACCGCTTTCCTTGGCGCTATTGCCGTATTCTTTCTAGCGGATCACATTGGGAATGTGGAACAAATTCTCTTGCCAATAACTGCCGGAAACCTCCTGTACATTGCAGGGTCAGACCTTATTCCTCTGCTCCACAAAGAAACACGCTTTAAAAATGCTATAGGTCAGTTCCTAGCAATTATTGCAGGTATTGTACTAATGTACAGTTTGACTCATGGCGAAGAAGAGCATGGACATGGTCAGGAATAACATATTGATACACATGCAGAAGAAATGCATGATGCATAAGCATTTTATTAACAAATCCCTATGAGAACATTCCTCTTTTTTGCACTGTCTATTCTTCCTTCCTTTGCACTTGCGCAGGATTTTACCCCTGCGTCAGATTCCTACGTTAGAGCAAAAGTTCTCTCTGTAGATTTGGGAAACATAGAGGATAATGTTCAGTATGTGCACATACAGATCCTTGATGGTACAGATAAAGAGAAGACGATCATATATGAACATACGACTATGAATGGTCGAGAAGATATGCAGTTACATGAAGGAGAAACTATCATCATGCAACGTTTACAGAAAGCGAATGGAGAAGTCGTATTTCATATGAATGAAAAATATCGGTTACGTTCCCTGTGGATACTTACTATATTGTTTTTTGTATTAGGAATTATTCTTGGTGGTAAAACAGGATTTACTTCCATAATAGGTTTGGCTGCGTCTATAGGGGTATTACTATTTTTTGTTATCCCAAGAATTATTGCAGGAGATAACCCATTGGTTATTAGTGTTATCGGTGCGGTTTGTATTGCGTTCTCTGCGTTGTATCTTGCGCATGGGTTCAATAGACGGACAAGCATTGCACTTTTGAGTACGGTGATCACTCTTGTGCTTTCGGCAATATTAGCGGTATTTTTTGTGTGGTTTGGAAAATTATATGGACTTGGTTCAGAGGAAGCGATGTTTTTACAATTTGGCTCATTGCAGCATCTAAACTTACGTGGACTGTTACTTGGGGGAATTATTATCGGAGCTTTGGGAGTACTGGATGATATTACTACAGCCCAGACTGCAGCCATCGATGAGCTTTCCAAAGCAAACGCAACATTAGGCTTTAAAGAACTGTATGCTTCAGGGACGTCCATTGGTCGTGAGCATATTGCATCCCTGATCAATACCTTGGCTCTTGCATATGCGGGTGCGTCACTCCCTTTACTCTTATTATTCTCTCTGAATACAGAAATGCCATGGTGGGTGACCATAAACAGTGCATTTATAGCAGAGGAAATTGTTCGTACATTAGTCGGTAGCTGTACGTTATTGCTTGCAGTGCCTATTTCTACGTGGATTGCCGCAAAATCTTTTGCTCATGGAAATCATACCAATGTACGTGGAGGACATAGTCATGTGCATTAGACTATAATCATTCTACAAACCTTATCTCTATATCTAATATGACACACTACACTTGCAAAGGAACCTGCGGCGATAGTCTAGAAGACATAGGCGTCTGTGAAACAGAAGGTTGTACGAACCAATGGGAAATGATGGAAGAATGCAGCTGTACGGACGGAAAGCACTGAAAAGCGGATGTACAAGATACAGTCTCTGTGAAAGACAGTAACGGAAACATTTTGAAAGATGGAGACAGCGTTGTGCTGATTAAAGACTTAAAGCTACGTGGATCATCTACTGTACTCAAAGTAGGCACAAAGGCATCGAATATCAAGCTAACAGATAATCCTGCAGAGATAGACTGTAAACTGGGAGGAACAGCTATAGTACTGCGCTGTGAATTTGTAAAAAAACTATGAGCACACTTCCACCTCCAAATAGGCATGATCGCTTTTTAGAACTCTTTCCAAAAGAGCCTGCCTTTCGACTGAAACAAATAGAAAAGGCATATTTTACAGAAACCATGCGTGGATGGGATGACGTCACAACACTCTCTAAAGACATGCGAGAAGTGTTACAAAAAGAAATTCCATGGATCAGTTGTACCGCAGTGACCACACTGTCCAGCAAGAGTGGGGACACGCATAAGGTAGTTCTCTCTGGTTTTGATGGTCAGTTGTACGAAAGTGTATTGATGCGAAACAATCGTGATCAATGGACGATTTGTGTATCATCACAGATCGGCTGTGCTATGGGATGCACCTTTTGTGCAACGGGAACTATGGGGCTGAAGCGAAGTTTGTCCTCAGACGAAATTGCAGATCAATATCGTTTCTGGAAAGGGTTTTTAACAGAAAAACCAGATCTTCCTCAGCGCATATCCAATGTGGTATTTATGGGAATGGGGGAGCCTTTGGTCAATGTGGAAAACGTCAAGAAAGCGATTCATACCTGGTTAGATCATACAGATTTAGGACCGACGCGTATCACCGTTTCAACGGTAGGAGTACTTCCTGTGCTCGAAGACATCCTGACTGATGAAGACTGGCCACCTGTGCGCATCGCTATTTCATTGCATAGCCCAGAGGAGGAAAGCAGAAGAAAGATCGTTCCGACCACTGCGCCAAAGTTTCATGAACGATTGGCTAAATGGACGCATGACTATGAGGCAGTACATGGAAACCGCCGTCACCATGTAACATTTGAATATACGCTTATTGCAGGGGTAAACGACAATGCAGACGAAGCGAAGCGTTTGGTACAATTCGTGAAGAAGACCGCTGCTGTTAAAGTAAATGTTATTCCATTAAACCTTGTAGCAGGAAAAGACTTCACAGCCAGTTCACGTGAAGGAATAGAGATATTTAAGAAGGTACTGCTTAATGCAGGAATAGATGTTACACAAAGGAAAACGATGGGAAGCGACATTGCTGCCGCTTGTGGTCAGCTAGCACTAACGATTAAGAGTGATGGGAAGGTGGTGGGATGATGCAAATGCATAGGTCATATGTGAAGCGGATTGATTTTCTGATAATATGCTAAATATAATGAGAGAAAAGCCTATCATCGGAATAGTGGCCAGCAAAATGACCCATGAAATAGATGAACTTGAAAAAGTGGCTACTTCTTATATTGATTCCATCGCATCTGCGGGATGTTTACCTTTAATCTTTCCGAATTTTCGTGACGGTATTCAAGAATACGTGAAGATCATTGATGGAATAGTATTCATTGGTGGATTTGGCGATATAGACCCAAAAATATATGGTGCAAATAATATCTCCTCAAAGAATACCGATTATGAAAAAGATATAACGGAGTTGCAGTTTATGCATATGGCTATCGAAAAAAAGATACCAGTTCTTGGTATTTGTCGTGGAATGCAATTGATTAATGTGTATTTTGGAGGAACAGTGCAGCAGAATATTGTGTCCGATATTGATCATAATCAATACAAGAATCAATATGGTTATGTCCATAGCATTTCTGTTGTCGATAGTGCGATCGTAAATGACGGTACGTATCAAGTGAATAGCATCCATCATCAAGCGATTGATCACCTAGGTGAAGGATTAAAAAGTACCGCAATGGCATCGGACGGTATTATAGAAATGATAGAGCATCAAACTTATCCTATTTTTGGTGTAGAGTGGCATCCAGAATGTTTACCCAAGACTGATTTGACCCAAAAAGTCTTTATACACTTTCTTGAAAGAGCAAAAGCCTCATAGTTTTCCATAGTGATCGGAAAATAGCAGAATGCATCATATGCATAGATATTATTTCATTACCATTTTTGCACTGTTCCTTCCTGTATGTTCTTTAAAGGTAATGACTTAAATAGTTCTAATGTGCTCGCCAATATCTACAACCGTCATTTCCGACTGAGCGGAAATAATACTTTGCGCGACGGCGCTTCGATATCCTCCTGCGCAGTGAACGGCTATGGGTTTGCCCTGTGGAATTTCTGCAACGCGTTCGCGCAATTCATTCAGAGGAATATTCATAGCATGTGCAAAGAGAGGATTATCCTCATGCTCATAAGACTGTCGTACGTCAACAATAGTGTAATCCTTTGGAGAAGCTTTTAAAGCTTCAATGTCCAGAGGATGACTCTGTTTTTTACCGACATTTCCCATATAAACACCGAGGATGTTTTGTTCATAGCCAATGGAAGCAATGCGTTTCAGGACTCTGTTCATACTTTCTTCATCTTGTATCACCACCACAAACTGTTCATCTGGTGCAATAATCGTACCAAGCCATGTTTCAAAACGCATACCGTTTTCGGCTATATGCAGGGCTTTATCTATATGTCCTGCATTGTATGATTTTGAGGATCTGGTATCGAGAACCAATACACCGTTGGGTATTTCTGTTATCTGCTTTAAGGAAGCAAGGCTTTCTTGTAGTCCCGTCGCACCTGCTTTGTTTATCCCAACTTCAAAAGGAAAGTACTGTGGAATAAACGGCTGCCCTTCTGTGAGCATAGATACAAATGCTTCTTTGCTCATTTCTTGAAATGCAGGGTTGGAAGATTTTTCTTCACCAATGGTAGTGGACGGGGCATCACGCAATGCTTTTCCACACAGTGATCCAGCACCATGAGCAGGGTAGACGACGGTATCATCGGGTAGTTTTTGAAGAATGGTATGTACAGTCTCGTACATCATTCCTGCTAGCTCTTCACGTTTTGCCTGCATATTCCCGGCAGTTTCACGAAGGTCTGGTCTGCCAACGTCACCCACAAATAGTGTATCTCCAGAGAAAAGAGCTTCCTGTTTTCCTTCTGCGTTACGGAGAAGAATACTAATACTGTCTGGCGAATGGCCAGGAGTATTGATGGATTCCAAAGTAATAGCGCCAAGGATAATGCCATCTCCAGTATCGAATGACTTATGTTCGTAGTCTGCACCAAGCAGCTTGCTCACATGAATGGTGGCACCTGTGAGTATGTGTAGCTCTAGGTGACCACTGACAAAGTCTGCATGGGGATGCGTTTCAATAATGTTTTTTAGTGTGACATTTTGCTCTTGTAGTACATCGAGCATAGGTTGTACATCGCGTGGAGGATCTATAACAGCTGCTTCACCGTTACTAATAATAAGATAACCGTATTGAGAAAGATGCTTATCGAAGAATTGATGAATGCTATGTGGTGACATAAGAAAGAGGAGAATGAAGGTTAGGATTTATTCCAAGGCATTTTAGAAAGTACGTTTGCCAACATGCAATTCCCACTTATTCCTGCATACATCAGCCCAAAGCCAGCACCAAGAGAGATCAGTTGAAACCATGGTGAAACCGTAAAAGAAAAAAGGAGTCCAGCGGTCACGATGCTTCCTGCTCCCAATAAAACTTGGCGCTGCAAAGGAAGTGTTCCTTTTGTGCGGACAATAGTAAATCCTGCTTTGCCCATTTCCGTAATTCCACCTTGGATACTGATACTATGTGGTATCTGTGCGTCAGTGAGTCTGGCACAGGCTTGCTCACTGCGATTTCCACTTTGACAGTACAGGTATACCTGAGAATAGCTTCGCAAGGTTTCAGTATGCGAGAGAACGGTATCAAGTGGGATATTGATACTACCCTCGACATGTTCACTACGGAATTCCGCAGGAGAACGAACGTCGACGATGGCAAAATGTTCATCTGGAGTATTTTGCAGATGTGTGCGGAGATTTTCTGGGGTCAGAGTATTCATAGTTTAAGCTTTGTACAAAGATAAAATACGAGAAAGATTTTCTGCTTTTTCAGAAGGGATTTCTTTGCCTTCAAAGAGTTCTTCAACAATGTATCCTTCAATAATATTTGTTCGTGCAGTATCAAAAGAACGGAGAATAGACGTGCTGAGTTGTGCAATCTTTTCACAAGATTCTTCTGTCTCTATGGCTTTTTTCAGTCCTTCTATTTGGCCCTGTATACGGCTGAGATGATGAATAGTTTTGGTGCAACGTTCTGTCATGCTCATATACTATACCCCCTATACTATATATGCAAGTAAAAATCTTTTTAAAAAAAGACCTCCTGTGATTTTACTCACAGAAGGCTGCCTGCCTCCCTCATCGAAAGAATTTTCAAAAATAATAATGAATGAGGAGGACTAAGTAACACTGTACTATGTACAGATAAAAATGTCAATTATTATTTACATTTCAATATCTACACTGTATCAACTATTTTAGGGAAGAAATGGGCTACACCCTCCAAAACACCTGCGGAATAGTTTTCATGGGCGATATATAGATTTCGTGCAGAGGACGCCGCTTCTTTTTTGACGTCATCTCGGGCATTGGCAACCAAAACGGCGTGAGGTGCATGAATAAGGGCGGGCATGTCGTTGCCACTGTCACCGCAGAAAATGGTTTGGCTGTCATCAAAGCCAAGGAATTTTTGTAAAAACTCTAACGCATGGAGCTTGGTTGCACGTTCTGGCAAAACATCCATCAGCCCTCTATGTTCTTCTTCGTCGATACTCCATATGAGTGAAGCATTGATACTTGCATCATCAAGAATGCTTTGCATCTGTGCAATAAGTGCATCACGGTCGGTATCTTCTGGGGCATAGTAGCTCAGCTTAAATGTATTTTGTTTAGACTTCTCTTGAAGTGTTAGTGTGGAGACGTCCGAGAATAATGCAGAGAGATCTGCATGACTTTTCCCTTGCCAGTCCAATGCAATAACTTCTTGCCATTGCTGTAATGGCTTCCATGAGGAATCATGTGTGATAAATATGCTAGTACCGACATCGCCAATAGCATAAGCGGGAACGGGAATATCAAATTCTGTAATAGCTTCTTTGAGCAAGTCTTCACTACGCCCAGAGATGTACACAAGACAAACCTCTTCGCGTTCTGTTAGTGTATGAAAACGTTGCCGTGCATCGGGCAGCTCTTCTTGTTCCCCGTTGGGAAGAACGGTGCGGTCCAAGTCTGTGGCGAGAAGAAGTTTTTCAGTCATAAATTAGAGAATGTATTGTCCGTCGAGTGCATGATGCGCCATAACAGATGCTGCGGCACTCCATCCCTGATGGCGTGTTCCTCCAGGGGTGTGGTTTTTTCCATGAATGTATTCATAAAATCCCCATTCATCATTGTCCTGCGCAGACAGTCGATTGGCAGCATCAATATTTCTCAAATACGTTTCGGCAAGCTCAGTTTTTCCACGTTTCGCAAGGTCTGCGACATAGAATCCTGTGACAAACGGCCACAGTCCTCCATTATGGAATTCGTACGGTTTGTTTTTAAAGGTAAACGAGAACGAAACTTCCAGTTCGTTCCAAGAATCGGTTTCCGGTTGTATGACAGGGTAGAAGGCAGGAAGAAGCTGCATATCGGGATGTACAACATCTTTGACAATAAAATCATCCACTCTTTTTCGTTGGTCATCATCGGCAATGCCCAAAAGAGAGACCAAGACATTTGCCAGAGCGTCGAAACGGTAACCGTATCCTGTAGGAGAAAAGAACGCCATCCAATGCTGATTACGATGTTGAGCTGCTTCACATCCTTTTCTATGGAGTACGGGATGGTACGCTCCCGGTGGATCCTGTTCACAGGAGACAAACCAATAGTTGGTTCTGATGAGATCTTTTAAGTGCTCCGATTTTCTTTTGAGGTCTTCACATCGATCTGCTTCTGCCGCTTTACAGAGGTTATACATACCGCGCAATGCGCGCCAGTAGAGTAGTTGGTCGTAGAGCACATAACCGTGTTGAATATATTCATCCGTCCAGTCCCCAGTTTGCGGAACGTAGAGCAAGCCACGATTATTAAACTCCCAACAGCCAAGAAGAAATTCTGTTTTACGAATAGATGGAAAAAATTCATGGAGAAACTTTTCATCGTGTGTGGCATTCCAATAGGCTTCGCATCCGATAATGTACCACAAATCAGCATCTACTCTTCCTGTGGTTCCTCCCAAACTTACTGCACCAGACTGTGGTTCTACATTACTGGGGATCTCCCCATGGGGACCTTGGTGTTTTCGCAATGTCTGCAGAGTAGCAAGAAACGTGCTTTGCAATTTTTTATCTTTTGTCAGTAAAGCAGACAGTCCGATAATCACACCGTCACGCGCCCAGATGCGTTTGTAGTTATCTTTATCCGTATTCGATGTAACAAAGCCATGCTCTGTTGAGCACGCATCAAGCATAGAGCGTGCTTGTCTGTAGCCTTCGCTTTGTATATGGTCTTTAGACATTGGCAATGGTGGCATTGTAACACGAAAGGACATGGTCGCAGACCGTGTTCCAATTAAATTCATTTTCAATGTGTTCTCGTGCATGTATGCCAAATTCCTTTCGTAGTTCTGGGTTTAGAAGAAGGATACGAATCTTATGTGCAAAGTCTGCGCTATTGTTGGGTCTGGCATGCAATCCTGTATATAGATTTCGTACGGTGGTTTTCATTCCACCAACAAAAGAAGCAACAACAGGAATACCACACGCCATGGCTTCTAGAGGCACAATACCAAAAGGCTCATACCGAGAGGGGACAACACACAGGTCTGCTGCTTGGTACAATGTGGGGAGGTCTACATTGTCTATTTGTCCCATAAAACGAATAGAATCTTGTAGTTCCAAAGACGTGATCAGCGCATGAATACGTTTATGCATACGACTTTGTTTTAAAGTCTGTTCGTCCAAGTTTCCTCCTGCCAATACGAGTATTGTTTCTGCTTTTTGCTTCTCTGTCAGTTGTTTGCGTACCTGTGCGTATGCCTGCAAAAGTGTAGGAATTCCTTTTTGTGCAACGAAGCGCCCTACATAGAGAATGACATTTTTCTGTGTAATACCAAGTGCTTTTCGTGCCTCTGTTGCATCTTTGGGCGTAAAGATATTGGTGTCTACACCTGCGGGAATCACGGTAATATTGTCGGGATTTGCGCCATATAAATGCAAAAGATTACGCCTCTCATCAATACTTTCTGCAAGCAAGCAATCAGCATTATCGACAATGTAGCGCTCTTGTTCTTCACGCTCTTTCATGTGGGCGGCATTCATACCTTTGAGGTTTGCATGCTTGATCTTTCCAAGGGAATGAAACGTGTGTACCACAGGTACATCAAATTTTTTCTTGAGTGCAATAGCACTGATACCAGAAAGCCAATAATGACTATGCACGACGTCATAACGATTTTTCTGCATGAGCTCACATGCAGCTTCTGTAAAGAGGGGAAGATGCTTGGCAAATTCCTCTTTTGGCAAAAACCCCTCAGCTCCAAGGGGAGTGCGCATAACGGTGTATCCGTCGGGTGATTTTTCAACAGTCGGTCTATCGGCACTATTTTGTCGTGTCAAAACATGAACAGTGTGTCCTTTTTTAGCTAGCCACGATGATAATTGATCGACATAGACATTTTGTCCACCCGCTTCTTCTCCGCCTAGTGCGGCAAGAGGGTCACTGTGATCACTAATCATCAAAATCTTTCGCGTTCCTGTCATAAGGTAAACATACTATAGCATGACAAATACTTTTGAGCAGCCTATCCTTGCTCTATATGAATACAGAGAATGCAAATATTATTGGTATTGATTTAGGGGGAACAAAGAGCGTTTTGGCACGTTATAACGCACATGATCTCTCTTTGCAGAAGACAGTGTCATTACCATCTCATGCGGGAGATTCATGGGACCGTGTGTATGCAAAATTATTGGAAGCAATAACAGAACTGCAAACAGAGGATACTGTAGGAATAGGAATCGGTGTGCCCGGTTTTGTTCGTAAAAAAGATGGAACGGTTGTTGCTCTTCCAAATATTGAAAATGCAAAAGATATTTCTTTAAAGCAAAATATGGAAAGAGATACGGGAGTGCTAGTTTGTGTGGATAATGATGCGAATCTTTTTACACTAGCAGAAGCACTACATTCACCATATGCGCAGGAAGGTGTAGTTGTTGGTATCACTTTGGGGACGGGCGTTGGAGGGGGGGTAGTCATCAATGGTCAATTGCTACGTGGTACCAACGGTTTCGCAGGAGAAGTAGGTCACATGCTTTTACAGCCAGGTTGTCCGCCATTCAAAACGGATGATAAACGGGGTGAGGTGGAACAGTTTCTTTCGGGAACGGCATTTGCCAAAAGATGTAATAATGCAGAGTCTCCAGAAGACTATTTAGAAGGAGAAGCGTGTGCACCGATGCACAAGGATATTATTCGAGAAGCTGCATGGATGTGTGTGAACTTACATACATTGCTCGATGCATCAGTAATTATTTTTGGCGGAAGCGCAGGAAAGGCATTGGATACATATCTACCAGCTATTACAGAAGAAACTCAAGCATGGTTACCATCGGGTTTAACCGCTCCTACATTGCAACAAGCCTCATTGGAGGATTCCGCGACGCGAGGAGCAGCATTGTGTATAAAGAACCAGATTTGATCTACATAGTACCATTATATGCTAGTGTGCCTTTTGTATATGTGTTTTTGTTCCACTGCCAGTTTCAGTGCCGGCACAGCCTTGAGTCTTATTGGGGTAATTACCATAAAGAAAGCAGAAAAGAAGAAAGATTTTCTCTTCGCTTCTATACCTCTTCTTTTTGGTATGCAGCAGATCGCTGAAGGATTTGTATGGATTTCCTTCGGTCATCCCATGGCATTGCACATAGCGACATATGCGTTCTTGCTGTTCTCTCATATTCTCTGGCCCATATATATTCCTTTGGCAGTCATGCTTATGGAACCGATTGTTTGGCGCCGCAGAATTCTTGCTGCTTTTGTAGCCCTTGGAGGCGTCGTCAGTGTGTATTTTTCGTATTATCTTTTTACAGAAACTGTGCAAGCAGAGATTATTCATAAGAGTATCGCGTATGTGTCTCAGCACTTTTTTGTATATTTTCTTTTGTCTCCCTATTCGGTAGCTACGTGTGCCAGTTGTCTTTTTTCAAGTTACCGATGGGTGAATATGTTTGGTGTCGTGACGTTTTTAGCTGCAATGGCTGCGTATCACTTTTATCATGAAAACTTCGTCTCTGTATGGTGTTTCTTCGGAGCAATGCTGAGTGCAATCATCTATATACATTTTCATACACAGAAAAAGAATATAAAAAAATAATATGAAAAGAGCATTTTATGCATTACACATAAACCCTAGTCGTTTCTCTATGCGAGCATTCACTCTTTCCAAGGAAGATCCAGAGAAGTGTTTTGCGATCCGAGAACATACTCGGTCTTGAAATACAGTGGTAGGGGCAGAAGAACGGGGGTCAGAGCGTTGTGCAATAGCCCGCATTGTGCGTTGCACCCTGCGAGAAGGCTCCGTATTGGTCAATACTTTTTTTGGAGAAGCTATTGGTTTTGCAACAATAGAACCAGTACCTGGAACAAAGATTCCTACATCGCTCAGACTTGGGGGCTCCGCATTGTTTTGTCCATCTGCACTGCCATGCAGTCCTGCAGCGATCTCTGCATAGCGCTTACGAATGCGTCTATGTGCCGCCGATCCACCACTTTGTACATTGATAACCAATGGACCTGTGGATCCAGGTGCCGTTGCAAAATCAAAACTATCAATGGCAAATACACCGTAATAGTATGTGCCGTTGTTTAGATCGGTATCTTCATACGATAGTGTTGAATTATCGGCAGTTGTTGTGACCAGAGTGCCAGAAGAAATGCTTGCAGGCGTTGAAGTAGTGCTACGGCGAACCACGAAATGATCTGCTGAACCCTGAGCATCCCAAGATAAGCTAACCGTTGATTCGTTTACCGATGACGAAACTGTCGGTGTAGAAAGCCCATCCGCAAACACAGGAACGGCGGACATGCAGAGCATCGGAAGACCAAGTGCAATAGCTGTGCCGAAATGGAAACGAGGAAAACGCATATTATAGAATAAGTATAAACCCTATTTATTATAGGAGATAGCATGCTACAAAAAACTGAATGGCGCTAATCTCTTTTATTGTTTGTCGTTTTCTTTGGAAAACCCCACTGCCACCGTGGCTTTTCGCCTTTTTTCCAGGCAATACGAATAAAGGAAACAGTAAGCAGTGTTGCAGGAAGTATAAAAGTAAACATCACTTCCCGAGGAGGGGATGTGTCATCAATGGTTAATGCAAATGCGATAAGTAAAACAGTGTACGCCACAGTCAGCAGCCAACCTTCACGCGTTGCAGGTACCCAACCCCAACCGTATAGCTTTCGTTTAAACCAGAAATGCTTAGGGTTATCCTGTATGTAGTCTACGTATTTTTTGAGCATAGAGCTATTATACTCTATTTTACACTCTGTAGAGAATATCTTATACTTTTATTATGAAATCTCGCTATAGAACACCACTGATTATTGTTATTGGAATTTCAACACTTTTTTTCTTTCCCGAGCCAGAAACAAATTTTCTCTATTATGTCGGAACAGCATTTATCTTTGTTGTGTTCACTGTATTTTCCATACGTTGGAAAAAATAAAAAAACAGAAAATAGATCCATAATAATTTTATGCTAAGATACTTTTTTCTTGTTGTCTATGCCGCTACTTTTATTATTATTTGTCCTTCTTCTCCCTCGCGTCGTTGCAGTCCTTCTTTGGTTCTTCAGCGATTGGTTCGCACAAGCATATGACACCTGGATGCTCCCAGTACTTGGGTTTATTTTTCTGCCATATAGCATGCTTTGGTTTAGCGCAGTACAAAATTGGTATGGGGGTACATGGGGTGCATGGCAAATGATCTTTATGGTGATTGCACTGATTATGGATCTTAGTTCCTATAGTCAGACGCGCACAACGTAAGGGTGTGTTATTTAATAGTCTATACATTTGTTACTTTCCTGAAGTTGCTTCGTAGAATATAGTGTCACAGATGAAAAATTTACTTCTTTCATTCAAATGATAATGAAAAAATACCTAGCCCCAATGTTGATCACAGTCCTGCTCACTGCATGTAATACCAATAGCAATGTAAGCGAAAAAGATTACGTTGGACTGACTGTGCAACAGGCCGAACAAAAAGCATCTACTGAAGAGGTGCTATTTAGAGTGGCAGTAAAAGATGGTCAGCCACAGCCAACAACAAAAGATTACCGTATAGGCAGAATCAATGCGACTGTTGAAAATGGCGTAGTAAGCTCGTATGTAGTCGAGGGGAAAGAGCAGCAGGAAACGTATGATCAAAATAGCTGGAAAACGGTCATTGCAGACTCTTGTAAGTCATACTTTGATGGCTGTAATAATTGCCAACGAGGCGATGACGCTAGTCAGACCGCTTGTACAATGATGTTTTGCCAAGAGTATCAGGAACCACGTTGTTTGGATTAAATCATCATTAACCACTATTGATACGTATGGAAGAAACAATTATAGAATTCTTACTGGCACATAAGCGTATCTTTTTAACATTTCACCTTGTGGGTGTGGCAGTGGGCATGGGAGGCGCAACGATTACAGACATTTTGTTCTTCAATTTTCTTCGAGATTTTAAGATCTCTCGGAAAGAGGCAGAGGTCATGAGAATTCTTTCCAATATGATCATGATTGCATTGGTTATTCTGTATATTTCAGGAATTGCCTTGTTCTTTTCAGGCCCTGCAACGTTTTCACAGTCAGCAGGATTTCTTGCAAAGGCATCTATTCTGGTAGTTTTGACGATCAATGGAATTTTGATGCATAAGTTTATTGCGCCACATATGGTTGAGTTTTCTTTTTTGCGACATCCTATTAAGGCACATCACAAAATGCATACCATGCGTGCTATATCGTTTGCTATGGGCGCTATCTCATTTACTTCATGGTATTCCGTATTTTTTATAGCAATGTTGAAGTCCTATTTACCAGTCGAAACAACAGTATTTCACATTATCGGGGTGTATCTATGTATAGTCATTACTGCAGTTATCGTGAGTCAATTCTTGCATCTTCATATTCATAAGAAGAGCTTGAATACCTAAGAGTGATATTGAAAAGAAAAGTGTATACTGCACAGGTGAATATTATGCTGTGGACTTTAACCTTTTGTTTCAAGATCGTCCAAGTATAAATATTGGCGATCGATTTATAGCAACAGGAGTGATCACTGGAAAAATATGACGCTGAAGGGATATTCTCGGTAATGGATTCAGTAATGAAGTTGTAGTGCTTCACTTCTTTAGGCTATAAAAAAAGTACATCATCTATTTCTTATCCTGTTTTACAGCTTGTAGCACAGCACCAATAGTCACGCCAATTCCAGTACCAAATGAAGCACCCAGTGCAACACTTTGTGCTATGTCATTTGTCATGGTGCCGACGATCGCTCCAATAGCGACTCCAATGCTTGATCCAAATGCAACACCCATGGCCAAGTAGGGGAATGTTTCTTGATGTTTAGTCATAAGAAAATTATTTGTAATTCATTAGTATAGTTATAGCACCTCCCGCGTCATTGCGTATTTGGTCGCGTTGTCTTTTCGCTTCATCAAGGGACTTTTGTATTTCATCAACGTTGGCATTAGCTTCAGATATTGCATTCAATTGGGCGCACACTTCAGCTTCTACTGCATTTGCATCTGGATCAGTAATAACCAGGTTTGCATTCCAGTCACCACTTGGTTCATAGAAAGGTTCGTTTCCAGACATTGAATAGCTTTTACCTTGAAACTTCTCTCTCAGTTTTGCAGACCACGCTTCTCCATTTTCTTCAATGCATAACTTATGACCAGTATCTTTATAGAAAGGTTCTTTGTCTTCTTTGGAAGTGTTGCCAATACCTAAACGCTCTGTAGTACTGGCACTCTCACCAAAATCATCACCGTACATTCCTGCTTTCCCAGTAGAGTCATATACCCAAACCAGCTCTTCGTCCTGTGGTACATCATAGGCAACTGTTGGATGGGCCGATTCTCTGTGACGAAACCATTCATCCATATCTAGGTTGTCAGATATGCTCTGGAGATTCTTTTGTTTTATAGAAAAGCATTTATAGAGCCCTGGATGATAGTACAGGCTACTTTCTTCATGTGATTCATGGTGTGTGAGCATAAGGGTAAGATACGTATATTGTTACGTTTGTCTACCATATTGAGAGTCTTTGTTTATGTTTTTTTGAGTGACGGCTAGTTGTTATGCTTTGGTAATAATGAACGATACATATCGTCCACATAGTCGTTATTTGCTCCAGTGAGTATAATCCCATTATTTGGGATAGTTGTGGTTAATGCATCATTAGTTAACTCTTTGGTATGCTCTGCTCGTAATCCGTGTTTATTTGATCGAGTAATAATGACTTTACCACCAGCATTTTTGACCAATTTAAATGCCGCAGCGAAATCAAAATCATCAGTATCCTTTCCTCCCCCCAGCCACTGTAAGACGGCAACAGTCTTTCCTCTTACTGAATCTAGGATAGCTACGGCAGGTGAGCCAAAGGATTGCTGTGGTCTGCCAATTTCTTTCTGATGCCATCTCTCAACTAGTGTATTTCTAAGATTTTGAGAGCTTTTACCAACTTGTGTGATGACCGTCATTTTATGGTTTGGATTATGCTGAACCGGTAGTTCACGAATTTGAGTATCCTTCTTTCGCATGCCGAGTTGTATCACTCTTGTTCGTTGATTATCAATTGCGTAGGCTATTTCGCCTACGACAGCGTGAGACACTAAGCCAAAAGGAACATTTTTCCCCTCGATTTGTGCAAGACTCAACCCAGAGCGTTGCTCAAAATAGAGAAAGCTCGTTGTTCCATCAACAGGGTCTAGTACAAAGGTTCTACCGCTCGAACCGGCAACAGTTTCAGTTTCTTCACCATTAAAGCCTTCGGCTGGGAACGCGGTAAGCAAGCTATCTCGTACATATTGTTCTATGTCTCGGTCTGCTTCAGTTACATCACTTGTATCCTGCTTTTTAAATGATTCTAACTCATCGGCTCTAAATGCATACGATCGTTGCATCAGTGTTGCCTCCATAGCAATCCGCAAATAAGCCGTCAGTGTTTCGCCATCATTGGATGAGATTTGCTCAATAGGTCTGCCACTGTATAGTGAGTCGATAGCCAAGGATTCTGCCTGATTTGGTTGGACTAGTGACATATCTATTATTTTTCAAATGTATAAGATAATTTATCTCTCTGTGATTCAATAGTGTATCTCGTTTGATTAAAACATTTAGCAATGGAATGTAACTGCTCTAGTTGACTTTCGGTCGTGGTAATTTCAACTGCTGACTCTTTGTAAGTTGCACTATTGTTGGGTTTTACTGAACAAATTTCAGCAGGTACGATTGAAACTGCCTTTGGAAGTAAACTTCTTACTTCATCAATTGTATGAATAACAGGTTCGGCATTCTCTCCGCTATATCCCTCTTCAAGTCCTAGCAACATCATCAAATCAGCACCATCTAGATCTGACAATACGGACATTTCTTGATCAAGTTCTGCAGCAAGACGTGTAATGGCATCATAGTAACTATGTACTGGGGCCACAGCTTCTTCCTGCCTTCTACGAGAACGAGTAACAACATACGAATCAATAGGCTGATCTGATAAGAGATAGCCGGAGAATACAAAATTCAGTTCAGAAGCTAGTTCTACAATCTTGTTTTCCAGTAAAGCAGTATCGTTAACATTTAGCTTTGCTTTCCACCATTCTGCTGATTGCAATAATTGATAATTTTTTGGTGCCTTCATATCACCAAATATAAAATGATAATCTGTTTTTGTCAATTTATGATTGGCTCCCCCGGCAAGATTCGAACTTGCGACCCATCGGTTAACAGCCGATTGCTCTACCACTGAGCTACAGGGGAACGTCTGCAGAATTATACGCATTTTTAGCAGTCTTCCCAGTGAAAAAAGCAGAGTTCTTGAAATACGGTATATGGGTGCAAATAGCCTATTTAGAAGCGTGCACCCTCTTCTTTTTCCAAAAAGAGCTTTACCAGTTTGACGTCTGTATAGCTATATTGCCCATCACAAGCGTCATATATGGGCTTTAGAGCATCCATTCCATGGAGGTAAAATGCGCCCGCAATCTGTTCAAATTCCTCATCTGGAGGACGTAAATGCTCTATATCTATGGGGACTTTTTCCAATAAGAGCTTTTCGATATGCCCAATAATGGTGTCTTCTTTCCAATCCAATATTCCAGAGATCTGCTCCAAAGAAATCTTTTTTTCGAGCAGCGGTAACGTTTTTTTATGATTTCCTCCTTTTGCACGAGTTTTTTTCTTCTCTGGTTTAGACCTTCCTGCAGAGGAGATATCTGGTTGGGTATCTGGAAGTGTAGCGGTTATGTGTTTCCATTCGCTACGAACGGTATGGTAAAAGTCTTGTACGAGCGGGTCTATGAATATGCTTTTTTCGTCCCATTGTTCTATGTAAAGACCCTCTTCACTCCGTGCACGACTCAGGGCAACATAGGCATGGCCCGACTCCCACAGGCGCGTCAGAGATATCATCAAAGAATCTATAGAAGACCCCTGTGCTTTGTGAATGGTCGTTGCCCACGCCAATGTAATTGGAAAATTATGTGCAAATGCTTTTTCTGCACCGCTACCGTCTATGAGAGAAAAGGTATCGGGATGAATATCGATATTCTTTCCATTGAGTAAGTGCAACGTCAGGTAGTCCTGTGCAATGTGTGTGACAGTACCCAGTGTTCCGTTTACATATTGGTACGGGTATCCCGTGTCGTTTTTGCGTAGCATGACCAAAGCTCCTATTTTGATGCGCAGTTCTTCTGGGATAGGACATTGTCTTTTGAGCTGATCGACATAACTACCACTTCCTTCGTAGCGTGTGGGAAAGGTGTGCATTCTGCCATCCAGTGTATCGAGCTTTTGTAAGTTATACCGATCAGCAGAAGCGCGATGCGGAAAAAGACGAGTTCCTTCGAAGATGGTTTCTGGTTGTACAGTACGACTGTGTAGAAAATCTCTAACAGACTGAGAAATATTTCCTTCACGGATGTCATTGAGTACAGAGAGGAGTGTAGAGTCATTCGTACGCACGGCAGTCTCCAGATACGCAGGTGCAAATTGGGACTGTTGCCATATGGGATGCAAAAACCCCCAGTCCACCGCTTGTCCAGAAGCCTGTATAGGTGGAAGTTGTGCAAAGTCTCCTACAGCAATAATACGAAGCCCTCCCCATAAACGAGAATCTTCACGGACATTGCGTGCGATCTCTTCTGCAGTTGCAAGCATTTCTCCAGACAGCATAGACACTTCGTCGATGATGACACATTGCGCTTTGCGTAGTCTGCTGTGAATCCGCCCATTACGAAGTACGCGGGTTACCGTGGCGTCTTTCCCTCCTTCCATAATACCAAGACCAAAAAAGCTGTGAAACGTTCTTCCATTGATAAGCATGGCAGCGCTCCCTGTACTTGCAAGAACGGGGTGCGTATCCCAGTCTTTTCCACGTAAAAACTGTTGGAGTAAAAAACTTTTACCTGTCCCTGCGGCTCCTGTTAAGAAAACATTCGTTCCTCCTTCTAGCAGATGTAATGCCTTTGACTGACAACGTGTGAGTTTCACAAAAACAAGTAGGGCATCAGCATACACTAGTTTCTTACAAGAAGGAGAGGATTACAACGATTTCAAGGATTACAAAGATTCTTTGCAGTCCTCGTAGTCTTCGCTCTCCTTGCAGTCTTTATTATGCTTATTACAAAGCACAGCTGCCCTCACTACACTTCTCCCTATTCTCTGCAATCCATGCATAAATCAAGCGTCCAACAGGTGCGACTCCTGGAATCCACAAGAGGGGAGTGAAAATGCGCAATGCAGGTACATGCCACGTGAGTTTTCGGAATGCGTCGAACCCTTTATAGGTTTGTCCATTTGGTAAAATGATATGCATAGCCTTGTCTAGATTTTCTTCGGAGAGGTCTTTGGCGTATTTCTTTTTCTGTGTGTCGTCACGAAAGTTCACGATTCGTATTCGATGCAAATGATCCAAAAGCTGAACAGCGAAAATACTCCGTTGGCATAGATGACATCTGCCGTCATACAATACAGAAATCTTCCCTTTCCAGTGTTTGTTCAGAGCACGGCTAAACATCGCAAAGTCGTCATCTAACAGTAGTCCGATATAACAAACCGTCATTGCAAAAGGGAAAGATCCAACATCCATAAAGAAGAAAATACCCCAGTGGAAAAGCAATCCTCCACAGAGTATCCAACGCTTAAGTGAGAAGCGATGCATCCATTGTGGGCGCCAATTCCATGCAGCCTTTGGTATAAGGAGCAACGCCCATGCACTTTCCCACACTGTAGTAAATACACAGCCAAAAGGAGATATCCAAATCATGCTATCCATAAATGCTTTCGGCCAACGTGCAAAATGTGTGTGATGAAATACTACTCCAATAACGGTTCCGTCACCCCACATGGTTCCTTGTGTTTTATCCCATGCAGATGTGAGGTAGATAATCATTAATTGCCACAGTAAAAGGCGATACGGCCATATATGTGTACGTAAAGGAGCTAGAAGTTTCCCTGTTTTTTGCCATGCAGCCCACTGTTCCTCTAGGCGTTTTATAGAAAATGCGGATATTTCTGGTGCAATCATCAGTAGAAAACCAACCACACGCAAAACAGTATCTCCACCACCAAGGGGTTGCAGGTTTCGTTCATGAAAAGAGAAGAGAAGCACGACGGAAGTAATAGTCATGAACCGTGGCCAAATACCGAGCATCATACAAAATAGTGACACTACAAAAATAGACCACAAAGTAACCACTGCACCTGGTGTCGTAACATAGGCAAGAAGGGTAAAGCGATATTCGCTTCGGAATACTAGATGTCCAAGATCGGCCGGAAGAATACCAACTTCGCTGTAATACCGAATAACATCTGGTGCACCACCAAGGACAAAAGCAAGAACCGTGGCCGCCCAAGCGATACGCATAAGTCCAAATCCTGCCGCAGAAATATCTGCGAAGAAAAACCGATCTATGATGCGAAGGATAACTCTCATACGGTTGTGCAGAAGAGGTCAAAGTCTATTTTCTGATTCCACTCGGGTTTCCATGTATTCCATTGTGTATCCTTTGGAATGACAAACCATCGTTTCAGGAGTCGCATATGCGTGCCAGTCGCAAGTGTATGTGTGCGACAGTAATCTTGTACGTATTGTTGCCGCAGAGGAAGCTTGCTGTCATCTTCCATGCGTCGAATGATTTTGAGTTCTGGAGCCCTTTGCCACCAACCGAGATGATGCTTATTGATAGTATGTACAGTGATCCATTTGCCGTTTATATTTTGTTCAATATCCATTTCTATAACACGACGTAGAGGATCGGGGGAAAATAAATTCCATCGTTGCCATTGTGATGTGGCCAGAACATATGGCTTGAAGATATCTTTTTGATCCGATACCCACTGTAATATTGGAACGTCTTCTACATTGTAGAGGCTATAGGTGAGCACAGCTGCGCTCTGCCATATACAAAAAAGAATGATAAATAGTTTACCAAAAAACCGTGTAATACCATGTGCCGATGGTCTAAACGGAAAATGCACAGTACACAGTAGAAAAACAACGAAGCTTTATACCTCTTTTGGCTTGAGCATAACGATTTGTCTACCGACAAACTGTTCTTTGCGTTGATACAATAAAGAAGGCTTTTCTGGGTCTTGTGCTTCTATTCCATCTGGCAGAACAGCGTCGTATCCTGCTTCATCTAACACTTTCCATACCTTTTCTAGTGCAATGATTTCTCCGTTCACTTTCCAAAAAGGCCACGTACATACCAGTGGCACACCGGGTAGGGTAGCTGCTGCATTCTGCAGAAACGCAGCTTGGAGTTTTTCATTGTCATTGCGCATTTTAGTCGCATCACGTTTATTAGCTCCTTTTTCAAGGTTCGGACCAAGGCTGGTTTCCGTAGAGACAAAATCTGGAAGGTTTTTGAATGTAAACGGTTTCGTCGCATCATGTTTGGCAACAGTTTCAGAGACATCCTTTTTAAGAATTTTCTTTTCTTTACGCATCCAGTCTATGTTTTTTTGTGTACCATTTACGGCTTTCTGTGCAACGTCTGATGCAATAACATTCCATCCACGTAGCAAACATTCCAAGGGAATCACTCCTGTTCCGCAAAAAGGATCAAGTACGGTGTATATTTCTTTCTTTGGTTTTTTGAGCTTGGGATTTGGAGGAGTCCGCACCATAGATGCTCCGAAATTTAGGAGGATTTGTGCTAGCTTTGGCGGAAGGAGTCCTACGGTAGTATCACGGACAGGTTTCTCCATATCACGCCATGTATACGCATCGATATTCTGAGCAGCAATCGTTTTTCCGACCCATAGTCCAGCATTCTGTTTTACAATAAAAAGTTCTACACCTTTTTTCCCGCTCAAAATTTGTGCGCCGTGTAACAGTGCCACCGCTGCTGGTTTTTTCTCGTTTCCAATGTATCGACAGGGTTGTTTTTGATCTTTCATAATCTGCTTCCCCTTGATATACGCGGTTTTTACGAGCGGACGAGGAATACCAAAACAGCGAAGCCCGAAGGTTACTTTCTTTTTGATGGACTGCACTTCATTGGCCATGATTTTTGGTATGTCTGACATAGACACATCTGCATCAGTAATACGTTGTGCAAGTATTGCGGTACCCCCAAGCATATCTATGGTGTCTTGCGATAAGGCTTGTGAGGAGTTAAACAGTACAACAATTTTTTGCTCTATGGATTCCATTGTAAAATCCGGAATCGTTGCTGCAAGTTCAGCAAGACTAATATGAGACTGGTGTCCGAGGATGGCTGCGTATTGATACATGTGTAGTATCATACAGAATCTTGCCCCGTCTTTCTATGGAGAATGTTTGCGAGAAGCAAAATGGTTCCAAAGACGACGAGTGGCGCGATATGAATCAATCCACGCGCATATCCTGTTTGATTCAACGCTTCTGTATATAGCGGTGTAAACATATAGATAGGCAATTGTCCTAACCAAACAGCAAAGATAAATCCAAAAATGATGCTCAGAGGACTCCAAAGAATAGAACGCCATTTCGCGAAACACACTCCAACAAATAAAACGGGAAGAAGGTTCCAGTTTCCTTCGAAGAGCGTATTTGCCGCAATAGTTTGCAAGACGCCCTCATGCCATTCCAACGAGAAGCCTGAAATACTCTTCGCATTACCAAAGCTCAGTCCAAAATGCCACTTAAACAGAAGCCATGGAACAAGGAAGGTAGCGATGCACAATGTGTACCATTGTATGGCCGTGCGTATTTCATTGCGAGAAAACTTGGCAAACCACAATGAAAGTAAAAGCAAGAATACAATAGGTGGTACATGCAAAAGAAGGGCCTCATTTTTTGTATAGACCAGCACTCCTGTTGCAAGCGCACCGATGCGTAAAAAGCTCAATCGTTGCTCTCCACTATTTCGTACTGCAAAAAATAAAAAGCTCACACTCAGAAAAATAAGAAGGCTTAAATATAAGTCTGTATAGGCAATCATGCCATGCATGGAAAACAGGGGAATACTGCCGAGCATGTATATACCCAAAAGCGACCATGGCAAAGAGAGTAAACGACGCAATGCATAAAATATCAATAGAAGTATGCAGACATACCAAATGATATGAATACTGTTTACAAGTCCCTCGTGCCATTGTCCGTTCAGGTTTGCAAACCAAGTTTTAATCAAAGGAACTGCTTGAGGGTAAGAGTGGACACCATTAGATTTTCCAGGTTCGAGTTCCAAAACCAGTTGCTGTTGTGCAAAGAATGCTTTTCCACGCAAGTTCCAGTTATTCATAACATCATCGTAATAGGGTGGACCTATAAGAAAGATGAACCCCGCAATCAGTTTGGATATCATCCAAAGGGAAAAAATACCGATAAGGATTTTTTGCCAGAGAACAAGTGGTTCATGGCTTCTCTTCGGGCTTTTTGGAAAAGAGGATCGTCGGATAAACCATGGAGCCCCAAGGGCAAGTGCACAGAGGATCTGTACAGAGCCCATACCCACAAGTGTTAATGGTATGAGTCCAGTAATCGTTGCAAGAAATGTCACAAACATCGTAAGAACTATTCCAATACATAATCCTGCAACAATGCGTTCTCCAGCAAAGAGTACGGAAGTACGCCCCTCCAGAAGTCGCAGCGCACACCAACCAGAAAACGTTGGAAGAATGAGGCCGATTGGGATCCAAAGATAGGTCATTTATGGAGAAGTAATAAACACAAAAGAGCCAGGTTCAAAATTCAACATCACTTTTCCTGGAGGTGATATCGGTTTGTTGTCTAGAGAAAGCCTATTGGAAGCGTCGATAGTAATGTCATTTCGATTATAGATAATCCATGTGTCAATACTTTCATCAACGTCTTCCAATGTACGAGGAAGAGCAGGATATGTACTGTATTGTATTGTGCTCCAATATGGCCACCCGTGTGATGCAAGGAAAGCATAGGCATCTTTTCCTTCGGTATATTCTTGTACAAGGTCTGCAAAAGCAGCAAAGCTTCCACGGTCGCGATAGTCCTTTAGTTCATACGGTTGACTCCACCATGTTTGCACGTCTTTTTGGGCATATCCAATTATTTCGGCACCCATTCGTGCATCGTACACGATCCATAAGAATGCAAAGAAGAGGAAAAATACCACAACGGCCTTTCTGCCAGTTTGTCTTTTGCGCCATAGAGTCCACAATAGAGCAATAATGATTGCGACATACAATACCCGATTCCAAGAATCTGCTTGAGGAGGCATTGTGGTAAGCAGTGCGTCGTATTGATCTTGAGAGTACGTCATCAATGGTCCCCATAAGAAGTTGATGCTATATGCTCTGGCTTGATCTAGTGTAAAAAAAGATTTTAGAGGATACATGAGCATATCCACAGAACTGGAACCACTAAACTCTACTGTTTGCAGAACGATGTTTGTTCCTGCAGAAATAACAAATCCAATGGTATCTGTTTTGACTTTCCATTCAGGAATATTGCTCAGGTCTAGCACCATTCTTTGTGGCACAGTAGAGACAATGAACTCTATGGGTATTTGATACGCTTGCCCTTGTGGCATATCAGCGCTTCTCCAGATAAATATACCTTGCCCCCCAGTGGTCGATGTATAGGTAAGGGCAACAGAGTGTGTATTGCGAGGAATCTCAGTATCTTTTACTGCTTGCCCTGTTGTGGTAGTTGAAATAGAAAGCCCTTCGGTAAGAAGATTTACGCTCGTAAGATTGCTTGTATGCCAGCCCTCTAGTTTTGACTGATGTCGTAAATTCCATGTTGTGACATTTTCTGCGCTGCATAATGCAGGAGCACAGAGGATGAATAGTCCGAGAATGAAGGAGTATAAGCGATGCATATTATGATGTGACTTCCGAAGCGACTTCTATGTCTTGTGGACCGCCTTCGATGGTTGCTTTAATGCGACGTACACCAGAAGAAGAACTCTCTTCTTTTTTTAGAGTAAACTTTCCGATCATACCTGTACGAGCAACATGAGGGCCTCCGCAGATTTCTTTGGAAAAGTCTCCGATACTATACACCTTTACTTCGTCTCCGTACCGTTCTCCAAAAACACCGATGGCACCGCTCGTCGCTGCGTTTTCTGGATTGGTGAGGTGGAAACTTACAGGAAGGTCTGCAGAGATCGCTTCATTCACAAGACGTTCCACTTCCTTCTTTTGTTCGACTGTCATCTTTTCGCTGTGTGAGAAGTCAAACCGCAGCCTCTCTGTGGTAATGTTGGAACCTTTTTGATAGACATGATCGCCAAGGACTATGCGTAAAGCAGCGTTGAGGAGGTGAGTAGCCGTATGAAGTTTTGTCGTTTGCGCACTGTGATCCGCCAGTCCTCCAGCAAATTTCTGCTCTGCTCCTTTTCGGCTGAGCTCTTGGTGTGCAAGAAATGCTGTTTCGAAATCCTCTTCTTGTACAGTGACCCCTTTTTCTTCAAGGATCTCTTTGGTGAGCTCTAAGGGGAATCCGTATGTGTCGTAGAGGTGAAATGCGTCGGCACCACTCATCACGGAACCATTCATATCGTCGAGGATCTTTTCTAATTGCTTCATTCCAGATTGTAAAGTTTTGCTAAACTGCTGCTCTTCGGCAGCCAGTGTATCGGCAATCATTTTTTCTTGTTCTTTGAGGTTTCCGTAGACATGACCGTACTGTGCAATAACTTCGTCAGAAATTTCTGCACAGAAACTTCCGTCGGTAACGATCCCCAGTTGTTTGGCAGAACGAATGGCACGACGAATGATTTTTCGCAGTACATAGGCCTGATCCACATTCCCGGGTTTCACACCATCGGCAATGATAAACGTCGCTGCCTTTATATGATCCGTCACAATTCGTATATGCTTTTGATCATTTGAGTCACTTTCTTTTTCCACTTTCCACTTTCCACTTTCCACTTTTTGCATAATCGGTTTCAGACGATCTGTCTCGTATACCGTTTCCACGCCCTGCATGACTAGTGCGATGCGTTCTAGTCCCATTCCTGTATCAACATTTTTCTGTGCCAATGGTTCAAATTGTCCAGACTCGGTTTTGTGATACTGCATAAAAACGTCATTCCAGATCTCTAACCAGTCATCATCATTTACAGAAGGATTTCCATGAGGCTCTCCTTCTCCTACCCAGTAAAACATTTCTGTATCTGGACCGCATGGCCCAGTCAGTCCTGCAGGACCCCACCAGTTTTCTTTTTTTGGCAGAAAGCCAATACGGTCTTCTGGCATGCCTGCATTCATCCAATATTGCGCTGCTTCTGTATCTTTTGGGGCATCTGCGTCTCCTTCAAAGCACGTAACGGAAAGCATATTTTTCTCAATACCAAGAATCTCTGTTAAAAACGTAAAACTCATAGATATCGCTTCTTCCTTGAAATAGTCTCCAAGGCTCCAGTTTCCAAGCATTTCAAACATCGTGAGGTGTGATGAATCTCCCACTTCGTCAATATCCTGTGTGCGTACACACTTTTGAACATCACAGAGCCTCGTTCCGCTAGGGTGTTTTTCTCCGATAAGGTACGGCACAAGAGGGTGCATACCTGCTGTTGTAAATAGCACGGTCGGATCGTTTTCTGGAACAAGTCGTGCGCCAGGGATCACTGCATGATCCTTCGATTGGAAGAAATCCAGATATGCCTGCCGAATATCATCTGTACTTGTAGGTTTCATTGATCCGTAGCATAGCAATGCTTGGTCTGTCAGACCATGGATAGTCCATATTTTTTACGAAGAAGTCTGCTACACTGTATATATGGAAACATATGAATGGTATCAACAATTGGTAAGACCGTCGTGGTCACCACCCGCAGAACTCTTTGGTCCAGTGTGGACAATATTGTACATCGGTATACTTATCAGTTTTGGTACAGTATTTGTACTGTATTTTCAAAAAAAGATTCCTATACAGGTAGTTTTGCCGTTTATAGCAAACCTTATTTGTAATTTTGCATTTACTCCACTGCAGTTTGGTTTGCAGAGCAACCTTCTTGCAGCTATCGACATTGTTCTCACATTGACTACTCTCGTTTGGGCAATGGTGATCATTTTTCCCGTACGACGATGGATTACCTATATACAGATTCCCTATCTACTCTGGGTAAGCTTTGCCACAGTATTACAACTGACTATTACCGTTCTTAACTGGTAGGTCGTATGAAAGAAGACGTATCCCGACCAAAAGTAATACAGGTAAAAGATAGAATGCAAACAGCGATGTATACACTTTCACAGCCTATGGGGAAACATTTTGACGAAGGTTTTTTGCCAGATCTCAGCCCAAAGCAGATGCTTGCGCTTGGTGTTTTTGGAGGAAGGTATATGACGGACTGTGAAAAAGAATTTCCACAGGACTGGTTTGAGAATGCAAAGCTTTGCTCGACACAGCATGATGCATCACTCAATTTTTTTGGTGTGAATGCCAGTCAACCCCTTTCCGTGTGGAGAAAGAAAGGATGGATACATCCTGCAGATCCACGAGGATGGTTTCAATGGTATTGCAGGTACTATATGGGGCGCCGTATGCTAGAAGAAGATGATAGGCAAATCCGTCGTTGGCGTGCCATGAAAAGACATGTAACTCAGGTTGTACGCAATTGTGCAAAAGGGGATATCTCTTGTCGTAGAAGACAACGTCAAGCATTGTTGCATTGGGCGTACGATAGTCGAAAGCTGTAAATTTCCACTATTCACCTTTTTTATAATACCGTACGGTTTTGTATGCCAATGTTACATCGGGTTCTGCATTAAACCGTTCGAGGATGCGGTCTGCAAGCAAGGAAACAACAGCACGCCTTTTTCCAACAGGTACGGTAAAGCGCAACTGGAATTCTATTCCGTCATCTGCGATATCCTTAAAGACCACTGCATTGCTTGGTTCATAGGCGACGAACATCGCTCGTGTACGCATGGAGTGTTGCGTGTGATCTCTATCACCGTATTGTTCTGTTTCCTGTAACAGTATTTCCGTTAGTATTTCTTCTGCTTTGCGCCAATCGCTTTCAAAGGTAATAGCAAATGTCATTTCTGATTTTACATAGTCGGATGTGGTGTTGTAATTGTTCAGGGACTCTGTCAGCACTTTTGCATTGGGAATAGAAAGCACCTTACCCGTCTGCTCTAGGACGCCATCTGGAGGCATGCCTATTTCTAATACTTTGGTATGCAATAGTCCGATATCAATAACTTCTCCTGTTCTACTTCCAATACTAATACGATCTCCTTGGGAGAACAGCTGTCCTTGATGAATTACGACCCATCCAACAACATCTTTAATAATGTCTTGCATGGCAATCGCAATACCAGCTCCAACAATGGCAAAAGAGGCAAGGACTCCTGGATTTTTTGTATAAACGACTCCAAGAATCCATAACAATGTCAGAAGGTATATCCCTCCCGAGAAGAATTTTATTGCAGAGTAGCGCAAACCACGGTTAGGAATACGCATAAGAAGTAGGCGGCGTATTAGTTTTTCAAAAATCCATATGATCAGGATAATTGCTCCATAGGTTCCGATGTCTATTAGTGCGCCAAACTGGTCTCTTCTTTGGTCTGCAATAAGGCGATCAAGTCTTTCTTGTTGATGAGGAATCAAGCTGTTTAGGAGGCTGATACGTTCTCCGAGAATGGCTTTTTTTGCCAATAGATTTTGGTGCGTTTTTGTCGTACGGAAGGCGGCAATGGCTCCGGTGGAATTATCAGGTGTGTCTGCAGTATAAAATTTGTTTTCTTCTGCAAGTAGTAAGTCCAAGTCGATTTTACGTTCACGAAGACGCTCTTCCAGTGCGCGAACAATATTCTTTTGTCGATCTAAAGCTTTGGAGAGTTCTCCGCTGTCATCAATATTCTCTTCATCTGCAGGAATAGCTACAAGGATATTGAGTTCCTCTTCTATGATATTTCGAATGTTTTCTCGCTCTTCGTTGATATTGGTTTGTATAAAAGCATCATCAGGATTTTCCAACTGCAATGCATATAGTTCTGTGAGCCTCGTATCGTCAATCTTTTTGATTGTTGTGTCCTGTGCATACGAAATACCAACACCGCTGAGCAATATAGTAGTAAGGACAATGGTAGAAAAGCGAAAGGTCATCACACAGAAGCGGGGGAGGGTTTTCCTTCATTGTGCACCAGTTGTGCAACATTTTCACTAAACTCTTCTGGAGAAGGGACATGAGGGATAGAACGTTTGAAGTCTATGGTACTGCCACCTGTATCTATCCATACGGTTCCATAGTTTAGCATGTTTTGGACAATTCCTTCCTGATTCGCTTCGATCCCTGCAATACGATGTAGTGGTATTTCATGTTCGTTATTTGCAAAAAATAAGCTGTCATTAAAATAAATAATACGCTCAGATGTGACAAATATATCATACATAGACTCGCTGAGGATCTTATGGAATAAATGATGATGAGCATAGAGGATAAGCAAACCACCAGAAATACACGTAATTTCTGCTACAGGTAGAACAATAGCAATATGAGAAACAGATAGAAGGACAATGCCTATCAACATAAGAAATGTATTCTTGCAGGCATTAGGTACATATTTCACCCAATGTGTTGTTGCACAGTAGATCAGCCGTTCATTATCATCACGTTTTTCCATTATTCAACAATAGCAAAGAAATACCACACAAGTCCTACAGGCCATATAATGCTAAAAAGTATGTAGGTCATAACAAGAGTATTTCGAAAAAAAGGCACCGCTCTTCCACTTCCTCCCAATGCTGCAATAAGAGCACGCCTCTTCTGGATAACTTGTAAAAATCGACGGACAAGCAGTGCAGTAAATATCCATGTTCCAAGTAATCCCAAGCCGACAATCCATAAAACGACACTCATGAATGTAGAGTGTACGTGTTTTGTAAGGATAACGATACATGTATTCGTAAAGAGAATATGTAAAAGGGCGTCATTGTGCTTCGTCGCAAGAGAAAGAGAGGTTATAATGGGGTACTTTGGCAGCAGAAACATCAGAAATGGCAGAGACACTTGAGGATTTTGTAACTGGCCCATCAAAAAAGGAATTGAAGGAAATAGAGCAAACGTTTTCTCGGGAAGAGTTAGAAGATGTAAATATTCGTATTGGATCTGCGCGAAAAGAGGTGCTTGATGAGCTGGAATATCTGTTTGCATATGTATGTCAATCCCCCTTGCTAAAGCCAAAAGAAGAAATGCGTATTGCAAATGATATGGTAGAGAAGCGACACAAATGTATCCGCAAACTTTCAAAATCGACTCTGCTCACAGATGAAGAAAAAGAGGTATTACAAAAAGATATGAGACCCAATGACCTACATGAATTATGGCGTACGGCACAAAAACATTCACCTGAAGATATGCCAAAATTATCAGAATTATTTATGCAATATAATACAAAACGAGATGAATTGATTCTGGCGAATACACGTTTGGTAGTGAGTGTGGCAAAGGGGTACAGAGGTATGGGTTTGGATTTTGCAGAGCTTATACAAGCAGGGAATGAAGGGCTGATCAAAGCAGTTGATAAATTTGATCCTTTACTAGGAAACAAGTTATCCACTTATGCAACATGGTGGATCAGTCAATCCATAAGAAGAGCATTATCCCTTACCAGTAGAACTATTCGTCTGTCACCAGATATTATTGATGACCTCTATAAGCTACGAAAAGTGGAAAATGTTTACCGTTCAGTGAATGATAAAAAGCCATCCACGAGTGAATTGGCAGATATGACAGGGTTCTCTGAAGAAAAAATCAAAGAATTAAAGAGGATGAGAAAAAGTACATTGCAGATCAGTACAACGCTGAATACTAAGGGAGATAGTGAAGATTTCACGATAGAATCAACAATAAAAGAGGTTAACCCTGATGATCAGGATCGCAACATAAACAGTGCAGACATAGGTAGTGTCATAGATGATGCATTGAACGATGCACGGTTACATTCAGAAAAATATACACCAAGGCAGCAAACTGCTAACAAGGCAGTATTGCCAGTAAGATATATAGAGGCTTGGCAAAGAAAGAATGGTAGAGGTGGCTTTTTACCAGATGTTTCAGGCAAAGAGATCGTGGGGCAAATGAATATAACCAAAAAACAATTCAGAATGTATTGTAATACGGTAGATAGATATTTGCAGAGTCATGAAAGAACAAAAAATTTGTTCAATAGAAAGGATGTTAAAGATAATGAAGAAGAGGAAGTAGCTGAAGCTCTAGAGAAGCTACCACCACAAAATACCAGTCACCCTGACATTGTGTAGGATTATCAGAAGCAATATACTTTATGCATATTCTATTCCATTCCTTCTATGAAAATTCTCCACACGACCCTTCGTATTCTTCTCGGACTGTTTCTTCTTATGCCTGTCGCAGGAGTAACGGGTCTTATTCCCGAGCCAACAGCAGAAATGTACACTCCTGAAGGATGGGTTTTTATGTCTGCCCTTATGAGTAGCGGTTACATGATGCCTCTTATTGCCATAACGTGTGGAATCTGTGCTGTGTTATTTCTTGCAAATCGAACAGCGTTGGCAGCGGTACTCTTGGCGCCGTTCACGGTAAACGTGATTGCGTACCATTGGTTCTTTGATCCAACACCAATCAGTGCAGAGTCTAGTCTTGCTTATGTATTACTCGTTCTGAATGTGTTTTTCTTGATTCGTAATAAAAAGGCGTATGCACCGTTGTGGTCTTTATAGGAATAGTTCTAGAATACAGACATGCCCCTTGAATCTGATTGGACACCGCCAAAAATATGCAGACCTGAAAACACAACTCCCGAGGAGCTTGAAAGGCTGCAAGGGCAATACAACAGTAGCTTGGTAAATTTAGGCACTACATCCCCTAAAGAACAATATTATGATATTGGAGCATGTGAACCGGGAAGTGATGTATGCGGTGTAAAACTGGATAATGGCGGACAGTAATGTGAGAGGTAGTTTATCCGATATCCTTTCCATTCTTTACAGCAATCTGAGACGAACTTAGGCGTGTTCGGGGCATAGCTTCCCTTTGTTGTAAATCATCAGAAAGACTGTCTGGATCTCCAGGGTATCCAATAGCGATCATGCTACATGGTTCAAAGTCTTCTGGTACCCCAAGTTCTTCATTTGCTTTATCAGCATAAAATCCTCCCATTTGATGGGAAGATAGTCCCATGTCTGTTGCCTGCAACGTCAGTGCAAATGTTGCTGCCCCAGTATCATGGAAAAAGTGTTTATTGGGTTTACCGTTTTTTTCATAGTTTTTTTTCGCAAAACTCAGGATGAGCAGTCCTGCATTCTTTGCCCAGCTATTTCCTTCTACCAGCAGGTTTTCCAGAGTCTCTCTACTAGCATCTCCTTTTGCAGCATAGATGTATCGCCATGGCTGTTCGCCATAGGAACTGGGTGCCCACCGTGTCGCTTCGAACAGTGATGCAATGTGTTCTGTACTTAGCGGAGTAGGGTCAAAAGCGATTGAGCTCCAACGTTTAGTGATGATATCCAAGATAGGAGCATCGGTCGGTGTATCTTTTTTGGGGTAGGGAAGTGGCATGAGTAGAGTGTAGCAGATAATATTATACCTTTCGGTGTGTCGCAGCTTCCACTTCTGTAAAGTCAAATGTGCGTAGTACACGATGTATCCAGAAGTATCCCACCAAAGAAGAGACGATGTTTCCGACAACAATGGCTCCCCATATTGCGGAAATGGAATAATCCAGAATAATGGTTCCAAGGTAGCTCATTGGGATGGCAATCACGATATAACGCAAAAACGAAATCCAGAATCCTGGCCAAGAACGGCCAACAGCTTGAAAGGCATTTGCTTCTACCATCATGGCGGCAAGGAACGCATAGCTAAGAGCTACAATATGAAAGTACGAAAGAGTATAGGCAGTAACTACAGGATCTTGCGTGAAGATAGCAATAATCTGATGAGCAAACACGGCTGCAATAACACCAAAGACCAAAGCAATACCAATGGCGAAACGAAGTGCAGTGGCGAGCACTGCTTTTGTGCGTTCAAGGTCTTCTGCTCCAATATTCTGTGCCATCATGGCCATGGCTGCAAAACCAAAACCGATGGCAGGGAGGTAGGCGAAAAACTCTATGCGAAATCCAAGACTAAAGGCAACGGCCCCTGCCTCAAAAAATGCTTTAGAAGAAAGAAGGGTGAGAATAGCGAGGCCAACAGGGTTAATGACTTGCGTTATCGCTGCAGGAATACCGATCTTCAGGACGCGTTTTACGGAATCCCAGTTAAAGGATAAATTGCGAAAATGAAACTGAATGTTACGTTTTGGACTGGAAAGCGATCGCAGTGCAATCACAATAAAAACAAATTGCGAAATCAGTGTAGAGATTGCCGCACCAGAGATCCCCATAGCAGGTAGTCCTGCCCATCCAAAGATAAGGATCGGATCACAGACGATATTGACCAATGTAGAAAGTGCAAAGAGCTTTGTCAGCGTAAAGGTGTCGCCCTGAGCGTTAAAGGCGAACATGATGGTGATCAAAATGAAAAACAAAATAGAGCCACCAGACGTAATAGTGAAGTAGTCCATTGCTGGTTGAAAAATAGCTCCGCTTGCTCCTGACCATGTAAGAAGTTGTTCCCTAAAGAGCAGTGCGATAATAGTGAAAAAGACACCTGCTATAGCAGTGAGAACAAAAGACTGACCAAGTACACGTTCGGCAGCAGGTTTGTTTTTGGCTCCAATGTCCATAGACATAATCACTCCCGAACCAATGGTAATACCAAACCCTATAGAAATCATCAACATCAGTGCGATCTGCGAAATACTTACCGCAGCAATGGACTCTGGAGAAAGCTTGCTAACCCAATACGCATCGACAATGTTGTACAGTGTGTAGAAAAACACAGAAAGCATCATTGGCCATGCCAAAGACCATAGTTGTGACGGTATATTTCCTTTTGTAAGGTCTTCTAGGTGGTTTTCTTTTGTTTGCATATATAAAGGGAAATCCGACAGAGTCTAGAGGTAGTAGTTACTTTTTACAACTTAATATATGAAATATAATTATATGTTTGATTGGGCGGCTTCCATTTATTTCTCTACAATAATGGATGTGATGTTTTCTGCATTCTTCAGCAGAAGCTTGCAGTTGTCTCCAAGATTTTTTACTGTCATCAGTTTGCCAGCCTTTTTATACTTAATAGAGATGGAGTCTATGGCTCGTATAGCAGAATAGTCGAGCACCTTAGCGGAACGTAGGTCCAGTGTAATGTGCTTTGGGTCTGTAGGAATCGTGAATACATCCATGAGGTTGAGTACAGAACCAAAGAAGATCATTCCATCTACTGTATAGATCTTATGAGAATCCCCATCCATTGTTGTTGTGACATCTAGGCGTTTCCCTTTTTCCCAGGAAAACATAACTGTGGAAAGAAGAACACCAACGATTACTGCTGAAGCTAAATCAAAGGCAACAGTAAGACCACTAACAACAACAATAACTAGGATATCTTGCTTAGGAATTTTTCCATTATACTTCAGGCTTTCCCATTCAAACGTGGAATAGACAACCATGAACATGAGTCCTATGAGGCTCGCCAAGGGGATAGCATTCACCAATGGGCCCGCAAACATGATGAATACCAATAAGGATACTGCAGCAACCAATGCGGATAATTTTGTGCGACCTCCAGACTTGATGTTAACGATAGACTGGCCAATCATGGCTGCACCCCCCATTCCACCAAAAAATCCATTGAGTGTGTTGGCAATACCTTGCGCAAAAAACTCTTTATCCATTTTTCCTTTAGTATCAGTCATGTCATCAATGACACGAAGGGTAAGTGCTGCCTCGGTAAGCCCGACAAGCGCTCCGACAATGGCATAGGGAAGAACGATGCGTAGAGTATCTATGCTGAGCAGTACATTTGGGAGGTAGAAACTAGGTAGTTCTCCTTTTAGTGGCATTCCAGCAAAATCTTGTACGGTGATTAAGTGATAGATGTTGAATTTTGCTAGAACAATCGAAGCAGTAGTGACGGTAGCAATGGCAACCAAGCTAGAGGGAATAGCTTTTGTTAGACGTGGGACAAAATGAATAAGCATCATAGTGAAGACCACAAATCCCAGCATAATCAGAAGGTCTAACTGCGGTAGCCATGTTTTTTGTATGGTTTCTACCCCATTGATGACTACAGTTTCATCGACTTTGAATTGAGACCATTGTGCCAAGAATATGACAATAGCCAACCCGTTTAAAAAACCAAGAACAACAGAGCGTGGAATAATAGAGGTATATTTTCCAAGCCGAAACATTCCGATGAGCAGTTGGATTATTCCCATGATAATGACTGTGATAAACAGGTAGTCCAGTCCATATTCAGCAATAAGTGGAGCGAAAACTATAGAGATCGCTGCGGTGGATGCACTGATCATTCCTGGTCTTCCAGAAAATAGTGCTGTGATAAGACAGATCATTACTGCGGTCTGAAGACTGAGTAATGGACTCACGCCAGCAACAAAGGCAAAAGCTACGGCCTCGGGAATCAAAGCAAACGATACGGTTATACCTGCCAAGACATCATTTTTGATATGTGCATGTTTCATAAGAGACGGCAGCATAAGGGAATTTGTGTAAATATCAACAAAAAGAATGAACAAAAAATTTATTCAATACTTCGGTTTATCTATGCATTGCGATGCGGACAGCCCGGCCAACAGCATGGTCTTCGTTTTCCCTTCAGAAGATCCTCACAGAGGCGATCCAAGTGTTGCTTTCTGGTCTCTGCTTTTTCGACAATCGTTATCCAGCAGATCCATTCGTTCCGTGCGAGGGGAGTGAGGCTGTTCCATTTCTCTAAGACATTTGCATGTATTGTAAGCACTTTTTTCAAGTCTGTGGGTACGGTATGAACGAGTCCAGTAGCGACAATAACTTTAGGCATAGTATCGAATAATAAATGTGTTCAACGATTCTTCTTTTTCAGCTCTTCATATTCACTATAAAAACTTTCACCCAGTTGACCGAAGAACATAAACGTATTGCGTGCACACTTTTTGGAGAATCGGAGGTATGTATTTTTGGTTTCTTCTTTTTTCTGTGGAGCACTGCTGACATCTTTCATTTTTGCAAAGCCCCATTCGGCAGTTTTATCCAGTCCGTGCTGAAGATGCGCAAAGGTAGATCCAAACGTTTTTGCCCATGATTTTCCAGATCCAATTTTCATATCAAGAGTATAGCATTGTTGTGTTACACTACAGTTATGATTCAACAACTTCTTTCACCAATGGTATGGGGATCCCCTGTAGGGATTGGTATTTTTTTGATTTGCCTAAGCCTCTCTTTTTTGTTGATGAGTTTAGCTATTAAGAATCTGGATTCGATCGCTCAGAGGAAAAAATAGGGTGGTGGGAAGGGTTTGAAAAGAGTGGAATCAGATGATGAGTTATATGGAAATTATCACTTCTGCTAGAATTACAATATGAGCACTCTTGTAAGATCTGGTACGGAAGATGAATGGAAAATGTGGAAAGAGTTACGCTTGCGTGCTTTGCAAGATTCACCCGAGTCATTCGGAGAAAAATACGCAGACGCAGCAAAGAAAACTGATGATGATTGGAAACAGAAAATGGCAGAGGTTGCAGGTTCTGATGCCGGTGACACGCTATTTGCAATAGTCGATAACCACGTTGTTGGCATGATGTACGTTTTTATCAGACCTGAGCAGAATGACACTGGCGGTATTGGCGGGCTTTGGGTTACCCCTGAGGCAAGGCAAAAAGGTATTGGAAAAGACTTAATTCGCGCAGCATTAGGTTGGCTCACAAAAAAAGACATAAAGCGAGTGTCTTTCTGGAATAACAAAAGTAACCCTGCATCCAGCCAGTTTTATGAAAGACTAGGGTTTATATATTCAGGTATTGAGAAGCCTTTGGAATCTAATCCCAATTTTATTATTGGTGAAATGGTAAAGGATTTAGATGTGGAAGATTGAGTGGTTTACCATGAGCGAGGCACGAAGTGCCGAGTCGAATGGTCACGATGCTATACCCGATTTTTATTTATGGAGATTGGAGTTTAATGGGTCATACGAATAAGAATTTGCAGGAATACGTCATCGAAAACAGTTAATCTAGTTCAGGAGACAGTAATTGATTGGTATCAGATTTTAGAGCCTATGTATGAAGTGCAGGAAAAGGCTGTATTTGGAGCTGTGTAGTCTATGAATGACAATCATATGTTGTCATTTGAATCCTTTCTCGTCAGTCAAATCAAGCGGATGTGTGTGTCAGGGAAGTACTTCTGCAAAACCAGATCAAAAATTCTATTGTTCTCTACTTTGTGCAGCACATAGCGATACATTTCATGAGCTAGTTTTGTGAGATCTTCAATCTGTCCGGAGCTAACTTCAATGCGTATAGTAGAATTGTTACACTTTGGTCATATACAGCACTTGTATCTACGAGAGTGTCGTCAAAATCGAAAATGACTGATTGTCTCTCGCTCATATTTCAAAGAGTATCAGCAATTTTATGCACTGTTGATCGATATTTGAGAAAATGCTCCATACGCTCTTGTTCAATACGTGTCTTAGAATGGATGCGTTTTTCTTTTTCTTCCATTTGCCACAGAACTCTCCACATCCAAATACGCAGAAGGTCTACCATCATATAAACATCAATATGTTGCGCTTCTTCTAGTGAAATTGGGTTCTGATGATGATATTCCTTCACGAAATGTTCAACTAGATCAAAATCAATCATTTGCCCATTCTGCATTGTCCATTCACTGGAACAAAATTGGGCCAAGTCACTCATGCGGTTTTCGACATAGAAATAATCAAAATCAATAAGATGTGCTTCCTTACCTGCAAAAAGAAAATTTTTCTTATTAAGATCTCCATGTACGACTATTGATGGTAATTTTGCAGGTGGGTTGGCAGCAAATTGTTCATATACCTCTAGAAGTCTCTGTGCTGATTTACGAACACCACCCCTTGCCTCAGTGATTACTGCTTCGATTTCAGCATGTTTCTCATTTAGATGATGGAAGGTAAGGTTCTGATTTGTTTCTCCAATGGAGAAATTAATGGCGGAGGCATGAAAGTGTGCAATAGTGGAAACTGCAATTTCGGCTTGGGGCACTGAAGGTATTTCATCTGAAATTACTTCTCCAGGAAGAACTTCCTGCACACGGAAGATTTTTTAGTTTTTTGCAAAGAGAATATTGCCATCCTTTCTCTCGATAAATTGTGGGCCAATAAAACCTCTAGCTCTGAGGTGACGGAGAAAACGATGTATTTCTCTCTGAATGTTTTCAGGAGCAGGGTGTGTAATGAATTCTTGTAGAATGATTTTTCTTTCGTCGGTTTCAACTAGCAGTGTTCTTGAATTACGTGCATCTTCAAATTTCCTGAGAGTTTTGGCACTTTGGATATCCCAGCCTTCAGCAAGAACATCTGTTACATCAGGTAATGATGGTCGTTTAGCCATTGAGGCAATCGAGGAATTGAAGAAATGCAGAGCGCGTTTCAGAATAATAGCGACTATGGAACAAGATAGGATTTTCCGCTGTTTCCCAAGAATGTTCAGGAGGACTAAGAGCAGTCTGCCATGCCTCTTTCGCTAGACTCGAAGGATCCCATTCAGCTCTCCTCCAATCTTTTGAGCTTGTACGCCATAGTTTCCATTGAAAGTCTTGTGGTAGAAACTGGCTTGCTCGCATGAATTCTTGCAAATGATCCGGTCGTCCTTCCTGAAGAGGAAATCCAGCTCCATGAGGAGGTCTGCCATGACGGATAACCAAGTTGGGTTTTGCAAATGCCTTTCTACACATTTCCTGAAACAAAAGAATTTCTGATGCGATTGTTTCGGCGGATTGAAAATGCAAGTGTGACGAATGATCGTAATGAGGATGAGTTATCCCGTGAAATCCAATGACATCATCAAGTTGAATTCCTGCAGCTTCCAACTTTCTGCGAATAAGGTCGTATGTCTGTAGAGTGGTTGGATCAATCATCTCTGGCAATTCAAGTGAGGTCGGCCAACTGCCAGGCTCATGAGATGTGCTAATGCTATTTCCAGTTGAAGAATCTATCTGTATGCCTAAAGAAGTTCTTGTATTTGCAGAGAGCATATGTGCACCAGTCCAAAAGAAATGAAACGTATGTATATTTCTTTCTAGAAGGTCTTCAATGCATTGCAATGTATTTTCGCTGCCAAAAATGTGGTCTGGGCCGTCATCCCATGTTGGAACGATATGGTTATTCCATGGCGGATTCATCAGTACAGGTGAATCATGTCTACTAAACACGCTTGTGAGATATTGCAAATACTGATTATCTCCTTTCAATCCAGATCCAATCTCTTCACTCAGGCAATGGAAGCCGTTCCCTTTGAATGCTCTGTGCATTTCATATCGTTTATGCAAACGTTTTCTATTATCCGCAGTAGTATCTGTTGGATTGTTGAGAACACTTGTGGCGATAATTCTTCCAGATGAATTGACGTGATTCATAAGATTTTCAACCCATTGCATGTGCTCTTCGTCTCGTTCTTTATACAAATAATAAAGAACTTCGGAAAGTAGAACGCAATCGTACATCTTCTGTTCGAGATCGATGGTTTTTATATCTCCACAAATGAATTCGACATTACAGCTATATTTTTTGTTTACAGCACGGTGGATTGCCTTTTTTGATACATCCACTGATGTAATTGTTGAAGCTTTTTTGGACAACAATTGTGTTGTGCTTCCTTCCCCGCATCCTAGCTCTAGAACAGAAGAATAGTGAGGAATATGACTGATTTGTTGCTGAATTTTCTCTCTTTCATAGGATTCACTATCAATTCCCCAGGGGTCTGGCGTATTATAGACATTCTCCCAATTGATAGCGTCAGTTTCATTCATTGACAATATATAGATATGGTGTCAATATATTCCACTCCTATGGAAAAAGTCAACATTCTTTCGCTCTATGGTGATCCACTGGCTGAGTTTAAAGAGGTAGGTGGTGCCTTTAACATCTATGCGCGATCCTTAGCTAGCGCATTAGCTAAGCACGATGTAGAGGTGCACTTGATCAGTAGAAAATTTTCTCTATCAGTCAGAGATACTGTTGAGTTGGGACCAAATCACTATGTTCACTATGTTGATGATGGACGCCCGACACATTTCTCGCGTGAGCAGTTTGTTCGTCACTTTAAACGTATTCATGATGCTGTTTTAGATTTACTCGACAAAGAAGATATAGGCTCCCATGCGATGCATACGAATTATTGGTTGAGCGGTGCAGTCGGCAGACGTATGCAATCGGAACTGAATGTGCCACATATGCATTCTTTTCACTCTTTAGCTGCTATAAAACATAATGCGGAAGGGCGAGCGGATGACGTGCATGCTACAACCCGATGGCAGGAAGAGAATGATATTGTTCGAAATGCTGTAGTTATTGCGAACAGTCCGATAGAAGAAAAAGATATCCTTAAAAACTATGATTCACCTCATCGCATTGAACTCATCCCCGGAGGCTACGATCCTGCAATTTTTCATTCTAAAGATAAGAAAATCTGTAGGAAGAAATTGGGTATTAACTCCGAGTCATTTGTGGCGATGTATGTAGCCCGTTTTACAAAAACCAAGGGCTTGCTTGATTTGATTGAGGCAATGCAGCGTTTCTCAAAAGAAAATCCTGATGCCACTGATGCGCAATTTGTTCTTGTTGGAGGAGGACGTACACAGGAAGAATTAGATATTGGGCGCACGGCAGCAAAGAAAGTAGCCGAATATGGATTGGATGAACAGACCATATTTCCGGGTACTGTCGATTACAGTGAACTAGTAGATTACTACAATGCTGCCGATGTGATAGTGATGCCAAGTCATTATGAACCATTCGGCCTTGTTCCTGTTGAAGCCATGGCTTGTGGTACACCGGTCATTGTATCAAATGTCGGTGGTCTTGCGTATACTGTAGTGGATGGGAAATCTGGATTTCATGTTCCACCAAAATCCCCTGAGCATATTGCCGAGAAAATCACACGGCTCTATCGGGACCGCGAACTTCTGAATGAATTATCAGAAGGTGCAAAGAAAAATAGTGTGGAACGGTTCTCTTGGTATGAAATAGGACGAAAAACACGCTATCTTATCCGTGAACTTTCCGATAAATCATGAAAAATATTATCCAATACAAGGGAAAATATATCAGAGTCGAAACTAAGAATTATGAGGGTGTAGTGCTTGAAAAGGCGTTTTTCCTGCCAAGTGTACATATTTTTCCAGTTCGTGCTGATGGAAAAATTCTGTTTATTTCGGAGAAACGGTGGGAAAATGACCAGAAATTAAAACTTCTGATTCCATCAGGAGTGATGGATGAACCGGGGGAATCTCCTGAGCAAGCTGCACTAAGAGAATTGGAGGAAGAGATCGGCTATATCACCAAAAAGCCCCTTGAATTGTTCTATAAATGGGAGGAAAAAGGAACGATTAATGATGAGCGTTACTATTTTATTGCACGAGATGTAGAGCCAACACACTTATCCCAACTTGAATCCCAGATCGTTGACCTTATTCCTATGGACATTAATGAAATTTTTGAAGCTGTATGTGAAGGAAAGTTTGGAATGAGCAGATCTGCTCTTGCCTATCTTCGCTTACACAATGCGGTAAAGAATGGAGAAATTTCCCTGTAGATAATGAAAGAAAAATTAGCCATTGAAGGCGGAGAACCAGCGATACAGCCAACCGATTTACAACCCTGGTGTGCAATAAGTGATGCGGATCGTGCAGCTATAGCCAGAGTGTTGGATCGAAACGAAACTGCTGGACCATCTGCTCCCGAGACAGTTGCCTTGCAAAAGGAGTGGGCAACATATCTGGGTATGAATCATGCGATTTTAACCAACAGTGGAACAGCTGCATTGCACATGGCTCTTGCTTCTGCGGGTGTTCAGCCCGGAGATGAAGTCATCGTGCCCGCCTACTCTTTTGTTGCTTCTGCAATGAGTATAATGCACCAAAATGCTATACCAGTGTTTGCGGATACCGAAAAAGGAACATTTAATATTGATCCTGCTTCGGTAGAAGCAGCAATTAGCCCTAGAACAAAAGCTCTCATGATTGTTCATATCAACGGTATGCCTGCGCGAATGCAGGAACTCATGGAGATTGCTCATCGCAATGGGATAAGCGTTGTTGAGGATGCATGTCAGGCACATGGGGCGAAATATACAGAGAAGCCTGTCGGTTCTTTTGGTGTTGCAGGTGCCTTTAGTCTGAACAAGAGTAAAAATCTTCCTGCAGGTGAAGGAGGGCTATTCGTAAGTAATGATAATGAAATAACAGCCAAGGCAGGACTTCTTAGTACATTTGGTGAATTGCCATCATCAGAAATAGATAGAGATTACCATTCAGTTAGCCTGGGATGGATGTATAGAAGTACAGAATTTGTGGCTGCTCTTGCAAGGTCAAGATTGCAAATGTTGGATACTTGGAATGCTATACGAAGAAGGAACGTGGAACGATTAAACGAGCTTTTGGATGGAATTCCAGGTATTCGCACTATGCAGTCACCAGATAATACAGAGCCAGTATACTGGCGATATGCATTCCAAGTGGTACCGGAAGAAATAGGCAATTCTTTGCCTCCACATCTATTTAGGAAAGCGTTGCAAGAAGTCCTGATAGCTGAAGGATTGACCATTAGTCAATGGCAAAAGCGTATTCTGCCCGCGCAAGATGTTTTTCAATTGCGCCAGGGCTATGGAGAAGGCTGTCCATGGGACTGTCACAGTTCTTCTATCGAGTACGAACCCTCTCATTATCCGAATGCACAGGAAATAATTGATAGAACTTTGTGGCTAAAAGATGGTATACAGCCACCAAATTATGAAGAAACAGTAGAAAAGATCGCGTATGCAGTAGCAAAATCTATGAGTAGAGCAGAAGATTTTTCGCATTTAGTGGATCTATAAACATTCATTTTTAGAAAAAATAATGTATAATATCGAACTTTATGGAACGCAACCCATCTGTAAGCATCGTGGTACCTACCTTTAATCGTCCGGATGAAATCCTGGAATGTGTTCGATGTCTTGAGGATCAAGACTACGATAATTTGGAAGTGATCATTGTAAATGACGGTTCTTCAAAGAGTTATATAGATACTGAAAAGGAGATGTCTCGTACAAGCTCAAACGTCCGATATATTTTGAAGGAACATAGTGGCATTGTTGGAACAAAGAATCGAGGATTGCAGGAGTCACAATCAGAATTCATAGCATTTCTTGACGATGATTGCTTAGCATGTTCCTCCTGGGTGCGTTCAATGGTTCATGCATTAGTATCGGAGGAAGCAGATGTCGCAGGTGGCACATTGCTTTCTCAAAAGCCAGAAACATATGTCCAACGTTTCTCAGATGCAAAAAAGGTTATGGATAAGCCTATTGTTGATCAAGATGGCAATTTCGTGAATATTTTTACAGGTAATGCCTGTTTTCGCACGGAGATTCTCCAGGAAGTTGCTGGTTTTGATCCACTTTTTGAGCAGCATCATGTCAATGCAGCAGAGGATGTTGATATAACATATCGTCTCAATGCAGTTGGAGCAAAAATGATTCACGTGCCTGATGCAATTGTGCGACACAAACACCGTGAATCATTACGCGATTTTATAAGGCAAAAATTCGAATATGGAAGAGGTGCCTATTTCCACTGCTTGCTACGTGACCGGAGCCCACAAGAGATTGGCCATCCTGATGCAGAGATTGGCGTAATGTTAAAAGAGCTATGCAGATATGCTGTCTCAGAAATGCCAAGACGTTATCACGAGTTCCATTCAGAACATTCTGTAAAAGATTCCATCATATTTTCGGGACTAGGGCTTATTCGACGGATTTCATACTATTCAGGGATGCTCAGTGCCAAAAAAAAGTTTTCTAGTGTAGAATTGCCACAATTATAACATGCTTAATATTCTTGAAGATCAACCAGAAACCCCTCGTCATTGCGAATCTGTAGATGCTAAATTGCTGTATCAAGTACGAGAAAGTGTGTTCCAAGTTCTTGATGTTATTCACCCCTCTCTTGCTACCAAGGTAAATTCATTACTGGTACGACTGAAGTTGTGGGAATTAAATCTCCTTGGTCAGCACGCGAGCACACTCGTGTACCACGAACCAGATCGTTTGATTCTAGCTACAAACAATACCTGTAATTTTAAATGTATATGGTGTCCTCAGAGTTTGGATAATTTTAGCTCTACGTACACGATGACGGATATGAAACTTGATGATATTCAAGAAATACTAGGGCATCAAACCCGAAAATTAGATAGAATTGATATTCAGGGAATTGGTGAACCTCTGCTACATCGCAATATTGTCGAGGTGATTAATATTGCAGGAAGACACGCTCGAAATGTAGAGATGGTAACTAATGGATCACTTCTGACAGATGAGAGAGTTGGTCAGCTCGGAGAGAGTGCATTAACAAAATTAAATGTCAGTATCGATGGCACAGATGAAGAGACATTCCAAAAGATTCGTGGATGGAGTCTCCAGGATATCAAAGAAAATATCCTTCGATTTATTGAGGGCACAGACATACCTGTTGAATTTTGGGTCACACTCAGTAATGAAAACTTGGATTCGCTCCAGAATATACCAGAATTCATGGTGGACTTTCCAGATGTTTCACTGCATTTCCAGATCGTCAAAGAGGGATTTGTTGGCAATGATGAATGGAGAATGGAACAGGATGATTTTGCTCAGTTCCAAGTCAGTCTTTCAGGCAGATTAGACCAGCTAGGGATACATCATAATCTCAGGGCATTACGATTTCTTCAAAAGCAAAGGGAGGGAACTTGTGTTCATCCCTTTGTACTACGTTCAAGTATCAGTACAGACGGAAATTTGACCCCCTGCTGCATGTGGACTAACAATGATTTGTCACAAGTGAAGGAAGTGGGCGTTGTAAGAGCATGGAATTCAGATGCCATCAGAAAATTCCGTAACCTCATACTCAAAAAAGATTATCCACAGCATTGCGTAGAATCCTGTAACTACCATCCAAAGGATGATAAATAATCTTGATGTCTCTGCAAAATGGGAAGATAAAGAATGGTTACAAACCAAGTCGGCTTTAGTGCCAATGCGTGTCCAGCCTCTACATAATGGTCACTTGAACCTTCTTGTAAATCTCGCTGATAGATTTGGGAAAGTGTATGTCTTGTTATCACAGCATGTTGGTGGAGAGGATGATCCATATCCATCAGAACTAAGAAAAATGTGGCTATTGAAGGGGATAGACATATACACGATTCCTAATACTAAAATTTCTGAAAAAGGGAGTTCTCGCCTGCCAACTATTGACGAGCAAAAAAGAAGCTATGAAGAGATTGTCAAAGATAATGAATTGGTATTTGTGTCAGGAAATCCCGAAATCATTGAACGATGCATTAGCTGGTACCAGTTTCATTTTTTGGATTTAAGCAAGATAACTCTAGAAAGAAAAGTTGACAAAATGGATGACGATCTTCTGAAGAATATTGAAGGAAATGCTCGAATAATACGCAAGGCAGTTCAACAAACACTGAAGGTAAGACCAGGATTTCTTCCTGAGTTTATATCACCAGAGGATTTAAAACTTACGTAACTTTTTCACAGGTAAATAAATATGGTGGAGAAGATCCGAAAAGAGTCGAATCAGGTGTTTTTATTGATTTTTTTAAAAAATTGATCATAATAGTTATATGTTATGCAATGTGTATTATATGTTGCATGCTAATTTCTTCCCTCTATAAAGAAAGGAGAACTACCGTGGGAGTCTATACACTTATAGCAGTCGGCGTATTCTATTTCTTCACAAAAGGGAATTAATCCCGAGGGACAACCTGAATTCCAAGTTGTCCCTTTTTTTAATTTCCTACTATAGGAGTTTTTTTAAGCAAAGTATGGTGAAGATTCCCCTCCTACGCCTCCACCTACGCCTTTGGGCTACGGTCGACAGGTCTGGGCTTCGGCGGGCAGGCGGGAAGTTGTGACACCATCAACAGTAAATCCGCCACCCCCCGCTATGCGGGGCTAACGTATTTATGGTGGAGATGCCGGGAATCGAACCCGGGTCCAACGTGTAGCATAAGTGTCAGTACTGTTATGGATCTTCTGGATCGCTTCTTTAACAAGAGAAGAAACAAGAAAAAAAGAAGAGGGTCAATGCTAATACACTATAACGCACGCATCACACGCGTTATGCGTTCCGCTAAGTTGTGCCACTTTTCCGTAGCGGAAGTCGGGAAGGTGACATGTTCGCGCGAGGGCGAACTTATGCAGCCATAGCGAACTGCGGAGCTAGAGATCTTACGAACTCTTCACCCTTAGCAGCTGCGTTACGGAATGCAGTGTTTGCAGTGTTTGCAAATAAGTGTGCATCAAGTGGGTAACGGGAACCGATGCCATCCCGAACAGAAACAAGCATATCCTAGAATCACGATGTCGAAGCCTGTCATCCCCAGAAATTAATATTGAAATGAAGCAATATTGAAATGTTGAAAATGTCTTCAGTATTTCAGTATTTCACCATTTCTTCATTGTTTTGTCCCCATGCTGTAAAAGAGCCGAGAAATTATACCATAGAATCTTTATTTTGTCTTTTTACTTCCGATATTCCTGCGGCTTTCCTGCAATCTCTTTTACCTTTGGTAAAAGGCTATTAAACAGACTATACAGCGTATCGTCTTGTCCGCCACATTGGATATTGAGTACATACACCCATTTCTTTCCAAAGAGGAAGGCTCTTTTGTCTATGCATGTACTAATTTCCTCTAAGACGACCAAGGTCGGCATACCGTTGATAACGGTTTCATTCTCTACACTAATAAAGTACACGTCGGTATCTATAGCATCGAGAATCGCTTCTGTGGTATCGGTGGGATATCCGTCGATCCACATACTGCGTTGTACACAGGTATTATTTCCGAGGCAGTTTTTGGCTTTAGGCCCAAAGTAAATAGTCCAATCGGATGGAAGATACGGGCTGCGTCCGTCATATGACCCTCGTGCGAAAACAGAAGGCGCGTCCCATACAGAGGAATACTGAAAGGCAATGTCATAGTCATCATTGCGGTACTCTTTCCACGTTACAGGATACAACACTTCCTCTGCTGTTTTGGAAATAGTATTGATGGGTGCACCACGAAGGGGGGTGTCTTTTAGGCGGTAGATCATCTCTGCCATTTCCCCACGATTAATGGGTTGGTTCATGGAATTGATGGATAGAGGAATAGCTCGATTCGCCGCAAGGATTTCTACATATGGTGTATACCAAATACTATTGTTCAAGCCAAGCTCTGGAAGTTCTATTCCAGTGAGGCCGAATCCTAGTGAAAGCATTTTGGCGGCTGCTGCAAAGCTTACTCCTTCTTCTGGGTAAAACTTTCCATCAGGGTATCCGCCGACAATGCCATTCGTCCATGCTGCACACACACTTTTGGCAAACCAGGCATCGTGCGGAACATCGGGAAAAACCAATTGTGGAATAACGGCGTCTGTATTGTTTTTTAGATTATCGATACAGTCATCTATGTATTTTTCTGGGTAAAGAACAGACAGTAAGATCTTGGTAAATTCTGCTCTATTGATGGCATTTTCTGGGCGGAAAGAACGGTTTTCGTATCCTTTTACAATATCATTGCGTGTCAGATAATCGATAGCATCGACGTAAGGGTGGTCGTTTGGCACATCAAAAAAAAGTGCGTATGCAGGAGAAGTACTGCACAAAAGTGCGATTCCAAGGGCGATCGATGTTGGAATTTTAAAGGAAGGTATGCCTGCAGTGTACAGGGTTTGGTAGGGAATCGTGAATAGAGATTTTTATGCTATAATGAATCCTCCTTATTTCCCCTTCATTATATGAATCAAGATATGAATCAAGAAGAAGTACAAAAGAAGATCGAAGCATTTCTAGCAGAGCTCGACGTCCCGAGTTTCATCGTCTTTGGATGGAAAAAGACGGATAAAGAATTTGGAGTCGTGTCTTCACATCACAACATGCCACCCAATGCAGCGATCAAAGGAATGAGCTGGGCGCTCAATGATTTTATTGGGAAATCACTTTAATACATACTAGGGTCCATTTCTTTGGTAATACTATGAAGATCATCTATGTTTTCTGCTTCCAGTAGTTCATCAATGGTTGATGAAATCATACGAGAAATAATCTGTGGGCGCAGTTGAAGTATTTGTGAAATTTCATCCGTGGTACATTTATGCTTCGCTGTATTTTTCCCTGTAGCAAGTGCAATAGTATTTTGCTGAACGGGATCGTTAAGCGTTTGAATATAATCAATTATTTCACACATATATACGTTTTACGCTTCAGTTAGCCAAAAGTCAATCGTACTATTTACATATTTTTACCTTCTCTTGTCACTTTTGAAAGATCAAAAGTAACCAAAAATCTTTTGCCACTGATATGGACGAAGAAAAATTAAGAGAACAGACTTGTGCGCTCCTGGACGAAGCTTGCTTCGTAACTTCGCACTGCGTCACTAAGAGGATAGTGAAAGCTGTGTGATCTTCGTCCATACTACAGTGGCAGACGATCGTTTGGCAGACTGCCCTGTTTGAGGGCGAAGAACTATCACACGTAAAAGGAATACAGCGACGAATGCTACGTTGCCCACAGGCAAACGCAGTGACCGTAGTTGAGGAGCACTACCATACGAAAGAGAACTATTTCTTCGACCGAGTTCAGTCTGCCTTGATTTTTTCGTCCCTTTTTTATCAAGAAAAAAGGGACAAGAGTAATGGATTACCTTTAGTCCTTGCAGTCCCCGCAGTCCTCGTAATCTTCGAAATCCTTGTACTCTTCGTAATCCTCGTACTCCTCGTACTCCTTGTACTCTTTTACTTAAACATCTCTTTCATCACCCAGTTGGCCATTCCAAAGCAAATAGCAATCACGATCCAGCCAACGACGCCCCCATAGATCTCCAATTGTACAAGGGTAGGGTCCATCCGAAGGGTAATCAGATGCACAACGTACACATACGCACCATTAGCGATAATAATGGCAATTATGGTAGCAAACAGCTTTAGAGGTAACAGCAGGATATTGAGGATTGGCCGTAAGAAAATATTGAGCAACGTAATGAGTGCACCGACAATAACCACTGCAGGTAGGCCACCACTCAAACCAAAGTATTCCGAAAGGTATTGAGAAAGTACCCACACCAATACAATGTTCAGCACGGCCTTGATAGCCAATTTTAAAGCGGAATGTGAAGAGTTTTCAGAAGACATGCGACAATCTTACTGTTTTTTGAATCGAATAACTACTTTTCGATCTCCGATTTCGATGGTGTGATCTTCTCCTTTGTTATCAACCAGGTCAGCTTTGGTTTCTTGAGTGATGAGATCTGCAAACTGGTCTAAGATATTTTGTGCTCCTTCGATATGCAATGTAATGCGGTCGGTAAACGACAGGCCAGACTCTTTGCGGATACGTTGTATATTTCTAATAATGTCACGAGCTTCGCCTTCTAAAAGAAGATCTTCATGGATCTCTGTGTCCAAAGAAACCACAACACCTTTTTCCGCTGCAACGTTCTGCCCTTCTTTTCCACGGTAAACCAGAGAAGCTTCATCCGGTGCAAGGACGACATCTAAGATCAAGATCTCTCCTGTATCCTGTATAGAATATGCACCTTCTTTTCCAGCAGTAATAATTTCCTGTACACGTTTACCCAACCGAGGTCCTACTTTTCTGGCATCGACCATAACAAAACTTTCTGCGAGTTCTTCAGGGTCTTTTGCAAAGGCTACTTCTTTTACGTTGAGTTCTTGTCGGAGGATCGCCATGTCTTCTTGTGTAAGTCGAATATGCTGTTGCATGTCAGGTGGAATGGCAATGGTTGCTGTTTGTAGCGGCTGACGTGCTTTGATATTTGCCTCGCTGCGCACTGCATTTCCAAGGCTAACGATGCGACGCATGACGTCTGTTTTAACAAGAAGATCTTGCTCGTCTTGTGAAAGTTTTCGTACCTCTGGCCAATCTGTCAGGTGAATAGAGGAATGATCTTGAGGGACAAGGTTCAAGTAAATAGCTTCAGTGATGTACGGACAAAATGGTGCAAGTGCTTGTGAGACAGTCAAGAGCACATCGTACAGTGTAGAAAGGGCATCTGTTCTGTCTTGTTCTTCTCGGTCTCCACTAGCATCGACATTGTCGATGGCGCCCTTTCCTGCAAAACGCCTTCTACTGAGACGGATGTACCAGTTGGTCAGAGCATCTATGGTTTCGTGGAGTTCATTGCAGGTGGCAGAAAGATTGTATGCATCAATCTCGTTGGTCATGCGGTTTACCAAATTCTGCACTTCTGTACGGATCCACACATCCAGTGGATGAACGGAATGTTTGCGGGTTTCCGCAGGCTCATAGTCACATGCATTCGCATAGGTCACAAAGAAGCTATATGTATTCCACAAAGGAAGTAAGACACCACGAACAGTTTCTGCTACCAGTTGTTCGGAGAAACGCAGGTCTTCACCATGTACGGCAGGGGAGCTCATCAAGGTAAAGCGCACAGCATCAGCACCATGGGTGTGTACCACTTTCATAGGATCGGGATAGTTTTTTAGACGTTTGCTCATTTTCTTTCCATCTTCTGCAAGGACAGTTCCGTTGACGATACAGTTTTCAAAAGGGGATTTGTCAAAAAGTGCAGTGCCAAGAACGGTAAGGGTATAAAACCATCCTCGGGTCTGGTCCATTCCTTCTGCGATAAAGTTGGCCGGAAAATTGAAAGGTTCTTTTTCCACTTTCCACTTTCCACTTTCCGTTTTCCTGTGTTTCATTTCAAACGGATAATGTTCCTGAGCATAGGGCATAGAACCACTTTCAAACCAACAGTCCAATACGTCGGTGATGCGTTTGAGTGGGGGATTGAGTTTCATTTCTGTGACACTGGCATTTTTAGGACTGATATTCAGTGCAGTTTTGTAGTCTAGGTTTTCGATAACCGCATGAAACGCTCTGGTTGTTCCTCCATGAGACACCACTAAAACGGTTTTTCCTGCATATTTTTCTCGGAGCATGCTGCATGCAGACTCTACGCGTGAGAGGAATGCACTAAGACTTTCTCCATTTGGTGGGGTTTTATGATGGAACGTAATGGTATGTGCGTCGTCTGTAGCATTCGGATGGTTCGCCAAAATATCTTCTACTTTCATTCCGTCCCAGTCTCCATTGTTGCGTTCGCGAAGCTCTGCCCACTGCTCATCTACTTTCATACCGAGTTCGTCTGCAATGATCTGTGCAGTCTGCTTCGCACGTTTAAGATCGGAACAGACAATGGCATCCACTTTCTTTCCTTTCAGGGACTTTGCAGTTTCGTGCGCTTGTGCAATACCTGTAGTGTTTAGCTCGTTATCTTTATGTCCTTGTGTACGCTTTTCTTTGTTCCAGTCGGTTTCACCATGCCGAACAAGGAGCAGGTTTACAGTGTTGTCGGTAGGGGCGCCAGACCATGTGATATCGTCGATAGTGTCATTGTGGAGGTCGAGCTGTTGAAGTTTGTCATGATCCCAATAATACGCTTTTGGTACCGCATGTTCTGGATACGGACGGTGGCTTATTTTTACAGCGTCCATACCTGTAAAGAAATGTTCTAGGTTTAAGACAGGGTCTGCATGAGACACAAGCACGACGTGTTCACTGCGATGCTTAGGAAGGATATCTTCCATAAAGTCTGTAATACGATTTTGTACACTTTCCCATGTTTCCATTCCCTCGAAGTGGTACATGCTTTCAGGTTTTCCCGAATCGATTTTATGCGCACGGCGCTGCTTCAGAAATGTAAGATCCGAAAAGTCGATAGTTTTGCCTTCCCAGTCCCCGAAAGACACTTCTCGCAAGCGTTCATCAACGATGACCGTTGCGCCTGTCGCATCGGCAATAGCCTGTGCAGTTTGTTGTGTACGGGCAAGTGGCGAACAGTAAATGATGTCTACGCTTTGCGTTGCAAGATACTGCCCTGCATGCTGTGCTTGTGCTTCGCCGCGCTTTGTAAGGTCTGTTCCTGGAAGTTCTCCTTGGTAGATGGGAATCAAGTTCCCTTCGCTTTCTGCATGACGTACAGTCGTGACTTTCGTAAAACGAATAGTTTTATGTTTCATCAGATCATCTCTACTCCCAATCACTTCAATCTCTTGGCTTCTTGCTTTTTCCACTTTCCGTTTTCCACTTTCCGTTTCTTCCTGTCTCCAAATAGGTAGAGGTGTTCCCCAGTATCGGTTACGGGAGATGGACCAGTCTCTGGCATTTTCTAGCCAACGACCAAAACGTCCATCACGAATATGGGAGGGTACCCATGTCGTAGTACTATTCGCCTGAAGCATACGTTGCTTTATTCGGTCTACCGCTACAAACCATGAGCTGGTTGCATAGTTGAGTAGAGGGGAGTCACATCGCCAACAGTGTGGATAGCTGTGTTTATATTTAATGGTGGCAAATAGTCCGTTGTGTTCCTCTAGCCATTCAATGACTTTCTTATCCGTTTTAGAAGGATCATCAGCAGGTTTTACAGACATACCAGCAAAGTCAGTGACATCATCGGTAAATGTTCCGTTCATGCGTACATGTTGCAAAAGCTCTAGCCCTTCTCGTTGGCCAAGAGTGAAGTCATCTTCACCAAAACCAGGGGCAATATGTACAATTCCTGTTCCATTTTCCGTGGTGACAAAGTCTCCGTCTACTATTCGAAACGCTGTGTCTTTGTACTTTTCGACGAAGTAGGGGAAGAGTGGAACGTATGTTTTCCCAATAAGTTCTTTGGCAGATACTTTTTCAGTAGATTCTATCTCTTTTCCTTCAAAAGCTTTTTCGACTAAGTCTTTTGCAAGAATGTACTTCGCTCCTTCAAAAGATACTTTGACGTAGGATACTTTTGTATTAATGGCCAAAAGCAGGTTTCCAGGCAATGTCCATGGAGTTGTTGTCCATGCCAAGATAAAGGTATTTGGTTCGTCAGTCAGTTGGAACTTGGCCGTTGCAGACATATCGGTGATGTCGACATACGCTTGTGTAACTTCAAAGTTGCTTAACGGGGTTACACACCGTGGACAAATATGCATGGGCTTTGCCCCTTCGTAGATCAGATCTTTTTTATGAAGCTGCGAAAACACCCACCAAATACTTTCCATGTAGTCGGGGTCCATGGTGCGGTAGTCCCAGTCCATATCTACCCAACGTCCCATGCGCTCCACGACAGTGCGCCATTCGTTGGTGTAACGTTGCACCGTAGAACGACAGAGATTATTAAACGCACCGATACCCATCTCTTCGATCTGTTGTTTGTTCTGAATGTTGTTTTCTTTCTCGATAATATTTTCAATGGGCAGACCATGACAGTCCCATCCGAAACGTCGCTGCACTGTAAGACCTCGCATGGTTTGGTAGCGAGGAATCACGTCTTTGATAGTTCCAGCTAAGATATGTCCGTAGTGCGGAACACCAGTGGCAAACGGTGGACCATCATAAAACGAATAATTCGTATCCGTATCTTTTTCCACTTTCCGTTTTCCACTTTCCGTTTCCTGTGTGTCCCATGGATCACCTATTTCTTTATTATTTTTTCGTATAGACCGTTTGAAACTGTCTTCTTCTTTCCAGTATTGCAATATACCTTCTTCTAGGTCAGGAAGCCGTTGAGTGGGGTCGACAGGATCGAAAGGCATAAAAATAGGAAGATTGTGCGCAGAGCATACCAAAGAATAGCGGTGCTAGCATAGATTTCATTGTATTATCTTTACATCATTACCAGTCTATAGTCCCATTTCCCGACGATAATATTCGTCACTATGCCCAATTTTTTCCCTATTATGGCGTGCTTCTCTATAGTAATTATCTAATTCATTTAGTGTATATGTATAGATACTTGGGTCATGGAATGATGCTGCGATACGTACAGGGTCTACGCCATTTTTTCGTTTTACTTGTACTGCAACTACCTCTCCATCATCGTCATCAACGTCTTCTGCACGAGAGTCCGTGCTCAATCGGGCAATGATATCCATTGTGTCAGGATTCACATTTATTAAGGTTGGGCCATTTGAAAAGGGAACATCTAGAATGATGCGCGATTTTTTTTGGTCAGGATCTCCAGAATTATGCAACTTCATAAGAACGTTATAAGGGCCACTTAACAGATTGTTGATAGCACCAAATTCACCGATACCAAATGCGGTTCCAGGTGCACATCCGTCACTACGCACAGCGTCTCCTTGTATCAAATCGTCTCTTGCAGCAGTCCTGGCCAATATAGCCCCTGCACATAGGTTAACCATATGTACACCTTCTTTTTCAAGCTGGACAACTTCTGTATTAATACCAAGTTCTGCCTGGTGATTAAACTGAATTTTATGCCAACCACCTGGAAAGACAATGACATCTGGCTTTACATTGTTGAGTTGTTCCCCGTTTTCGACAAGATGGACATCTACGTTAAATTCATCAATATCTTTTGAGGCTTTCAGTAATGCAATCGCATCTTCTCGTGCACTTCCTTGTACATTAATGACCGCAAAGCTTACATTTTTCTCTCTGCCTTCGACACGAAAAGGATTATCTAATGTGCGTGCATCTTTGCGTGCACTCATGCGCTCCATATGCATATCTCGTAAGCGTTTCGCTTGGTCAAGGTTGGGCATATCAGTCGGTACCAATGTATCGACTTCAATGTCGGTATTTTTGGTCATATATTTTATCAATTCTTCTGTACTCATTTGCAATCCCAAAAATGGACGCGCGTGTAATTGTGGAATTTCAAGAGTATTGCGATATTCATGCCATAGGTCATTTGCACGTTTTGCATGATCTGGACTTTGCATGATAAGACCATGCGTAACACCTTGTGTAATATTTTCAAAAAAGGGTAATTGTAATACGTCTTCTGCTTTGTCCTTAGAAATAACGGTAAAGATAGGAAGATCCAGTGCCATACGTGGATCAAAATCTTCAGAAGACTGCATAGATTGCATGGCTAATTTTTGCTTCTTTTGAAAGTGAGAAAGGTCTTGTGCCCGTACCATTCCAAACAGTCTGGGATTAGTGTTGTTCGCATGTATTTTTGCGTATTGCTCTGCATACGTCCAAAAGCTTTCTTGGGACCTCTTTCCATATTCAAGTATCGGGATCTGTGTTGGATTTGTCAGTTCTGCTTTTGTTTGGCTAGAGCTTGATGTCGTTGGAATATAATACGCTGTAACATTGAGTATACGCTCTATTTCTTCTGAAATATATTTTGAAATTGGAAGAAAGACTGTTCCTCCATGGCGACCTCCAGTACAATAATCATCCAATTTTTTTCCTTGAATCTGATTGCGACGTGCAATTTCTTCATTTCGTTGCAATGAATCATTGCTTTGACGAGGGGAGTTTTTCATGGCGCTTCAGATATTCCTCTTGCACTACTGAAATTTAAGAGAGGAAAATTGAGGGAAATATATTTTATAGTGTCCAAACATCCTCTGTAAAGGCTAATGGACGATATTTTAGTTTTTTCTAAGATAGATTTAGTTGCCACTTTTCTTGACGATACGAAGTGTGTTAGTAAACTAGAATAGTATAAATGTTTTTTCATGCAATAGATCTATGAGTACAGATGTGTCTAATCATGGCTTGAATATCCACACGGTGGAAGGCGTAATAAAATACGCAAAAGGGTTGGAAGTGGATAATAAAGAAGACCTTACCCAAATACGTCTAAAATGCGTACAAGAAGGTGTTTCGGAGGCACTTCGCCTTGTATTGAATTTAGCCCGAGTCAAAAACAGCAAGCCTTCTCATAGATTTGGTAGTCGTAGACTACCTGGAATTGGCGGTTACTAACGAAAAATCCTCTATTTTTGCCATAAAGACCGTGGTATCATGAATTACCATGGACGAGGCCATTCAATCAATGTTTCGGGCATGCTCTGCGCTGACTCCACAAGAGCGCAAAAGGATCGAACGCGCTATTGAACTTGGGAAAAATGCACATGAAGGCCAAAAAAGGAAATCGGACGGCAGTCCGTATTTTGTTCATCCGCTTGCCGTAGCAGAGATTCTTTGTGAATGGGGGGCAGATAGCGACACCATCATTGCTGGTCTTTTACACGATACAGTAGAAGATACATCGATAACACTGGGGGATATAAAGAAGGAGTTTGGAGTATCTGTGGCAGCACTTGTAGAAGGAGTCACCAAATTCGGTCAATTGGAACTAGAAGGTAAAGACCGATTACACAGCGAGGTAGAAACTCTACGGCGATTATTTGAAGTGATGCGCAAAGATATTCGCGTGATGCTTATAAAATTTGCAGATCGATTGCATAATTTACGTACAATAGAGGGTTTGCCCGAAGAACGTAGGGCAACCTTTGCCAAAGAGAGTATAGATGTGTATTACAAAATTGCGTATCACCTTGGTATGGGAATGGTTTGTAGAGAGTTTACCAATATCTGTATTCCGTATTTGTATCCAGAAAAAGCAAAAATACGAGAAATACACTGGAAAGAACAAGAGAAGAATGTGGTGAATGCTGTCAAAAAAATAGAAGTTCTGCTGCAAAAAGATGATAAGGATAAAAACATACTAGAGATGCGAATCGTAAAAAGCTCGCACGATTTGCCACGACCAAATAAAGAAGATGAGTCTGCGGACAGGGCGTATTACTGTGAAATTATTACAAAAGATGAAGATAGTTGTTATGAAGTATTTAAGATGTTGCATTCACATTTTCGTCCAGTGCGAAGAAAATTTCATGACTATATCGCCTCGCCACCAGAGTCTGGATACAGAAGTTTGCACACTACTATTATCGGTCCACACGATAAGCAAATTCAATTACGCATTCGAACGAAAGAAATGGATGAACAAAATAAACGTGGGGTGCTGCGTACGGCTTTTGGAAAAAATAAAAAAAACGTACAAGAGTTTTCTTGGTTACAGCGTTCAGCAGAATTGGACCGTACGACACGCGAGAGCAGCGAAGCATTTTGGGAAGCTCTGCAGTCAGACATTTTTCAGAAGTCCATTGAAGTGATTGTGAATGGTGCTGGTGTTTCTGTCCCCTTGGAGTCTACAGTATTGGATTCTATATATTTTCAACTGGGTACAAATGCGCATAAGACAAAGAGTGTCCTCATAAACGGTCAAGAGGCAGAATTGTCTACTATACTCAATCCAGATGATGTTATTGAAGTGATACAAGCAAAGGAATCCGCTGTGCGGCATCATTGGTTGGACTTCGTAACAACAAAATATGCACGAAATCTTATTGTCGAAGCACTAAAGACATTCGATAGTATGGAGCGTTTCAATCTAGGGCAGCAATTGCTACAAAAAGAGTTGGATCATTTTGAAAAAATTCTCGTCGGTGAGATCAATAAGAATCAACAAAAAGTAATTGCAAATTATTTTGAAAGAGATGCGTTTGAAGATGTCCTTGTTATGATTGGAGAGGGGGTTATTCAGCCAAAGGAGATTGTTTCATTGCTGAAAAAGAAAGGACAAAGCACTGAAAAGAAGGTGCATCGATTTCGCTTGAAGCTTAGCGTGAACGATAAACATCGTGATGAGATTATTGCTCAAATTTCGACATTGGCACGTTTACACAATGTAAATATTGAACATGTCTATATGAGCCCAAAATCAAAACATGGACTGGTTATCATGCGCCTTCGGGGTGAAACCCAGTCCAAAGCAAAATACGCAAACTATTTAGCTGCGCTCGAAAGGCATAGCTGGATATCTCAATTACAGACCATGATGACCATTCGTCAGAAAGTAACACTGATCTCTACATTCTTTTTTGCTTTTGTTGTTTTGCTATTTGAAATTTATCTCTTTTCACATTGGAGGAACTGGAGCACGGGTATGCCGTTTATGTATCTGCTTATTTTGCAGTTAATGCTTATAGCACCACCTTTGGTTGTGAATTTCTATATTCTCAGAATGCTAAGACACTTTGTTGTAGCATTGCGTAACGATCGGTGGTTCCTTGGATTGTGTGCCATGCTCAATGTCGTCGTGTGCTCGTTAATCCTGTATCAAAGCATTGTTGTGGGTGTATTCAAAAATATTCTTCCTTTGGTTGCAGTCTTTATTTTGATAATGTTGTATGTCGGTTTTCGGTTTATTGTAACAGAACAATTATTTGCCAGAGCGGAAAGGACTACCGTGCGTCCTTTAACAAAAAAGCAGTGGAAGAAATTGCTCCGCAAAAAATTGACGGGATATACCTTTCGCTTAGGTGCGGTATTTATTTGGGGTATTCAACCGTTATACTTACGCTACACTCCAGCCAATAACGTAGACCCCTTTGTTCGAGTGCTATTAACAGGAGTAGGGGTATTGCTTATCACGTGTATATTTATTTTTGTAAAACGTATTTTTAAAGGCAAGCCTACAAAGAAAAAGAAACTGCCAAAAAATGTATTATTCTTCAATATCGTTGTGGGATATATTCTTTTCACCTATTTCATTAACGCAAGTCTTCAGTTTACAACAAGTACCAATTTCATTTTGTTTAATAACTTTTCTCCAGTCATAGCACTACTGATCGGTGCAATGCTATGGCGATCCTCTATTCCATATTTACGAGATCCACGGAGAATGATGTGGGTATTCATTATTTTTCTCATGGGTTCTACGGGAGCCGCAATGATTATTTATAACACCATTCAAGGAACAAGCGGCGGTTCGTTATACGGAGATTTCTTGGGACTCTTGGCTATGGCAGCAGATACCATTCTTGTTGTTTCTCAGATTCGTTATATGAAGCTGTTTAAGGATGTGTCCAGTCTTGCCATTAATTTATACGTATTCTCCGCACATATTATTGCCACTGTTCCTCTGATAATCTTCTTTATTTTTACTGGAAATGCAAGCGTGCATAATTTGATGCTGGTACCAGCGTTATTTGGTATCGGAGCTGGGGTACTCGCAGGGATCGGTCAAATATTGAACTATGAAACCTTTAGGCGTATAGATGGCTTTATCGCATTCCTCATGTTTAATATTTCCATTATTATTACTTTTGTTGTGGAGGTGTACTTCCTCAATCAATACAAACCATCGTGGATCCTCTTTATTGGGGGAAGCATTATCATTGCTTCCACAATCTTGGCGGAAATCATTAATAGTCACTGCGAAAGGAAAGGCTACTGAAGAACAGAGAGAATATAGCTTTTCACATTCGCAAAGATCTCTGTGTCACTGTTTAGCATATTTATATCGTTGTAATTAAACCAACGAACTTCATCTCCTTCTTCTTTTGCAAGTTGTATATCTTGCGCTTCATCCAAAGGACGCGCCAAATAGAGAAAGTCCATATGTTGGTGTGCAGGTTCGTTTCTTTCTGGACTTGCGGGAATGTTTTCCAAAAGCATCGCAATGGGTTTTTTAAGCATTTCTCCTTCATGGGCGTTTTCTGTAAACAAGTCCTCTTGTGCATCGCCTACGATCTCTACATCCAGTCCAGTTTCTTCTTTGCACTCTCTTCGTGCGGCTTCTTGTGGGGTTTCATCGGGGTCGATATGTCCTCCAGGTGGCATCCATCGTTGCAGGCGCTTGTGCCACAAAAGTAGTGTGCGACTTTTTGAGTCCACAATAAACGCCGTTGCAGTAAAATGTTTTTTCAAAACGGAAAAATATATATATAGTATGCTATACTTCCAACTCATTCTCCACTTTCCATTCGCCACTTTCCACTTATTTTATGGTTTTGATTAACGACAACTCATCGGTCTTGAATATTGGTGATTCTATGCCTGCATTTTCTTTACCAGCAACAGATGGAATGACTGTAGATTCTGTGTCCATAAAAGATCCTGTTCTAGCAGTCGTTTTTACCTGTAACCATTGTCCATATGCCATAGCGTATGAAAAGCGGTTAAAAGAAATGATGGAACATTTTGACCAGACGCAATTTGTGCTTATTAACAGTAATGACGCAACGGATTACCCAGAAGATAGTTTCGAACGCATGAAAGTAAAAAAACAAGAAGCAGGTTGGCCGTGTGAATATTGTCACGATGAAGACCAGTCTGTCGCCATTGCCTATGGAGCACTATGCACACCACATTGTTTTGTGTTTGATATTAACAGAAAGCTGAAGTATAAAGGTAGAATCGACGATAACTGGGAAGAAGCAAAAGCAGTAACCGAACATAATCTTCATGATGCCATTGCTGCACTAGAAGATGGCCGAGAACCAGAGAATCACGAAGAACACGCTATTGGATGTAGTATTAAATGGAAAAAATAAGATTCTCTTGTCCCTTTTGTCTTGATACATAGAAAGGATTACGAAGAGTACAAGGATTGCGAGGATTACAAAGAAAAATGATAGGAACTAAGTTCCTGTTATATTGAGAAGTAGTATTTCTGGTATAGCAAAAAGCCTAGCTCTAGCACTGCTTTCTCCAATACCGCGCGTAATGGCAAGTTGTGTATCGTCATCGATATCAAAAATTCCTTGATCAAACTCTTGCCCCAAAGTGGTAGGAAGAGGTGCAATAGGCCCCATCCAAGGAATACGGATCTGACCACCATGGGTATGACCAGAAACAATTAAGTGTGCGACGCGACTTTTAGGGTCATCAATAATACTAGGATTATGTGCAAGTAAGACGATGTATGCGCTTGGATCAATATCATACAATGTATTGGAAATATTACTTTTATCCGACCAAATGTCATCGATACCTGCGATGGCAATTTTCCCAGTACTAAGCGGTATTTCTTTTGCGGTATTGCGTAGAACAGTAACACCTAGAGCTTGAAGCTTCGCCGTAATTTCATTTCCACTATCTTCTCCTCTAAAGCGTTGGCCGCTCGGTAAAGCATATTCTCCCATATCATGATTACCTAAGACAGCGTAGGTTCCCATGGTCGTGTGGATGTTTTGTAATGGGTCAAGATCCGAGAGGTCAGACTCTGTACTTAGAGTGAAATCTCCAGGGATAAGCACAATGTCAGGCAAAAGATTATTAATGCGATTCACCACTCTTTTTACATATGCTTCACCTTTGTAGGCTCCAACATGTAAGTCCGATATCACGACAATCTTCATAGGACTCGCCAGAGGATGCGTGATGGTTTTTTTGGTAACGACTATCAGTTGTGGTTCGATAAAAGATCCGTAGATAAGCAAAAGGAGACAGAATAGAGAGAAGGCATACAGGAAGGAGACGAAGATCTTTTGAAAAATCTTATGGGGGTGTCTCTTGAGCCATATGGAACATGTGATTGCACCGCATACAGAAAGTACTATCAACAACAGAATGCATAAATCCCAAAAGAAGATGTCATTTTGCAGTAAAAACATTACAGGGATTGTAGGGTGATGCTTTACTTTGGGCTAGGTGTTTTTATTGCCGGCGGTCCATAGCACGTTAAACCAACTACGGAATGTATTGGCAAGGTTGCGATTTTCGATGCGAACAATGGACTTTTCATCGTCATAGGAAAACAGGGCGATGCTGTCACCGAAGACAATAGTATCTGTGGCAAAGGTTGTTTGTTTGGGTAGCAGTCGTATTTCGTAGTTCGCATGTTGGCGTACTTCTTTCATAAACGCCTGTGCACCTGCATTGTCTACTAACAAGTCTCTTCCACGCAGAGCGACATGTTTTCCGTATATTTTTGTGACAATGTTTTCACCGAATGCTTCGTACATGGCTTCGGCATTAAACAGTCCGACGAATTCTTCTTGCAAAATGTCTCTGTAGATTTGTTTCATTCCTTCCATGCCATGGAGCATGGTAACGCGCGGCGTACCTGCCAAGGGACTGGTGAGCGACTCCAAGTGGGGGATCGCGTCTTCCAAAAGAGTTTCTACTTCATCCAGTTCGTTTCTGCGGTCTTCCAGATACGAAAGCAGTCTCTGCGGAGACTCCGCAACGAAATTCTGCATCTTTCCTTTTTGTACTTCCGATACAAAACCGAGTTTCTGTAATGTATCCAAAAGTACATAGGTCAGTGTGCGTGGCTGCTTGGCTGCTTTGGCGATGGTACTCACACGGCCGATCTTCATATGAAGAAGCGCAAGGTATACCTCTACCTCTCGGTCATCCAAGCCAAGACGTTCCAGCGTGCTACGTATGGAGCGTTCTTTCATTTCACTGCCGCCAATGGAGGTATTTGTGTCGGACATGTAAGATTTGTCAAAATGTTTTTACAATTTAATTATACATGAATCAGGCATGTAAGTGCAAATTCTGCATTACACAAAATACTTGTTTGACCATATTTACAAATAAAGTCAATATGTATACATCAGCTCAGATGAGTTGATTTGTTCATTTTCATCACAGGTTCACGTAGGAAAGGACCAAGACTATGCAAAGTTCAATTGGAAAGAAGTTTCAAAAAATGCGTTCAAATGGTTTCAGCGAAATGGAAGGTATGGAACGGCAAGCATTTATTATGGCTGCGCGCTGCCTCCTTGAGGAACAAGAACACTTCGATGATGCTCGGTGCATATACGACACATTTGACATGGAAATGCCACAAGACCTTGTATTGGAGTATGCAAGATCACAGTGGCAAAAACGAAAGTACGAAAATGCTGTGAAGGCGTATCTCATCGTAGGGAATGTCGATGAATTGCATACAGCCGGAGAAAAATTGATGAAAAAGAAAGACAGCACTTTACTCGAATTGTCCTTGAAATGTTTTGAAGAAGTTGGTGCCTTGGATCAGCTTCATATTCTTGCCGACAAAACATTGGCCCTTGCCCAAGATACGAAAAATTCGGATTTATGGAATATTGCCCTAGATGCATTCATGAAACTTCGTAATAACGAGGTGCTGATTCAGTTTGGCAAGAAAGCAATGGAATTTCAGCAGTACGATATAAGTAAACATGCGTTTCATGAAGCAGGGGCGACATCTCTCTTAAATAAGCTTGGTCATGAGGCTCTGAAGGGAGATGCGTTAATTGTGGCAGCATCTTGTTTCAAGAGAACAAAAGATGCAGATGGGCTTATGCGTTGTGCGGAAGTATTTTTCATTAATGATGATGATCCATCTTATGCTTGGTATATCTTTGATGAGCTTAACAGTGGAATACCAATTCCTATCGACTTCTTTACTTCTCATGCTGATAGCCTTTTAACACAAGGAAAGGACGAAGTGGCACTCTGGTTTTATACAAAGATTTCTAAATACAATCAGAGAATCGCAAAAAAGCGTGAACGTGTTGCTTGAAAAAGGTATGCCGACGATCTGCTTGGAGTAGACTGATAAAGTCTTCACTAATCATGAGCGAGCTGCCAATCTTAGAGCCCCAACTGCGGTTGGGGCTTTTTTTAAAAGCACACAGCATGCTGTGTGCCTTCCAAAGAGATCCTTGTCCTCCTCTATGCCTTTTTCTTCAACATCTTACTCAAATACTGCCCAGTAAAGCTTTCTTTCACTTTAGAGATATCTTCAGGAGTTCCCGTCGCAAGCACACGCCCTCCACCAGAGCCCCCCTCTGGGCCGATGTCGATGACATGGTCAACGGATTTTACAACATCAAGGTTATGTTCAATAACAAGAACAGTGTTTCCCTTGTCGACCAGTCGTTGCAATACATCCAGAAGCATGGCAATGTCGTCGAAGTGCAGACCCGTTGTTGGCTCGTCGAGAATATAAAACGTTTTTCCTGTTGCACGCTTGGTGAGCTCTGTTGCCAGTTTCACACGTTGTGCCTCTCCTCCAGAAAGAGTGGTTGCGCTCTGTCCGAGACGAATGTACCCGAGACCTACATCGACAAGAGTTTGTAATTTTTTATTGATGGAAGGAATGGAAGAGAAAAATTCTAAGGCTTCGTTGATAGTCATATCCAATACATCTGCAACAGTTTTACCTTTATAGGTCACTTCCAATGTTTCTCTGTTGTAGCGCCTTCCTTTACAGGTTTCACAAGTAACAAAGACGTCAGGAAGGAAGTGCATTTCTATACGTTTTAGCCCGTCTCCTTCACATTCTTCACAGCGACCTCCTTTTACGTTAAAGCTAAACCGTCCTGCTTTGTATCCGCGAAGCTTGGCTTCTGGCGTGGTACAAAACAGGTCACGTACATCGGTAAAGACTCCAGTGTATGTAGCGGGATTACTGCGCGGAGTACGTCCAATGGCAGATTGGTCTATGACGATGGCTTTATCCAGATGTTGAAGACCACTAATAGAGCCAACGTCCTGTGGCTTAGTTTTGGCTTTGTTGAGGACTGACTGCAATTCTGGCCCAAGGATTCCATGGATCAAACTCGACTTTCCAGAACCAGACACCCCAGTAATACCGATAAATGTTCCAAGGGGGAAAGAGACATCGATATGTTGCAAGTTATGATGATGTGCATCTTTAATCTCTATTGTTTTACCGTTTCCTTTGCGACGCGACTCTGGAATGGCAATACACTTTTCTCCGCTGAGGTATTGTCCCGTAATAGAGTTTTTATTTTTGATCAGTTCTGCAGGTGTTCCTTGTGCCATGACCTGCCCTCCATATTTCCCTGCACCTGGGCCTATCTCTAGTAAGTAGTCCGCCGCTTGAATAGTTTCTTCGTCATGCTCTACAACGATGACCGTATTTCCAAGATCACGAAGTTCAATCATTGTTTGAATAAGTTTGGCGTTGTCTCTTTGGTGTAGTCCGATACTAGGTTCATCCAACACATAGAGCACTCCCTGCAATGCAGAGCCAATCTGCGTTGCCAAACGAATACGTTGCGCTTCTCCACCCGAAAGTGTTGCAGCACTACGTGAAAGGGTCAGGTAGGTAAGTCCTACATTTTCTAAAAAGCTGAGCCTGGCAACGATTTCTTTTAATACTTTTTTTACGATGGCGTATTCGTAGTTTGTTAGAGAAGGAATATCTTTTGCTGCCCGTGCACCTTCTGGTCTGTCTGCTTCTGGAATGAGAGCTACGAAAAATTGCTGAGCTTCGTCGATACTCATTTCCGTGGCGTCGACAACGTTTTTGGTTCCAATCAATACACCAAGAATCTCTTTTCGAAGGCGCTTTCCTCTACATTCGTTACAGGGAAGTTCCAACATATATGCTTCTATTTGTGTACGAACATAACTGGATTCTGTTTCACGGTGACGTCGTTGTAGGTTTGGGATCACTCCTTCATAGGTTGTCTGATATGCACCTTCGAATTTGTTCGTATCAAAGTTCACACTTAAAACGTCGTCGCTACCATTGAGGATCTGATGCCTCGTTTCTTCAGGAAGTTTCTGCCATGAACAGTGTAGATCTATGTTTTTCTTTTCAGCCAAGGCTTCAAGGATACGCATCATAAAACCCATGCGACTAGCAGATGTTGTCCATGGATGAATGGCACCTTCGGCAATGGAGAGTTTGGGGTTCGGAATAACACTGGACTCATCTACCTGCAAAATAGACCCAAGTCCATGACAGGTCTGACATGCTCCGTGCGGAGAGTTAAACGAGAATGACCGTGGTTCGATGACAGGAATCGCATTGTCTGGGTGACTATGGCACACATAGTCTTCACTGAATTGGCGAAGTTCATTGGTTTCACTATTCATGACCATCATAACGCCGTTGCCTTTTTTAAGACACAGTTCTACAGAGTCTGCTAAGCGCGTGCGGTTAGGGTTTGTCTCATGTTCTTTCACTTCCAGGTCCCGTACGATCATACGGTCGACAACGATCTCGATATTGTGTGCTGTCTTTGGGTCTAGGTCGATCTCTTCGTCAACAGTAACGATGTCACCGTCGATACGCATACGGACGAATCCTTCTCGTGCAATAGAGTCGAGTATTTTGACATGTTGTCCTTTGCGTCCAGTTACCACAGGAGCAAGAAGAAAGATCTTCGTTCCTTCTTTCATATCAGCAATCATCTCTACAATCTGTGATGTGGACTGTTTGGTCAACGGTTGGTCACATTCACTACAGTGTACTGTTCCCGCTTTAGACCATAAAAGTCGCATATAGTCGTAGACTTCGGTGATGGTTCCCACAGTAGAACGTGGGTTTCTCGGTGCGGTCTTTTGGTCGATGGAGATTGCAGGACTAAGCCCCTCTATGCTTTCTACTTCAGGTTTTTCCATTTGTGCGATGAACTGTCTGGCATACGCAGACAAACTTTCCACATAACGCCGCTGTCCTTCGGCAAAAATGGTATCGAATGCTAAAGATGATTTTCCCGATCCAGACAGCCCTGTAACCACTGTCAGCTGATTCCGTGGAATCTCGACATCAATATTTTTGAGGTTGTGCATCTTGGCACCCTTGACGATGATCTTCTCCATAAAATTCAGTAGAAACGATAAAAAGCAGCTGGCCCGCGTGCTGCGGGTCGCTGGCGACAAAGTCTACACGGAAATTAGTGTTCTGTCTAGAGTAGGGGGAAGTGCAAAGTGGAAAGTGGAAAGTGGAAAATGAACGGGGTACAGTGCTATTATGCAAATCCCCTTAGAAACAATCCTAGAAACAGAGCGATTAATTCTCAAAGTTGTTAGTGAGGATGATGTAGAATGTGCATGGACTGCTTCTCGCGTACCAGGATTTACCGATGGAATGCAGTGGGATCCTCCAGTCAAAAAGGAAAAGATTGTACAACTTATTTATACAAACAGAGAAAAATGGAAAGCAGGGGAGTTCTTTGTGTTCTCTATTTATAATAAGGAGGCAGGTGAATGTGTAGGTCGTATTATCATTCGGCCCGAAGGCAAAAAGGATGTGTGGAACATTGGATACTGGATGCATCCGAACCACCAAGGAAAGGGGTATACAACAGAAGCTGTAAAGGCAGTTATAGATTGTGGATTTTCCGTGCTTCAAGCCAAAAAGATCACCAGTGCACATGCATCATGGAATGAAGCAAGTGGAAAGGTATTACGAAAAGCAGGCTTTACGCACGTTGGGCATACGGATTGTGGATTTATCAAACATGGAAAAAGCGTCCCGGAGGAGTTATATGAGATCACACAATAATAAAAATATGCAGTGATCTTTGCATATGCTTTTAGCAGGCACACAGCATGCTGTGTGCTTCTATGACGGCAATTGCATTTTTTTCTCTATACGATCCACCCGTTTTGGCAAGAATTCCAGCTCAATATCATCCAGTCGTCCGTCAATGTTTGTCAGTGCTGTGCTCTGCCATAGTAATTTCTGATCAATGCCATCCATTCTTCTTGAAAGCCTCTTGTCCACAGTATCAATTTTATGTGAAAGCTTCTTATCCAGGTCATCAATACGCGTACGTACTTTTCGGAATTCTTTTCGGAATTCTCCTGCATGAACCTGCATCTGGTTGATCACATCGGTGAGGGTAATCTCGTTTGTCATGGGATGAATAGAATATCGTGTGTATAAATCCATGGCAATCTTTAGATTATTTCATCTTGTATACAATGAGACGTGTTTCGCATCTTCTACAGAAGAAAGTAGTTCCAAAATATTGTGGAACACTGCGCTATACGCAATACAAAATACGTTATACAATCTTTTTATGTTTACCGGAATCGTAGAAGCAACGGCACAAATAACAGAAAACAATGGAGATAGACTGGTAATAAAAAAGCCATCTGCATGGAATGATCTTTCTTTAGGTGCAAGCATTTCTGTAGCTGGTGTATGCCTTTCTATTGTAGAGCTTACAGATGACCACATGGCATTCGATGTTGTTGCAGAAACACAGAGTAGAACCAACCTAGGATCAAAAACAGACGGGCGCATCAATCTGGAACGTGCCGTTCGTGCAGATCAGCGTTTAGACGGACACATTGTTCAAGGACACGTCGACGGAAAGGGAAACGTAAAACGCCCGCCCGTGCCGGATCGGACGGGGAAAGTGGAAAGTGGAAAACTTATTGTTGAGTTGCCAAAAGAATTGATCAAATTTTGTATACAAAAAGGATCGATTACCGTCGATGGAGTCTCGTTGACCATAGCAGACATTACAGAAGATACCGTGACGATAGCGCTCATTCCGCATACACTGGAACACACGACACTAGGTGCCCTAGAAGAGGGAGACAGTGTAAATATTGAAACAGACATCGTTGGACGATATATTTTTTCTTTCACACATTCATGAAAAAACTGCACACCGAAGAAGACTTACTCGAAATGTTGGAACAATCCCTGCGTCCTTCATGGCGCATTGGGATTATCTATTCCACATTTTATAGTGAAGAAATGAAGACCATGACAGAGGGGGCCGTGAAAAAGTTATGTGCCATTGGTATGAATAAAGAGCATATTTCTATGCATCCAGTATCGGGCTCTTTCGAGATCCCATTGATCGGTGCAGCCCTTGCAAAAAAGAAGGCAGTAGATGCGCTTATTGGCCTTGGAATCATCGTGGAAGGAGAAACGCATCATGCCAGGCTCGTTGCGGAAAACACTGCACGCGGAATGATGGATATTCAGGTAGCGCATGCCATTCCTTTTGTAAATGAAGTGCTCTATGTGGACAGCTTGGACATGGCACGCAGTCGTCTTTCTAAAGGGGGAGATGCGGCACTCTGTGCGCTACATTCGCTTGCGGCACTGGGCAGTCTACAGTCCTAACGCATTTACGATACTTGTCATACAGAGTAAAGAACGTGTAGGATAGGCAGTAACCTTTCATGAATAATCTTCGTACCGTCTATTTTTTGGCATTGCTGATGCTCCTTGGATCATCCAGCGTTGCGTATGCAGCCGTGTTTCCCGATGTTCCAAATGGACATATGTTTCAAGCATCCATAGAAGCATTGGTCGATGCTCAAGTTGTGAACGGAAACCCAGACGGAACATTTCAGCCAGACGCTCCAGTGAACAGAGCGGCAATGCTCAAGATGTTATATAAGGCACAAGGAAAAACTCCAGACCCTCTTAGTGTGCGCTGTTTCCCAGATGTGGAGATCGGCAGCTGGTATGAATCTTTTGTGTGTGACGCAGCAGCGATGAAATATGTTGCAGGGTATTCCGACGGAACATTCAGGCCAGATACCCCTGTAAACAGAGTAGAGGCTTTGAAAATGATTACACAACTCTTCAATATTTCTGTGGAAAACATCTCTGATGCAAATAGAGACATTATCAAATTTGTCGATGTATCTACATCTGCATGGTATACACAGTATCTGATCACTGCGTATGTAACGGGTATCCTTCCTATTCCCGGACAAGACCCATCACGCTTTTCACCAGATGCGCAGCTCTCAAGAGGAGAGGCAGCAGCGTATATTTACAATGCACTGGGTGCGGAGCTAAACCAAGATCGTAAAGAAAATGAATATTCAAGTAGTAGTGAGGCTAGTTCCATAGAGGCAAGTAGCGTATCTTCGACTGCTTCACAGGAAGCAGAAAGTTCTTCCGAAGAATCTAATGATACACAGGCCGCCAGTATGGATGTCACCTTCCCATTTGAACACGATGGAAGATTTACGCAAAAGCAAACACAGTCATACTTCTTCGATATCAGCACCGATCAAACTGTTTCCATTGCGACAAAATTGCAATCAGGACAATCTGGGGAAGTTGTTTGTCGTTTGTATCTACAAGATGAATCTGGCTTTTCTGATGAATACTACCTTGGATACCAAGAAGGAACATCCTGTTTCATTCAAGCAGCATTGTCTGCTGGGCAGTATCAATTGCAAGTATTCCCTACAGTAAAAGATACAACATATTCCATAGAGGCAGTCCTTAAAAATGGTGACGGTAACGATGGATTTTCCGATGCACTAACATTGAGTGTCAATGGAAAAAGAGATGCTGTGCTCAGTGCGATAGACTTGCAAGATTGGTATACATTTACCGTAGGAAGTCAGCAAAAGATGACCGTAAATCTGAGCAATGCTCCAGAGCTTCGTTGTATCGTATATGCAATGAATGACGTCGATCTTGCCAGTTTTACAGGTCCGCAATGCAACCAGAGTTACACCTTTACACCAGGAACATATTACATCGCTGTTGGGCGAAAAGCACCAAAAGGTGCACAGCAGAGCTATAGTATCACTTTAACGAAATAAGGCTTTCCTCCTTCTTTGCAGTGAAATTCTTTGCTTTTTTCCATGTTCCTGTACAGAACGTTCTATAATTTAGTTATGAATCAGTTCGCCTCCATTACAGATGCCATTGATGCCCTACGTAACGGGCAAATGATCATCGTGGTAGATGATGAACAAAGAGAAAATGAAGGGGACTTGGTGATTTCTGCAGAACATATGACGGAGCAGCAAATGGCATTTTTCATTCGTCATACTGGAGGAATCGTGTGTTTATCTTTGAGCAATGATATTGCAGATCAGCTAAACCTTCCTCCAATGGTAAAGAGTAATACGTCGAGTAGGGAAACACCATTCACCGTGAGTATCGAAGCGGCAACAGGTGTGACGACTGGTATTTCTGCAAAAGATAGAACACACACCATTAAAACGGCTATACACTCTGCTGCCTGTCCTGAAGACTTGGTAAGGCCAGGGCATGTATTTCCTTTACGCGCGCAAGATGGAGGAGTTCTTGTTCGTGCAGGGCACACAGAAGCATCTGTAGACCTTATGCGACTTGCAGGGTTGCGTACCGGTGCAGTGATTTCAGAATTGATGCATGAAGACGGAACAATGATGCGATTGCCCGCATTAAAAGAGTTTGCAGCGCAGCACGACATTCCTGTGATCATGATTGCAGACTTGATTGCGTATCGCACAAAGAATGAGTCATTTGTACGATTGGAAGCACAGTCTCCCTTGGAAACGAAGGAAGGTATGTGGACCATGCGTGTCTATAAAGAAACCGTACACGGACACGAGCATGTTGCATTGATTAAAGGAGAGATAGACCCTATGAACCCTACATTAGTACGGGTGCATTCTGAATGTTTGACTGGTGATTCGTTTGATTCTGTACATTGTGATTGCGGACAACAGCTCAAAAGCGCAATGCAAATCATAAACACAGAAGGAAGCGGTGTGATTGTCTATATGCGACAAGAGGGAAGGGGAATTGGTCTCAGTAATAAAATCAAAGCATACAAGTTACAAGAAGAAGGAATGGATACCGTAGAAGCAAATGAACACCTTGGATTTGCGATGGACTTGCGAACATATGGAATCGGTGCACAAATTTTGAAAGACTGTGACGTAGGACATATGCGATTGCTGACAAATAATCCGAAAAAAATTGTTGGACTGGAAGGATACGGTTTGCATATGACACAACAAGTGCCGTTGGAAATCCCTGCGATACATGCGCGACAAAAAAAATATCTCGAAACAAAAAAAACAAAGATGGGACACCTGCTACAAGTGGAAAGTGGAAAGTGCAAAGTGGAAAATGAAAGAGAAAACAATTCCAAAGATCCAAAGTGCAAAATAAAAAATAGTGTGTAAAAAAAGTGTGTAACAAGTGAGGTCATATGTCGTTTTAACAAACCACAAAAACATGCGGAAAAATGTAAATTTATTTTTAAATGTATAGTTTCTGGTATTTGGTTTTGGTTTGCTGAAAAAGTTGAACAAATTTTTTGCTTTTTTTTGCTTTTTGTGTGCAAAATTGTGAGGTGCATTTTTTCTCTGTTTGAAAAGGAAAAGTCTGCAATTGATGCATAATGTTTTTATACACAAAAACATAATTTGATTTTTACGCTTCTTGAATACACTTCACCCCCTTTTGTAAACACCGTACCATTATACGTAACCCTTTCTATTTATTACCCATTCATGCTATGCCAGTTAAGAAAAAGGCAACTAAGAAGCCAGCAAAGCGCAAGACAGCAGCAAAGAAAACTGTTAAGCGTAAGCCAGCTCGCAAAGCAGTAAAGCGTAAAGCAGCTACAAAGAAGCCTGCCAAGCGTAAAACTGCAGCGAAGAAGCCTGCAAAGCGTAAAACTACTGCTAAGAAAGCAGTAAAGCGTAAAACTGCTGCTAAGAAGCCAGCTAAGAAAAAGACAGCTGCTAAAAAGCCAGCAAAGCGTAAGACTACTGCGAAGAAAGCAGTAAAGCGTAAAACAGCTGCGAAGAAGCCAGCAAAGCGCAAAGTTGCTAAGAAGAAAACAGCAACAAAGCGTAAGCCAGCGAGAAAAGTAGCAAAGCGCAAGACTGCAGTAAAGCGTAAGGCTACAAAGCGAAAGAAATAGTCTATCGCAATAAGATCTTGTCGCGTAATCAAAATACCCGCCTTCGCAAGAGGTGGGTGTTTTATTGCATGGGTTATCTCATAATTCTTTTTCCACTTTGCACTTTCCGTTTTCCACTTTATAAGTGGTGCCCGCGGAGGGACTCGAACCCCCAACCACACGGTTTAAGAAGACCTATAGCTTATCCAATTGAGCCACTTCCTACCCGTGGAAGTTATTGGAATATCAGACAATTCTTTTTCCACTTTGCACTTTCCGTTTTCCACTTTATAAGTGGTGCCCGCGGAGGGACTCGAACCCCCAACCCTCGGTTCCGAAGACCGATGCTCTATCCAATTGAGCCACGCGGGCAAGCGCATGCTATACTACTGTAGCTCATGAAAAGATTCCACGTATTCACGGCACTATTATTGCTGGTAATTCCTGTCTCAGGATATGCCGTAAATGACATAGAAGACTACAAATATAGCAGTGCAGTACGTTTATTGGAGAGCAATGGCATCATAGAAGGATACGAAGATGGGTCTTTTCGTCCCAATAAAACTATAAACAGAGCGGAATTTTTGAAGCTTGTGATGTTGTCTGTGTACGGAAACCAAGCATTCACCACACAAAATACCAGATGTTTCACAGACTTTGTAGGAGAGGAGCAATGGTATTGGACGTATGCATGTACCGCAAAGGATCTGGGAATTATCAATGGAAATCCAGATGGAACATTCAGGGGAGGGAATGTTGTGAATCTTGCAGAAGCATTGAAGATGAGTTTTGAGGCATGGAAGGTTCCCTTGGAGGCTTTGAACGCTGATCGCCCATGGTACGAACGTTATATGAACAAAGCTGCCGAACGAGAAGTCTTTCGTCGTTTTCCGTATACTCCAGATTACCTTCTTACCAGAGGAGAGATGGCACAGTTACTGGTGCAGCTCGACGAACCAATCGCAAAACTCACTGGTACTCCATCTGCAGATAGCAATACTGTCTCTGTAGAGTTCCCGCCAAAACCATCAGTTTGTGGAAATGGAGTACGTGAAGGTACGGAACAGTGTGACGATGGAAATACGCAAGACAGTGATGGCTGTAGTAGTATTTGTATTCTTGTTGCAGAACCTATTTATCACGGTGCACTTCGCGTGGAACAAGTACCAGTAATAGAAAGCTCTAGAGCGTCTGGAACAAAAGATATCCCCTTGTTTGCATTTACGGCAATTGCAGGAAGGCAAGATGTGTATATCACTACCCTGAAATTTAAAAGTGCTGCGGGGTCTTTGGGGTATGCAGAAAATTACAGATTAATCATTGATAGCAACGGTGATGGAAAAGTAGAAACACTCTACGGACGTGCTACCCCTAATGGGGAAGAGATCGCATTTGGAAATTTAAATATTTTAATAAAAGACGGTGCATATAAACGTGTAGAGCTATGGGCAGATATTAGTCCAACATTTTCTATGTCTTCTATTGCTCTAGAGTTTGACACTGCACAAACGGATTTTGTCGAAGGGATAGATAGTATCGATGGGCAAGAGGTGTCAGGAATTACCCTAGATGATGGAACGTGTCAGCAGCAATCTATTTGTTGGATCGCGGTGTATACACAGGCGACACAAACGGTAAACATTCAGTCACAAGGAAACCTTTATGTTACCAAAGATTCCGCAGCTGTAGGTCAAAAGCAGATTGTTGCGAGTGGGAAGATCTCACCTGCGCTTCGTCTAAAATTCCGTGCAGATAGTGAGGATATTATTATTAAAGAATTTGCTATAGGTGGAGTAAGTTCCAGTATCGACCATTTGAATCTGTATAATGAAGGTGCGTCGCAGCCCTTTGCCTCTGCTCGCAACGGATCATGTACTCCCGTACAAACAGGACGGTATTGTATGGATAATGATTTTATTATCCCACAAGGAGGAGAGAAAAATATTCTGATTGCAGCAATAGTACGACCAGACACGCAAGGTGCTGTTAGCGGTGAAACATTTACACTGTCCGTTAGTGCATTAACCAATTCTACAGCGGCAATCATTGCAGAAGGGTATTACTCTGGTCAGAGGCTTACACAGAACGATGGAGACAGTACACTCGAAGGGGAAATATTTATTGGTACGTCTATAGCAGCAGCCAACAACGCAATAACTGCTGAGACACATCAAATCGTTTTAGCAAAAATTGATGCAATTACCAATACAAATCCAGACTCAGAAAACAGTCCTATCACGACAGGAACATCGAATATAGCACAGTTTACGTTTAGAGCTGCAGTGCATGAAAACACATCTGGTGGTTCGAACTCTGCAGAGATTCAAGAGTTAAACTTTACCGTAAGTGCCGTCAATACACAGTTTGATAGCGGTGCATTTTACTTGTTCAATACAGAAAACGCTTCGGTGACATCTGCATGTAGTGCAACAGGACAGACAGGAACCATTACCGTAACGTGCAGTGGATTGAATAGTTCTTCTGTGAGTACGTTTATCTCACAAGGCGATAGTATTTCCCTCAGTCTTCGTGGAACAGTATCCAATGCACAAGTGTCTCCCGGAGTTAGTATCGTGCAAGCCAGTCTTGGCCCCCTTAGTGATCCAAACGTGACTGGGACAGTACTCTGGACAGATGGAGAGCAAGATTTTGACTGGGTGGATATCGGTACGACGAGCGTAAAATCGACCAATTATCGTTTGAATTAAATATTTTCAAAAATGTGTAGTTTAAGCCAATAAACTGTTGACATGTTTTTTCATGTTGGTAGATTCAATCATAAAATTTATTTTTCCCCACCTATATGTATGTTGAGTGAAATGCAAAAAAAATTTTACCGCGAGGATCGTGAAACTCATGTGTTTGATGAATACGTCGAACGTGCTATTTCTAAAATACAAGAGGCGCAGAGAATAGACAGTAAACAGGAGGTAGTAGATATTCTTGATCACCAGGAGTAGTTATGCCTAAAAGAACAGCATAAAAATGCACCTCACTACCATGGTAACGAGGTGCATTTGTGACAAAGATCTCTTATTCATACTTTGACATATGAGCTGCATGTCGTGCTTCAGCTGTATCGACAATGGATCGACGACTAGGCTTCATGTAGGTATTGGGTACAACAGGTGGTTTTGGTGTAGTTGTTACACTTGTACCGGCTCTCTGGTAAAGAGAGTTTGTTGCTGCATTAAATCCCATATTTGCATCTGTTTTTGAATCTACCTTTAGTCTATAGACAATCTGTGCCATATCTCCACGTGATAAGGTTTGGTTCAAACGTTTGACATTGGTAGGAATAGCATGGAGATCAGAAAGGTTTTGTACATATGGACGGTACCAGAATTCTCCAGACTGATACGCACCAATATTCAGGCTAAATACATTGTTGATAACCTTTGCTGCTTCCACAAAGTTGATAGACTTTGTTGGATGGAATGTCTTATCGGGGTATCCGTTAACAATATTTTTCATTTTGGCAAAACAAACATTTTCTGCATACCAAGCATCTTTTTTCACATCAGTGAAAAAGACAGTATTTGACGCCTCTGACACATTTCCCTGTATGCAAGTTCCCATTCCATTGGTATCAAGAATAAAAGGATTGATAATGAACTCTACAAACTCTGCACGATTAATAATCGAATCAGGTTTGAACGTGCCATCTATATGTCCTTTTACAACGTTATGGCTACGCAAGTATTCGATAGCTTCATAGTCCGCACTTGTTTTTGGAACGTCCGTAAAGGGTTTCTGGGAAAAGGTTGCACTTTGTGCAAAGGCAGTACCCGTAAAGCTGATAAAACCTATGATGGTAAATAGTATTGTACGCATGTGAATAATAAAGGGGTAAAAATTATTTTATTGCAACTTTCATCGTGCGCTTATATTCCATTCTTAGCAAGGATATGGGTAAAGTAATTTTTTGATATTTATAATTTGCGGGGGTTGGTTGATGATTTACGAAAAATATATCCAGACAAAGATAATGATAAAAAATGGAGCTGTAGCCAGGCCTGGTACATACTTTTTTTGAATGAAGGCCCACATAAGATGTTGAATGCCATTAGTAAGCATCAGACAGTCAAAAACTAACATTAATTGAATGCGATATACAAGATCTGAAGAAAGCCAAACGAATGTCCAAAATATAAGAAATACAACTTCAAAAAGAAGGAATGTCCAAAATGACATTGTAAAAAGATACCATTTCTTATGAAATCCAGTTGAAAGCTCTTCGATCGAATGAAGAAATTGAACTGCTAAAAAGAACGGATATGCCAAGATGATTTTTTCTGGTGATAGCATTTGTATCTATATTATCAGAAAGGTGTGGCTGGGGCGGAGGGTCTGCTTCGGGAGCTTATTCAGATTGTAACACTCTTTTTTTTAAAACAGAGGTACCAGAGCCAGTTTTGAAATAACGCTCGAGTGATCGAGCTTGCATTTCTGTTGGAACAGCTATGTAGCCTTCCAGGTTCAATGGTCTACGTTTTGCTGTAGATATGCATTCACCATTTTTATGTTCTTGCATTCTGTTTTTTAGATCTGGAGAGTAGCCTGTATAGAGCTTACCGTCTTTCTCGCTATGAAGAACGTATGTGTAGTACATAGGTGTATTAACGTACACCAAAGCATGTAGAAAAACAAACAATGACAATTTATCATTGTTGGCTGGTCCGCTTAGCGGACCACCAGCCACGCTTAGCGTGGCTGGGGCGGAGGGATTCGAACCCCCGAATGCTGGTACCAGAAACCAGTGCCTTACCACTTGGCGACGCCCCAATATCTACCAAAAGAAGTATATCGTTCGATTTCTAGAATTCAATGGAATAATCGATAGTATTCATGAATAAAATTTGTATACATAAATGGAAAAAGCCTTACAGATCTGTAAGGCTTTTTCGCAGGAATTCCCGTTCTCTGTTGGACTCATTGATTTACGATGTTGCAATGTATCGAGCCAGTGGCTCTTTACAAGAAGAGTGATGAAGATCTCCGTTTGCAGAAATGCTTACAAGGGCATTGGGAAGCTTTAGTGCCTTTGTTAGCTTTTCCGGTAACAGAAGATGTGTAACAGAAGATTTGCCTTCACGCATGAATGTACTTTTACTGTAGGCTCGCTGCAACCAACGTTGCAGTCGAACATTTAGTGGCAGTGGTTCATATCGGTGTTGCATAAGATTGCCTCCAAAAAACGATATGCGCGTGTCAAAGTATCCTTGTACCATATCTCTACTTCCTTTCTTTTGGGTTTGGGAGTCCAACAGGGAGGACTACGGTCTTGTATAGGACGGCAGGCCACCCTGTTTGAGGAACGTTGATGCTGTGAATGAACAAAAAACCGCCTTCGTGTGGTGGGGCGGGTGTATCTTTTGAAAACCGAGTACTTCTTTATGCACACAAACGCCCGACCAACACCTTAGAGGTGCGGTAATTGAAGACGGATGTAATGTGCATGAGTTGCATGGCTGTATTTTTGCAGTCTCTCAGGCGAAAATCAAGGTGTAGTTTGAGGGGTGACAACAAAGGTATATGTGGTTTGTGGTTGGGATACATCAATCTGAATCTGCAAATCGCCGTTTTGTAGCTTTGTGTAATCTTCTGAAGAGATTTTTGATAAAAATCGATCGAGAGTATCTTCGGAAATCAGGTCCGTGTCTTTTCCAATGATGTTTCCTTTCATTCCTTTTTCTGTTTTTTTCAAACTCAGACATTTCAGGCCACATCTGTAAAAAAAGCTATCTGCCATATATAACGATTTTGAATCCGTATTGATATGTTGAATAACATATGTTGATGTGGATGTCTCTGCTTGTTCACTGTCCATTACAAAAATAAGAGAATCTTGTCGTATAAACATGCCCATAGAAATATCTCCATCCTCTGATGGGAATCGAATCATTCTATTGATAAGAGGTGTATCGTTCGGTATTTCGGAGAAGAGAGGATAGATCTTTTGTATTTCCGTTTCCTGTTCTGTAATTTCGGCTATAGGAAGATCCGGTTGTACATTTTCTTCACATCCTTCCACCAGAGCAGTGGTTACTGTTGCAAAGAAAAGAAGACGAAGTCGCTGCATGTACAGCGATGTTTGCGTTTTAGGGTTATGCGTGACGTCATGGTCTTCAACAAATTCCGAAGGGGAAGAACGAAGAACCATAGATGAATACTACGCTCTGCTCCATGAAAAATGCAAGAACCTATTTTTCGGCAGCTGTTACCTGCACAGAACCATCGAATGCGGTAACGGATACCGAAGGATCAGCAGTAACTTTTCCGGCGATTTGTGCGGAAATGCCTGCGGAAGAGAGGGCTGTAATAGCAGTGTCTGCATTGGCCGGATCGACAATGACCAGCATGCCATTCCCCATGTTCCATGTACGATACGCTTCTTCTATAGGTACATTACCAAGAGTAATAAGGTCACGCAGTGCATCGTGTGGTGCAAAGAGGGAATCAAGAACAGCACCCATTCCAGAAGATTTCAGTGTTCGCTTCAGATTTTCGGCGATCCCTCCTCCTGTAACATGGGCAATACCTTTGATATCTACAATGCGCTCTTCATTGTATCGACCAAGAAGGCTTAGTAATGCACCGTGGTAGATGGCACTAGGGGTCAACATGATCTCTCCCCAAGATACACCATCTTTCCATTCCGTATTGTACCAATCTTCCCCGTGATTATCTGAGAGGATTTTACGAATCAGGCTAAATCCGTTACTTCGAGCAACGCCAGACTGTAGGGCGATGATACTGTCTCCTTCTGTGATATTTTTTCCATTGATCACTTTGTCTTTTGCAACGACTCCTATGGAAGTGGCATTCCATACGGGGGAATTTACGGCACTAGGTACTTCGGCGATCTCTCCACCAGGAATAACGACCTTCTGTTCTTTGCAAGCCTTTGCCAGCCCTGCAAGCAATGGGTCGATCATATTTTTATCTACCTTTGCAACGTCGAGAGTGTTGCTGACAGAGATTACTTCGGCACCTGTGCAAATGGCATCGTCTACCACCATTGCCAAAAGGTCGTAGCCAATGGTATCAAAGCGGTTCATTGCCGCGGCTAGCTCCATCTTGGATCCTGTTCCGTCATCATTTTGTACAAGAAAGAATTCTCCCATATCCAGCATCCCTGCAAAACCGCCATCTTCCGTGACTGGAGCACCTATTTTTCCAGATCGGCAATCAAAGGTAGATTTGGCATGCGTATAGGCGATACGAGACGCCTCATTCCCAGCAGAGATGTCGACACCAGAGTCTTTGTAAGTATTCATAACGCAAGTGTAAAGCGGAAAGAAGAAAACCGAAAGCGGAAAAACTTTGCACTTTCCACTTTCCGTTTTACACTTCTAGACATGATTCGCTTGATTCTTCTCGTTGTTGCTACGGCAAATTTCTACGCTGCGTATATCTTTTTCATCTCCCCTGAGGTGATTTCGTATATATACCAGATACCACCTCTAGATAACGTGCATAGCTTTTTTACAATGGTCATTGGGGCTCTACTTTCCGTATTTGGCTTTGGAGCTGTTTTGGCTTTTTTTCGACCGCGTAAATATGGGTCTATCATTATTATGCTTCTCTTGATGCATTTTATGATCTTCCTGATTGATGTCATTGTTTTGTCTCGTGGACAGATGCCATGGAAATCTGTCGTTCCAGAAATGACCTATTTCCTTATTATCTCTACAGCACTCGTCCGTTGGTACCCGACGGAAGTGGAAAATAAAGAAGTGGAAAATGGAAAACGGAAAACGGAAAATGAAATTGCGGAAAAAGAAAAAAACAAGGGATAGAATTGGAAGATATCTCAGTTTCATCGTAGCGACTAGGATTCCCTTTGTAGAAAGGTAATATGTTCACCATGGGTATATTAATTCCGTAACGGATTATTATTTCAGGGCTTACAGTCGTTACTTTTACTTTCCACTTTCCGTTTTCCACTTATCCGCTGATTCCTGTTACTTTCACCTTTTTTCTTGTGCCAGATACCGTAGACGAAGGCGCAGTTGCACGTTTCGGTGAAGCTTTTTGTGACCGCGCATAGGTCCCAATGCTATCTCTGGTAATTTCCCCTTCTTCCAATTGAATAACACGAGGCTTAATGGCATCTACTAATCCAGAGTCATGTGTGGCAATAACGATAGTTGTTCCACTATCGTGAATCTTCTTGAAAAGATTCATAATATTCACTGACTGGTTTGGATCGATATTTCCTGTAGGTTCATCTGCAAGGATAATAATAGGATCATGGACAATAGCTCTTCCAATAGCCGTTCTTGCTTTTTCTCCTCCAGAGAGAGCATCTGGCAGTGTCTGTGCATGTTTGGTAAGATCAACCATTGCCAGGACCTGTTGAACACGCTTTTCTATCTGCGCATTGGGAACCCCACATACCTCCAAAGGAAAGACGATATTTTCTGCAACAGTTCTGTTTCTGAGTAATTTGTAATCCTGAAAAACAATTCCCAGCTTTCGGCGGAACATTTGTAGAGCAACGGGTGGAATAAGGCGAAGATCAACACCATCAACTTCTATTTTTCCTTTCGTCATGTCTTCGGCACCTGTAAGCAAATGGAGTAATGTAGATTTTCCTGCACCACTTGGTCCTGTAATACAGACAAATTCACCTGGGTCTATGCGAAAGCTGATACCAGAAAGGACTTTTATTTTTCCATACCGCTTTGAAACATTTTTCAATTCGATCATGGTAGGTAGTGTAGCACATATGTTTGTCACTTTTGAAAGATCAAAACAAAGATTACGAGGATTGCAACGATTACAAGGATTGCAAAGAGTTAGTTTGCGCAAAGCATTCTCCTACATCACTCTTTTCTTTGTAGTCCTCGTACTCCTTGAAATCTTTGTAATCTTTTTTATTATTTCCACAAAACTACATAGATCTCATTACTCCGCTCACGCGATGCTTTTACGGAAAGAATCTTCACAGCATGCCATTGTTCCTTGCATTCGGTAATAAAATCATCGAAGTCTGCACCGCGTAAAACCTTAATGACACAAACTCCCTTCGGGCGCAGGATCTCGTGCGCTGTTTCCGAAACTGCCTGACTGAGTTCTATGGATTTCCATTGATCGACATCACGTATACCACTGGTCTTTGGGGCAAGGTCTGAAAGAACCAGATCTGCAAATTTTGGAATGATTTTTTTGAGTGCCTCTATGTCTGTAATGTCTTGCACATAGGTTTCTACCCCGTCTATAGGTTCTATTTCCTGAAGGTCTATTCCAATAATTCTTCCATTACTTTTTCCACTTTGCACTTTGCACTTTGCACTTACATACTGGAGCCAACTTCCAGGTGCAGCACCCAGATCCACCACAGTCATACCCGTGCGTAACAGGTGAAACTTTTTGTTAAGCTCTTCCAGCTTATAGACAGAACGTGCTCTGTAGCCTTCAGCTGCAGCTTTCTGGGACCATTTATCATTGGGAATATAGCGTTTGGACATTAGACAATGGGGTGATGTTTAGGTGCACCAGTTTCACGTGGATATTTCTTATTGGTTTTCGATGTTTTTTCAAAAATCAAAAGCTGTCTTTCTCCCCAATCTCCAGGCAACGTGTACGCATATTTTTCTTTGAGATGGCAGGAAAGCTCTGCTCGGGCAAGAAGGGATTCTTGAAGCTCTGTTTCCATCTTCATGCTTTTCCATGCAACAAAATATCCACCTGGTTTTACAAATGGTGCAGCGTATTCCAGTAGAACATTTAAAGGGGCCACTGCTCTGGCAGTGACGATATCGTAGTGATCCCGATGAGCAGAGTCTCTGCCGAGCTCTTCACATCTCCCCGAAAGCATCTGTACATTGTTTATCTGTAATGCATCTGTCATACGGGTAATAGCATCCAGTTTTTTCTGTGTGGAATCCAGTCCAAAAAATTGTGTATCAGGCATACAAATAGCTAGTGGCAACAGAGGGAATCCTCCTCCTGTTCCAATGTCTAAAACGGAAAGTGAAGAACGGAAAGTGGAAAACGTTTCTAAGATATCCAAAAATATAACGCTATCGAGGATATGACCAATCCAAATGGAATCCTCATCACGCAGAGCAGATAAATTGAGCTTGGTATTCTCCTCCATGAAGAGATGAAGAAGTTCTTTTAGCCGCTTTTCTTGTATTTCAGTTATCATCTCTGGCAGTATGCATGCAGATTCATTTTTGTGCAGTACTTTTTCCACTTTCCGTTCTGCACTTTCCACTCATCATTATGCCTCACGGAAAACGTATTGCAGAACTCCTCATCGACATTGGGGCAGTAAAACTTTCTATAGACCCGCCATTTACATGGTCTTCAGGGATAAAGTCTCCTATCTACTGTGATAATAGGATGATGCTTAGCCATCCCGATGCAAGGGGGATAGTGGTAGATGCACTGGTGAGTCGCGTGAAAGCATTGCATATTGAGCCCGATCTTATTGCCGGAGAAGGAGGTGCCATTCCCTGGGCAACATTGGTTGCAGATCGGCTCGGACTTCCTTTGGTGTATTTACGCAAGAAGGCAAAGGAACACGGACTCCAGAAGCGTATTGAAGGAGACCTTCCAAAAGATAAAGATGTAGTTGTTATCGAAGATCTGATCTCTACAGGAGGAAGTTCCATTAATACGGTCAATGCAATCAGAGAAGAAGGAGGGGCAAACGTATCTGATGTGGTGGCCATATTTACCTATGAAAAGGCAGAGAGTCTGGAAAAAGCCGCGGAAACTGGAATTGCCTTCCATCCCGTTGCAAACTTCACCACATTACTGGATGTTGCCGTAGAGCAGGGGAGATTGACAAAAGATGAAGTGGCAACGGTGGTAGAGTTCATGAAAAATCCACAGAATTGGAACGCATAATGTAATTTGGATCTTATTTGTATCTTGTTTCCTGTATCTTGTAACTTCTCAGTACACATTTCACTGTTGAATTTGCGGTACAGATAGTTGCAATATAATAAAAAATATTGTATAATAAATGAAAGTTTATATACAAACATACAAAACGATGGATACTTCTTTAGAATTTGAAATAGAGATCAGCACTTCTACAATGCCCGTTTCCGTGCATCCTCCGTTGCATTCGTAAATTAGAACTGTCGTAAGAACCGCAGATCTCCTTCGTATAGGCTACGAAGGTCTGGTATTTGGTGCTTGATCATAATCATACGCTCTATACCAAAGCCAAAAGCAAAACCTTGCCATTCATCTGGGTTGATATTTACATTTTTTAAAACATTCGGATGTACCATTCCGCATCCAACAACTTCTAGCCATTTCCCCTCCCTGCTTGCATTCTCGTCTCCTTGCCAACGCATATCCACTTCCAGCCCAGGTTCTACAAAGGGGAAATACCCTGTGCGAAATCGAAATTCTGCATCTTTCGATATAAGCTCTTGAATTGCTGTAATCATTACAGATTTCATATGAGCAACTGAAATATCTTTGCCAATCATCAATCCTTCAAACTGATGGAACATAGGTGAGTGTGTAGCATCGCTATCTTTGCGGTAGACCTTTCCTGGACAGATCATACGGAAAGGCGGTTTATGCTCCTGCATGTAGCGGATTTGTACAGGTGAAGTTTGTGTACGTAGTAAAGTATTCGGCACACCTTTTACCCAGAATGTATCTTGCCCGTCCCGTGCAGGATGGTCTGCAGGGATATTGAGTTTATTGAAATTGAAATCTTCAGTTTCCATTTCTGGCCCATATGCGGTATCAAAACCCATACGACCAAAGACTTCCTCTACTTGGCGGATGAATTCAGGAATAAGATGTAAGTGGCCACGTTCCTTCTTGGGAAGGTCTAGAGTGACGTCTATAGCTTGAGCTGTTGTAGAACCCAGAAGTTCTTTTTTTCTCTCCTCTATAAGGGTTGTCAGCTTCTTCTTCCATTCATTAAGATCCGCAGCAACGTCTTTCTTTTGTTCTTTTGGTACATCTTTCAGTCCTTGCATGGCTTCCGTCATCAGGCCTGCCTTCCGGCCAAACAGTGTATGTTCGACTTCTTCAAGGTCCGCACTATTTTGTGCAGAGACAATGCGCGATTCGTAATCAGTCCAGTTCATTGGAAGGTAAGGGAGGTCAGGTAGGTAAGGGAAGTATAGCAATAAATCACCTTCCATACCTACTTTACCTACCTTACTTTCTATACGTACCTTACCTTCCTAATGTTCTAGTGCCATTTCAATAAGAATAAATACGCCGTAAATCATAAGGGCAATCCACCAGTTCAAAAGACTAAGCACATGAAAGAGGAGCAGAATGGTTGTAGCACTTCCCAAAAAGACACCTTGCCGAAGGGAGATAGATGTCATTTTCCCCGTATCCCATGTGTGATCTGGAATATATTTCCACAATGCCATAAAGATAAGCGTTCCCACCGTGCATACGCTCATAAATATACTAACGAAGAAAGCGATGACCGCTTGTGTTGGTGCAAGAAGAGGACTGACACGAAAAAGAACAATCAATAACGATGTTGTAGAAAGGAGGGCAGCCAGAGATATTCCAAAAAGAAGAGAGTTCATTGAATAAAATTTGTGTTCAAAAAGGTGGATGGATATCATGTGCATCCATATACGTTTGTAGCGAGATGAAATCATCAAACAATGTTTGACGCAGTTTGCCGTTATACATGGCAGCTGCAGGATGGTACATTGGAAAAATAGTGACATTTGTAGAGAGTTCGTGCGGTTTTCCATGAGCATTAGCTATGGTGATATTTTCAAAAAAATGCCCTAAAGAATGCCTCCCAAGAGGGACGATGACTTTTGGTTTGATGAGCGCGATCTCCATCTTTAACCATGGCATACATTGGTCTTTCTCTTCTGCAGTAGGGTCTCTGTTATCGGGTGGTCGATATTTCACCACATTACTAATATACACATCGGACCGTTTCCATCCCATGGCTCCAATTAGTTCGTCGAGTAGTTTTCCAGAAGCACCAACAAAGGGTCTGCCTTGCTCATCTTCTTTTTTACCTGGAGCTTCACCAATAAACATAATGTCTGCATTGGGATTTCCTTCACCAAGAACAGGATTAGCATTTTTACTGAGTGCACAACCATCCCATACTTTCAGTTTTTCTTGGAGATCAGGAAGAGTGAGTGTCATACCAGTACTCTAACACAACAGATCTTAGTATTGCGACTTCACATTTTTGATGCGATCGACAATCTTTTCCTTTAGCTGCGCATTGCCTTCTCCTAGAATCTTTGCAGCGGCAAGTGCGGCATTTTTGTAGTTCATCACGGTCATGACGGGAACTTCGGATGGCATACGAAGACTACTGTGGATATCGATCATATATTCCTCCAAGTTTTCAAGTGGAGGGCAGTTGACGACAGGGTGCACCAAGCTTGCGGCAGCAACACCAGCGAGGCCGTTACTCATACCAACCACAGTAATCACTACTTGTGGCTGTGGGTCTGCGTTGAGTGTATTGATAACATCTACTACCATTTCAGGGACTTTATGCGCAGAGGCAACGATGATTTCTGATGGAATATCCAAGTCTGTAAGCACTTTTGCAATCTTTTGTGCATATTCTGTGTCGCTCTTGGAGCCGAGGAGGAAGGTAACTTTCATAACGATATTATAGCGGAATAGATTGTTTCTCCCAAGGGGAGATGATACCCTTTTTGGGCTTAAAGTTTGTGCGCTCGTAGCTCAGCTCGGATAGAGCGTTTGGTTGCGGTCCAAAAGGTCGTAGGTTCAAATCCTGCCGGGCGCACCATTTATATAAAACATACCAATGAATATGACATTGACTGAATCATCTGATGGTACAAGCGAAAAAAGAGAGGTGCTTACACCAGAGCTTTTACCGAAAGAAGGAGAAATAATCAGTCAGTCAAATCCGGTATCGAGCATTTTGGAGAGAATACGTAGTCGCATCGAAAGCTTTCTAGATTCTATTCGCCCATATAAAGGCAATGAATTTATTATGCGTCAATCTGATTATGACGAAGTGGATGAACACGAGATACTAGGGGTTTCAAGCCATTATGGGCAAATAGTTGCACAGATTTATGCAGATGAAGATATGCCTGAAGAAGAGGATGAGAAGTCTCATCTAAAAATTTTTGAGGAATAATGTCCGAAGACGTGGGGCTGTAGCTCAGTTGGCTAGAGCACTTGCATGGCATGCAAGGGGTCAGGGGTTCAAGTCCCCTCAGCTCCACCAATACATTTTGCAACAATCAAGTTTTATCATTGGCTAGAGTACCCCGACGCATCGGGGGGGTCAGGGGTTCAAGTCCCCTCAGCTCCACCAATACATTTTGCAACAATCAAGTTTTATCATTGGCTAGAGTACCCCGACGCATCGGGGGGGTCAGGGGTTCGAGTCCCCTCAGCTCCACCAAATTATAGAATATGTATGTTGCTACAATACTCCTGCGTTTCTTTGATGATTTGTTCCATATCAAACCCTATGCCTTGGCATGCTTTAATCGCATTGGATATATATGGAGCAAGTGACATCTCTACTGTAAGAGATTGTACGTTTCCCATTCTTTCAATGCTTGTTTTATAACCTCCTGTCGCAGAGAAATGACGTACACTATATTGGGTGGGATCTTGTAGAAGAGGTAGAATTTTAGCCAATGCAAGAGTATGTGCTAGTGTTCCTAATCCTGTTCCCACAAGTTCATTGTGGGAGGCATCTTCATGAAACTTGCCAAACGGATAAAACTCATCACTGCCGATTGCCTGCGTATGCGTGTCGACAAACATGCTTATATCTCCGAATATTTTTCTATCAAAGCAAGACGCAAATTTATGTGATGTATTCCGCATTCCAAGGGAAACAACGCCGTATCTGTTTTGCAGATCAATTTTATCGCCTGTATCAACTGTAAAACGTTCAGTCATAAAAAAAAAGTGGTAATGCATCGTATATATGGCATGAAAATATGTCTAGGAGAATAGACTTCTCGTTCTAAGTAATTTATGAACAAATAATGTGTTCATATTTGCAGGTATAAAAAATGGAGTATAGAATCAGCTCTATGAACAGAGCATCTTCATCACCAGATTCAAAAGGAGAAGAGGTACACGAAAAGATACATCCGACTATTGATGAAGCGATTGCACACCTTTCAGAAACGTATGCAGATAAAGTTGATCTCTTAGTAGAATGTAATAACATTGCTGCACAATGGAAAGAGGAAGGTTGTACACACATCGCTCCCTATGAGCTTTTGAATGCAGCAGAAAGCCCTCTTTTAGAAGAAGATATGGAAGACGCATCAGCGTTGGGCTTCCAGCCATTTACAAGTTAGACGGAGTTACGATCTGTGTGTCGAATCATCTCTTTCAGCTGTGCCAGTTCTGCATCATCCGCTCGTTCAAAGTCGTGCGAAGAGATGTATCCTTCGTATTGTGTAAAGTAGTGGTTTGCTTTTGAATGCAGTGGTTTCCATTTAGTCATATCGCCTGTGCCATGCAGAGGGATCAGTTTTGCATGTACATGGTTTACACCAAATCCTTCAAAAACCATTCCTGTTCTGCCTACATCCTCGAAGGTTTTATCCAACAGCTTTCCTACCTTTTTTGCAGCAAGAGTAAGATCTACCAAGACGTTATCTGGAAGGTCAAAAGCGTAACTATCGTGATGTTCCTTCGGAATAACAACGGTAAAACCCTTGGTATTTGGGAAAATAGAGAGAAATGCCATGTGCGTATCACTTTCCCAAACAATGTGAGCAGGGGATTTTCCTTCGGCGATTTGGCAGAAAATACAATCCATTAATCGAATGGTATAGGAGAAAGAGCGAAGAGAAAACTAGGTCGTAAGGTAGTTATTGACATATTATGTAAAAGTATTATCATGCAAATATGAATACTCAAAAATTCAAAGATTGGCTAAAAGATAAATATGATCTGAAGTCTTCAGAGGTATTGTTACGGTCGGACATGATTGGACTTAATGCTGATCGATATATTACGGATCAAGATGAAGAAAGTGTAATGTCTGCACTGGAAGATGAGCGTGTTGTCGATGCTGTATCGGCTATCCGAACAAAATTGGATATGTTGGGCATGATTACGTTTGATGAATTTCCATTTGCAGAGATACGACCGGAAGCGCGTCCGTATGTACTCCGAGCATTACAAAAAGAAATTGCTTCAGGTATAGCCAAGGCAATCGGTAGTCAGACAGTAGGTAGTATAGAATATCTTAATAAGAGCGATTTACATGAGATATTAAATGATATATTGCCATAATACACAGCAATGAATCTGTATGGATGCATACCGCAATAGTGTGTTACGCTGATCGGCAGTTTTGGTATGCGCAAATATTATCCAGTACTTCTCGGGATTTTTACAGCGGCATTGTATGCCATATGGTTGGCATACCCAATTACCATTATTACGGCAGACATCGGACGACACCTTGCAGACGGAAGAATATTTTTTGAATATCCGCAGTGGCGCAGCGCTTTGCTGCAAACAAATTTCTATTCCACCGTTGCTTCAGACTTTCCCATTATCAACCATCACTGGGCCGCAGGGTTGGTCTATTGGATTGTGCAAAGTATTGCTGGCTGGAAAGGCTTACATATTTTTCAAATACTTTTAGGGTTTTGTTCTCTGGGATTGTTTATAGATGTTGCCAGACGAAAGTCATCTTTAATGACTGCAATATTGGTATCCCTTACGATACTTCCTCTTATTGCCTACAGAACAGAGATCCGTCCCGAATACATGGGCTACGCACTATTTGCCACGATACTATGGACTACTGATGCAGTATTTACCCGTCAGATTGCATATAAGTGGTTGTGGGCTTTGCCTGTCTGCATGCTGGTTTGGGTAAATGTCCATGCATCTTTTGCGCTTGGCTTTGGGTTGATCCTCTTATATACACTACAAAATACACTCACAAAAACCGTACCAATGCGCACAATGATTGCAGTCATGTTTTCCTGCTTGATCGCTATAATAATAAATCCTTCCGGTGTAGCAGGAGCGTTGTACCCTCTATCTATTTTGAAAGATCCTGGCTACGCCGTATTTGAAAACCAGTCTATTACATTTTTATCAAGCATTGGTGCCAGCAACTGGCAGTTTGTTTTCCTTAAAATTGTTACGGGTGTTACAGCTATTGGCTTTGGGGTTCTAATAAAAAAACATGCGGTACGGGATCATCTTGCTTTGATTATTATGAGTGCTGCCACACTCCTCATGGCATGGCTTTCCGTACGTCATATAACCATTGCGGCATTTATACTTGTTCCAATTCTCAGCCTTGCTATATATACCGTGCGTAAACGATATGTCACGTATGGCCTTGTTCTATGTGTGATGATTTCGCTCTTCTTTCAGTACAAGCATTTGTCCAGTCGTTGGATAGTTCTGGGACTAGAGCCAACAGCAAACGACGCAGCGGATTTTGTAAAAGAGCATGATGTCCACGGGCCGTTTTTTAATAATTTTGATATTGGCGGATATATGATTTATCACTTTTTCCCCGAAGAAAAACCATTTGTCTACAATAGGCCAGAATCGCACCCCTCGGATTTTTGGAGAAATACCTATATCCCAATGATGCAAGACCGATCTGTATGGCAACAGCAATTAGCTACATATCAGTTTAACGCCATCATGCTCTTTCATGGAGACAGAACGCAGTGGGCACAGACATTTTTAAAAGATACCATCAACGATCCACTGTGGGCGGCAGTATTTGTGGATAGGTCTGTGATTATCTTTGTCCGTCGCAATGAAGAAAGTAGACAACTTATTGAACGATACGAAATTCCTACCAATAGACTCATACGGTCTTAAGGGTTATTATATGGTTATGTTATTTTTTCGCAAAGAACCATCACTGCTCGACGCTTCTCGAAAGGAACGTCATAATGCCATAGACAGGCTAATCTCTCAGGGGACATTTGATAGTGGGTATTATCTACTATTACTTGTCGCTATTTTAATCGTGACCCCAGGGCTGCTCATTGATAATGTTGCAGTCATTATCGGAGGAATGATATTGGCACCATTGCTTATTCCCTTGCTTTCCATATCTCTGTCTTTGGTTTCGGGGAATGTTAGAGGGTTTGTACGCTCTGTAAAAATACTCATCTTCTCTATTGTCATTACCATAGCAACATCCGCAGGTCTAACGTTGGCTCTTGCAGAAGCAGGGATCGTCGTGAACTGGATTCCGGATCAAATCAATACAGGAGTCTATATCTTTATCGCATTTTGTAGTGGTATTGCCGCATCGTTTGCGTGGGTAAAAGAAAACTTAAGCAGCTCCGTTGCAGGAGTGGCAGTTGCAGTATCGTTGTTGCCACCGCTTTGTGCCGCAGGAATAGGGATAGCATTGTGGCAGCCGTTACTTATCAATAATTCTCTTATTCTGTTTTTAGCAAATCTTGTTGGTATTTGCATGGCAGGGTTTTTGGTATTTTGGATTCTTGGATTTATTGACACTGCAGGTGTAGAAGAAAAGGCTATAAAAAAAGCAGAAAAATCTGATTAAGTATAGGTATGAAAAAAGGGCGCTAACCCCAATAACGGAATCAACACCCTTATCATAACAGTGACGAGCTGTTGTGTCCCATCTACCCTGTAACACGTTAGGCGTGTAAAACCATTTTTATGTTTGTTATAGCCCGAACTTCGGGCATCGAGTCTGAAGTGTAAGCTTTCAGCAGGCTGTGTATGTTTGTATGAAACGATAGTCAGTCGTAGAGCAGAGAGGGGTGAGAAGTGACTGAATAACATCGAACGAGTCGATGTCTAGAGACTGCGTCTCTAGAAAAAACCAAACCTACATGGAATCCATCGAGCGCCCTTCGGCAAGCGTAGGAGGCCAAATGGGCCATGCTTGTAAGGTGTCACTTCTCGCCTCTCTCTGCCAATGGTTTTTTAAAGACCGAACAGATTATTATAGCAAATTTCGGGGTGTAATGGAAGGGCAAAATGATCTATACTTGGCAATAATGAGCGGAAAATTAGTCCTTCTTATCGGGCCCAGTGGTGTCGGCAAAAGCGTTATATTGCAATCCTTGCGCGATCGTCATCCTGAAGTGCACTTTCCAAGAAGTGCAACGACTCGAGACCGTAGAGAAGGAGAAGGTGATGACCTGTATCATTTTGTTTCTGATGCAGATTTTGACAGGCTGCATACAGAAGGAAAGGTTTTGGAATATGCTGTTGTCCATGGTCAAAAACGGTATGGCACATTGGTAGATGAAATTATTCCGTACATTGACAGAGGAGATATCGTCATCAGAGAGGTAGATGTTCAGGGGTTTGATAGTATTTCCAATCATCAGTATTTCCGCGAACAAGACAGTGGATACGACCTTCAATCCATTTTTATTCTTCCAGAAGATAACGAACAACTTATTCGCCACATCACAGAGCGAGCCCCCATGAGTAGAGAAGAACTCAGCAGACGTGTCGCCAGTATGGAAATAGAACTCGCCCATGCCAAAGACTGCGATGTTCGTATTGTAAATAAGGAGGGAAAATTGGAACAAACAATCGCAGAAGTAGAAGAGACAATATTTGGTAAATAATCTGTATATCTTTACACTTCATTTATGGCGAGACCAAAAATTGCATTGCTGTACGTCGGAGGATCCATAGGAATGAAGGTAAACCAGAAAACTGGACGCATAGAACCGTTGGAGTCTTTGGCAGAAGTGCACCGTTTTCTTCCAGAGTTGCAAAAGGAAGTTTCTCTAAAGTTTTTTTCTGTGGCCAATGTTGGGTCATCTGAAATCGACACACATCATTGGGAGGAAATTGCACTGCTTATTAAAGATATTTATGATGAATTTGATGGATTTGTCGTGATCCATGGAACAAATACCATGAGCTATACCGCAGCAGCGTTAAGCTTTGCATTGCAGGGGCTTAGTAAGCCCGTTGTCCTTACTGGTGCCCTGATGCCGATTAACGACATTGCAGGAGATGGTCGTATCAATCTCGTATTTGCCATTAGGACTGCTTTATTGGATATTGCAGAGGTATGTGTCGTACTTGGTCCACAGGTTCTTCGTGGAACGAGGGCTAAAAAGGTAGAAGCGTCCTTTTTACAAACATTTGAAAGTCCCAATTGTCCACCTCTTGCTGATTATAGCCAAGAGATATCTTTAGAAAGTCATCGTATTGTCAGGCGAAAACGTACACTCATTTGTAAGCCAATATTTAACCCAAATGTGGTATTGCTTTCCGTGTATCCCGGAATGCCACAGGCGTTTTTAAATGCAGTACTCGATGCAAAGCCTGATGGCATTGTTCTTCGTACATATGGGCCGGGCATGCTTTCTCAAAAACTTTTTCCTTGGTTGCAAAAGGTAACAGAAAAAGATATTCCCATTTGCATTACTTCACAAGCATTACGAGGCAAAGTAGACCTTCATAAATATCGTAAACAGCTCACCCTTGAAAAATTGGGTGTGATTTCTGGAAAAAATATGACGTTTGAATGTGCTATGGTCAAAATGATGTGGACACTTGCGCAAACAAAAAATGCACGAAAAGTACGAGATATTATGGAACGCAGTCTAGTGGGTGAAATGGATGACTAGTCCTGTGATGTTTCTTCTGTAGATTCTTTTTCGTCTAGTTCTTCATCATGCTTATCGAGGAGTTTTTTTCCAACAACAGATCCGATAGCACCGCCAATAATAAGTCCTGTTACCAGGCGTTTGATCATTTTATCAGATCGATTTTCCGTTGGTTTTCGTCGAGGCCACATCATCTATATTTTACCATGAAAAGCAGTCCTGTGTAGGGCTATACAGTGCAATATTTAAGCTCTTAGAGCGAAATGTCAGGGTACACCTGCAAATGATCATGCACTATGGATTCGATTTCTTTCAGATGTTTTTCGGTACGTGCCTCAATACAAATGCTTAATTTTGGACTGGTGTTACTTTGACGAATGCCTGCCCATGCACCATCACCAAAGTCGATACGTACACCGTCGAGGGTATTGACAGGATACTGCGCGGCAAAGTGTTCGGTGATTTGATGCACAATTTCTGTTTTTTTATCATCTGGGCAGCCTGGTCTGTGCTCTGGAGCTTGGTAGACTTTTGGGAATGCACTACAGAGAACAGAAAGAGGGGAGCCCGATGCGTGAACAATGTGTAAAATGCGCATCGCTGCAACGAGAGCATCATCAAAACCAAAATAGTCTTCCCCACAAAAAAAATGTCCAGACTGTTCACCTCCCAGAAGTGCACCGTGGTCTCTCATAGCATGTTCCACAAAAGAATGTCCGACTGTTGTCATAACAGGTTTTCCTCCCCATAAAGCGATTTCTGTTTCCAAAGCACCAGAGTTACTAACGGTAAAGACCACAGGTTTTTGAGGGTTTCTAGACAAGTGATCCTTCGCAAGTAAGAGCAATATTTCATCTGCCGTGCGTATGACACCATTTTCATCTACCAAGCCCAGACGGTCACCGTCACCATCGAAGGCAAATCCGATATCCGCACTGGTATCGCGTACGGTTTTTTGCAGATCTTTCAGCGTGTCATATTTACTGGGATCTGCGGCATGATTGGGAAATGTACCATCAGGTTCTATAAAGAGTCCCGTAACGTCTGCCCCAGTCATAGACAGTGCTTCTTTATAGGTGGGTCCTGCGACACCGTTTCCAGAATCTATCACTATATGCATCCCTTTGCCTATAGCAGGGAAAAGGCTATGCATGTATGCTAGGTACGCTGTGATTGCATCGGTTTCTTCAAGAGAACCTTCCCCTGAAGTGACATCTTCTTGAGTAATTTTTGTATACAACTTTTGTAAATTGTCTCCACTCCAAGCTTCTGCATCGCGCACTTGAAGCTTGAGACCATTATCTTCTTTTGGATTATGACTTGCGGTGATCTGTATCCCTCCATCAAGTTTCTTGTGACATATCGTAAAGTAGTTCATGGGGCTGGGCGTTTGTCCGATGCGCAACACATGACAACCAGTGGAGATGAGTCCGTTGATGACAGCTTCTTCAAATTGTGGGCCATGCGTGCGTGCATCCCTTCCTACAGCAACGATGGGGTGCTCTTTGCTGTAGAGCTCTTTTAAAGTTGATCCGAAAGCTTTTCCGATCCATAAACAGGCTTCTGTAGTAATTTGCGTATTGGCAATACCGCGAATGTCATACGCTCGAAAAATATGAGGGTCTAGGTTTGGCATAAGGGCTATTATTTTAGCATGATACATCGACTTATCCATAGGGCTTTCCTATACTGAAAATGTCTTATGAGCATCGTACAGATTGTTGGCATTCTCAACACAACACCAGATTCGTATTTTGATGGTGGAAAATATGACGCAGTAGATGCAGCTGTTGCACATGCAGGAGAAATGATCGAAGACGGTGTAGATATCATCGAAATTGGAGGAGAATCTACAGGGCCAGGAGCAAAAGATGTCACAGTAGAACAAGAGCTCATCCGTACTATTCCTATTGCTCAGGCTATAAAAAAGGCATACCCAGACGTACATCTTTCCATAGATACCTATAAAGCAGAAGTCGCACGGCAGGCCATAGAGCATGGCGTATTCATGGTAAATGACGTCACGGCAGGCAGGGGAGACAAAGACATGCTAAACGTCATTGCACAGTCAGGTGTGCTGTATGTATTGATGTACGCAAAGGACGAAACACCGCGTACCACTGTACAAGACAGGGAGTATGAAAACGTGATCGAAACCGTGTCCATGTTTTTACAGGAGCGAATCAGAGTAGCTAAAGATGCAGGAATCGACGCATCACAGATCATTGTAGACCCAGGATTGGGACATTTTCTTTCTGCAGATCCAAAATATTCCTTCGAGGTCATTGCACATCTTCATGCATTTACACGGTTAGCACCAGTGTTTATTAGTCCTTCACGGAAGTCTTTTTTGGCAGGTAGAGAAAACGCACCACCAAAAGATCGATTGCCAGCAACTATAGCAGCTTCACTACAATGCGCCGATAAAGGAGCAACGTATATTCGAACCCATGATGTTGCAGATATACGCCGAAGCCTAGACGAAGCCCATGCCACCTAGAATCACCCCAATAAGCCCTGAAACAACAGTCATAAGAACAATTCCGGCTCCAACACTGATCATCACTTTTTTGGCTTTTTCATATCGACCTTCATCCCCAACATTTACAACCATCACAATTCCCGCAAGGACGATAACAACAACGCCAATAAGAGAAACAAAACCTACAATTTTAAGAAGAACTTGAACAAGCGGACTGATGATGCCAGACGGATTCCCTGATGTTACAACAGCTTTTGTCACGGAAACCTTAATAGTAATAAGGAAAATTCCTGTAAGAACAGAAATAACTGCCTTTTTAAAACTAGCAAGACCTTGCTCTCCGTTGTAATCCACTAGAGCTTTAATTCCATAAGAAATAATCGTAATGATCGCAATGACAGCGGCAGGAGTTTCCAAGAAATCAATAATACCAAACAATTGCAATTGCAGGCTCAAAGCTCCACCTGCAGGGTTTGCATTGCCGCTATCGAAGTTAAATGCTTGCATAAATGCCAAGCCAATTGCATTGGCAATATTAATCAGAATGATTCCAACAAGAACCATGGCAACAACTTTTCGCGCATTGGCTATACGACTCTCGTCTTGTGCAACAACAGCCAAAAGTCCCGCAATAACAATGACAAGCACTGCAATAGCATTCATAAGCGGCAAAATGCTTGCTGCTAAAATCTCAACAATACTGCCAAAACTTCCCCCACCAAAATTGGTAAATTGACCATCTGCGACAATATCTACCGCACCAAAAGAAGCCTGTGCAGATAGGTGTGATAGTGTTGCCGATAATAGTGAAAAAGGCTGCATTTTTAAAATGGTATCTGGTACGTAATATTAATAAGCGCGAGCGACATTATGGTAATAATTAATACGATAACGGCTCCGGACAAAACTTTTTTTGCCTTGTCGCTATTTTGTTCGTTCACAGCAAATACAAGGTACAAACCAGAAACAAACATAGCAATAACCGCCAATGCACCAAGAATTGCTCCCATAAAGTTGGCAATACCAACAGCTTGTGTTCCGGCAACACTGGAGTCCTTGAAGGCAAATCCAGTAACCAACGGGCCTGCCAACAGCACGATAGCTGCCCCCACAAGACCATAAATAAATTGCTTTTTTGCTTTATCTGTTTGGCTTTCATCTTGTGAAGAGACGAGACGAAACCCCTGATAAAAAATGTTAAATATAACTGCGGAGTATAAAATTGCTCTGAAGGCAGTGATGACTCCATTGAGGACTACATTTGTTGGAGCCGCATTAATCAAAGTACCTTTGGTTGCAAAGGTGTTGGCAAACATGAGAGCACCTCCTGCCAAAATGGTCCCAATGACGGCGTAAGCATACGAGTGATAGGTTTCGGTGATAGTACTATCATTATCGGACCCCATAATCAGTCGGATCCCATAAAAGACGAGCATGGCAATGAGTACACTCCCAAACACAATTTGTGCACCACTAAGCAAAGTAGTGACTACCACCGCATCTCCTCCACCATTATCACATGGAAGACCAGGAATAGGACAAGGGTTGATACCATCTGCGTATACACTGTCGATGAGTCCGAAAAATAATAATGAGAGATAATGCATAAATCTCTCTATTATACCAAATATTGCATTGTTTTGCTATCTATTATGGAAATCACTATAGTATCCATACTATGAATTACCACAATACAACCCCTCTTTCTCGGCCAATTACTCTCACACAGAGCACAGAATCGTCAGTGTATGGATTATTCGCCCTTGCAATGGGATTGACAGTAATGGGTGTTTATATTGGAATGCAATTTATGAGTACTATTCTGGGTTCTGGTATTTCTATGTTCTTTTTAATTGCGGAATTGGCTATTATCTTTACGGCAAGGTTTTGGATGGATAAGAGTCCATTGAATTACTTACTATTTGCCCTTTTCCCCACGTTGTCGGGTTTGATGATAACGCCGTATATTTTGTCTATTCTTGCGGGGTATGCAAATGGAGGAACTATTTTGATAAATGCACTGAGTGCCACAGGATTTATGGCTGCATCTGCAGCAGTCTTTGCAAAGACAACCAAATGGAATTTGGGAGTGATGGGTAAGGCATTATTTTTTGCGTTGATCGGCCTCATCGGATTCGGACTTATGCAAATGTTTATTCCGTCATTGCAAACCACACAAATGGAAATGATGATTTCGGGAGTAGGTATTGTAGTATTTGCATTATTCACTGCGTATGATGTTCAGCGCATCGCAGCATTAGGAAAAGTTGGTGCTAATCCTTTCTTGCTTGCGATCAGTTTATATCTGGATATATTCAATCTCTTCCTCTACATCCTGAGGTTTATGTTGGCACTGTCTGGAAACAGACGATAGCTTTACGTCCACCCCTTAGCAACAAGAGCTGCATGTGCAGCGGCAGTTTCTGCTCTTTGCTTACTATTGCCAGCACCTTCCGCAATTTTCTCTTCTCCAATACAAGCCGCACAGGTAAATATTTTTTCATGATCTGGACCCTCTTCTTCGATAACTTCGTAATGTGGAGTAGTACCACAGACTTCTTGCGCTTTTTCTTGGAAGACACTTTTTTCATCACGATGTTTTCCGGCTGCCTGCAGAGCATGAAGTCGTGTCAGAATAAATTCATTACAGAATTTTTGCGCTTCTGCAAATCCTTGATCCAAATATATAGCACCGATAAGTGCTTCAATAGCATTGGCAAGTGTGGAATCTTTGTCACGTCCTCCGCTACGCTCTTCCCCTTTACTCATATAGAGATACTGCCCTAACTGAATCTCATGAGCGACAGAAGCAAGGTTTTCTCTATTGACCAGAGCGGAACGTAAGTTTGTCATTTCTCCTTCAGTTTTTTTGCCTATATTAAATAAATAATCTGTAGCAACCAGCTCGAGTACAGCGTCTCCTAAAAATTCAAAACGTTCATTGTGCCCGCGTGATCGTGATTCGCGTACAGCGCTTCTATGCGTTAAAGAGGTGGCTAGGAGGTCTTTATCTTTAAAGACATATGCAATGGTTTTTTCGAGATTTACAAAACTTTGAGCTGTCATGAACACAGTGTAGATCATCTAGGAGGCCTATGGAACCTCTGATTTTACGCTTTTGCAAGTGCATTTAACACGCCATTGACAAACTTTCCTGTTTCTTCTGTTCCATATTCTTTTGCAATTTCTATACACTCATTCATCACAACAGCTGGTGGAGCATCGTTACCATGAAGAAGTTCGAATGCGCCCATAATAAGTACAGGTCTCGCAATAGGGTCCATGCGGTCAAAAGACCACTCGGGAGCCCTTTTTTCAATAATGGCAATCAATTCATCTTCCATGGCAATACTTCCCTCTAGCAGTGTAAGGGCAAATTCTTCGTCTACAGCACCGATTTCCTTGATGTTGATCTGTAAAGATTTGTTGATATCAATATCTCTGTATTCACGCTCAAATAATACTTGCATAACAGCGATGCGAGAAAGGTGGCGCTTGCGTGCCATAACTACGCCTTTACACGAGTAATACTCTTCAGGGATTTACTCTTTTGATTTTTTGATTCTGCCTTCACAGCAAAAGGAGAGTTTGCACGATTAGTCAGACGACGAATCTGCTTTTTCTGATATTCACTATGCTGAGCACGTCCAGCGCTCTTTGCTTTTCGTTTCTTTGGTGTAGGTCTCTTTGCCATAGTGCAGGTACTGTAAGGGGTAGAATAGTGAAGGTAAAGGGATTAGCCCATCTTAATCTCAATATCAACTCCGGAAGGAAGGGAAAGGCCTTGAAGGCTTTCAATAGTTTTAAATGTAGTTTCAGACAGATCGATCAAACGTCGATGCGTACGCATTTCATACTGATCACGAGCATCCTTATGTTTAAAGGTACTCTTTTGAACAGTAAACTTCTTAATCTTTGTCGGAAGGGGAGTTGGACCATGAACAACAGCACCGCTACGCTGGGCAGTTTCCATGATCTTTGAAGCAGCCTCATCGAGTACGATGTGATCAAAAGCACTCAATCGGATACGAATAGACTGAACTTTCTGCTCATCTTTTTTTGTCTTTTTGTTGCTATCCTGTGAAGCAGATTCCGCTATGTCCTTTGTAGAAGACTTTTTTGTAGTCTTTTTAGGGGCTTTAGGTTTTTCAGAGGAAGGATTCATAGCGATAGAGAGGAAAGAGCAGGGGGGAGGTAAAAATGAGGGGCGGTTTCCCGCCCCTTAGAAGTAATTATTCAAGAATCTTTGTAATAACACCAGCTCCTACGGTACGTCCGCCTTCACGAATAGCGAAGCGAGTACCTTCTTCTAGAGCAATTGGAGCACCGAGTGTAACGGTGAATTTTACATTATCACCAGGCATAACCATTTCAACATTTTCTGCTAGTTCAACAGTTCCAGTAACGTCTGTTGTACGGATGTAGAATTGTGGCTTGTATCCTTTGAAGAATGGAGTGTGACGTCCACCTTCTTCTTTTGTCATAACGTATACCTCAGAATCAAACTTTGTATGAGGAGTGATAGATCCTGGCTTTGCCAAAACCTGTCCGCGTTGAATTTCTTCACGCTCAATACCACGAAGGAGAAGACCAACGTTGTCTCCAGCAAGACCTTCATCAAGAAGCTTGTGGAACATTTCTACTCCAGTAACAACAACTTTACGTGTGTCACCAATACCAACGAGTTCTACTTCATCGTTTACGTTGACTTTACCTTGGTCAATACGACCTGTAGCAACAGTACCACGACCCTTAATAGAGAAGACGTCTTCAATCGGCATAAGGAATGGCTTGTCTGTTTCACGCTTTGGATCTGGGATCCATGTATCAAGAGCTTTAAGAAGCTCTTTAAGGTTTTCGATTTGGTCAGCATCACCTTCAACTGCCTTAAGGGCAGATCCCTTAATAATTGGTGTAGTATCACCTGGGAATTCGTACTTATCAAGAAGTTCACGTACTTCAACTTCCACGAGCTCAAGAAGCTCGGGGTCTGTCACCATATCTACCTTATTAAGGAAGACAACGATGTATGGTACGTTTACTTGTCGTGCCAAGATGATGTGCTCACGTGTTTGTGGCATCGGTCCATCTGCAGCAGATACTACAAGGATTGCACCGTCCATCTGTGCAGCTCCTGTAATCATGTTTTTAACGTAGTCAGCGTGACCTGGACAGTCAACGTGAGCGTAGTGACGTACGTCAGACTCGTATTCAACGTGAGATGTTGCGATAGTAATACCGCGCTCGCGCTCTTCTGGAGCGTTGTCGATGTGAGCAAAGTCTTTTTTCTCTCCTTCAGGAGAGAAGTTCATAGATAATGCAGCGGTAAGCGTGGTTTTACCGTGGTCAACGTGACCAATGGTACCAACGTTTACGTGAGTTTTACTGCGGTCAAACTTCTTATCAGCCATGTTCAAAATTAGGAAAAAGTTAGCAAAATGTAGGATAGAGTCTACTCTATCAGCCGCGAAAGTCTAGTGAGAAAGGAATATATAGTCAATATTCTCTTAAGGTTTTCTTTATGTAAGATATTGACAGTGTATTAAGAATATTTGAAAGTACCACATTTTATGATGGTATGTACGCTTTTTAAAGAAAATTCATTATACTTATGTACATGAAACGCTCCGAACGTATGAAAATCTTTGTCGAGGAAATCTGCACATGGTTTGCAGTGCATAAGCGCACATTGCCATGGAGAGGCCTTAAAGAGGAAGACGATGCACAGCGTGCGTACTTGATCATGGTATCGGAGATCATGCTGCAGCAAACCCAAGTGGAACGAGTAAAAATTGTATTCAAGAATTTTACGGAACAATTCCCAACGATTGAACATCTTGCCAATGCCTCCAATGGGGAAGTGATTATGGCATGGAGAGGTATGGGGTATAACAGCAGAGCACTGCGTTTGCGTGATGCAGCCAAGGAAGTGCAAAACGGAAAGTGGAAAGTGCCCGCCCGGATGCGGTCGGACGGGGAAAATGAAGGAAGAGGTTTTCCTACGGAGATGCGTGAGCTGCAAGCATTACCAGGTATCGGACATTACACGGCAGCAGCTATTCGGAATTTTGCTTTTAATATCCCTACCGCATGTTTAGACACCAATATTCGGAGAATCTATCATCGTACGTTTGTCGGACCAGAAAATGTCGATGGTACGTGGAAAAAAGATGACACGTATTTGTTAAGCATTGCACAGGAGGCTTTGGATACACTTTCCACTTTGCACTATCCACTTTCCACTTCCTCGTGGCATGGAGCACTAATGGATTTTGGATCGTTGGTTTGTACAAAGCGCAGTCCCAAATGGGGGATTTGCCCGCTGACACAAAAAGGAATCATGAAAGCAGCGCATAAAACTCCCGAGTGGAAAGTGCCCGCCCGTGCCGGTGCGGACGGGGAAAGTGGAAAAAGAAGGACGAAGAAGGAGCCTGGTCGTTTTGTGGGGTCCACCTATATTCCTAACCGTATTTTTCGTGGAAAGTTTGTCGAAGAGCTTCGGGATAATCCACAAGGGCTTACGTTACCAGATATTGGTAAGCGCATTTGTTTGGACTGGAACGAAAAAGAACATAGACAATGGTTGGAAGGCATTGCAGAAAAGCTCAAGGTGGATCAGTTAGTTGCTGTGCAAGGTGCAACGATACGCTTGGCTAAATAGGAAGGCTGTTGCGTCGGCGTGCGTAGATAAATATAAGGAGGGCAATTGCACCAAGGACAATAAGAATTTGCCATATGGTAATTCCTGTACCCTCTAGTGAGGCAAAGGTTGTCTGTGTACTTCGTTGTTCTTGGTTAATACTTGGAATGCTTGCTACTGCACCAGAAGCTATGCCATTTTGCATAGATCGGGAAGAATCAGACGCACTAACAGCAATCCGTAGAATAGGTGGTGTGACCACGATAGTACTGCGTGGCATTGAAGAGGATGAAGAAGTACTTGCGCTCGAAGATTGCAATTCTTGTGAAAATTGAGCGAAACGCTTTGCTGCATCGGCGTACTGCCTTGCTTGTGATTTATGTTCAATAAAGAAATCCAGAGGCTCTGTACCTCCTTCACGTGGCATGGCATAAGCAATGGTATTTTTTTCCTGATAGCTCACAAAAAGCATATCAAGAGTAGGGGAGTAGTAGAGTACTTCGGTGGCATCTCGCAGGGTAAGCTGAGGATCATTGATATAGGCCAGTATTTGCGTTTCACCAAGAAAGGAACACTGCGGACCAATAATAAAAGACAATGCAGAGGGGCTTTGTGTGTATTGAAGCAAGGCAAAAAATGTAAGCTTATCTTCTGGGGATAAGGCGGAAATCTGGTCACATGATGCACTGTTCATATCCAAAGCTGCACGAGATACTTCCAAAGGAAGACTATGGACTTTTGTTGCTACAGAAGAATACGAATGGAAATTCGATGATGGTACTTGATAGCTGGCAGATGCGGATAAAGGCATCAAAAAAAGAAGAACCAAAAGTAGCTGACTAAAAAGATTCATAGAAAATCAGAGAAAGGTGTCATCAGTATAGCGGCCGAGATACAACGTGCCTACTGTTCGGGGTGTTGTATTTCTTTCAGACGGTTTGCAGCTTCGCTAATCCCTTCAGCTTCCATAGCTTTTAGCGCTTGTTCTAAACGCGGTGAGGATTCTTCAGGTTTGGAAACAATCTGATCTGGTAATGTGTTTTCTGGTACTGGTACAGATTGTGGTTTTTTTCTGAGGAACCCATACAATCCTGCAGCAAGGAGGATCGCAAACCCTACTACATAATAGGATGATGCCCCCAGAAGACGGAGGAATAGAGACTCGTTTGGTGCAGATGGCTGTCGTTGTTCTTCCTCTATTGGTGGAGTATCTATGATTTGCTCTACAACAGTTCCACTTGCGACCTCTATTGCTTGGGTCGTAGCACCTGTTTGTGTTGGGGTTTCTGTGTCTGTATGAGTATTGTCAAAAACATCGACAGGGTCTGCTGTGGGCTTCGAGCTTTGCTCTTGTGCGGTATATTTTTCCAGTGTTTTTCCGGACCTATAAAATAGAGGATTGCCTTGCGAAGATTCTTGAGCTTTGGATATAGGATCTTTTTTCGTCGTCGAAGCTGGTGAAGCTGACTCTTTTATCATCATTGCTGATGAAAGAGATGATGATTGTTCAGCAACAGGGGGTGTTTTTGTCGGTACTGATGATGATACTTCTTCCTGAATGGGCATATCTTCTACGGCACTACTTTCCTGTGAAGTGCTTTGAACCGACTCAGGAGATGCAGTGCTACCACTGGCTGTTTCCTGTTCTTCTGGTATTTGTATATTAAAGACATCTTCGGGAGACAGGTATGCCTGTATCACAGTGCCAGATATAGCAATGCTTAGTGTTGCCAATGCTAAAGATACATAAGAATTCTTCATGATGTGCTTAGTAAGATGTTTGATTCGGTCTCCTATATTGGAACAACGTTGAGCTCACTGTCGGACTTGAATGATTGATCCAGTCAAACCCTTGGCTCATATTTTCATAGGTGTCGACCCAATGAATATGTGATCGACCTACACCAATTCCAAATATACTATCCTTATCAGTAAAGTTTCGAAGGGATACCCGTAAAGTCGATGGACGAGAAGGGTCCGGAATTGGAGTGGTAATTGATGCCTCAAGAGCAAGGGTAATTTCCCCTCCTGCTTCAACAGATGTCTCGACTGGAGAGTCAATAAGATTGGGACAGAGCACTTCGAATCTATTGTTACTGACAACACTGTTCCCTATAAGGCTTCCATTTCTCGTTCGGATGTCACACGGTGCTTTTATTGATGGATTTGTCGTATTATAGACCTTTGCGCCATAGGAATACATGGAGACATTAAGCGCATCAACGGTAAATATAATGTCATCAAGTGCGGCAATGCTCTTGTTTGTAGCGCTATCATCGTTTGCTTTTGTGATAAATGAGAAGCGACCGATAGTTGAATTGTTTCCAAATGGTATCGAGTAACTACTACTTGCCCCATTTCCATTGATGACGGAGGTAATATTTGTATATGGCGTTGGCTCATTGGGGTCAGGGGGATCAGCTTCTGTACAATGACCGTCTATACAGCTACCAGAAGGGCATGTTACTATATTTTCTTTTAGAAAACGTTCCTCACAAGAATACTCTATGAGCACAGTATCTGTGGCACAGAAATCAGCTGCCTCTTTGCGGAAACGCTTATCAAAAGGGTTTCCTTTAGCATTCAAAAATCCAAATGCACTAGATTGTGTCAGAATGTCATCACCTTCTTTACCAAGACTGTCAGGGTCTGCACACGTTTGAACAGCATTGGAACAGCGATTTAACGTCACATCCCAGTACAGACTGTCATCCTTCATGCACTCTTGTATCGTTGTTGGTATATCATCTGTATTCTCTGGTTCTGTTGTATCTATATCTTCAGGAGCTGCGTTTTTTGTATTTTCAGCCACTGTGTCGTTAGAAGTGTTACTAGGTAACATTGGAATGATTTGTGTGCAATTACTGGGTTCACTTTCACAGCGGTATCCCACTTCTGTGGTACAGCTTTGACTGCATCCATCATGATCTTCGCTATTGCCATCGTCACACTCTTCTGTGTCAGATACAATACCATCTCCACAGACTTCGACAGGTAAAAGACCACGGGAAAGACCAGAGTCACACTTGAAATACATATCTACCTGACCCATTTGGTAGTAACGTTTTCCGGTAGAGAATGTTTGCAATGTGTTCATCGCATCGTATTTAGAGTTTGCTGCTATTTCACCTGCTGAAATAAAGAACTCTCCATTAAAAGGGGGTTCGTTTCCTGTAAATTCATACATCCATGTTCGTACATCTCCAAGGCTATTTGCCTCTATAGACATATTGCCACCTGTCGTACAACGAAAGAAATTATGCGTATCTTTTGGAAGCACAATTCCCTGTGCAGATTGGTCTGGTGTAAATTCATTTATGGAAATAGTTGCTGTCTGAGCAGTAAACAGACGTCCATCACTCAGCATAGGCGGAACCAAAACAGGTGTACTAGGCGAGTAGCTCTTGTATACGCTAGTAGAACTTACTGTTATGGCAACGAGTGCAAATGCCGCTGCGCCGATTGTTGAAAGGTGTGTGTGTTTCATTATGATCGGTAATATGATGAAGAACGAATAACAGGCGTAAGATACTCAATCCAGTTACGCATTTCATGATCATCTCCATGTGTTTCAATCCAGTTGATATGCGAACCATTTACACCAAATCCGAATGGTGTACTACTGTTATTGAAGTGCGAAAGAGAAACGTGTAACTCAGATGGTGTAGAAGTGTCTGGTATTCCGCTTACTCTACCCTCAAGTGCCAGAACGATGCTTCCTCCTGCGTTTACAGATGTATTAACAGGTGAGGCGATGAGTCCAGAGCAATGTACAGCATATTTGTACTGCTCAGAAAGAACACTGTGATTGAAGGAGCCATTTTCCTTGCGTACGGTGCACGGTACCTTTACCGATGGATCTGCTACGTTGTAGATCTTCATGTATCGATGGTCGATATAAAGATTGCTCATATCAACATCAAAGATAATTTGATCAAATGCAGCACTGGTATTGCCATTGTCATTTGAGTTGCTGCGATCTGTCGAAAATGTAAACTGACCGATTTGCGAACTCTGGTAACGATTCAGCGTTTGAGTGGGTATGGTACGAATAGAAGTAAATTTTATAGGTGACTCTGGTTCAGTAGAGTTTGTAGTTTGCGTATTGGAAACATTGCTGCTTACACGTATTGCACCTGGATAGTCGATCCAATCAACATACTGAAGTTTGATATGTGAACCAGTCACTCCATACTCCAGGTCTGGTGATGCAAAGTTTTGGAAATTCATCTGAAGAGAAGAATTGTTTGCAGGGTTGAGATTGCGATTGAGCACGTCACCTTTCAGTATTAGTGTAAGAGATTTACCAGGAGATACGGAAAAAACAGATTGAGCGACCTCAAGCAAGGAGCCGTTCTTCTGAAGTAGAGAACATTCCACCACAAAGGATCCACTAATCTTATCTGATGTAATTTTTTCGCCTGTTAGATAATGCGGTTCACAATCGATATGTATCTGTGAAGTATCAGATAGCACGTATTGACTTACAAAATTGCCGAGATCAGGCACAGCTGATAATTGGAATCCATCTGTTGAAAGGACAACATTGTTTGCGTCGATGGTAAAGATAATACTCAAGATAGAAGCATTAGCACCTTCTGACTCCAGATGGTATGCGCCAATAGCAGGGCGGCCGACCGGTACGGTAGAACCGTCCGGAATATAGAATGTCTTCGTAATAGAGGTGATTTTTGCTGGAACAATGATATGTTCTGGCCCTTCAATTTGCACGTTGGGCCCTGGTGTAGCTCTTCCTATATACATCTTTGGCCAAGGGGCTTCGTTTATGTGTTGTGCATTGTGCGCAAAAACAGGATTCAGATTAGGAATAACACGGACACGTATTTTCTTCCCTAAAAGAGCCTTTGTCTCTATCTTTGGACGAACATCTACAGTGACGGTTTTTCCTTGAGGAATAATCAGTTTGTTAAACGGAAGCTGGTTTGCACAGTAACCGTTTGGACCGGACGTAGCTGTAGAAAATGGCGTAGAAGAACCTTCCATGTATAGTTCAAGTGCATCATCGTACGATGAGGAATCGCCATAGACATCAAAACATAACTTGAATACTTGGATATCCGCATCTTCGGCACGGAGATGAAGACGAAGAGCAGTGGTGCTCGGTACACCGAGGGTAATTTGGTGCGTGGGTACAGATGTATCCTGCGTGATATACAGTGCACCAACGCTCTCATCCGGTGCTGAGGGATGATTTGCAGTAGCATCAGAACTTTTAACAGTCTGATACGCCCCCGCAATATCTCCACGTGGTAGTACGTTGCCAATAACAGCGTTATCGGATGGTCGTACAGTAAACATCTGGTATGCAGTGGATCCATTCATCATGCCTCCGAAGTCACATCCAGTAGTATTATATTGAAGATCGGTGCTTTCATACGGCACATACGTGGGTTCGCCACAGATATGAATACGGAACGTGTCGCCATTGCTTGGATGGCTTGTCGGACCGTTGTCGGTGAGGTTTGCAAGGAATTGCCATGTTGTATTTCCGCGCACCTCTACGTCATTAAATCGGTATATCTGATACGTGCCTGGTTCGGAATTATTCGATGTTCCAAAGTCCGAAGACTGCACAAGGCGTGTTCCAATAATTTCTGCATTGGTTTGTGTATTTTTCAGTCGCACATTTTCCATTATATGAGAGATGCCATCTCCGCCGAAGTTGGCGTTTTCCGCTGTTTTTCCCTGAACTGAAACGAATATATAGCGAATATCTACATCGCTGCCACCTGTTGTAAAGAGAATGTTTCCAAGGTTTGCATCATTCTCTGCTAGAGAAAGACTGCTATTTGTTGGTCCATCGATACTAATGGTAAGATTTTCTACATCACTGATGTCATCATCTGGTGTTATATTTTGTATTGGTGGATTTGTAATAATTGGCTCATTTTCTGCAGGTGGGTTCTGATCAGACTCCACAGGTGCTCCAGGAAGTTCAGGAATAAGCATGGAACACTGACTAGGCGCACTGTTACAAGCATAACCGAGTTCGGTGTTACAAGATGCATTACACCCATCGTTGCTTTGCGTATTTCCATCGTCACATTTTTCTGTACCGGAGAGGATACCATCTCCACAGGATTGGATAAGCAAAAGACCAGAGTTACACTTGAAATACATATCTACCTGACCCATTTGGTAGTAACGTTTCCCTAAAGAGAATGTTTGTAGCGTGTCGAGTGAATCATATTTAGAGTTCGCTGCCAGTTCACCATCAGAGATAAAGAACTTTCCAGTAAATGGAGGCTCACTTCCTGTAAATTCATACACCCATGTTCGTGCAGTATCGAGGTCGTTTGCTCGCACTGAAATAGAATCACCTACACTACAGGTAAAGAAGTTATGAGAATCTTTTGGAAGAACAATTCCTTGTGCTACTTGCTGCGATGTAAATTCATTAATAGGAATATTGGCAGCTAGCTGTGCACTAAACAAACGCCCATCACTGAGCATTGGCGGAATGAGCACAGGGTCACCAGACGAGTAGCTCTTATATATATTTGCAGAACTGACCGTAATGGCAACGAGTGCAAATGCAGCTGCGCCGATTGTTTTCTTACAAAGGTTCATATGTATGTGGGTGTAAATATCATATTATTATAGCAAAATACGCCATTAGTTTCAACTGAATGACGTATTTCAAGTTTCCTGAGGAGAGGCTTACGTAGCCTGAGTCTCTATTCGTCGCTCGCGGATCACGTTTACCTTGATGACGCCAGGGTAGGTAAGCTCATCTTCGATCTTCTTTGCAATATTCTTCGATAGCTTTTCCTGTCCAAGATCATCGATCTTGTCTGTATCCACATAGACGCGGATCTCACGACCAGCAGAGATGGCGAACGCTCTGCGTACTCCGTCAAAGCTTTTAGCAGTTTCCTCTAGTTCTTTGAGTCTCTTTATATAGGCCTCCATAGATTCACGACGTGCACCTGGACGAGCGCCAGAAATGGCATCCGCAGCGGCCACGACAAAAGCTTCTGCTGTTTCTATTGGAATATCTTCATGGTGAGCGGCAACACAGTGTGTTACTTCATCACGTATCTTAAACTTTTTACAGATCTCTACACCAATTTCTACGTGTGTGCCTGCAACCTCATGGTCGAGTGCTTTCCCCATGTCATGAAGAAGACATCCCTCGACAACGATCTGTGGATCTGCACCGATCTCTTCTGCCATACTTCGGCCGATGTGTGCCATCTCTACAGAGTGCTTTAAGATATTTTGTCCATAACTGGTTCGGAAGCGTAGTCGACCAATAATCTTCAGCAATTCTGGTGGATAGCCAGTAATACCTAGCTCTTCTGTCGCTCGTTTTCCAAACTCGATCATCATTTTTCCGACTTCTTTTTTCATTTTTTCTACGACTTCCTCAATACGTGCTGGCTGTATACGTCCATCTTTGATCAGCTTTTCCATGGCAAGTTTGGCGACATACCGTCGTGCTAAATCATATCCGGAAATAATAATAGCTCCTGGAGTGTCGTCAATAATAATATCGACACCAGTCGCTTGTTCAAATGCGGAGATATTTCGACCTTCTTTACCAATGATCTTTCCTTTGACGTCATCACTTGGTAGTTGGACGATGGTAGATGTAGATTCTGTCGCAACTTCAGATGCATAACGTTGCATGGATTCTGCCATAATGTTTTTTGCATCTTCTTCATATTGATCCTCCATCTCCTTCTTCTTGATTTTGATTTGGTTGGCAAAGAATCCAGAGAATTCGGATTCAATCTCTTTACTCAACTGCTCCTTTGCCTCTTCTTTAGAGAGCTTTGCCACTTTTTCTAAAGCAGTTCTATGTTGATCCGCAGCGTCAGTCAGCTCTCCTTTTAACTCCTCCACTTCTTCCGCTTTGGCTTGTACAACACTGCGTTGCTTTTCGATATCTCGTACTTTTTCATCAAGGCTCTTTTCTTTTTCTTCCAGCCTCGCTTGGCCTTGCTCCAGTTTACTTTCTATTTCTGAAGCCTGAAGTTTTGCTTCGGAAAGAATTTCTTTGGAGGCAGCACGGGCTTCCACTTCTGCAGTTTTGATCTGCCCTTCTGCCTGAGCGATTTTATTTTCTACTTTATTCAACTGATTTTCTTTTTCATTGATTTGCGCCTGAAGTGTGTCGCTTATCTTACGTCCTTTAGAGAACCAGAAAAATCCGACAGTCATCCCGAGTGCGCATCCGGCAAGTAAGCCAGAAAATACGATAATATATTGTGTTGTATTCATGAGGTTGGTTAGCAAATAACAAAGAAACTATTACCTTCCCTCAGAAAACGAAGTCTGATGCCGCAAATCGATGATTTGATCCGATAGTGTTCATGATTGCCCACTCGGGCATTGGAAGATCAAACAAAGGCTTCTCCGACTTCTTTCCAAGGAATAACAAGTAATGTCATATGTATCATACCGCAATATTGTGAGAATTGCGAATTGAGGATTTCGCTACAGAGAGGCTAAATATGGAATCTTCGAAGAATAAAGAGAGTTTTTTAGCAAGTTCCATTATAAAGGAGAACGTATAACGTTGCATTACAGAGCGCAAAAGTAGGCATTGTATTACACAGATCCTATAAGAGAGGTATTTCTTGGGTATATTTTATGGTGGAATGTAGTGCTATGCGAATGGCATTTTTCTGTATCGGCATGATTTTTCCTCTGTGTGTGCATGCACAGGTGGTGATATCCGAAGTCATGTGGGCAGGCTCACCTCTTTCCACTGCAGATGAATGGCTGGAAATCGTTAACGTATCTGAAGGTGAGCAAAACCTTTCCGGGTGGACTCTGAAGAAAAAAGCTTCGGATGGGGGACTGGAAACCATGTATACCTTTGAAGAAGATGCAGTATTGCAGGCAGGACAGTACATGGTTATTGCCAATTATAGTGCAGACAATTCTGTACTGGAACGTGAGCCAGATATCGTGACAACATCTGTGAGCCTGACGAATACAAAGTTGTATCTACAATTGACAGATGAAACGGGAGAAACGGTAGACACCGTTGACGATGGTGTCGGTGCACCGTTTGCGGGATCGAAAGATCCGTATGCAAGCATGGAGCGTATTAGTCTTTCATCATCCGGTGAAGATCCAAATAACTGGAAAACTGCAGAAGTTTCTATGGGTTTTGATGATGCGACAATACTTGGAACACCCGGTGAATCAATACAATTTCCATCCTCGTACTCCTCGTACTCCTCAAGTCTCTCCTCTCAATCCTCAAATCTCTCTTCTCAATCCTCTCAATCCTCAAATCTCTCTTCTCAATCCTCTCAAGTCTCAAATCTCTCCTCTCAATCTTCTCAAGTCTCAAATCTCTCTTCTCAATCCTCGTACTCCTCGTACTCTTCTTCCTCCTCCACCCCCAACCCTACCCCTAGCCCTAATCCTGCCCCCCACATCATCATCTCCGAACTCCTCCCGAGCCCTAAAGGATCAGACGACTACGAATGGATAGAAGTTGCCAATAAAGACAGTGTTGCTGTAGATATTACGGGATGGATCCTCAAGAGGGGAACACGCAGTTTTACTATTCCACCAAGAAGTGCAAGTGGATACATCTTGCAGCCAGGAGAGCACACCCTATTTTTTCATTATCAAACAGGACTTACTCTTCCGGGTGACGAAGGACAGGTGTTTCTGTACAACGGAGACACGAAAGTAGATGACTTGCCATATTCCCCAACAGGGGAGGATATCAGCTTTGGCAGAGATGAAAACGGTTCTAGGGCACTGTACTGCATTCCAACACCTCGGGCACCCAACATAAAAATAAATCAAAAACCTTCTATTGGCATTCAGTCTGGACGTTCGACGGACTACATCAAAGTAACGTTAAACCTAGAAGCACAGACAGATGCGGGTTCACTGAAAAGTGCGCAGTGTCACTGGGATTTCGGTGATAGAACAGTGTCGGACAAATGCAATCCTCCGTCACATACGTGGGATTACTACGGAGTCTATGATGTAGTTCTGACGGTAAAGAATGTATGTGGGTATGAAGTGGATAAACATTTGGATGTCGTTGTACTAGAGAAAAAGAAAAAACAATTCGTAGCCACCTATCAGGAATACATAAAAAGCAAAGCTTCAAGCAGTACAGAAGCTATGAAATCCTCTGAAAAATCTTCTATAAAATCTTCAAGTGTACATTCTGTTTCATCCAGCAAATTTTCCAAAAGTACGTCATCATATTCCTCTTATGATCAAAAAATGTATACAAACAATTCTTCATCATTGTCTATACAAAATCAGCACAGTGTTCTTCCTGTGCGCATTAAGAACGTACCCGAGTATGCCGTACTATCTTCACAGTCATCACAAGAAATTATAGGAATATACAAAGAGGTTTTATCCCTTTCTCAAGAGGAAAAGTCGAATACAGGACAAGTGGAAGACACACAGAACCAAGGCTTGCCGTGGGCATTGTTGTTTTCTCAATCTGCGTTGTGGTTGGTGGTTGCAGGGAAGCGTTTGTTGTAAAGATCAGCATTGTCGCATCAGACAGGGCTTTTCACGTATTGAGTAAAAAATGATTTTGAGGTATAATAGTTAGATTTTATGGGAAAAATACATAAGCAGTATCGGCAAAGTTCTTGGACTGCGTCTGAACATCGTTTGTGTTTTGGTGGAAAAAATAATGGATCTGAAAATCCTGACCATACTCCGAAGAGTGTAAACAATGATATTGATACACAGGCAGATTCCGCCAAGGAACAAGAGAAAAAATTCGAAGTAAATACACAGATTGAAAAAGATAATATCTTGTTTAAAGATATACTTCGAGATGTTATACGGAAGGAAGGAAATCCAAAAATGTTGGAAATGTTTAATGATCCTATGCATCAAAAGCGTTTGATTGCTTTTGTAAAAAAACGTGCACACACTATTAATTTCTTACCAAATAATGCTGCGGGACTTTCTCGTTTACAAGACAAAAAATTTAAAAACCCGCAGGAAAGAACTAATGCATACAAAAAATCATTGGAGTCTAGTGTGACAAATTCAATCGCATACATCAGTGATGCCATAAAAAGAATGGATGAAGCAAAGTCGGATTACGCAAGTCCGAATGGTATTGATTATACAAAAATTAAAGATCTTCTGGAGCAGATTGGTACTCGTGATGTGCTACAGCAAAGGCAGGAAGCTTTGGTAGATATTGCAGAAGATGTGATTACTGCAGATACCAAAGAAGAAATGCAGAAAAAAATAGAACATGCATTTAACAAGCACAAGAAACTTTTTGAAGAGTTAGGGAAGGATCCAAGTATGTCTTCTTTGCAAGCAGACATTGAAAACATAGTGAAAGATACAGAACGGATGGATGATATAAAAACAAAGCTCAATGAGAGGTTTAGTGTTGCTGCAAATATTGGTTATTCCAAGGAGGCTATAGATAGTTTGAAACGTAATGTCTCTGTCATCAATACAGAACTTGCGGATCTCCAAGAAAAGGAGGAATTGCACATGCAAGATGTTTTTAAGAAACAATCTGTGTATCTAAATAAATTGGGAACGAATCCAAGTGCAATGATATCTGGTGCAATGTTGAAGGATGGAAGATTTTCGATTTCTTTGTTTATGCAGACATTGACCTTGTTCAATAAAGATATCAATGAAGAAAAAGTGAAAAAGAACATAACAATGAAAGACTCTGCAAAGAAGGAGATGCAAGACATGGGATTGGAAGAAGCAGATGCAAATCATATTTTCTTTACTTTCCTTACAGAAGGAATGGATAAGGCAACAGCGTTGAATGAATGGAAGAAGATTAAACCACAAGATGAAACAACACTCCAAAAAATTCTTGAAAGTGCATGGGATCAAAAAGTGCTAGAAACATACCTCACAAATGATCTGAACTTGAGTCAGGACATCCCGTCGTATTTCCATGGAGCGTATCTTCATTCAGTTTTCCCATCAGACGTATCAGAATTTCTTGTAAACAGTGAAATGCCTGTAAGAGCCGGAGATCTAGTTTCTATAGCAAACATTGAAAATTTAATAGATGCAAATGGATTAGAATTAACAGACTCTGCAAAGGGGAATATTTTTGATTTGATTGCGCAGAGTGAAACTCCAAGTGGGGTGTCGTCTCCAATGTTTACCATTCAAAAAAATCGTTTTATCGAGGTGCTTGCGGCATTATATATAAATAAAGTTACAGGAAAAAATGAACACACTATTGCTGATGAGGCAAAGAAATCCGCAAATCTGTTATGGGAAGGCTTTGCAAAAGATGGCAAACTAGAGGAGTTAACTGCAAAAGGCTTGAAAGAAAGGTTTATGACCCTTTCCATTGTAGCTGGAAAAGATAGTGTTTCTTTCCATGAAGAAATGCGAAATAAAAATGTGCAGGATGTTTCATGGGCGAAAGACATAAAAAAATACGCAGGAACATTGTTTGCAGACAGTAAAGTAGCTAGTGAAAAGTGGGGGGACTATATGATGAACTTTACAAGTATTTTGTCTGATGATGGGGATGCAAAACTTCGTGAAATGTATAACAAGCGCCGAGGACTTCAGACAATAAAAGAGGTGATTGAAGAGGGAATTACCCTTTCTGACACATCTGGAAAGAAGAAAATGGAAGATATTCTTGTTCAAATACAAGGATTTCATGATAGAGAAAAAAATATAACCAATGGATTGGATACCACGGGTTCCGCAACAACATCCAATGAGTTTCATGAGCATGCACGTATGCTTGCAAACGGATACTATTACAGCTTGGAAGAACTTCGGAGTACCAGTGCTATAGATACTCTGGATCCAAGTATCCAAAATATAGCAATGTGGACCGCTTTGACCAAGACTGATCCAAAAAACCCAGATAATCCAAAATTTGGACTAGAGGAATCAAAGAAATTTATTATAGAATTTACAACTGCCCCAAATCAATTACAGCGCATGCGTGAAGCGCATGAGGCTTTTATGGGGCGAAAAACTTTACCAGAGGGTGCCGGACAAACACCAAAGATGGCGCAATATTATATAGATTGCGTTACACGGTATCAGGCAATTTCTCAGGTAGATGCAGATATATTTAATACATATATCAATGCAATACAAGCATGTCCCAAGAGTGCAAATGAACAGGAAAGATCAACAAATATAAATATTCTTGATCGTGCAATGAATGCATATAACAAGGAGGTGGATGCATTTGAAAAGCAAAAGCCAGCTTTGACCGATCCAAATTTGTATAATCGTCAAGAATTTATTAAAGGGTATTATAAAAACCTTTCAGAAGAAGATGTCAAAGAGTTGCAGGATTTCAATCGTAAAATGGATATACAAAAAGAAAACGAACGTTCAGACAACCTCGTATGGCTGTGGAATAAGCACCTGCTATCCATACAGCCAGCATCCTTACAAAAGCTTGCACAGACACGTCTTGATCCAACAGTAAAAGATGGACAGCAAACGGATCTGGTAAGTGGAAGTAATAGCATAAACAGTTGGTTAAATGAAGATAACCGAGAATCTGCAGAACAACCTTTGCGACTGGTTGTGAATGGGATGGTGAACCCAGAAGGAAAAGAAGCTCTGATCCGCGCGTATATAGAAAAACGCGATGTCACGTATAAAATGCGAGATGGTAAAGAGATGGTCATGACAGTGCAGGATGCACTTCGTGCAGTGAGGGATATTCGTGACCGCCTATTGTCACAATCTGAAGATTATCCTATCTCAAAGCAGCTCAGTGCAGACTACATGCGACATTTCAAAAATCCACTGGAGCGTGGTTTGCGTGCAGGTATCGAGACCATGCAAGACCTATGGGCAGGAGATATGGTAGACAAGTTACAACTTGCGACAGCTCTGGGTGTGGGTATCTGGCTTATTCGGCAGGCTTGGGAGAAAGGCGGAAAGAAAGAATCTGCAGGATTCTGGAAGGTGGCAAAGTTGGGATTGATTGGATTCCCCTTACTTGTTACAGCGAATTCTATGTATAAAAGGCAGACGGGAAGAGATATTCTCGGAGAAAAAATGTTGTTTATGTCTCCAAAATTCCGAAATGCTACCCTTGAACAATGGCGTCGTCGTTCTGTGAAACTTGCACCTTCCCGTTATACAGTTCTTGCGCATAATTCAGGAATAGCGGCAATATCCGAGCTGACAGATGAAAAGGATAAAATTAGTGTGGAAAGCCTAGATGAGTGGAGACGCAGTGTTACAGGAAGTGATGGCTCACGAGATTACAGTAAAAATGCTCCTAAGAATTTGAATGTGTCAAAAATCATGACGCATCTTGGGGTGAATGGAACAAGAGAAGAGGCATATGAAGTGGCATTCCTTGCGTACGATGCACTATGTGCGAACGTTGCTGTTATGCATGAACGATCTGGATCTGTAGACGACCAAGTACGTTGGGGTGCAGATTACATCAAGCGTACGTATGTTGATTTTGAAGGACAAAATGACAATCCAGAACTACGTGAAAAGTTGGTCGGCATGAACTTTGGTATGGGGCAAGTCCTAAATAGTGAATCAAAGATTGCTTCGAAAAAGGGAAAAACAGTTCTGAGCTCTGCTGAATGGGTGGAAGAAATGATTCAAAATGGAAAAGAGAAAGTAGTGCAATCTGGAACACAAGCTCTTGGTTTCGTTAGTATGCAAAAACGAAATATAAGCGAGTTCTCTGGCGAAGCATATGAAGAAGGAAAAGAGTATATATTCGACACTTCGGATGAAATATACCAGTGGTTCCGTACCACTTTGCCGAAGGCGACAGAAGTGACAACAGAGAATTTCAGTCACAGCTTCCGTGCAATCAGTGATTCTATTGCGGCCATTGGTGGGACAATCGTCCAAAAAGGTCCAGAAGCATTTGAATGGACGTTTGATACTACAACTCATGGATTAGAGAAATCAAAAAATGTTGCTCTTAATGTCTATCGGATGCTTTTGACAAACGGTGTAACAGGACCTGTTTTGGAATCATTGGAGTCGAGCTTTAAAGAAGTATTTGGCATGGATATCGATGAGACAACAAAGACATCGGAATATCTTGCACAATTATCAGAATATTCGGAGGCAAAAAAGAGTTTCATCAATCAGATTGCAAATATCGCAGAAAGAGTGCCAAGTGATATAGGTGATCGTATTGATAGTTGGCTACCCGTAAGCCCTCTCGTAGCTACGAAGCCTCATGAGGCTAAGCAATCTATTACTCCTACAGAACGCTTATTGTATTTGGAAAACCTGAAACGACAGATATTCTCTCATATTATTGCCACAAGAATCATATTGGTGGACAGGCAGGGGGCTGATCAAAAATTTAATAAAGTCGAAGGTCCGTTTAAAATTCAATGGCCGAATACAGATGGAAATTTCTCTGAACAGGCAAGTAGCGATAAGAAAACAGGCAAAATATACGATTATATTCTTGCGCACTATAACCCTGTAATGGTGCCAGCCCTTATGGGTAACCAAGAACTTCTAGAGGGAACATTGCATCGTCTTAGTGAATTGGAACCAGAATCCATGAGTGGGCAGTTCTCTTCTACTCTTCTGGATGTAGGATTTGGTACATTGTTGGGACGTTCCGCTGCACGTGAATACCTTGAATATGAAATCGCAGCATACGTTGGCCCGTTCCTTGAAAAGGCACAAAAAGAAATGGATGAAAAGCAGTTCAAACAATATCGTGTATACATCGATGCATTGGTAACCAATGTCATGGTGGAGACTATATTGGAATCTGATACACAGCCACCGGATCTCAAACTGACCGTAGACCAAGCAAAAGACATGTTACGCCAGCTGTTTATTCGCAGAGGTATAGCACCAAATCCTGAAAAGATTTCTAAATATGGGGATATATTGTCGAAGTTCAGTGAAGAACAGGTTGATAAACCAGATGTACTTAAAGAGTTACTGAAAAACAAACGTAAAAGATGGTTATTGCTGGGAGCAGGATTGTCTGTACCTGAAGAAGATTTAACAGAAGATAATGACGCTACAGTTGGCGCAATGAAAATTTCAAATAAGGAGTTGGAAGATATTATTGAAGAAAACCTTGATCCCAAAGCTGATATTTCTACAGAGGATATTCATCGTCAATTGAAAGCATTGCATGCACTTTCAGATTCAACGCAAATAGAGGCTATTCACAAAAAAATACAACAGCTGTATTTCGAAAGAAGTGCAATAAAAGAAATACAACCTGATACTAGTGAAAATAGAAAACTACTGACAGCTATCCTTGCAGGATTGCCTAGCAGTGATACCAAAAATATTGACGAAATTGAAAAAAAATTATCCTCTGCATATGAAACAGGTGATTCCGATCAACTAAAAGAGATTTCTACTTTTGATATGCGTTACAGAACCGAAATACTTCAACAGACATTCAATCGCATTATCATAAAGAGGCTTAATAAAATTTATACAGACGTCAAAAATGCAATTGGCAATATGTCCTTGGCGGAGATCGATAGAAAATTAACTACTGAGGCAGAACTTATTGGAAAGTTTAAGGGATGGGAGAAGGAATTGCTTGAGCTTTACCACATGAGCAATCAGCCATTGCAGCCCGATGGCATAGAAGCCAGTACAACAAATAGGGTAACAGATGTAGTTTCACGCATGCTAGAGTTTGTCCTATATCGAGGAGATCATGCAAAATCAGAAGATGGAAAAACAAATTTTGAAAAGTACAATGCTTATCTCAAAGAACATAGCAATTTTGCCATAGAACCGGAAGATACAACGTACGGTGAGGCACTCTTTGGAAGCAATCAAATTCGAACACCTCAACGCATGGGTTTGGATATGCGCTACGGAACCGATAAACCTGATACCCAGTTAAGTGATATAAAAAGCAATATTGATAGTGCTGAAAAGGAAATGTAATACAAAAAAAATTATTGAATAGTTATTAACTTCATATGAATCCTTCAGAACAAGATAATCGGCACGAAGAGGAAGATGAGCCCATAGAGAGTCAAAAGATTCCTGAAGGGACCACTGAATCTTTTGATGCCTGCCAAGAAATTACTGATGATATTCGTAATAGCCTCGGAGAACCTTTATATGTTAAAACAGGAGAACAATCTGAATCGGCAGAAAATACCCCCAAAAAAATACAAGAAGAAAGTGTCGCAGAAGATGATACTAAAGAAAAATCGTCTAATAACGATGAAAAAGATTTCTCAAATGTTGCCCTCTCTCTTCCTAACAAAGAAGACGATGCCGCAGATGTACACATAAATGAGGAGGATGATTTAGAAGATGGCTTGAACGATGAGAGGACAGACACGTATGTTCCACTTGAAGAGGCTGCAACTACTTCGGAAGCAACACCTGATAGCAATACTTCCTCAGAAGCAACTACTGAAGGGGGCGAGGCTTCATCTGCACCTGCAGAAGATACACCTATTGAAGAGTATGAACCTACCCCTGTTGCGAATACTGGAGGATGGCAGTCCGTTCAAAGTAAATGGAGCAATCTATTTGCAATGCCACGAGAAGTGGCTACATATCCTGTGGCAAAACATATGTCTGATGCGGGAAATATTGTTGCGTCTACAGGGCTAGGAGTAGCTGCAGGAGCATGGAGCTGGTTCCCATCATGGACAGTTAGAGCAGTACATGCTGGCGGAGGATTGGGGCAGAGTATCGCTAGTAGTACTATTATCCCAACAGCAATTCCCGCACTACGTCATGCAACGGGAGGGGTAGGTTCGTGGCGAGCGAATAGGCATTTTCGTGCTGTTGTTGACGACAATACAATTGCAGAGCAATTGAAAAAGGCACACAGTGCCATGGAACCAAAATATACAAAACAACATATGTTATTGGCACAAGCTCTGGCAAAGGTTGGACCAACGCCAGCGGAGACCGCAAAGCTTGTATGGGAAAAAAATCATTCGAAAGAATGTGCAACAAATCTCATTCGCATTATGAATATTATCAATGCACGTGATGAGGATTCCCTTCGTATCCCAGGCCTTACGTCAAAGGAAGTACAAGAGTGGCAAAAGCGCATTGGTGACCTGGAACTAGAAGAACAACAGGCACTGAGGGATTGTAATGTTTGGGATAGTACTATGCAGAAAATACTTGCAGAAGTGGCAACTCATAATGGAAAAATCGTCGAAGAGATGCACAGAAAACAACATGATAAACGTATGACACCGTTAGTGGCAGCGTCAGGAGTAGCAGGAGTAGCGAGTTTATCATTGGCAGGAGTTCCACTCCTGATGGCTGGTGTCCCCGCGGTAACATCGGGAATATATATGGGTTCTAAGCATTTGTATAATAGGTTTAATAAACGTAAGAATACCATTCTTCCACACAGAAAAGGTATTGCCATGGCTTCGGGTACACCGCTTCCTCCAGAAGAAACGTATGATTATAAAGGAACACTGTACCGTAAACGTGTCATAGAAAAAACATCCGCAGATGCAGCAGGGAATAGTAAAAATGTGAAAGAATTTGCAGATACCATCCGGAATGCATTTCCATCTGATCTGGATGACTTTGCATATTTTGATACCAAACATGATCTGGCAAAAGCACTGGCACCATACGCTGTTCAGGCACTGACAAATGTAAAGAAGCCTGCAAAAGAGCGTGATGATGCCAAGGTGGCAAATATTGAGGATGAAGTGAATTCTTTAAAAGAGCTATACAATGCCAAACAAAGGACATACACAGATATTCAGCAGGATCTCAATAGAAAAGAGTATGAGATTTCAAATATAGAAGCGAGAAATATTGAAGCTGCAAATCAAGCTAAGGATTACATGGATAAGAAAGTGGACGACAGCGGGTCTACTGATAGTTTTTCCCCAGCAGCTCAGGCATTGATTCAAAAAAAGATAGTAGTGAAATCTATAGAAGAAAAATTAGAAGAAAAATTAGGAGAAGTAACAGAAGCGTCTACAAAATTGAAAAAAAAGGAGAGGAAGCTTAAGGCAAAAAAATATCCACAATCAAAAGGAAAATTCACACCAGATGAAGCAATCAGTGACGAAGAAGCACAAAAGGCGCTTGCTGTTGTTGTAGATGAAAAATGGAAAGAATGGACAGAGCAGACAGGTATTGCTGGTTCATTCCTTAGGTCCCTTGGGGTAAAGGTATCGCAAAACCAGGTGATGAAGGAGATCGGAAAAGCAACAGCCAGTGCAGCTGCAAGTGGCGCAGGTCTGTATGCTCTTGCAGCAGCGTATAGCCTTCCACCAAGCCTTGGGGCTGTGGTTGGTGTGTACATAGGATGGAAGATTTATACTAGTGTACTCAAAACAAATTCCAAATAGACTATGCCTGAAAAGCAAATACCAGAAACAGAGGCGCAAAATAATAATGTACAGCTACCCAAGCCTGAGAAAGGAGCACAGGAAATTTCTGCTGCTGATCAGGCAGAAATTATAAGAAAGTATGAGCAAGCCAGGAAAAAAGAAGAGAGTGCGGATGACCCAGAATCACGCTATTCGCGTATGCAAAATGCGATTCGCCGCCCAATGTATAATGTGTTGCTTGCTGGAGCTTTGGTAGTAAATCCTGTCGTAACAGGTGGTATATGGGCAACACGAAAAGCTGCGGATAAAGTCCTTGGTAACATCCCTGTGATCTCTAGTCCATACAAAGGAGTAACCAAAATGATAGATAAAGGCGGAAATCTTACACTGGATGCATTCTCATCTATCGCAGCCCTTCCTGCTGTAATTCCTGACCGCTTGGAAGATGTAAAAGAAGTACTGACAAATACTGTTCGTACAGAATCCAAAGGGTTTATCGGTAGTACAATGGAGACTATTACTGAAACATCTCTTACTGCAGTAAAGAAAACTGCTGAAGCTTTAACCTTTACAGTAAAGAAATCATTAGATGCAATGGGATGGACGGTCACTACTCTTACAGAGCCTGTGCGTACATTGATAAATGGATACGCAAAAGCGTTGGTATCAAAACCGATTCCGACGGTTATCGGGACAGCACTTGTTGCAGGGGGTATAGCTTCCGTAGGGGCATTAGTTGCTTCCGAGAGTGTATTTACTACAGTGTTGTCTATCTTACAAGGTATAGCAAAATCACTTGGTGTGCCTGTTCCTGCCATTGTTCCTTAGGTATTCATGTCACCTCTTTTCAGACCACAATCGGCAGAAGTAGTAGGAAATTTCATGCGCAATGTCCAGCCGAATGATCCTGCTATTCATATTCAAATGATGGATACAGCAAAGCAAATATCAAAAGCTGTTGGTGCGACAGTCGGCACTGTTGGCACAGCTCCGTTGGCCATTATGGAAAGTGGGCTATATGCTTCGGCAAATATTCTTGCAACACCATCTGCAGTGCTCAATAAGCTGGGAAAGGTAACCAACACAGTGCGATCAAAGACATACAGTACGCTGAGTGGGAAGCAATATGGTATGGCAGCGTAGAAAGAAGAAACCATCTTGGCCAAAGCGAGGAGATCCTGTACCCTACGTCCAATATGGCTCGACTCATTCTTTCTGACGGTACAGTATTTGAGGGGCAACCGTTTGGTGCACTCAAAGATACCGATGGTGAAGTGGTGTTTAACACAGGAATGGCTGGATATCCAGAAAGCATGACTGACCCTAGTTATCGGGGGCAGATTCTTACGTTTACCTATCCACTCATTGGAAACTACGGAGTACCAAGTGAAGAACTGAATGAATATGGATTTTCTAAAAACTTTGAAAGCGAAGCTATTCATGTTCGGGGAATCATCGTCACACAAGTGAGTGACGACTACAGTCACCACAAAGCAGTAAGTTCTTTGCAACGATGGATGGAACATCACAGTATTCCGGGTATTACAGGAATAGATACACGAGCACTAACAAAGAAGCTGCGTGAACACGGTGTTATGTTGGGTCGAATTGTGCAAGATGACAATGCTCAAGTCTCAAGTCTCGCAACTGAAATTGAAGACCCAAACGAAAAAAATTTGGTAGCAGAAGTCAGCTGCAAAGAAGTAATTACCTATGAACCCAGCGATCAATACAAAATACAAGATACAAAATACCAAATACTCTGCTACGATTGTGGAATCAAAAGAAACATTTTGCGTTCGTGGCTTAACCGCGGAGTAACTGTACATCGTGTACCGTGGGATTATGACCTTGCATCATCCGGTCTCTCGTATGACGGAGTGTTTATCAGTAACGGACCCGGAGACCCGAAGAAGAGCGAAAAGACTATTGAAAACATTCGCTGGAGTATCGAGAAAAATATTCCAACATTTGGTATTTGTTTGGGGAATCAGTTGTTGGCACTCGCTATCGGTGGAGATACGTACAAGTTAAAATACGGACACCGAGGATGTAACCAACCCTGTGTAGAGTGGAAAGAGGAAAATGGAAAGTGGCAAGAGAGTAAGAAATGTATCATTACCTCGCAAAATCATGGGTTTGCTGTATCCGATCAGCTTCCTGCAGGATGGAAGCCGTGGTTTACCAATGCAAACGACGGAACAGTGGAAGGAATACGTCACGACTCCGGTATGTTCTTCTCTGTACAGTTCCACCCAGAGGCAATGCCAGGACCGGAAGATGCCAATTACCTTTTTGATGAGTTCTTAGGAGTTTTGGAACGGAGGAAAGAGCTTGGGGGAGGCGGAAAGTCATAATATAAAGAGTACGAAGATTACAAGGAGTACAAAGAAGGAGTAATAGGAATTACTCTATTGGTATGCAAAATCGTCCATATCAAAAACTTATAACGTGGCAAGAGTCACATAATTTGTGTGTAAATATATATGCTATCACAAAAACATATCCACCTGACGAGAGATATGGTTTGGTTTCTCAGATGAGGAGGTCAGCGTCTAGCGTGCCAACAAATATTGCTGAAGGAAACGAGAGAAGGTCACCAAAAGATAAAGCTCACTTTTTAACAATTGCAAAAGCATCTCTTGAGGAATTGCATTATCAATGTTTTCTTTCCAGGGATTTAAACATAATTTCCGACGAATATTTTAAGGAGGTAAATGGCCATATTCAAAGAATCAGTTATTTGATTAGTAAACAACGAGAATCACTTCTATAATTTCTTTGTAATCTTTGTACTCCTCGTAATCCTATCGTGATGGCAACCCTTTCCTACACAACTCTCTGCACCAAAAACGAAATCATCGCAGAGGGAATCCATCAGATCCATTTCACAAAGCCAGAGGGTTTTACGTTTGAGGCAGGACATTTTTTATTGATAGATGTTCCACTGCTAGATGACGCAGCCGACATTCAGCCCCGTGCATATTCCATAGCATCTGCACCGGACGACGAGGAGATTGTATTGGCTATAAAGATCGTACCCAACGGAAGAGCAAGTGCATGGATAGAGAAACAATTAACCGAAGGAATGGAAGCGCGTATACAAGGACCTTTTGGCAAATTTACTTTGGACAAAAATACCAAAAAAGAATACGTCATGATGTGCACGACAACGGGTATTGCTCCGTTTCGTTCTCAGCTGCGGGCTATACTTCCGACAGGCGATACCAGAAAAATAGATCTGTTTTTCGGACTGCTATCCGAGAAAGAAATGTTTTGGGAAGATGAGCTAAAAGAATTCGCAGACACGTACCCCAATTTTACGTATCACGTTTGTGCGTCACAACCGTCAGAAAACTGGGACGGGTTTAAGGGGTATGTACAGCAGCAGGCACAGTCTGTTATTTCGGACTTTTCAAACAAACAAATCTACCTCTGCGGAAGTCCTCTTATGACCAAAGCGGTTAAAGTTACCTGTGTTACAGAACTAGACATTCCAAAGGAGGATGTGCACATGGAAGGGTTTATTTAGCGATTTAAAGCAGTATTTTATAATTGACTTATTAATATTTATATATTATAATATAGCTTAGTTCTTTCCCATTTGTGGTGGGTAACGTGTTTATTGTCAGTCCTACTTTTGAAGGATTAGGAAATGCTAAGTATACCAAAGACATTCAGAAGCTTTTACTGCGGACAAGGTAAGGTTCTACAAAGTTACAGGGGTTACGATCTGCTCTTGTTCAAAAAGAACGGCAAAGATCGTCTCATGTACCTGAACTTCCTCAGTCAAATGCCAAAATCCTGGTTTCATTGGACTCTCGATATCGACAGCCTAAAAGCGGCTACTTTGGTTGATGAGATATCCAAAAATCCCATTGAGGAACAGGAATTCCTTGTATCTCCAATGCTTTTGGTCACTGATGGCCATTATCTGGCGAAAATCAGCGGTTTCAGAGCCGATGGATTGAAAATGAAAGCAAAGGAGGAACTGGCATTCGAGAATCTTCCATGTACGCTTATTCCGTTGAAGGTCAAGGGTGAGATTACGGCAATCTCTATGCTGAGAGACACGATTGTAATCGGTACGAGTACAGGGGCGTTATACTTTCTTTTATGGGAGGATGATGACCATGACCTCGAAGTAACCGCAAAGCCCTATCACTTAGGAGATTCGCCTATTACTTCCATTGCCCTCCGAGAAGATGACGGTGGCATGGGAATCATTGCTCAGCAGTCTGATGGCACGTTACACGTCAGATCAATGAGGAACTAATGCTGCACATCGTGTAGCAAAAGACAAAAGGGGTCCGTAGTAATACGGAACCCTTTTTTATAAAGTTACTTCCCCATCTTCAAACATCTGCAACACCTTCGGATACCCTTCGATTCGTCTCTGGACTCACTCAGGGCGAGAGGTTACGGTAAAGGAATCTCCCCAGTTTCTAGTTGCTGAAGAACCTTCGGGTACCACTCTCTTTCTAGTAGTTGAATACGGTCTTTAAGTGCTTCTTCGTCATCTCCCGGAAGTATCGCACATTCTTTTTGTAAAATAATCGGCCCTGTGTCTACCCCTTCATCTATAAAGTGAATCGTCATACCAGTTATTTCATCTCCACTAACAAGGGCATCGGTAATGCCGTGTGCACCTGGGTGCGCAGGGAGAAGAGCAGGATGGACATTGATAATGCGGTTTTTCCACTGAGACACAAACCATGGACTCAAAATAAACATCCAGCCAAGTGCTGCGATGACTGTATCTTCTGGGTTTCCACCTGCTTCGATTATCATCTCGTGTAGCTTTTTATCGTACTCTTCACGAGACTCGCCTTCGGTTCTATCTACTCTGTAAATAGGAAATCCTGCACTGCGCACAACGTCCACACATCCTCTGTCGTCACTATCGGTAACTAACCCTAGGCATTCCATGTCTAGATTACCTTCTTGTATCTGTTGTAAAACAGCGTTTGCAGTACTACCTCTGGAGGAAGAAAGAATGATGAATTTCATAAAAGGAGTATAACAGATATAGATCTAAATAGAGGATATGGTCTCTAATGTTATTTCTCCTAATGAGGAGACAATGAAATCTGCTTTTTGAAAATCGGGTGCTTGAATATCATCAAATACATCAGGACAAATAATACACTTCATTCCTGCAGATTTTGCAGCATTGAGACCTGCAATAGAATTTTCTAACACAAGACATTGGGGTGGTTCTATTTTCATATCGGATGCTACTTTCAGGTATATATCAGGATACGGTTTGGATCTACTCATACCCGCACCAGATTCGATGAGTGTAAAATTATCGGTGAAATGAAATTTAGCCAAACAGGCTTCGATAGATTCAATCCGAGAAGAGGAAGCCAAGCAGAGGGGATAATGTTTGCTGAGTAGTTTTACAAGATATTCAGCCCCTTCTTTCAAAACGAGATCAGTCTGAATCAGTCCGTCGTATATTTTCTTTTTTTCTGCTCTAATCACTTCAGGATCCAACGAAAGGTTATTTTTTTCTATCCATCGTTTTGCAGAATAGGAATTCTGACTCCAGTGTATCCATTCAGATTCTGAAATAGGATGTCCATATTTTTCAAAAACTTGATTATATGCCTTATATTGCAGTGGCTCGGAGTCAACGAGTAGGCCATCAAGATCAAAAATAATACATTCCATAAAATAATATCGGAAGTGTACACCATCCTCGCACTCCTTGTAATCGTTGTACTCTTCGTACTCCTCATTATATCACTCCATGATAAATATCCTTCTCTCTCTCAATCCCCGGAACCCATCCACAGAAGTCTGTAAAAGGAACATCGTGTCCACGAATAATAGCTGCAGGAATCGCTTGGTCTGCATTTCCCATAATGAAATTGGCAGCGGTAGCTAACTGGTCTGCAATTGCCTCTTCTGTCATGCGCATATCTTGACCAAATAAATCCGGCTTTCCAACAAGGTCTAACAAAGGGTCCATTCCACAGACAGCAAGAGCAAAAGCCATAACACCTCTGCGTCTGGGGCAAAGGCCAGAGTCTGTCATAATGATTGCACATCGCTTTGTATCCAGTTCGTCATACAGTTTGCGAACCGATGAAACAGGATCTAACGGCCATCCTACGATGTATCCATCTGCGATGTTACTGCGATCCAGCCCCGCATTCGGTACCAATACAGACCCTTCACCGATACCATCGGGTTTCAGTTCTGTCAGAACAACACCGTTGTTGGTTTGGATAATAGAACCATTCATTCTTTCAGTTTCATTGATAACTGCCTGATAGTGAACAGCAGATTTTGTATGATGCTTCGCAAGTTCTTTAGCTTTCGCACTTGGCTTTAGTGTATCTAGCGCAAAAGCGGCACCTTCCACTGTGGCAAATGCTTTAGAGGACACAACGACGATGTCTCCTTCGGAGATATGCCCTATGGTTTGTAAAATTTCTGCAAGATTGTCACCTTCTTGAAGAAGCGGAGTACGAATGGGTAGGATTTCCATTAGTACAATGTAACAGAGTTATCGGTAACAAGGAGAACATTGCGCTCTACAGTTTGTGCTTCAATATCAATATGAGTAATATTTACTTTCATCTGCACTCCAGAAGGATTATGTAACATCACAGCCTCTGGGTAGTTGGGAACATAGAACGACACACCTGCATTTGGAGGCAGGGACCACCGCGTAAACCCAAATGTCGGTTCATCGGAAACAATGTCTGCAACTGTTGCGTTACGCACTTCGCGAAGAGTCCATTCACTGGAAACGCTGATTTTTACCGTTTCATTCGCATCGGAATACATGTCTACCATTGCGCTGTTGCTTAGTCGGCCAACTTCAACATATAAAGAAAGAGGGGACTGATGCTCTACACCGATGTCTGCACTGTTACGCAAAAGTGCTCCGCTAAGCTTTGAAAATTGCAGAGAAGTAAAAGAGAAAACAACAAGCAATACAAAACCTGCAAGGGCTGCTTTGGTATGGATACCAGCCGAACGAGAGAGTGTAACAAGGTTCACGAAAAGCATAGTACCTGTATCTTTGCAAACACAGGAGTTTTTTTTGTTGCGAATGAGCCATTCTGGTATACTACATTCATGGATATAGACCCGCACACACTGCAACAAATACTCGACCGCATCAAGCAACAGATGCGTTGTCCACAGTGCGGAAAACACGTTCCTGTAGATTTCTCTTCTGTACGGGTCATGAGCGATAATGCACTTCTTCTTCAGTTGAAGTGTGATTCCTGTAATGCATTTATCGTATTACATGCATCTCTCCAAGGAGTAGAGGAAATAGGTGAAGAAGTATTTGGCGGAGAAGAAGGAACAACAAATGCATCATCCACATTACAAATGAGTGAAAGTGAAATGAAGATGCTAAACGCAGCATTGGAAGAGTCTGACGGGTCCTTTGAAACGCTATTTAAAAAGTATGATGATGACACTGCTTCTAAAGATGAAGAATAATACATCATTATTGCTTGTCATGGGTGTTATGCCTTTACTGTTTGGATGTTCATCTGCAGAAGAACGTCGAAACGCAGCTATAGACATGTTTCAAAGCGCCTCGGGAACACTGACAGATGTTAAAGGGCAGGTGGATTCTATGGTAAATATGGGAAAGTCTGTTACCGAAGGTGTAGGTGATATGGTGGAAGATGCACAAAAACGTATGAATCAGGTACAAAGTGGAGTGAATTTGCTACTTGAGGGGAAAGAAATGATCGATGCAGGAGTGTCTGGGGAGTAATCTATTACTATTGTCCTTTTTTTCTTGCATACACACCACTTCTCCTTATAATACACCTCGAAATCACGGACGCACCTCTTCCAGGATAGACGACTGGACCGGAGGGAGCGGCTGTTTTCTGTGTATTACTCCTTCCTTCTTCTTTTATGTCTGCAACCGACAATAAAAAATCTACTGCAACAGATAGCTTTGACGCTATTGCCCTTTCTATCGCAAGCCCAGAAGATATTCTCACATGGTCTCGCGGAGAGGTAACAAAGCCCGAAACCGTAAACTACCGTACACAACGTGCAGAACCAGACGGTCTTTTCTGTGAACGTATTTTTGGTCCAACCAAAAACTTCCAGTGTTTCTGTGGAAAGTATAAAGGAGTGCGATACGCAGGAGTGGTCTGTGAAAAATGTGGAGTAGAAGTAACACGCAGTATTGTCCGTCGTGAACGTATGGGTCACATCAACCTCGCAGTTCCTGTGACACACATTTGGTTCTTGCGAAGCTCACCGTCTCGTATCGGTTTACTATTAGACCTCCCAATAAAGACTTTGGAACAGATTGTCTATTTTGCTGCGTACATCGTGATCAATGTAAACGAAGAGACAAAGAATCAGGCAGAAGAAGAAATCACTGGATCTATGGATCAGCGAAAGAATCAAATGAAAAAGGAGTATGACCAAGCAAAGAAACAGCTGCAGGAAAGTTCTGCCACCAGAGATCAGCTAGATGCTCTGGACGGCGAATACGCCAATAAGATGGACAGCATCAAGGCAAACCACAAAGAAGCACTGGATGACCTAAAAAAGCTTCACATCGGAAGTGTTCTTTCAGAACTAAAGTTCCGTGAAATGAACATGAAGTTTGGACATGTATTTAGAGCAGGAACAGGTGCAGAATCTTTGAAAGAGATCATCGCAAATATGGATCTTGGACAAATGGTTAATCAGCTGCAAGAAGAGCGAAAGAATAGCAGCGGACAGAAGCTCAAAAAAATAATGAAGCGTATCAAGCTGGTATCTTCACTCGACAAAGCGGGTATCAAACCAGAATGGATGGTGTTGTCTCGTTTGCAGATCATTCCACCAGACTTGCGCCCTATGGTGCAGTTGGACGGTGGACGATTTGCAGCGTCAGACCTTAATGACCTATACCGACGCGTAATCAACCGTAACAACCGTTTGAAGAAATTGATGAGTATCGGAGCACCAGAAGTTATCTGCCGTAATGAAAAACGTATGCTTCAAGAGGCGGTAGACACATTGCTCAACAACTCTGCCCGTGCAGGAAAAACACTCTTTACTGCAGGAGACAGAAGAAAGCTCCGTTCTCTTTCCGATATGCTTAAAGGAAAGCAAGGTCGTTTCCGTCAAAACTTGCTTGGTAAGCGTGTGGACTACTCTGGACGTAGTGTTATCGTTGTTGGTCCTCACTTAAAACTCAGTCAATGTGGACTACCAAAGGGTATGGCCATGAAGTTGTTTAAGCCGTTTGTTATCGGTCGTATTATCCGAGACGAACTTGCACACAACGTAAAAGGAGCAGAACGACTAGTACAGGAAGGAGGAAAAGAAGTATGGGATATTTTGGAAGAAGTGATCCACGATAAGCGTGTTCTTCTTAACCGTGCTCCAACACTTCACAGACTTGGTATTCAGGCGTTCCAGCCACAGCTTATTGAAGGATTGGCTATTCAGCTTCACCCATTGGTATGTGCAGCGTTTAACGCGGACTTCGATGGAGACCAAATGGCTGTTCACCTTCCATTGTCTGACAAAGCGCAGCAGGAAGCAAAAGAGCTCATGGCTGCCAACACAAACCTTATCAAGCCATCTGCTGGTGAACCGGTGATCAACCCATCACAAGACATGGTACTAGGGTGTTACTTCCTTACACGCGCACATAGAAAAAAGAAGGGAGAAGGAATGACATTCTCCAGTCCTGCAGATGCTATCTTGGCATATGATCATGATGTTATAGATCTTCAGGCATACATTAAGGTGCGTATGAACAACGAAGAAGGAGAAAAAGAAATTATCGAAACATCTGTTGGTCGATTGATTTTCAATGAAGTTGTGCCAGATGAACTTCCGTTCTTCAATGAAACGATGAAGAAGAAAGGACTTTCCCTTCTCGTCGCAGATGCCATTCGCTTGGCAGGGGACGCAAAGACTGTAAAACTAGCTGATGACCTAAAAGATATTGGGTTTAAGTACGCAACGAAGTCTGGTGTGTCTATTGCGCTTTCAGACATGGTTGTTCCTCCAGAGCGTGACCTTATCTTAGAAGAGGCCAACGAAAAAGTTCGCCTGATCAACAATAACTATTGGAAGGGGCTTGTTACTGCAGAAGAACGATACAACCATGCGATTAAAGTATGGGCAGATGCAAAAAATCGTGTCAGTAATGTCATGATCGATACTTTCTTGAAACTAGAAGAAAACGATATCTCCTACGTGATTGACTCTGGTGCGCGTGGTAACTGGGGACAAGTTACACAGCTCTCTGGTATGAAGGGATTGGTGGCCAATCCTTCAGGACGTACCATCGAACTGCCGATCCAAAGTAACCTCAAAGACGGTTTCTCTGTGTTGGAATACTTTATTGCGACACATGGAGGACGAAAAGGAAAGTCCGATACAGCGCTAAAGACTGCAGAAGCGGGTTACCTTACACGTCGTCTTGTGGATGCGGTGCAGGATCTCTTGGTACGAGAGGAAGATTGTGGATCAGACCAGGTTCATATGATTACGCGTGAAGATAGTGAACGCATCGGTGAAAAGTTTGAAAGCCGTATCTTTGGTCGTATGCTTGCAGCAGACCTTATGGATGGAAAGACCGTCATTGGAAAGCGTAACGATGAAATCAGTGCAGAGATGATCAAAATCATCTCAGAGAAAAACATCGCAGAAATGCCAGTACGATCTTTGATGACCTGTAAGACACGCCGCGGTGTATGTCGAAAGTGTTACGGTTGGGACCTTGGTAGCAACGAAATGGTTGAACCAGGAACACCTGTTGGAATCATTGCCGCGCAATCCATTGGAGAGCCAGGTACACAGTTGACGATGCGTACGTTCCACATGGGAGGAGTAGCGGAAGGTGCGGATATCACACAAGGTCTTACGCGTGTTGAAGAACTCTTCGAGGCACGTAGTCCACGTACACCAGCTATCCTTTCTGATATTACGGGTATTGCAAAAGTATCTCGCAGTGGAAACAGAACTGCAGTGCAGATTATGGAAAAAACAAAAGGAGAGAACACCTACCTCATTCCAACAGGATACGAGGTACAGCTTAAAAAAGGTGATGATGTGAAAGAACGTACAGTTATCGCAAAAGCAACAACGGACAAATCTACTATTAAGGCAAAAATTTCTGGAAAAGTATCCTTTGCAGAAAAAGGAATTGTAAAAGTAAAGCATGCAGAACTCCAAGAGCGTACGTACGAGTTTGGACCACGTGAATCTTTGCTCATCAAAAATAACGATGAGGTAAAGATGGGTCAGCCAGTAAACCTTGGTCACTACGACCTGCAAGACCTTCTTGCAAAACAAGGAAGCTACGCTGTGGAAAACTACATCGTCCAAGAGGTGCAGGGTATCTATGCTTCACAAGGGCAAACCATTAACGATAAACACTTGGAGATCATCGTACGAAAAATGTTCTCTAAGGTTCGTATCATCGACGCAGGGGACACATCATTCCTGTCTGGTGAAACAGCGGATTACGGTGATGTAAACTTTGAAAACGAGCAAATCGCCATGAAAAAAGGTGGTACACAAGCAACATACGAGCAATTGCTTCTGGGTATTACAAGGGCAGCCCTTGCTACAGATAGCTGGCTTGCAGGAGCATCCTTCCAGGAAACCATTCGTGTTCTTGTGGAAGCATGTACCACACGAAAAGTCGATACTCTTCAAGGTCTGAAGGAAAACGTGATTATCGGTCGCCTTATCCCTACAGGACAGGTCTACAGAGACCGTTTTGCTGGAGGTGTTGAATTCGACGATAATGGTCAAGATTCAGCAGGAACAGAGGATATGACTGAATAAAAAATGTATACAATAAAGAGGTACATGGAATGTGCCTCTTTTATTGATATTGGAAAAAATGGCATTTTCTGCTATAATAATTCGATATGCCAACACAAACACAATCACAGAAAGAGTGGGCGTTTGAAGACTTGTATAACGTCCTGATGGAAAGTATAGAGCCAGAGCTCTGTACGTATAACTTAGGAATCATTGATGATATATATACAGACGAAAAAGAAAAAGAACGTACAGAGCGTTTTGCGCATTATGCACGTTGTTTGGAATTGTTTTGGGATGCACTAAAAGAACTAATAGACCTTACCAAAACAGACCTGAAGGAATTTGAAACAGAATTTATTAGTATATTAAAAGAACGGTTTTCCACGGAAGAAAAAACGGGATTGTCCGATCTTGAAAAATCTATTTCTGAAAGTTAATGCGACACTACAATCGTCCTCATCGGCTTTTTAGAACTT
>Ga0222673_1000006_pt1 | contig 165755 bp, 122 predicted proteins | sample AntAcemetagen801_FD_179845 | JGI IMG/M metagenome (GOLD analysis project Ga0222673, IMG submission 179845) | Saline water microbial communities from Ace Lake, Antarctica - #801 | ecosystem: Environmental > Aquatic > Non-marine Saline and Alkaline > Saline | place: Antarctica: Ace Lake...
GTTTGTAACTTCACCATCTTGCTGATTACGCTGTCCCAATTTGATGAAAATAGCATTACCCGTATTGTTTGCCTTTATATTTGAGATCTCAATATTCTCTAACACACCGCCATCAACCGATTCCAAGGCGATGGCAGAACGATATGTATCGTAGACAAAGATATTTTCAATCTTCACATTTTTGAAGCCACCATCCGAACGTGTTCCAAATTTAATGGCGCTTGCACTTGAACGTATCGTACAATTAGCAATATATATATTATCATTAATGTGATCCGGATGGTGTGATTTCAGACAAATACCATCATCAGCAGAATTTACAGTACAATTAGTAATACTAACATTTTGGCAATCTACAATATCAATTCCATCGTTATTCCAGTATGCATCACTATCTATTGTCAAATTATCAATTTTAAGTTGATTGCACCTTTCTAAATCTAATACCCAGAATGCAGGATTTTTTACAGTAATTTCTTCAATCAGAATATTTTCACAGTTAAGTAATTTTAGTAAATGTGGTCTTTTATTTGATCGGTTTCTCCTGTAATTGTAATTCGGTTCTTTCCAATCTCCAGTATAGTACAGATCCACTATATTCAAAGCTACATCTCTTCCCTGTCCATCAATTATTCCCTTACCTAATATTCCTATATTCTTGGCATTTTCTGCATTTATAAAATGATTCAGTGTATTACCTGATAAATAGTCAAAAGGATTAGTACTTCCCAGCAAAACTGCATTGAAGTCCAGGTAAAGTGTCACTCCGGTCTTCAAGCTAATATTGCCAGATAGAAATCTACCCTCAGGTATAACAACCAATCCTCCGCCAGATGAAGCAGCAGTATCTATTGTACGCTGAATTGCTTTGGTATTAAGAGTAGTACCATCACCTAAAGCGCCATAATCAGTTACTATATATTTCTTTGGTGAAGATTTCGATATTCTAATTTTATTACTACGATTTAGTGCCAGGGATTTTGATGATATTAATTCTGGAAGACTTGAAAGACCAGCGACGGTACCTGCAGCTACTTGGCCACCCAATTTCAGAGCTTCTCTTCGGTTCATTTTCTGTTTCTTTTTATACTCTGTTATTATGATTTAGCAATGCGGGATATTTTCAAAAATATCCTGTAGACTCAACAACTGATTCTTTAGCGGAAAATCTAATTCCAAAAATTCATTTATTTCTGTAAGATTCTAAAAAATTAAATAAAAAATCTACTACTGCATCTATATTTGTATTCAATGATCCCATGTTGATTTCTAATTCAATTCAGGATAAAAAGAAAGAGTCACCGGTCCAGCCAATCCAGAAGGAAGCAACGGATAATTTTCTGTAAACTTAATGACATTCGTTTTTGTAAAACGCTTTTCTTCCGGAAGTAACTGATCACCAATAATCCTGTTCGGCCATAGATTGACGACCTTAATCTCCAGAGAATTATTTCCTTCATTCAAAAAACGGGTCACTTCGTTTTTGAAAGGCTTAATCCACCATACGCCTGCATATTCGCCATTAATCGTTACTTCAGCCAAATTATACATAATACCTAAATCGAGATAGACACTATTATTTTGCAATTGATCTATCGTAAGATTAAAAATTTTCTTGTACATCGCAGACCCGGAATAATACTTAATACCTGGATTATCGTGTTTATTCCACAGTATCAAGTCTTCAAATACTATCTTCTCCGGGCCTCCCCATTTCTGGTTAAATTCTACTTGCCACTCTCCGTAGATTTTCTCATTACTTATTGAATTTGCAATATTATATTCACGACTTTCCCCATCAGACCAAGTGGTCTCAAAAGTTGCCTTTTTTGTAAATAAAAGATTACCTGCATCATTAGTCATAAACGGCGATTCATCAAAACTACCTTCAGGCAATTCAGGAAATATTTCTTGTCCATTCATTTTAATAGAAGTGATATGATTTTTATCCACAGGTTTTCGAAATACCACCATTACCGAGCCGTAAGGATGAAGAAACAGCGGCATAGAAGTACTTTGACCATTTGGAGTAAATATTTTCTGATCGACCATCTTACCGGTTTCAGCATACCACAATTCCGGTTTTTTTCCGGTGACCCGAAACGTTGCATTAATAAAATCAGTATGCTCATTACGATTTACAACGTAATATATCTCGGCTGACTCAGTACTGCGGTGAATATAATCAATGTTAATATGATGAGGCGGATTACCACTATTTCTAACATATTCATGATTACTACTGTATTCAAAATCAGGAATTATCTCTTTTTCCAAAAGGACTTCGCGAGTACTCTTACCCCATACAATTTTACCTTTACCGTAGTTATTTTCCGTGACTGCTTCACCATCTATTGCTCCCCATAACTCAGCTGCGATATCCTGTACCCTCTGTTCGGCAGATTCGATATCTTTTAACCCCACTGAAGTTTCTGGCCTAGGGCCAATCACTGTAGCGCCATCATTCACCAATTCTCTGATCTTTTCCAAAACCTCTACAGAAATAGCTTTCCGATCAGGTAGTACAAGGACGTGATAACTCATGCCGTCCGGTAGTATAATTTTTCCCTCAAGAACGGACATTCGATTCATAATGACTTCCGTATTAGTCACGTCATAATCATACCCTTCACCAAGATCAGAACGGATATGTTTCAACGGAACCTGATTAGGTACGTTATCGCCGTAATAAAAAACAACATCGGCCTTGAATAGCCCTTGAGACAACATAAAGGAGATCCGGCTTGTCCAATTCAGAAAAGATTTACTCTGATCCCACCAGGTAACATTTGGATTGAAATGAGTGCCTGCAAAATATTCATTGCCGGGGATTCCTACTTTTTCAGGTGAGTGCGTCAATGTATGAATAACAAAGCGGTTCAGGCCTTCGGTAAAAACTCGGTCCAGTGTCGGTTTCATATAAAAGAAATCCTCTTCCCAATGTGGTCCGATACTGGTGGGACCTTCAGCAGAAACAAATCTCTTTCCATAAATGTGTGCAGCTGAAGCGGCCTGTTTGACATACATACGCCGATGCGGTTCCACACGATGAGTCTCAGCTCGTATCCAAAATTCCCCCATCGGAATGATGTTTTGTCCCAAGTTCTTCAAGCCGTCGATGGGTGCCGGATGAGGCCCACCTGCCTCCGAATGAATAGCCAAACCATCCGCCCGACTCAACTCTGCAAACTTTGAATAATGATTTTTCCATATCAGATAGGCAATTGTACGCCGGAAGTCATATAAAAAACGGTTGGAAATTTCACGGCTGTCAATAATTTTTCCAGTTAAAACCGGTAAAAACTTATAGATTGAATATCCATGCATCATTTCAAATTCTTCAGGTAAAGTACCCGTCCAATTAGCGGCGCCTAATTCCCAACTATCATCGTGCAAATATTTCAGGCTGTTAATGCCTCTTTCATCAAGCTCTTTTATTAACGGTGTTGCAATATTGTCGTAGTGTAACTCCATAGCCTCACTACTCATATAATCAATTGCAAGCCCTCCTCCGCCCGGACTATGCGTTGACACTCGAGTGCCGGTAGCAGTGGATACAAATCGAATAATCGACCACTCCCCTTCTGGAACCTCCCAATTTAAATTACCATTAGCATCAACTTTGTCGCTAATATCTATAATATGACTATAGGTACTATGATGATCACTCTCATTTGATTTCCCATCATTAAGTATGACATCCCAATCATACCCTAAACCATTTTCTGTGTATGGAAATCGTATAGAATGAACGGCTTTCAGATCAAAATTCTCTAGTGGCTCTACATCATCTGCATCAGAGGTTAATTTGAGTGCTAGAACGGTGACAGGCTCCCAGTAATATTCACCCCTATAAAAATAATAATAGGTATGCAGTAGCCCCTCAGGCAAAGGCAACTGTTTCTGAATCGTTTCAGGGCCGGAAACCTTCATTTCACTCCAGACAATCTTTTTAGATGCAAATTCAGGAGTAACCCAGGTGCCTCCGGAGTTCCATCCGCTGCCCATATTTAAACTAATTTCCATATCAAGGCTGTCAGCTACCTCGCAGGCATAAATAAACAACTCACGCCATTGGTCACTCATAAATAGTGGGCCGGCTTCACTCTTGGTTACATTCCAGCGCTCATAGTCTGATGAACCCGCATCAAAAATCATGGCTCCCTTTATACCGACTTTATTCATTTCAGTGAGATCACGAAGAATACCTTCCCTGGAAATATTACCTTCCAGCCACCACCAGTAGGCCCGTGTTCTAGCGTAATCTGGAGGATTAAGAAAATCTTCTTCAAGATTTTCCGAAGGGGTAAAGCGGGTAACATCACTGTTCAATGTTTTCGTTTCTGTACAGCTTATAGAGAAAAATAAAACAGAAACTAAAATTATGATTCCGAAAATGATTCTAACCATGTTAAACCCATTTACTAAATTATTTATTTTTTCAATTTTCAAGTATTGAAATATTATTGTATTTCTATCAAATGCTTGCCCGATTGCAGTTTATCAATTAAAACTGATCCCTTTTCAATAGTGAAAGGAACTTCATCTCCATTTAATCGTAAAGTAAAATCATGTTTATCGGGTTGGGGCAGCATTACTCGGGCATTGGTATTGGCAGGTATTACAATTTCCATTGTAAGAACAGCCACCTTTTCTTTATTAAACTTTACGTGTATAGGCCCTCTTATAGTAGGACTCTTTATTTCGGCATTCTGCAAATTTCCCGGCCGTAGTTTTATAAGTACAGTCTTGTAAGCAGGTTCAAGTGGTTCAATCCCAAATAACCCTCTTGTTATTATATATGCTGGTGCAGCACCCCAAGCATGGTTCCAAGTCATATTGCGTTTGTATTTCAAATCCCAGGCCTCAGAAGTAATAGTAGTGCCAAACCGGATCATATTCATCCAGCTACGGTCAGTCTCCGATGTTAGTAGTTCAAATGCATAATCTTCAGCTCCGAGTTCGTATAAAGCGTCAAATAAATATGGAGTTCCGTATGGGCTGCTTGCCATACCTTTAGATATCATGAAGTCTCGGATTTGAGGATAGTTATCCACTGGTGCTATACCAAATGCAACTGGAAACATATTGGCATGAAATGCAGAGTGATCAACTCCTTCGCCATCTCTGTATAAACCCGTTTTCTTATTCAGCAGTTTTTCATTCATTGAAACCTTAACAAGGTCAGATCTCTCATTGAAAAATAGTTCATCTTCAGTCTTATCAAGGACCCCAGCAATTTTTGCCATCAACACAAGATTTCGGTAGTGAAATGCATTGACTACGGTATTGATATTAGAAAAAACATAGCGGTCTGTTTCTCCTGCAAGATTGACACTTCCATGTCCACTTCTGTTTTCGGTCTCATTTGCAGGTGTGCCCTGAGGCCAATCCACGATATCCCTAAATGAATCTTGAACACCTCGGTCCCATCTTTCTCGGTAAACAGGAAGCAAATTTATATCATCCAATAATTTGTCAGTTACAAGACCTGTGCGAGTGCTGATTAGACCATCATTTCTTGCAAGAGGTAGTAATGTCTTTTTTTTAAGCTCATCATAATATTTTCCCAAAAAATCTGCATTACCTGTTGCCATATAATCAGCCCATGCAATGAGAATCATATGAAGATGCCATTCTGTAGGCCAGCTGCCATGAAAAAGCAATACATTACTTGTATATCGCTGAATGGCAAATTCACGGTCAACAGCGTAATGACTTATCTGCTGAACATAAGCATCGGCTTCGTAGGGCATCCTTTCCCGGCCTCCCCCATCAATATATACTCCCATAAAGGGTGTCACCTTGAGCGTATGCTTACTAAGCTCCCATATTTGGTTAAGATTATCATCAGAAGAGTTAAAAGCGGAAGCTTTATCATCAAAATGGTAAATTAAAGAAAGCTGGCGGACCTGATCGGTTTGTAGTTCATTTGCCCAACCTTCAATCTCGGCAAACCGGAAAGCAGTTACCTCCGGCATATGTTCTTCAAGTGCCTGACTATTAGGAGCACGTGAAATAAAACGGGGTACTTCTACAAGATACTCAGTTTGACCTGGTTTGAGGACAACTTTTACCTTATTATAGCTAATAGAGCCTCCAGGATTCCTGTTTACCCGATTTTCTGGAGCATCATCTTCTCCTAAATGGACAATAAGTGTATCAGCACTTTCAGATACATCAAGTCTAAGTTTAAGTGCTCCGAAAGCGGCCTTTTCAAAACGTATAAAGTGATTGTTTTCAGAATTTCTGACTATTGAAACCGGCTGAATTTCATGGTAACGTATTGGGTCCCTGTTTTCATAAGCATACTTCGTTTCCCCATTTTCTTCCAATTCAACCCAGTGACTTTCACCAGGCCAGCTTCTTTCTACATTATTAAATTCACCTGTATTAAATTTTTGAGGGGAACTATAAATACTCATCACTCCATTTTGATCCCAAGTGCGAACCTTCCACCAATAAACTGATTTTGGCTGAAGTGGTTTGCCGGCATAGGGAATATTCGTTGACTGGTCTGAGAAAGTTTTATTTGAATTCCACATATCTCTATGACCATTCTGAACAAACTCCCTATCGGAGCTTACCAATATTTGCCAGGCGGTCTGCATGGCTCCGTTGCGGGAATCGTTTACAATCCATCCAAATTTCGGATGCGGTTCAGTGATGACGGCTTCGCTCGGTACTCGCAGTAACTCAATCATTAAACCATTAGGCGCCTGAGGGTATATTTCTTCTGTATCGGTACAAGCAAAAAAGAAACTACAAATACTCATAAAAAGTATAATAACACCAACTACTTTATATAAGTTTTTTTTGATTGCATTCAGTAAACAGTATCTCATTATGCCAGTGTTTACAAAAATAAGGATTTATATAATCAATTTAGATTTATCATCTATTTCTCAATTAAAAAGATGGATTATCGATATAATAAGACCGACTTCTTCTACGAACCAACAATTGAGAAAAGCACATTGCAGTTCATTACTTTTCGATACAATGCAGGTTGATTGAGACTGCAAATTGGAGTACTTCTATCACTTACCCATAAAGAGATAATATTAAATAAATGCACTCATTATTTTAATATTAGTCACATGATTTATCATGATAAAACCTCCGTAACTCCAGGTATTGCAATAGGATAGAATCCATCTACATCAGGTAGTATAGGAGGAGTATCATTAAAACTTGATACATCCGGCACTAAAATCTTTTGACCATTCATGGCATCATCCCATGTTATGATTTTACCTGAATAAGAAGCCATTCGGACCATTATGGCAGATAAATTACTTTTTGCTGCATAGTCTACATTATTGATAACGTTCCCGTTTCTTATAGCGCTATATAATTCATTATGCTCAATTTGATAACCTGTTTCGTCATTTCGATCTTCATATTCATATATTATTTTATCTGTTATCCTTTCACGAATAATAGGAGTGTAACCAAAACCGGTTTGGCAGTTTCCCTTGGTTCCTTGGAAAATTTCTGCTACTCGAACAACTGTTCCCGGTTGATGTCTGCATTGACTCATAATTTTTGCACCACTAGGATATGTTAATTCAATAAAATTGTGATCAAAAATGTTTCCATACTCTTTTCCTGTTCTAATTCCACGTCCTCCCATTCCTTCCGCTTTAGCCGGATATTCACCAATAAACCAGTTTGCAACATCCAAGTTATGGATATGCTGTTCTAATGGGAGATCCCCGGAAAGCCAGGTAAAATAGAACCAATTCCGTAACTGATACTCCATTTCTGTATGTTCTGGTAGGCGTTCTTTCATCCATGCTCGTTCTTCATTCCAGTAAACCTGACCAGAAATTATATCCCCAATCTCACCATTATCTATTCTCGCTTTTACTTCTTTATAATCTCGCTGATATCTTCGTTGAAGACCAACAACAACATTAAGATTTTTCTTTTGAGCTTCACGACCTGCAGCTAAAACCTTACGAATTCCAGGAGCGTCTGTTGCAACTGGTTTTTCCATAAAGACGTGTTTATTCTGCCTAATTGCTTCTTCAAAATGAAAAGGTCGAAACCCAGGAGGTGTGGCTAATATGATTACATCAGCTAATTGAATAGCATCTTTATAAGCATTGAAACCGATGAATTTATTTTCATCAGGAACATCCACTTTTTCTGGTCCATAACGTTGTGTGAGTTGATCCAGACTGCTGTTAAGTCTGTCAGGAAATATATCTGCCATTGCAACCAATTTCACACCTTCATCAGCAGCCAGTGTTTGATTTGCAGCTCCTGTACCTCTTCCTCCACATCCGATAAGTGCTACTTTTAGAAGATCACTTCCATGTACGTTTGCACTTGTTTGTATTGGCAGTGACCCCAGTAACATTATGCCACCTGCACTAAGTGAAGATTTTTTTACAAAATTCCGACGCGATATATGTTTATTCAGTGAGAATTTGGACTCTTTCATATTATGATATAATTGTAGTTATGATTTCTAGTTTTTCATTAAATCTAATACTTCAGTGAAGCATTAATCTTTTTAGTAAGCCTCCATCGCTCTAATCCAGTAATTTTCCATTTCTTGAGTAGTTGGCTGTTTGTCAGGTCTCACAATTCTAAATCCTACAAAAGGAGCATCTGTTAACCACCAAAGACTTTTGGGCAATTGAGGATCACGTCTTTGCCACCTCTCCTCGGATCCAACTCTATTTGTGCATGCTATATTCTGAGAACCATCCATCCAAGAACCTCCCCTAACAGTTCGAGGATAAAGGCTTTCAGGTTTGATATATGGGTTTTCAGCAGGTTCATCAAAGAAATCAGTGTAATCAGTTTGAAATTGGTCCATTGTCCATTCTGAAACATTACCTAATAGATCATATATGCCTAATGAACTCGGTTTTTTAGATCCGACTTTGTGATACTTTCGCTCGCTATTATCCTTATACCAAGCATATTTACTCAAATTCCCTATGTTTAATTGATTATTGATCTCCTTATGATTCACTCTACAGGCAAATTCCCATTCTGCTTCTGTAGGTAATCTGTAAAATATTCCGGTTTTTATATAAAGCCATTTGGTAAACATAATTGCTGCATAATGAGTCATATTAATTGCTGGAAAGCCATCTTTTCCCATGCCAAAACTCATATCTACATAGGGTGGTGTAGGAATAGAGATCGCATCCACATTCAAGTCTGATTGATTGTTAAAAACTGAAATGGACAATTCAATTTCAGAAATATTTTCCTTCACAAACAAATCGTATTGATCCCATGTAATTTCAAATTTTCCAATCCAGAATGGATCTACATGCACAATCAGTGTTTGGTCATTTTGAAATGGACCCATTTCAAAATCACCACCCGAAATTGGTATCATCTCAATTTCTTGATCACTTCCTGGTATTGATTGAGAATAAGGTTTAAAATCCTGAGGTGATTCTAAAAATGGATACGCAAAAAAATTTGAATTCAAGCTGTATGAGCTCGAAATAAGAATGACAATTAATAAAAAGTAAAATCTAGTACAAATCATATCAATTTTATCTGAGAATGTGCATTTGTATTCAGAGAAATATCTTATTCAAAAGGTTAAGAGACATATGATTGATTTAATTAATGGAATCGTTTTCATTTTAGCAAATAAAATTGTTTATTTGCTAAATATCTTTCAACAATAAGATTGTGAGCTTATGACCAGACATAATTTTTTGATAAAATATCCAAAATCAAATTCACTAATAAATTCGGAATCATCCTTTATGGTATATAAAATGATATTACTTTTACTATTACAAGTTATTATATCAACATCACTTATAGCCCAAAATAGATTACTGGAATGGGATCCTGAATATACTGAAACCTGGGAACCTGTCCCGGAAATGGTCTATCAGAATAATGACACAAAAATTCCATCTGATGCACTAGTCCTATTTAATGGCCAGGATTTGTCGCAATGGGAAACCAATGACTGGTATATAGATGATGGTTTTTTAATAGTTAAACCGGGTACAGGAGGTATCACAACTAAAGAATCTTTTGGTGATGTTCAGTTACATATTGAATGGCGTATTCCTGAAGATGTAAATGGGGAATCTCAGAGAAGAGGGAACAGCGGAATCTTTTTACAGGAACTTTATGAAGTTCAGATACTGGATTCCTACAACAATACAACCTATACAAATGGTCAAGCAGGTTCTATCTATAAGCAATACCCGCCAAAAGTAAATGCCTCTTTATCTTCAGGAGAATGGCAAACATATGATATCTATTTTGAAGCTCCTGTATTCAGAAAAGATGGTAAACTTCTAAAACCGGCTTATATAACGGTGATGCATAACGGCGTTTTTATCCAAAATCATGTGGAAATAAAAGGTCCAACTATTTTTACGGGACTTCCAGTCTATAAAAAACACTCCGAAGAGTTACCTATTTACATTCAGGGTTCAAATCATAATTTAGCTTTCAGAAATATTTGGATTCGTAAATTATAATTAAGCTCTAAAATGTATTAGAATTTGATTAACAAAATCCAACTCTATGAAAATATTAAATAGTATCACATTTGTTTTGCTTCTAATTTTTATTGGTTGCAATAATGAGTCTCAGAATAAAACGGACTCTGAATCTTTAAAAGCAACTGAAATAAGAGTTGCGGCTTACAATGTTGAAGTGAGCAGGAATGCAACTGCCAAAGAGATAGGTGAAGCACTTAAGGAATATAACCTGGATATAATTGCATTTTCTGAAGCACCCGGGGGCAGTTGGACAAATGAAATAGCTGACATTCTGGGTATGCACCATGTAATTGTGGGGCAATACTCAACAGCTGGGCATGATGACAAGTACAAAAGCATAGCTAGTAAAACACCTTTTTTTGAAACTGATGAAATATTAATGACAGATACACTCCACACGGTAACTAAAGCAAAAACAGTCGCGGACGGTATAGAGCTAGCAGTCTACTCCGTTCATTTTCCATTTGGATGGCGCGACCAAGCACATATTGATGAGACAACAGCAAAAATATCCTCTTTTGTTGATTATTTGAAGGAGAGACAAAATGATGAAATTTCAATCGTTTTGGGAGATTTTAACTTCATTCCCACTAATGATCTCATGAAAAGCATATATCATGAAATGTTCAAGGAGGCTGGATTAGATTTCACTTGGAATGCTTTGGGAATTGATGCAACAAAAGTAAACACACACAATGCGTTTAAGCCTGAAGATGAAGGTAATGGAAATGTGATTGATCATATTATGTATAACCCGTCAAAAGCGGTAGCTATTGACGGTTCTATTATCGAAATACAACCTCCATTGTCAGACCATAAACCCGTATGGGCTTTAATTCAACTTAAATCTGATTAATTATGACTAATTATATAGAATCGTTTTTCATGAAAATCTTTATCCTCATTACCTTCTCATTTATTTTCATAGGTTGTAATAATAGCAGTTTAGACATTCCTAAATCGAATCTGTATGTTTGGTCACACAATGATTACGAACAAGATAAACCATTGTATACCGCACTTGATTTAGGTTTTCAAATGATAGAGGCAGATATACACCTGATTAATAAACAGCTTTATGTTACTCACGATCATCCTGAAAACCTTGATGAAACACCACTTTTGGAGAACTTGTATCTAAAACCACTGGAAGAAATCATTAATCAGAACGGTGGCAAAGTGATCCCAGAATCCTTCACAACTTTTTATTTGATTATTGATATTAAAACCGAGGCAGAATCAACCTATAAGGCATTAATTGCCCTAATTGAATCGTATAAAAAATTATTTTATAGAAAGGTAGGAGGAGAGTGGATCGATGGTCCAATCAGTTTGTTGATTTCAGGTAATAGACCTGTACTTAATTCTAATTCAGATGACAGAATTGGATTTTTAGATGGGCGAATTTCTGATGTCGGTATGGAATATCCCTCAGATCTTTACCCACTTATTAGTGATAATTGGAATAATTATTTTTCTTGGGATGGAAGCGGTCAAATAACTGATGAAGAACTTAATAAAGTTCGTAATTATGTTCAAAGTGTTCATCAAGAAGATAAAATAATTCGTTTTTGGGCAACACCTGATCGGGAAGAAATGTGGAAAATGCTGATTGAAAATGGAGTAGATGTAATCAATATTGATGATTTGAATGGTATGAGAAATTTTTTGGATAGAGAATATCCAGACTTAGGTATGTAATTAAACTAGATGAAAATAATTAAACAATAGATTTATAATATACTCTCTTAAACAATTCCTGAAACTAACCTGCCATAAATTATGAATTCGACGTTAATTGACTCTGACGGTATACCCCGGAACAGAATATTCACAGGTATTTGCCTTGCTTTACTTCCAACAGCTTTTACCTTTGTTTTAGTTAGCAATATTCTACAACAGTTAAAAACCGATTTTATACTCAGTAATGCTCAAGTAGGTTATATAGGTGGTGCCGCCCTTTGGGGGATGGCAATGTCGCTGCTGTTTATTGGTCCCACATTAGAAAAAATTGGATTTAAAACATCAATAAAAGGAGCATTTTTTAGCCATTTAAGTGGGGTTACTCTATTTCTGACTGCTTCTGGATTTACAGGAGCCCCATATGCCTTTTGGATTCTATTTCTGGGAGCTGTAGGATTTGGTATTGGCAATGGGTTGATTGAAGTCGCTGGAAATAACTTAACTGCATCCCTGTTTCCTAATAACAAAACCACAAAACTAAATCATTTCCATGCTTTTTTTCCAGGTGGTATGGTTTTTGGTGGATTATTGGGTTGGGCAATGGTTCAGGTTGGCAGTATTGGTTCGGTAGAAATTGGTCATTGGACTTTTCAAATAGCCATTGTATATATCCCTGTATTGCTGTACGGATATCTGTTGTTACCGGTACAGTTCCCCCCTACCCTTACCCGTGAAGCCGGTATTCCAATAAAAGAAATGTTTAAGTATACATTTACACATCCATTGGTTTGGGGACTTATTATCCTAAAAATGATTACACTTTCATTGGAATTGGGACCAGGACGCTGGATCCCCGAAGTACTACAGGCCGCGGGTGTGCATGGAATGTTAGTCTTTGTGTGGATAAGTGGAATTATGATGATTCTACGTTTTTTTGCAGGCCCGTTTGTAAAAAAACTATCTCCACCCGGAATGCTTTTTGTTGGTTCGTTTTTAACCGGTGTAGGTCTGTTGTTATTCGCATTTTTTGAAAGTGGTTTATTCATTTTAATGATAGCCGCTACAGTCTATGCTGCTGGAATTGCATTTCACTTCCCTACAATGGTAGGTATAATGAGTGAACGTTTTCCACAGGCAGGATCGCTTGGAATTGTATTATTGATGGGAATGGGTTTTTTAGGGGCAGGGGCATCAAATGCGATAATGGGATCAATAGCAGACCGGTACTTGCCGGATGCACTGGACGAGGAAAACACTATTCAAATATTACAGCAAATTGATCGAACATTTCCGGAATACATAGAGCAAGCAGCTCAGGCTGAGGGGAACTCTCAGCAATTGCTAGAACTTGGGTATGTACCCGCAGATGTTGAAAATATTTTAAGCCAAAGTCGGCAGGCTTTAACATATTTTGATAATAACGGTCATTTCGATTCGAAGCACACACCTGAGGCCCTGAGAGCCCTTCTTGATGCAAATCTTCAACAAGAACCCAAGTTAACTGAACAAGCATTTAGTGTGCTTCGTCCGGCAGATAATTACGGAGGACGAATGTCTATTCTATATATAAGTCCACTCGCTTTTCTTTTAGCATGTATCTTTTTGGGAGTTTATATCAATGATAAACGTAAAGAGAACAATAAAACAGATAGTGTTATTTAGTTTAGAAAGAGCATTATATTCTATTTGACACCTTTTATCGATTTGTCTAAAATAGTATCTCAGACAAATCGGTATCTTCACAACCTATAGTATTAATATGGATTTTAAATACAAGAACAGAACGTTAACCTTTATATTTTCAAAATTACTCCTCTCCCTCATTCTGATTTTATTCATAAATTCATGCGATAATAGATCTGAATATGAATTAATTGTTGCCAACGAATTAAACAATTCTGAAAGAGCAGATTCACTGTTCCTCGGTTATTATTTTGGCATGACTACCTCTGATTTCTTCGCTCACAGCAGGCAATTAAATAGTGATGGTGCTGTGACTGGCCAAACCACCATTCATTATAGTTTTGACGATCTGGGTAATACTGTCACAAAATATTTCTACCCTTCGTTTGAAGATGATAAAATATACAGAATACCGATTGAAGCTTCTTATGATGGATGGGCACCCTGGAACAGATCTTTTTTTTCTGACTCATTAATGGTTGATTTAATGGATCTCTATAATAATCAGTACGGTGCTGAATTTTTTCTGACTCAAATTCCTGATAAAGAAGAAAATGTTTGGGTAAGTGTACAATCAAATCGTAGAATTGTACTCAATAAAAAGGACGACATGATCGTACAAATTGAATTTCTTGATCTGACCGTCCAAAATCCATAATCAGAATCAACTCTCCTTTTTCATGTTTAAAAAATTCATCTGTAGCCTTAAGCTTATCTCATCGATTTGTGTAGGTGTCTTTTTAGTGAGTTGCAGTCGGGAGAGTCTCCCCCCCCTATTCCATGCACTGCAATCGGAAAAAACCGGAATTACTTTTAAGAATACCCTGCTTTCTGAGCAAGATTTTAATATCTATACATATCGCAATTTTTATAATGGCGGCGGTGTTGCCATTGGTGATCTGACCGGAAATGGCCTACCCGATATCTATTTAATCGGAAACAGGGTTCCTAATAAACTGTATGAAAACAGGGGTAATTTTATATTTGTGGATATCACAGTTGAAGCAGGGGTCGCCGGTACTAAACCATGGAGTAGTGGAGTAAGCCTTGTAGACATCAATAGCGATGGACTGTTAGACATTTATGTAACCAACGCCGGTATTTTTAGTCAAGAGGATCATAAAAACGAACTATTTATCAACAATGGTGATGGTACATTTACTGAAAATGCATCTGGTTTTGGATTGGATGATCCGGGTTATGGAATACACGCGCTATTCTTTGATTATGACATGGATGGCTATATGGATATGTATCTAGTCAATAATTCTAATACATCAGTAACAGATTTTGATATAAATAACAATTCCCGTCAAGTCAGAAACGATTTGGGCGGTGACAAGCTCTTTCGAAATGATCAAGGTTATTTCAGGGATGTTTCCCTGGAGGCCGGAATTTACAGTAGCGAGATTGGCTTCTCTTTAAGCGCTTCTATTTCCGATTTAACCAGAGATGGGTACCCGGATATCTATGTAGCTAATGATTTTTTTGAGAGAGATTATTTATATATCAATAACGGAGATGGCACGTTTAGTGAAGTTCTTGAAGATCAATTTGGCAGTATCAGTGCAGCTTCAATGGGATCAGATATTGCTGATTTGACAAATAACGGATGGCCTGATATTTACATCTCAGACATGCTTCCTATGACAGATAGCCGAACTAAAATGATTACTACGTATGAAAATTGGGAGCTTTTTACAGATAAAATCAAAAATGGATATCATAAGCAGTTAAACAGGAATACACTGCAACTTAATAATGGAGATGGTACTTTTTCTGACATTGGCAGACTTACAAATACAGATAAAACCGATTGGAGTTGGGCGGTTTTAATGGCTGACTTCGACCTCAATGGTCATAATGATATTTTTGTAACCAACGGTTTGGTTCAGGATATAACCAACCTTGATTATATTGAAGTTGTTTCTTCACCGGATATGGTTCGTTCCATTGCATCCGGGTCAGAGGTTAATTATAAAAAGCTTATTGAGCTCACGCCCTCTACTCCTATTAATAATGTTATGTTTTCCAATCAGGGTGATCTTCAATTTAAAGATGTAAGTCTGGATTGGGGAGTCGGTGAACCGGGGTTTTCCAGTGGAGCCGCTTGGGGTGATTTAAATAACGATGGTTCACTCGATCTTGTAGTCAGTGATGTGAATGGTGGTGTTAGAATTTACAATAATAGGGTTAATGAGTTGTATCCGGATCGAACCTGGTTACGAGTATCATTTGAAGGTGACAATGCAAATACTCAGGCTATCGGAGCTCAATTGGAAATTTGGGCTGATGGAAAATATTGGTACCGAGAACACATGCTTCAGAGAGGGTTTCTAAGCAGTGTAGAACCGGGTCTGCATGTAGGGTTTAATGATATAATCAAAATAGACTCTTTGAAACTGAGATGGCCTGATGGCCGGGTTACAAAGCAGAAGGATATAAATTTACCAACGGAATTAGCACTTTCACAAAGTGAATCTGAAATAGATACCCATCCAATATCACCACCCCTTCCGCTTATCACAGGAGATAAACAGGTAGAAACTATAAAGGGTCCTCTGTTAGTTGACATATCAGATCATTATTCAATTGATTGGACACATACAAAATATGAATACAATGAATTTAATCGAGAATCCTTAATGGTTCATATGAGATCAACTGAAGGTCCGGCTATGTGTAAAGGTGACATAAATGGGAATGGGCTTGAAGATATTTATATTGGCGGGGCCAGAGATCAAGCCGGAGTTTTGTTGATACAAACATCAGAAGGTGGAATCACAGAATATCAACCCGATTCGATTCAATCTGATTCAAGATCAGAAGATACGGATTGTGTTTTTTTTGATGCAAATGGAGATGGATTTCTTGATTTATATGTAACAAGTGGAGGAAATTCATTCTCAACCGGTTCATCCGCACTCATTGACCGGCTATATTTTAATGATGGAGCAGGTGAATTTACCAAGGCATCATCAGATTTTATCAAATACCCCGGTATTTTTTCCAGTAACTCCACCGTTTCCGCCTCTGATTTTACAGGTGATGGTTATATCGACCTTTTTATTGGTGAACGTCTAAAACTTTTCTCTGTGGGTTTACCGGCTCGTGGTATTCTTCTTGAAAACAATGGTAATGGACAATTTACTGATGTAACCTCAGAATGGGCAACAGGTTTTAACGAATTGGGTATGATTACCGATTCAGAGTGGCTTGACTGGGACGCTGATGGTGTTCAGGAGCTGTTAATTGTAGGTGAATGGATGACTCCTCGTTTATTCAAAAACAGTGGGAATCGATTCGTTGAAATTACTGACGAAGCCGGACTCAATAATTTATATGGTTGGTGGAATTCAATACATGTGAATGATTTTAATAATTCCGGTTATCCGGATTTGGTACTGGGCAATCATGGTTTAAACTCCCATTTTAAAGCTGATCAAAAAAACATTGTTAAGATGTGGGTATCAGATTTCACAAACAATGGAGTTTTAGAACAGATTAATTCCTGGGCTATAGATGGTGAAAATTATCCCGTTGCACTTCGGCATGATTTATTGGAACAGTTTCCTGAATTAAGAGAAAAGTACCCTGATTATGCTTCCTATTCAGGTCAAACGGTTCAAGATATTTTTACAGAATCTCAATTGAATAAAGCAACAAACTTACAAGTAAATAGACTTACCAGTGTTAATGTCTGGAATAGAGGAGGACTTGCTGAGATCTCAAATCTACCATTAAGATCCCAGTTCTCTCCGGTATATGGAATATGGAGTGGGGACTTAAACGGTGATACCAATATTGAGATTATTACTGTAGGTAATTTGAATGAAGTTTTGCCCATTGCCGGTCCCTATGATGCAAGTTATGGTTCTGTACTTAGTATAATTGATGAATCAATAAATTCAATTCATCCAAGACAGAGTGGTTTCACTGCAAAAGGTTCTTCACGAAAAGTGATAAGTATACTCACAGAAAAAGGAGAAAAGCTTTTAATCATTGCACGAAATAATGATAAACCACTTATTTACAAAGTGAATTAGTGGAATTAAGCTTATAGATGGGCTACAATTACAATGATTAGAAAAATAAAGGACAAAAAAAAAGAACCATGATGACCATGGTTCTTTTTTAGAATGGAATTGTTCAGGACTAGTACCCGGGATTCTGTACTAAATTTGAATTCGATTCCAACTGTACTCTCGGAATCGGCATCACGTTCCTGAAATCAGCAGATACTTCTTTAAACTTCCAGGCGTCATTATATCTTGTAGCACCTTGAGTACCTGCAAATCTAATTTGATCAGATCTTCTCATCATCTCATAAAAGAATTCTCTCATTCTTTCATCAAGAATTTTGTCTGCATCCAACGATGTAAATGGCGCAACACCGGCACGAGCTCTAACTTGATTTACAAGTTCTAATGCAATTGAACCACCACTGTTCATTCTCCATAGTGCTTCAGCCTTAAGAAGTAAGACGTCAGAGTATCGGTAGATGACAAAGTCATTACTCATACCCAATGCTATTCCCGCTTCAAACTCATATTTACCGACTCTGGCTCCACATTGACGACAACCTTCAAACTGTGCATCGTTGATAAAAGGTGTAAATGTAATGTCAGTACCATTGGTAAGACCTACACCATACTCACCATCGTCTTTGAGTCTTACACCCGATGCAGAGAATTGTGGACCGATAATTAAATTACCAATACGGACATCTTGAGTACCCTGAATACGATCTAAACCGGCTTCATTGTTAACCGGCATGATACCCCAAACTTCGCCCTGAGGACCTGGATTCTTGTCAGCATCAATGTATGTCTCATACAATTTTTGCGTACCAGACCAGCCATTCCAGGGTTGAACCTGAAAGTTATATGTAGCCTGACTTGCATAGTGGAGAGTCATAACATGAAGGTTAAATCCGGGCAGAAATACTCTGTCAAACGGTACAACGAACATGTTTTCGGGAGATCCGGAATTGTTAATTGTAAAGTTCTCAAAATAATTTCCTGCTAAGTTATAATTACCTGAATCGATAATTCCGTCCAGATAAGTGATAGCATCTGCCCATCTGGCTGTACCTGTATATACTTCTGCATTCATATAGAGTTTAGCGATGGCCATATGTGCGACATATCGGTTCATACGCCCATATGTAGATGGGACATCTGTACTCAAGAGAGGTATCGATGCTAACAGTTCTTGCTCAACAAAGTTGAATACAGCTGTACGACCTTGTTGAAAGTCGGAGCTGGGTTGAGAAGGGTTTTCTTCAGCATTAGCAAAACTGTCGACAATAGGTACGTTTCCATATATATCGAGCAAATTCAAATAATAGAATGCTCTTAATGCTCTCAATTCTGCAATGATTGGATCTGCTACTGCAGCATCTGCAGCCCCGGAAGCAACTGCTTCTTCAAATTGAAAGATTAATCGATTCGAATTATTAACACCTGAATAAAGAAAAGTCCAGGCACCGTTAAATTCGTTCGGTGTCCAAGTGTGACTCAGAACTCTGAACCAAAAACCGCCCTCAAACCAATCCTGCTGTCTGGCCGGAATAACGATTTCATCAGATGTTACCTCGTTAGCCTGGCTATAACCTCCGCCATGAATACCTGTTAGGGTTCCATATGCATCTCCAAGTGCAGACACAAATTCTTCTTCAGTCTGAAAGAAAGTGTCTGCTGTTACAGAATCGCTGATATTCTCCGTAAGATCGGTACAGGATGCTGCAATGAAAGCGAATGCAAATACCAGAGTTGCAATGCTCTTTCTGTTTTTTATGATTTTATAAAACATAATATTTATGAATTTTAGTTGTTTCTATTAAAAATCAAGATTGATACCGATGTTTACCGATCTGGTTGTAAACCAGTTAGGCCTTCTCTCAATACCAGGGGCTAATGCACCACCTAATGTGAAACCCTGATTAATTTCACCGGGATTTATATCTGTGTGTCTTACTTCAGGGTTAATACCACTGTAACCTGTGATTGTGAATAAGTTATTACCGGACACATAAACTCTAAGTCTATTAATCATCTCACTGTTTAGCGGAACGGTATAACCAACGGATAGATTTTGTAATCTTACAAAATCTGCGTCCTCAACCTGAAAACTTGAAAACTGTGGACTGGCTGTAAGCTCAGGTATATCCATGGCTGTCTTAAGAACGTTATAAGAAGACATTTGAGCCGGAGCTTGATAAAACAGAGACGGTAGATTTACTAACTGATGTCCAAATACACCTCTGAAAAACATGCTCATATCAAAGTTTCCAACATTAATGTTGTTTGACCATCCTAATTGAAATCCCGGTAAACCATTACCAAGAACTCTACGATCATCGGGGGTTAATGCACCAAATCCAACTTCATTACCATCTTGGTTCAGATATAACCACTGACCTTGCTCACCTATTCTTGAAAATTGAGGTCCCCAAATCTGACCGATTGGCTCACCTTCTTTAATTCGAATCAACGTTGTACTGTTTTGTCCGGGAGAACCTGCTGTTGCAAGCAATCTAACTTCATCCGATTCAAACTTATTCAACATTGTCTCACCAAAAAGGGTCAAGTTTAATTGAGTTGTCCAATTAACACCGGATGTAACTGATTGAAGTGCATCATAAGCTAATGAGATTTCAACCCCACTATTCTCAATTTCACCGACGTTTCGCCATGTTTGTCCAAACAGGTTTGGTGGAACGGGCACACCAACAGAAAAGAGTAAATCACTGGTAATAGAGTTATAATACTCAGCAGAACCTCTTAATCTGTTTTCGAGCATTTCAAAATCAACACCAACATTCAACTCTGTTTTTTCTTCCCATTTCAGATCAGGGTTTGCATTACTGATAGGTCCGAATGATTGAATAAATCTGCCATCTACAAAGAAGTTGCCCTGTGGTGCAAATTGCTGAATGGATATTCCTGAAAACGGTGCATCCTGACCTGTTTTACCCATACTAACTCTTGCTCTCAATACTTCAAAGAAACCGAGATCTACCAGATTTGCAATATCTACACCTGCACCTAAAGCCCAGAAGTTACCCCACTTATTATCCGCTCCAAATCTTGAGGACCCCTCACGTCTAATACTGGCATTTAAAAAGTAGGTTTGATCAAAGTTGATATTAGCACGTCCAAAAACTCCTATAATCTTATTTTCATTTCTGAAGCTATTTACACTACCTAAACCTTGATTAAAATCCTGAGCAAACTGGAAGTTATTAACACCAACAGCGTCCGTTACAAAATCACCACCGGCAGCAGAAAACCCGTCATTCGTAGTTTGATTGTATGAATAGCCAACAAACGACTCAAACGTCAATCTTTGCGTTAAATCAGCAATGTAGTTTGCGGTTGCTTCAAAAAGCTCAGATTGAGTATCTACCAAAGATTGAGATGCACTACCTGGCCCAAGTGCTGCTTGCGTTGCTCCACCAAACTGATTATTAGTTCTGGAGTAGAAGTTTTGTTGCTTTACACTTCTGTTATCAAGTGAATAGAAGGCAGATGCACTTAGATTTGGGATTAATTCATTAAAATCATAGTCTGCTCTAAGTGAAACATTATAACTTCTTATTTCACGATCTCTAGTAGCCGTTTCGATCATGTTAACGGGATTTTTATAATCAAATAGGTTTTGATCAAAATATCCGCCCAAGTTTTCAAAACCATCAGCTCGAACCGGAGCAGTTGGGTTGAATATCTGAACAAACTTGTAAGCATCACTATGTCCAAGGGCTTCATCTCTGTTAGTGACAGCTACATTACTTGTTAATTTAAGTTTACGATCCAATGCCCAATGTGATAAATTTAAACGAGCACCGATTTGCTCAGATCCGGTATATTTCTGAATTCCCTCTCTATCACGATAATTTCCGGATAGTCTGTAATTCATGTTTTCAGTTCCACCGGAAACAGCCAAACTATGTACATTGTTACTTCCTGTTTGTGAGACTTCATCAAACCAATCTGTATTTGCACCAAAGTCTTGAATGGAAATTCCTACTTGTTGCGAGAAACTGCGATATTCATCTGCAGACAATACTTCATTCCTATTTTCAACTGTTTCAATCGTTGTATAGGCATTATAGCTGACAGACAAATCTTCACCGGATCGACCACTTTTTGTTGTAATCAAGATTACACCGGCAGAACCACGCGTTCCATAAATGGCAGATGCAGATGCATCTTTAAGTACATCAACAGAAGCAATATCATTTGGATCAACACTATCCAATGTTGCACCAATGATACCGTCAACAACAACTAATGGTTCTTGATTAGCACCAAATGATGAAATTCCACGAAGCCTGATTGTTTGAGATGCATTTGGATTACCTCCCTGACCCTGTGCAATCTGAAGTCCAGGAACTTTACCCTGAATCATATCAGCAACATCCCTGACATTTCCAGTCACAAATCCTTCTTCCTGGATACTGGAAACAGACCCGGTAATTTGTCTTCTTTCCTGTGTACCATAACCTACAACTACAAGTTCACCACCTGAAAGAACTAGAACAGAGAGTGAAGCATTAATTGTTGTTTGGCCATCAATCGGAATTTCCAGAGTCTGAAAACCAACAGATGAGAATATTAGAGTTCCATCTAAAGAAGGAACAGTTAAAGAGTAACGGCCTTCCATATCTGTGGAAGTACCCGTGCTTGTTCCTGCAAGTACAACACTTGCCCCGGGTAAAGTTTCTCCGGTTGCTTGATCAGTAACTACTCCACTGATCTCGGTGCTTTGTGCATCTGCAGTTTGAACGGCAGCAAACATAAGCACACCCAACAACAAGACTGTCAAGATACTTGTAGCTTTGTTAAACATGTTAATCACTTTTGTTTAGGTTATGGGTAATTTTCTACTTCTTCATTATTTCAGACAATATTTTTGAGAAAATTGAGAATATCAATTGATTTGAGTCAATAACACGTTCTCATTTTCGCGAAGGGAAATTGAAATTTAGTAATCAAGAAGAAGGTTGTTATTTATTGATTTAACTACTCAAGGTTGCAAAGTTAAAGAGGACTTCACATTTTTATGAAAACCTTTTCATTATTATAAACGATCACAACCACTTTGTCAAGCAGAATAGTTGGAAATTGTGATTTTCATTTTTAAAAATTGTCATTTAATGATAAAATGACATTTATAATCAGAATAAAATTAGATACTCTTATTAGAGTACTCAACGTCAATTATTATTTATACGTATAAACTATAGTCGAGACTAGAAGAGTAATGCGGGTGTTTTAAAAATTAAGACTTAACATTTTGGTCAATCCCATTCAAAATGGTACAATAACAAAAAAGAAAACGTTTTCACTGATATGTAAAATAAGTTATTATTGGTGATCAGTCTGAAATTTTCAGATTATATTTGTAAACTAAATTGATAATAAAACACTAACTAAAAATTTAATATGAAAATATTCAATTCACTTCTTCTATTAATTACATTTATGATGATTCAATCCGTTTCAGTGGCGCAGAACCAAATTGATGGTTCTGAAATTATCGGATATTGGGACTTAGAATTCGACATGAATGGTGAAACATTACCTGGATGGCTGCATGCAAAGCGGTCCGGAACCCGTACCCTTGTAGGTGAAATTGTAGGAACTTCAGGAAGTACACGGCCTATTTCAGAAATTGACTATGCAGCCGATACCGGTATCTATTCATTTTCAATCCCACCACAATGGGAAACAGTGGACGGCCATCTTTCATTTTCATTCACTCTCGAGAATAATGAAATAGAAGGGAATGTCGACATGGCGGGTCAAACTAACTATTTTACTGGAACTCCCGCACCAAAATTAACCCGAAATGAGCCTCCGGTTTGGGGTAATCCTATTAATATGCTGGATAATAACATGTCGAAATGGATAATCCCTAAACAAAATCAGTTTGTAATGCAAGATGGAGTCCTGATTAATCAAGCCATGGGTGGTAATTTAGTCTCTACTGAGACATTTGATGATTTTAAACTTCAGTTGGAATTCAGGTATCCGGAAGGGAGTAACAGTGGTGTCTATCTAAGAGGTCGGTATGAAGTTCAGATTGAAGACAATACATCAGATGTGATCACTAAAGTCATGATTGGCGGTGTATATGGATTTATTGAACCTACTGTTAATGCTGCAAAAGGTCCGGGTGAATGGCAGACGTACAATATCACACTCGTAGGAAGAAAAATAACTGTGGTTCTGAATGGCGTTGAAGTGATAACGAATAGATCTATCCCGGGAATTACCGGTGGTGCATTGGATAGCCGCGAAGGTGAACCAGGTCCAATTATGATTCAAGGGGATCATGGTCCTGTTGAATTCAGAAAGTTTATTATAACTCCCGCACGTTAAATAAAAAAAGCCGGTATTGAAATGAAATGCCGGCTTTTACATTATTAGTATTGATTAGGATAACTAAAGAGATCATCAGATGAATGCTTTGGAGCTTCAAATGGTCTCAAATAAATGATGTTACCTCTCTCCTGCATCCTGCCTAACCACATTTCTACAAACTCCGGTTGGAATTGAGTGGCATGACATAAAGCACTTTCTTTAGCCCTCATTAAATCTTCTTCTTCATAAGGAACTCTCATCGTAAGATACTGATCGGCTGTGCCTTGATATTTCCAATTATCTCCTGAAAATGAAGTTGGGGTACCGGAATAAAAAAGTGCAGGTTTTTTATCCCAATCCTTACTCAAAACAACCTGAGTTGTTGTTACACCTGCAATCCGATGATCGATGTGATTAGAAAAACCGTCAGGACCAAAAGTAATAACGACATCCGGTTGTACTTCTTCCATTATTTCATGCAAATCATCCAGAAATCCTCGTGATTGTGCAATAAATCCATCAAATCCTTCAGCTGCTTTAAATTGATCTTCATAGGTTAGATGATATAAATTTGCACCCAGTGCATCTGCGGCGCACTGCATCTCCCCTCGCCTTGCTGCTGCAAGCTCATCACCAGCTGAAAAACCGGACCACTCTGTAACTCCATATCTACCATCTGTTGCTATAACTAGAGTTACATCCATCCCTTCCCTTTCATACTTTGCCAACATTGGTCCAACGGTCGTTTCATCATCGGGGTGGGCAAACACGGCTAATATTTTTTTTCCGTCATTTTCATTATCTGAAGCAAACTTATCAATAGAACTTGCAAAAGACTCAGATATATTAAAAGACAAAATGATAATTAGAGTAAAAATAGATAAAAGCCACAAATAACGGTTATGGCAATGGTTATATAGTTTTATTTTTGAATTCATATTCAATCTTTTATTAGTTTAGGTTCATTATTTTATTTCACTACTATTTTTATACAATTTTTTCACTTCTGTAAATCATAGTTAGAATGGTTTAATCTTCATTCAGATGTCTCATTGGAGGAATTTTATCAGAAAACCAAACGCCTGTTAAACGGTCTGTATGATCATCACGAACCCTGACATGGGGTGAAAAATCACCGGTTTCTTCCATCCATTGATCCAATACTGCAGATAATTCACGAGCTAATTCCCAATAATCGGGATCTGCAGCCACATTATTAATTTCCCAGGGATCTACAGCCAGATCATAAAGCTCAATTCTGGGTCTTGGAACATCAAAAAGACGTGATTGATAATCATTAAGCCCACCATTTTCTTTACTTGTCATTAAACTTCTAAACGTTGGGCTTCCACCAATATCAGCCGGAGTCCCATGTGGCAATTCTGTATATGAATCATTTCGAATAAGTTTGTATCTATCCGTTCGCAAGCTTCTCATATGTTCATCTGCATCGTGCCAATTTCGTTGAGAAAACACATATTCTCTTCCGGGTACAGTTATATCACTTAATGTTTGAAGTACACTTTCACCATGCATAAAATCCGGTATTTTAATGCCGGTTATATCGAGAATGGTCGGAGACAGATCAATGATCGTAGATAATCCCTCATATCGTAAACCCGCCTCAATTTCTCCGGGCCAATAGAAAATTAACGGGGTTTTAATTCCTGCATCATATAGTGACCCTTTTTCTCTTGGAAATGGGGCTCCATTGTCAGTAATGTATATTATCAATGTATTCTCCTCAATACCTCTCCTCATGATTTCTTCCATAAATAAACCAATCTGTCCATCCATCCTGGTTATTTCATCATAATATTGGGCAATATCGACTCTGGTTGGCTCATCGTCTACATGATAGGGTGGTACAATTACATCCGAGGGATCATTAACTTCAGGTGCTGTTCCATACGTTCTGTGAGGGTCAGTAAATCCAACCCACAAAAAGAATGGAGAGTCACCGGCTTCATCCAAAAATTCCGGAAAATCCTCAGATAAATCAGGACTATACCAATCAAACTGCTCATCGGCATTCGGACCATAATGTGTTTTTTGCATATGGCCATTAAAATAATTTTTCTCAGATAAGTAACCGGGTAAAATTGTCATATCATCAGGTAGAGGCATATGTAAATCTTCTGCACCTGTAGCATGAGGGTGTAAGCCGGTTAAAATTGAAATCCTGGATGGACTGCATTGTGGTGTTGTAAGAAAAGCATTTTCAAACAACATTCCTCCCTCTGCGAGTAGATCAATGTTAGGTGTTTTGATTACATCATTCCCGTACGCACCATAATCTCTCCAACTGGCATCATCAGCTACAAATATGATAATATTGGGGAGAGATTCATCGATTACCACATTACTTGATTCCGTAGATTCACACGCAAATCCTATCATCAAAGATGCTGATAGGATTACGATGAAATAGATAATTTTTTTCATATCAAATCAATTCAATTAATTTTTTATTAACAAATTTTTATTATTAATTATTACTGACCCAACATAGGAAAGATCATTTTTATCTCTTCATCACTTGGGTATCGTCCATATTCTGCAATCTCAAATGATTCAGCAAATCTAAATTGTGAGGCTTTTTCATCACCATACCATTTTCTTAACCCTTCCAACTGTGCATCTGAAACTCCACCACGAAAAGTATTTTCTCTGAGCCATTCCAATCTTTCTGAAGCTCCATCCGGTACATTTTCTGAAATTCCTCTCGTCCATGGCCCCCATTCATAAACTTGTGAAGCATGAGCATCTAATCCCATTATTTTTGTATCAATGACTTCATCAATACCTACCACAATATCATGACTAAATGGATTGGGTTTACTAAATCCATCTTGCATAAACAGAAATACAGGGTTATTTCTGACCGGAGCAACGTCCGACGCTACATTAGGTACTATGACCATATATGATGCGTCAATGACCAATTTACCTGCATTTCTATGATCCGGATGATAATCATTAGGTCTTAAACCTAGAACTACATCCGCATTCCACTCACGAATGGCACGAATTACATCTTTTCGAATATGCAGTTCCGGAAGCAGTTCAGAATCATTATTATCTAATACCTCATACTCTACAATCCCCAGCCTTCTGGCCGATTCTCTTGCCTCCTCTCGCCGTATATTAGCTAAAACACCACCACCTTTTTCATGGTGACCTGCATTTCCATTCGTTAATGAAAGAAATTTAACTTCATGCCCCATTTGAGCCATCATGGCTGCCGTACCCCCCATTTTAAAATCGGCATCATCCGGATGGGCAAAGATTGCAATAACTCTAAGCGGTGTATCACTTGATGTGTTTATCTGTGCAGATAATTGTATTTGAGTTGAAAAAATGAAAAGCAGTGATAGGAGTGTAATTCTATAGAACATATTTTGAAATTTTAAGTTAAATGAAATCGTTTTCATTTCTGAAATAACCTAAATCTATTCTTAATGTCAAATAGATAAATTAATTTTAGAATGAATTGTTATGTAACATAATTACAACAGGCTGATCATATCTGGCGAACAGAATCATTTGCTCACCTTTTTGATTTGAAAAAGGAAGTATCTTTCTAATTTCCCCTTCAATATTGAGTCCGCTTTGTGATGATGAAAGGCTTTGGAGTTTTCCCTCCTGATAGGTTAAGACGACACCCCGGCTTGCATCATAAGGGCCCACCTGGGGTTTTACATCATAGAGGTTCCCTCCCATGATTACTTCCGGAAGACCATCCCCGGTCAAATCCTGTAATAAAATATCATACATCGGTGATAATTGAGTGCGAAACGGCAACTCCTCAATATGCATTCCATCCTCCCTATTCCACAACACTACACTACTTAACATTTCTGCACTTAATTCAATGACCTCTCCCAGATCCTCTTCACTAAAGATCTGCCCCACACTCTCTCCGGCATAACTTGCATAACTAGGATATCTATCCCTTAGCAGCGGAATCTCCTCAATCAAGTCATGGCGCAGTGCTGCCGGGTAACGGACTCCATCCTTAGAGTAACTTAAAATTTGTTCGGTCATTCCATTTCTGGAAATATCTCCCACCAACATTTTCACCGGTTCTTGCTTTGAAGCGTGAAAAATAGAGTTATGCCCGTGGTTGGCTCCAATCAGATCTATACGGCCATCTCCATTCAGGTCCCCGGCCTCAATAGCATTCCACCACCCGGTTGTACTACCTAATCCCAACTCATCTGTAATCTCATCAAAATAATCTCCACGATTCGCAAAAACACGAATCGGCATCCACTCCCCCGTTACCACCAGTTCATTGATCCCATCTCCTGTAAGATCTGCCCACAACGCATCCGTAATCATACCCAAGGTGTCCATCTCCGGCGACCACTGCGCATTTACCTCTTCAAAACCGCCTCTGCCATCCCCTGCCAATAGATGTCCACTCACGGGTAGTCCCACACCAAATGGCCTCAAGCGGGTACCTACAAACAAATCCTGATTCCCATCACCTGTAAAATCATTGGAAGTCACTACCGACCCGGTATGAAATCTATTCCGGCTAGGCAGTAGTTGATCTGTTTTACTCAACTGTGCCACTCCATCGTTTAGATAAAGACGATCAATTAGTGCCGATGAGCTTGATGAAAAAGAGTTCCCACCACTCACCACGTAGAGATCATCGAAACCATTACCAGTTGCATCAAAAAAATGACAATCGACATCTTCACTGATTGAATCCTCATCAAACAGCTCTTGCTGATGAACAGTAAACTCTCCGTTGGGCTGTTGTCGCCAGATTGTCCCTGCCTGGCCACGCGCTCCACCTGTATAAAGATCTTGTAAACCGTCTCCGTCAATGTCACCGCTGCACACTGCCGGACCTTCTGTGGACCTCATCCACATCAACAACCGTTCCCTGCTAAAATCATTGTGTTCAAACCCATCATGTTTCCAATCAGAAAGCCCTTCAAGGTTGTTCTCTACCATCAACTTCTGTTCAATCCTCCGTTGTTCTCTACCTTCAACATGAAGATCACCCGGCATAGTTGCAGAATCAAAAGGTGGAGCCGGCTGATTATCAGCCTGTGACTGTTCCAATGTAATCCGTGCAGGAACCACCAGATCTCTTATACGACTGGTACGTCCATCAGGCCATCGAAGAATAAGTGAATCCACACGTGTTGCCTCTCCCAAACCAACAAACAAACCCGGCTCAACACTAGACTGAAATCCACGTTGAAGGAAATGTTCTCTAAAACGAAGAACTCCATCCGACCATATCTGTAATTGTGCGCCGATCCCTTGAGTATTTTGGGAGTCGCCAAGCAAGTCAACACGAAGCCAATTGCGCTCCGGATGGAGTTCAATAATTCGGTTTTGAAAAATTTGTGCCGGACCATTTACATTATTAATTATCAGATCCAATGCTCCATCACCATCAAGATCTGCCCAGGCAGCACCACTTGAAAAACCCGGCTCACCTAAACCCCACTCCACTGTACGGTCTGTAAATCGCAAATCACCCTCATTATTGAACATAAAATTGCGAATCGGTGTAGAACTCATCTCATCCATTAAACCTAATATCACATTTGCCTCACCTGCTTGTATTCTCTCCTGAATAATCCTTGGGTTTGAAACAATGTCGATATAGTCTTGATCTAAAAGATCTTTGAAGATACCATTCGTGACAAAAATGTCATTGTGACCATTGAGATCATAATCAGCCATTAACACAGCCCAACTCCAATCAGTAGCATACACATCTGAATATCTCCCTACTTCAGAAAAGTCATCACCTCCCAGATTTACTTGTAGTGTATTTCTTGTAAACTTGTGATGGAAACCACGTTCCACAAGATTCTGATATTCATCCCACGATTCTATATTCATTTTAGACTTTAATCGTTCTTCATCTTCCGGTCTCATATCAGATACATAAATATCAGGCCATCCATCATTGTTAACATCAGCGATATCTGAACCCATTGAGCTAGAACTTAAACTTCGAATCATGGTTTCCAATGATTCAGTGAATGTTCCGTCACAATTGTTGATATAGAGATAATCACGTTCAAAAAAATCATTTGCAATATATAGATCCGGGCATCCATTTTTGTTGATATCTGAGACTGATGCACTTAATCCAAATCCTATAATACTACTGTAAATCCCCGCTTCCCGGGTTACATCTGTAAATGTATCGCCATCATTTCTATATAATTTACTGCTTCCAAGTGGATCCGGTATCTTTCTCTGTTCACTCGTTACATTCTCATATCCCCCTACTTCATGAAAAGAATTGCTGATAAGGTATAAATCCAAGAGCCCATCTCCGTTGTAATCAAAAAAGGTAGCATGAGTTGATAATTTTTCATCAGCAACACCCCACTCTTTCGAAACTTCCGTAAATGTTCCATCCCCATTATTCATATAGAGACGATTATGTCGCTTTTCCCCTGCTGGTTCACCGGAAAGTGTTACAAACAGATCCAATAAACCATCCCCATCGATATCCGCAATACTGGCACCGGTAGACCAATACCCATCACTATTCAATCCGGACTCCTCAGTAATATCTACAAACATGAAAATCCCTCTGTTTTCGTAGAGGCGATTGGAGGTCATATTTCCTGTCAGAAAAATATCCGGCCGACCATTACCCGTGAGATCACCAACCGCAACACCCGCTCCATTATAAAAATTTCTGAAGATGTACATATTGAACTCTTCTGTAGGTGTCAAAATATTTTGAAAATCGATATTGGTTACTGAAGAGCTGACTTCAATGAATATAGGGTCTGATTGAATTGATGATTGATCCTCTCTATTGCATTGAACGAAAAGAATTGAGCAGAATATTAAGAGAGTAATTCTATTCATAATACATTCATCAGGCATATAAGTATGTTTGCAAGGAAGTTGATTTAAACATACTAATTTTGAATGGACATTCTTTCTGGTTAGTAGTTAATTATCCCTCTTTCCATAAATACTTACTGTATCGTTAAATTTAGAGAAGATAAGTACATTTTTTTGACCCATTTTCAGCGGTGTAATATTGCGAATTTCACCATAAAGGTTCAGTCCACTGATCTGCGGGGGTATACTCCGGAGTTCACCATTCAGATAACTCAAAACGACTCCGCCTGAAGCATCATAGGGTCCTGCTTGTGGTTTCACATCGTACAGATTACCTCCCATAATCACTTCGGGAAGACCATCTCCGGTTAGATCCTCCAATGTAATACCATATATGGGTGCCATCTGAGCCCGAGTTGGTAAAGGTTCAACTTGCATTTTCTCTTCGTGGTTCCAAATCACTACACTTTCCAGCATCTCAGCTTTCAGTTCATGTGTTTGTGCCAGTTCGCCATCTATAAAAATTTGCTCAATAGTTTGTCCTGCATAACTTCCATAGCTTGGAAATCGATCACGGAGTGAAGGAATTTCTTCAAGCAAATCGTGACGCAGAGCAACAGGATAGTATTCACCATTTTTAGGTATGGATAATATCTGTTCTATCATTCCATTTCGTGATATATCACCGGCCCACATCCTTAACGGCCACTCTTTACTTGCCTTAAAAATGGAATTTAACCCATGATTTCCTGCCACCAAATCGACCCGGCCATTACCGTCAAAATCACCCGCAGCGATTGAGTTCCACCAACCGCTGGTGTGGTTTAAACCTAACTGCTCACTAATTTCATGGAAACGATCACCGGTATTGGTAAAAACCCGAATTGGCATCCATTCACCCACAATCACCAATTCCATCTCACCATTGCCCGTTAAATCAGCCCACACTGCATCGGTGATCATTCCGGCATCTATCAACTCCGGTGCCCACTTTTCGGTAACGTTAGTAAATCCACCCAATCCATTACCGGCAAGTAAATAACCGCTTACAGGCAAACCCACTGCAAAAGATCTCAGACGTGTACCAACAAACAGATCCTGAATACCATCACCCGTAAAATCATGGGCTCTGACTACAGATCCTGATTCAAATTGATTCGATGAGGGCAACAACTGGGTTGATTTTATAAATGTACCCTGCCCATCGTTTAAATAGAAATGATCAGTCAGTAGAGAAGAACTGGTTGAAAAAGAATTTCCCCCGCTTACCACATAGAGATCATCCACTCCATTATCGGTTGCATCAAAAAAGGTGCATGCTATATCCTCACTGCCTGCATCATCCCTAAAAAGCTCCTGTTGAACAGAGTTAAAAAGTCCATCCTGATTCTGAATCCAAAGCCTTCCATTTTGATTACGTGCTCCTCCAATGTACAGATCATCAAGCCCATCACCGTTTATATCACCTCTGCACATTGCCGGACCTTCAGTCGATCGTTTTCTCATTAATAGACGTTCACGGGTATAATCGTTAAAGGGGTAACGTTCATGTTTCCATCCGGATAAGTTCGGCACTACGATCTCTTCAAGTAATGGGATATTATTCGTTGACAGCACAATTTCTGATAAATCAACTTCAATGATGGCATTATCAGTAAATAACTCATCCATTTCATTTAATTTAAGATCGCCCGGCATCGACGGATCCCGGGGAGCAGGTGCAGGTTGTTCTACTGCTTCTGATTGATTTAGGCTCAGTCGGGCAGGCACCTCGAGATCTACAATACGATGGGTACGACCATCCGGCCATCGAAGTACAAGTGAATCAATGACTGCTGTCTCTCCAAGTCCAACAAATAAACCGGGTTCCATTGATGATTGAAATCCACGCTGTAAAAAGTGTTCTCTAAACCAGTATTGTCCGCCCGCCCACACTTGAATTTGTGCTCCTATTCCATAAGTATTTGGAGCTTCACCAACAAGATCCACACGAAGCCAACTTCGTTCCGGATAGATTTCAGCAGCGCGATTTCGATAGATTCTGGCCGGTCCATTCAGATCATTAACGATTAGATCTAATGTACCATCGCCATTTAGATCTGCCCAGGCAGCTCCACTGGAGAAGCCGGGTTTATACAAGCCCCACTCTTCGGTTCGATCATTAAACTGCAGATCACCTTCATTGCTAAATAGATAATTTGGGATTGGGTTTGAAGGAATGATATCTATAAATACTTCAAAGTCATCATCTTCATCTAAGACTAGATCTCTCATCCTGTCAGGAGATGCAACCAATTCAAGATAGTCAAGATTGGTGATATCATGAACCAATCCGTTGGTCACATAAATATCATTGAATCCATTTAAATCAAAATCAGCCATTAATACAGCCCAACTCCAGTCTGTGTTGTAAACGCCCGAATATCGTCCTGATTCAATAAATTTTTTACCACCCTGATTCAGATGAATTACATTACGGGTGAATTGGTGGCCATAGCCCCAATTCACTTTATCATTATAAATTTCAGGGCTTTCGAATGTTGTATTAACTTTAAGTCTATTTTCATCCTCAGGTAACATATCTAATGCATAGATATCCGGCCATCCGTCATTATTTAAATCTGCTATATCGGATCCCATTGAAGCTGCACTCATGCTTCGTATGACACTATCAGAGATTATTTCTTTAAATGAACCATCTCCTTGATTTTCATATAGATAATCTCTCTCAAAAAAATCATTCGCTACAAACAGATCGGGAAGTCCGTTTCGATTGATATCTGATACAGATGCACTCAATCCAAATCCTATAATACTACTAAAAAGACCTGACTCTTCTGTTGCATCGATAAATCCATTTCCTGTATTTTTGTAAAGCTTGTCACCCCCTAGTGAATCTCTTGTACTCCTTAAATTATTTGAAAGCTCAAAATTATTGATAGGTTCATTTTCATTATTTATCAGGTATAAATCTAATAAACCATCTCCATTATAATCAAAAAATGTGGCTTGAATCGAGTACCCTGTATCATCAATGCCATATTGCGATGCGGATTCAGTGAACGTCCCATCGCCATTATTAATGAATAATTCATTTTTTCTTTCATCCAGATCCCCAGAATTCGTTACATAGATATCCAGTAACCCATTGCCATCAATATCTGCAAAACTTACCCCTGTTGTCCATTTTCTATTGCCTGCAACACCGGCTGATTCTGTAACATCTATAAATTCAAAATTACCCTGATTAAAATAGAGTCGGTTGTCGCCCATATTGCTTGTGAAATATAGATCGGGTAATCCATTCCCTGAAAGGTCACCAACTGCAATGCCACCACCATCATAGAAGTTTCGATAGGTATAGACATTAAAGTCTTTATCAAAAATTAAATTATTTTCAAAATCAATGGCTGTTACTTGTGGCGACAATGATACAAAAAGGGGGTCACTATCAATTTCATTTTTACATGAATTAAGGGATAAAAAAACTAGGAAAAGTATTAGAATTATTACAAAACACCTATAATTAATCATACAAACAAACGAGTAGTTGGCTATTGATTTACGGATAAGTCAATAAAATGAACCATTACAGTAGATGGTGAATCTTGATAGATTCGAATTTCTCTATTTCCCTGAATATCTACATAGGCTTCACTGTTTAATTCAGGAACAAATATGTTAATAAACTCGGCATCATAGATTTCTATGTAATACTCTTTTATATCTTCGATTAATTCATTCGAAAATAGATGTTCATTCCATGGGGCCCAACCTTCATAACTAATTGTTACCGGAATTTCTTCTATTACACCATCTAAAAATATTGGATAAAATTCCATTATAGCTGGATAAGGCAAGCTCTCTAGTCTATATACAACTTTTGTATAACCGGTAATTTCACCTCGCCGGTTCATCTCCATACTGCTGGAATGGAACTCCTCAATACTCATTCCGAAATGATAACCAAGAAACAGGGAGTCTGCTACAATTCCGGATGACAGGCCCTCCTTTACTAAGGAGTCATAACTCTGCTCTGAAGAACAACTGATAATTAAAAAGACAATTACAATGGTAGGTAGATGTTTAAAAATTCTAATCAAAGTCCACACTCTTTATTTGGTATTCATTATAAATCATGTTTTAAAAGATGTATTGGGGTATAATCAGGAAACAAATTAGATCTCCATTTAATGGGTTTTAAAGTATCACTATTCATATCCAGACCAAATCTGCAATGTTACATCCACTAAACTGCACATAACAGTACTTTATAGTTGAAACTTTGTTTATCAACTTTCTAATAAAAAATAATACATTATCAAGTTAAAGTTGTCAATGTTTTTAAAAAAGGAGGGAATGTGTCTATATAAAAAAAGGCTGCTACAACAAGTAGCAGCCTTTTAAATAACGACAAATCTATTTAATCGTAATCAGGATGCTGAGTCAATGACCCATCTGATGTCGCATTTATTTGAGGAAGTGGAATTGGCATCACATTCTTATAATCATTTGAATGTGCTGACTTTTCCCACCATGCATTGCCCCATACGTCAAATCGAATCTGATCTGTTCTTCTGAGGGATTCTTGAAACATCTCTCTTCCTCTTTCTGCAAGGAATTCACTTTCAGTCAATGAGCCTAATGCCGGAGCATTTGCTCTTTGACGAACCTGATTCAACAGCAATAGAGCGGTTGGATGATTCCAATTAATGTTCAATCTTGCAATGGCTTCAGCTTTCATCAAAAGAACATCTGCATATCGCAAAAGAGTATAATCATTGTCCATATTGGCTTGTTGACCCAACTTATTACTAAATTTACCCAAGCGAGCTCCTGCCTGTCTTGAACCATTGGGTGCCAATTCATTTATAAACGGAGTGTAATTGATCTGGGCATCATCATCTGCCGGATCAAATGCCACATCCAGAATTGGATTCCCATTGGCATCAACTTGTGGACCCTCTATAAAAAATGCCTCTTTCCGATCATCAGAATCATCATAGGAGTTATAGAAAGCCTCCAAGGTTGAATACCCATTCCAAGGTTGATCCTGTAAATTCCAGGTTAATTGGCTTGGATAGTGGAGGGTCATCTGGGCAAAATTCATTCCCTGCCCGGTAGCCTCATCAAAAGGTACTTTGAAGATATGCTCTGGACTTGAGACGTTAGCCGGACCGAAAAGGTTCTCAAATGATGTATCCAATTCGTACATACCGGAGTTGATAACTTCATCCGCAGCATCAATGGTTTCCTGCCAATATGTAGTCCCTGTACCCGGAGTATATGGATATGGACGTGTATATACTTCACCATTCAGATAGACTCTGGCAAGCAAGGCATAGGCTGCACCGGATGTAATTCTGCTATATCCAGCAGTAGGTGCAAGGTCAGGAATTGATTCTATGATTTCATTTACTATAAAATTGAATACTGCCGGCCTGTCTACCTGCGGTGAATCTAGACCCGGGGTTGTAATTATTTTAACTCTTCCAAACATGTCCGATAATCTCCAATAGTAGAAAGCTCTTAGAGTTCTCAATTGGGCTGTCTGATTTGCATCCATATTACCACTGGCCAATAGGTCATTGACTTGTAATATACCTCCATAATTCTGACCCCAAGAACCATTTAATCCAGGATTAGTAGAACGGAAATCATGTAGATGCATATTTAGCCAGATACCTCCATCAAACCAGTCACCACCCTTCTGGGTAATAACCATCTCATCTGTTGGTATTCCCTGCACGGCGAAGTAACCTCCATGACCTGCAGTTCCGCTTAATAGTGTAGTAAAAGCGGCACCCATTCCATCGCTTGGAGTCGGTATATTGGTATTGGTACTTTGACCAAATCCGGGGTTCGAAGGATTGAAGTTTTCTGTAAACCCTGAATTTAGCGATTCATCTAAATCTGTGCATGAAAGCAGCACAAAACAGAGTATCGTAGTGTATGTTATTTTTTTAAAGTATCTCATAATAATTGATCAATATTTTATGATTAAAATCCGATGTTAACGCCAAATGTGACTGTTCTGGAAGTGAAATAATTATTTCTTCTGTCAATTCCGGGTGACAGTACGTCACCACCTTCAGGATCTACCAATACCGGTTCAGGGTCTATGCCCGTATAGTTTGTAATCGTAAATGCATTTTCGACAGTTACATATGCGCGTAGATTTCTTAGAAAATCAACACTTGAAACATCTAAATTATAGCCAAGTGAAATATTATCTAATCTGATAAAATCAGCTCTTTCAACATAAAGTGAGCTAAATTGTGAGAACAATAACCCCTCTACTGCTTTGTCTGTTATCACTCTGTTATAAGAGTTGATAGCTCCGGGATCGATTGGCTCATAAAAGGCTCTGAAAGAGTTGACTAAACTATGTCCAAAAGCACCTCTTATGAGAAAGTTAAGGTCCCAGTTTTTGTAGTTCATTTGATTCGTCCAACCTAATGTAAAATCAGGTATCCCTTTTCCAAGTTCTTGAAAATCTCCATCATCACTCAGTGCGCTACCCTGGCTAACGACTAACTGCCCGTCACCATTAATATCCACCATAATAGGCGCTCCATTCGAATCGACATTTCCGGAGAATACGGGGCCCCAAATTTGTCCAATTTTTTCTCCTTCAGCTACCCGAATCATACTGGTTGAGTTTTGCCCCGGTGATCCCAAATTGGCTCGCATTTGCTCTTCAACAATGAACTCCTTAAGAATACTGTTGTAGGTATCAAAAACTAACCCTGTATTCCAAAAGAAATTATTTCCTTGATAAGCGTCATAGTTAACTAACAACTCCAATCCTTTGGATTGAAGACGACCGGCATTCTGTACCTGAGTTCCGGATGGGAATTGATCCTGGGGAACTTGAATCGCGAGAATAAAATCTTTGATATCTCTTGTATAAAGATCTAATGACCCTGTCAGCCTATCACTAAAGAATCCAAAATCTACACCCAAATTGATTTCAGATTTCTCTTCCCATTTCAAATCTTCGTTTCCATCGCGATCTCTTGAAACCGTTCCGCCTCCGGCAAACGAATAATTAAATTGGTTTTGAGCCAGGCCATTTTCGTTAGGAAGAGAACCGGTAAGTCCATATCCCAATCTGACTTTTAATTGTGAAATAGCATCCACTTCCACATATCGGGCAAGATCAGCTCCGATACTGAGCGCAGGAAAATTACCCCAGCGATTGTTAGGTCCTAATTTTGTAGAACCTTCTCGTCGAAATGATGCATTTAAGAATATTCCATTATCATAGGTCATATTAACTCGACCAAAGAAAGCAATTATTTTCTCATCTGGTGTGGCAAAACTATCGACACTTACATTTCCCTGTCCGCCAACAATTCTGTCACCGGATAGGTCGATGTCATAATAATTATTTCTATCTGTTGGGAAATTACCAAGCTGAAATGAAACACCTTCAACGAATCGCTCCTGAAAAGAATAACCACCAATTGCCGTTAAATTAATTCTATCTGAGAATGATCCTCTATAGGTACCATATGATTCAAAAAGTGTGAAATCTCCACTTTGAAAATATCTTCTTGCCAAACCATTTCTGTTTAAACCTACCCAAAATGATTGACTATTATAATATTGACTATCAGAATTGTTATCTGTTTGACGGGCAATATTCGTAGTGATACCCAAATTGTCGGTAAGATCTAAGGTTGCCAAAACATTAAAGTTAATGTTTGTGGATTCACCTTCATTCAAATTTTGTTCAATAATGGCAACCGGATTGTAATTGTCAAACAAAATAGCCTGAAAGTATTCACCATTATCAAATCTTACAGGTGCTGTTGGATTGAACAAAACAGAATATCTCAATGCTTCATTAAATGAGTTGCTGTTTTCTCTTTTTGTTGTAGAAGCATTCAGCCTCACATTTAGACGATCATTAAACGCAGTATGAGTTATACTTGCTCTGGCATTTATTTGATCAAATCCTGAGTTTCTGAGTATGCCATTCACTTGTCTTAAATTGGTAGACACCCTGAATGTTGTTTTCTCAGCACCACCGGCTATCGAAATATTATGAACATTTGATATACCGGTTTGTGTAACCAAATCTTGCCAGTCCGTTTCACTTCCAAGATTATTACCTCCTGCAGCAATATATTGTGATGCCGTCATTACAGGCTGGCTTTTAGCTACAGATGATGAAGAAACATATCCATTGTAATTTAATTGAACGGGTGATCTCTGTCCGGCCGAAGCTGTTTGCCCCGATTTTGTGGTAACCAGAATAACACCGGATGACCCTCGGGTCCCATAAATAGCTGATGCAGAACCATCTTTTAGCACGTTTATTGATTCAATATCATTAGGATCCACATTACTAAGTGAAGCACCAATCACACCGTCTATAACAACTAGAGGTTCGGTATTTGCACCAACGGTCGACAATCCGCGAAGTCTCAATATAGATCTGCTATTCGGATTTCCTCCTCTATTGTTGATGGTAAGTCCCGCAACTTTACCCTGCAAAAGCTGAGCTGGATCACTTACATTACCTTTATTAAACTGGGCTTCTGTTACAGTCGCTGTAGCAGATGTAATTTCTCTGGAATCCTGTATACCATATCCAACGACTACAATATCGTCTAGCAATCTGATATCAGGTTGCAGCATTATGTCAATTTCTGTTCTTCCATTAATTTCAACCTCTTCAGTAATGTATCCGACAAAAGTGACAATCAGAACATTTAGTTCGGTTGGGACACTAATAGAATATGTTCCATCCATACTAGACGTTGTCCCGATCATTGAACCCACAACTTCACTGGATCCCTGAACTACAATACTCGCACCGGGCAGTGAATCTCCAGTTTGTGCGTCAGTTACTGAACCTGTAATTTCGACTCTGTCCTGAGCAACAGCACTACTTATGCCCAATCCAAAAGAAATGAGCATAACGATCATAAGGGTGCTGGTTGCGGTAGTAATAAACCGTGCACACATATTTTTAATTACCGGTCTCGAATCAACATACTTCGAGCAGTAATTCTTCCGTAGCTTTATATCATTCATAATTATCTGTTTATGATTTGAATTAATATTTTCGAGTTATAACTTATTTTAGAACATATCTCAAAAATGTTACTAATATTACTATCGTAAGTATAAAAAACCCCTTCCAAAAAAAAAAAGAATCAATTCAAATAAAATCTACTTTAAATATACTGTGGACAGGATTCTAAATACTTGTTTAGTCAATCAGAAAATAACAGGGTTCTGATTGGGATTCTTAACTTAAATATTTTCTAAGTTCAACTAATTTCAAAATTAATTAAAACATAAATAGCGTACTCATAATAGATTAGAGTGGTTTCACAAAAGATATGTTTTTGTTGATTTCAAGATTAGCAACTTTTTCAACCCATCATGACATTCTTTTATAATGGGTTAAAAAAAAGAAAGCTTAAGGAGAAAATTATTTAGTCTTTTAAGAATTTTGTTAAACTCACTAAATAAATCTTAGTTTTTGAGAGCGAAATAGCAAAAAATGGACTACTCCTAAGATTTAATCAATCAAGCCTTGATACTTTGGATACCACTCCACTTAGTTTCTCTTCTTTATTTTCCAAATGCTCTTTCCATAATATGTCAATAATCAACGCGACAGGTCCTACTACAAATAGAGCATAAAAGGGCGCATAAACGGCTTCACCAAATCGGAAGAACATTTCAACAAGTGCAATCATGAATGCGACAATCATGCGTCCATTTCTTGATGAAACCGTTGTTTTTGGATCTGTAATCATAAAAAGTACAAATAATTGATACATAGGGCCGGTTAGAGGGGCTATTTCCGCTAAGTAGATGCTGCCAGTATATAAACTTCGTATCCATCCGAATGCAAGAAATGAGATGATATAAACAGCACATACATGAAACAGTTTTACTTTTGATATGACAACAAACCCTACAAGCCATATAAGAATCATTGCCCACATATTGCTTCCCCACTGGATACTCAAAACGGCCATACTATCTGAAGCAATCAGAAGCATTACTACTATACCGAAATTCGTTGGATTCCATATATGAGTACCCTTAAACCGAAATACATATTTTGATGCAATTGAGATGGCTGCACAAAGGGCAAATGGCCATATCATCGGAGATCTTACGAGTATACCGGCACTGTTTCCTGATATATAGGCACTGGATAGATCACGCCACTTACCGGTCATGAGTTTTGAAAAAAGTGATTCTGTAACCATTGCAGCAAGCAATGCAATACCGAATTTATTCCAGCTATCCAATACACCAAATGAGAGATGAGCTGCGACAACAATAGCTGAAATCAGGAAAGGACCAATATACTTTTTGGGAATATTAAATTTTTCAATCATTCACGTTCACGATTTAAAGTGGTAACATCTGATGGTTCTTCAATCGTGTGATTCATGTTAAGATCCGGTGAATTGATCTCCTGGACAATACCTGAAGGCCATCGAATTTCCAGTTTCTCCACACGTTCAACATCACCCAATCCAAAATGAACAGTACGTTGATTTTGAGAGCTAAAACTGCCCCCTCCACTTACATCTTTTTTTGATAACTTATCATCCCAATGAAGCAAGAGTGTGGCTCCTATCGCACTTTTATTGCTTTTATTTCCAATTAAATGAAACCCAATCCAGTTATTGTCAGACGAACCGTAATTCTTATATACAGTCACCGTTTGATTTTGATTTGCAACAATCAGATCCAGAGAACCATCTCCAAATAGATCTGCAGAAGCCACTGATCGGCTATCCATGGCAATGTTTTCCACCACACTTCCGGAGACATCCCTGAATCGACCGGCACCATCATTTAACCAGATTTTATTGGTTTGATAGCCGGAAAACGTTCGCCCATCCATTGCAGGCCAATTCACAGCATCTATAATTACATTCCTGTTCCCTCCTACAACCCGGGAATAATCATACCAATAATCCGTATCGGGTTCATCAGAAACATAACCATTGGCAACATAGAGGTCTATATATCCACTATTGTCCAGATCTACAAATAAACCTCCATACGCCCAGTCTCCAATTTCAACCCCCATATTGCCGGCTAAATTACGATAACGAGGAACGGTGGAGTTGGGCTCTCTGCCGGGTACCCATAAATTATTTCCCTGCATTAAAACACCGGCTTCAGAAATATTCGTTATATAAATCGAATAACGCCCTTGATTTAAAATATCACCAATTCCAACGCTCATACCACTTTTGGGAACAAATCCGATTCCGGCTTGCTCACCCACACTGAGAAAACCTTCTCCCCCTTCATTGATAAAAATCTCATCCACACCGTAATCATTTGCTAAGATAAGATCCGGAAAACCGGAGTCATTGATGTCCGCAGCCAATGCTGCTAATGTCCATTTTCTGGTATCCTGTAACCCCATCGCCTCTGAAACATCACGAAATGTTCCATCTCCTTGATTTTCATATAGATAGTTCAATCCGCCATTCGTGGCATATTCATAACTATCGGGCATCATTCGGGTATCTTCAAGATTAAAAAGATTGACATCTTCATGATAGTACCCCCCTATAAAAAGGTCCAAATACCCATTATTATTATAATCGAACCATATAGCCGTATTGGAATTGATATGCGATATGAATCCGGCACTCTCTGTAACCCTTGTAAATCCGTTGCCCCCATCATTTCTAAAGAGTTCAGGGCGCCCCCATCGGTATAAAAACAGATCTTCATACCCATCATTGTTGTAATCTCCCCAAACAGTACCCATTGAGGCTCCCAGATCAGGTAGATTAAGATTCGCTATACCTAACTCTTCAGCTACATCAATAAATGAACCCTCTCCCAGATTTTTGTAAAGTGCATTTGAAGTACCAAATTCACTATTGGTCAGGTAGAAATCTTGCAGGCCGTCATTATTAAAATCAACTACGGATACAGAAGCACCCATGGATGATATTTGTGGGAGTATATGATGCAGTTTTTCATCGATAGTAACTCGTTGATGGATAAAATTTACACCTATTTGTTCTGTTACATCTTCAAGATAAAATCCATACCGTTCAATAACTTCAGACATCTCTCCCTGAAAAACAGCATTTACAACTTCATCATATTTTTTGATTCCGTATGGGACGGACAATAAAATAAGAAATATGAAAATTGCGATGAATTGCTTCACTACTTTTTGATTCATTTGATCTATCTAAACTTCTTCATTAGGTTTGTAGCTGATCAATTGGAATATATCAAAAGAATTTCTTTAAAACCTTTTCTGTTTAATTTAAATCACGTTTTTCGAAATTTAATGCGGTTCGAAAATCATGTGAAGTAATGTATCTCGTGTGATAATTTATCCAATCCATTCTGTGCCTTTGAAATACAGGATCATCAAAAAGTGAGGCTTTTGAACTATATTCATAATCGGCCTGACCATGAAATGGAAGAGGCAAAACTGTAGCCGATGCTTCCGTATTGTAATCCCCATCTTTAACCCAACCATCAGACTCAAAGATAAAACTTCGAATGGTTCCCTCTTTGGGCGGAGGGAGTGATTCAAACTGCAGTACCAATTCATCCCCGGCATTCATGATCACATAACGGTCATCAATTTCAGTTAAAAGTTCAGAAACATCTCCAAATCGGGTATGAAAACCCTCCAGGTCTCTCCATCTTTGATGAGTACTGGAAATTTCACTGTACGTTGGCAGCATTGGAGAGCTTGTATCGGCTCTATTCCAATCAGAATATCCACGATATCTGAGTTCTCTGTGAACTGCTTTTAGGGGTTGTTCCTCAAATTGACCTGAGTCCATATTATACGCTTGAAAAATTCCATCCCAATAAATTTCCGCAGTCGTTGATAGTCTGACTTTTTTATTCTCACTATCAGAAAATTGGCCTTCAAAATTTAACAAAATTGATTTTAATTTTCCGGCCGGAAACCCATAGTTCTCATGCAGCGTAATCCAATCACCCTCCGCATCTATAATTTCAACTTTTAATCCTTTGGGAGGTTCGATTGAGCCTTGACTAAGAGCCAGATTAATGGAGCTGTCGGTCGGTCTTAACCAGCCGGATAGAATTAACCATTCACCGTCTACTTCATTACTGTTATGTAATTCGATAATCAATGAATGTTCTTTAACCAATCCCTGATAAGCTGTTTTTTCAAATGGTTGGATATACTTTTGATCCATTTCAGATACAGTATCCGTAAGATCATTTCCTTGCTCATCAATGACTCGACGGACAGGTTTAGGTGTTGTCATAAGATGTGTTGATAAATCCGGAGCCGGAAAAACAAACCGTTCATCCACATAGATTTCGGTGTCCACCGGATGATCAATTGCAATTAGATTTACATGATCAAAAAAGTGAGTTTCCCAAAGTTCAGCAGTCACTCTAAGGTCATATCTATGATCGATGGCTTGAAGTTTATTTCCGGGGATTCTAACACGGTCAAATGTTTGTATGACACCGGCTGTCTCCTGGGCGTTAATACGCAATCCAAGCGGTGACCTCCAAAGTGCATCTGTTATAAAGTGAATATCTTCGCCATCATTTGTAAATAACCACGGACAAGACCCTTTTAAAATTTGTTCATTAAAAATAGTTGCTCCCATTCCAAGTTCGGCAAATTCTGCTTGAACAGATCCATTTGGCCAGATAATCCGTAACATGTCAGCCTCTTCATGCACTCCCAAACCAAAATGGACAATTGGCGAAGAGATAAGCTGTTTCTGATAGAGCAGTCCTGTTCGCACCTCCATCTCCCCTCCTATTCCAAATGAATTAATCCGCTGATCTCCGGTAGTACCGGAAGCCCTGGCACGTATTGATCTGGCAAAATAATTTTTAGTCCCTTCATTTTTCAACTGAAATGGTATCAAGTTTTGATCTATACCTAATAGATCCAGCCGTTCATTTCCATTCACATCAAAGATATTAACTATACCACCCGGTAGCGTCTCTTCATAAAGAAGTGGTTCGCGATTTTCATTACCCAACCAAAGGAATGTCTGTTTCGGTGTTGATAAAATGATATCCAATGCTCCGTTATTGTCCACATCTGCTGAGAACAGATGGATGGCATCTTGATTGAGCTCTCCGGCCCAATCATTAATATAAAGATTAGCTTCCCAATCACCGGAAGTTTGAGAGTACTTAATCTTGGAAATAGTTCCGGTTTGATTCACGGTTATGATCTCAAACCATCCATCTGCATCGACATCAGCTACTGTCATTGCAGCAATTTCAGAAAGTATGATCTGAGGTTCATTAAAATTCCCGCCTCTGTCATTGGTAAGGATGGATAGATCCCCATCTGAGGACAAAAATATAGCTTCCGGTGCGCCATCACCATCTAGATCAGCCCAATTAAACTCCATAATATTTTCAATATTATGAAATGGATAGATCTCAGTAAATGTATTGTCACCATTATTCCTTATCAAAGCCGGCCGACCCTCCTTTGCAGCAAGCAGCAAATCCAGATCCCCATCCATTTCAACATCCAGTGGCCAAACTCCACTGTAAGAACCGTTTAAAACAGAATCAGTGAGCCCTAAGTCATCGCTCACCTCTGTAAAGGTTTGATCTTCATTTAATCTGTATAACAGAAACCCATCCTCTCCTGCCATCGCAATATCGTTTCGGAAGGAATAGTTGTAATCAACTTCTGTAATGGAATTTAAAGGTAAAACCTCATCTGTCGCACCCGGGAATTCTAATTGGGTCTGTTCATCAATGACTAAAAATCCATCTGAAACCGATACAGGAAATGGAGGCGAATTTTCCAATAGCGTCATCCCTTTGATCCAACTGGCTCTTTCAACTGAAACTTCAGTGGTTTGCCTTTCAAATTTTATTGCCATATCGGCGCTTGAAACCGTTACTTCAGGCTGAGGTAGATGTAGAAATCGAGGTATTAAAAACCCGACATCTGTTGGAGGAAGTTGTACTTGTATCAATTCTTGTTGAAACCTTGAAGTGGATTCCAATCCGCTTCTCAAAAATGATAATTCGAGCGATAACTCATTAAAATTCTCCTCAGCAAATAACTCTTCTACAACTCTAAATTGATCCAATATATTTGGGTCCGTATTGCTGATAATCAATTCTAATTTATTCAGATAATTTTCAACCAGACTCAAATTTCTTTCCTTTACACCCACTCGTATCAATTCGAGTTGAATAACCTGATTTTCCGGAATTAATTGATGCAGGGATTCCAGTAATTGAATCATCTCATCTGCATTCACAACGTCATCTTCTCTTTCAAGTTCTTGTATCAGCGCAAAATTTGCTCTGATATGCTCAGGCTCGAAGGTTACAGCTCTTTTTAAAAAGTCAATCGAAGCAGAAATATCCCCTTGTCTGCTGGTTATCAAACCACCCAGATATAGCAGATCTGCATTGTTCGATTGTAATTCAATGGCCCGCTCTATACGATCTCTTGCCAGATCATAATTTCCTTGTCTCATCGCATAAACACCTAAATTAGCCCAGGCGGCCGGTTCATCGGGATAGGCTTGTGCGACATCATTCATCTTATTGAATGCAAATCGGGTTTGGTCAGTCTGACTAGCACCCAGACTCATATAAAAATCTGATACCGCTTGTTCGTATGTTGCTGAATCAGAGGATGTAGATTCATCACTGCCGGAACAAGCATGTATAACAAACATCAAAGTAAAAACGGCAATGATTGGAATTAAAGATCTTTTCAACTTTATCATGTACAAAAAATTAATTTCTTATCTATTCTACCTGTGAATTTAGTTTAAAAAACAGCGGAGTATCATTATTACGAGCTACAATAACGTGACTATCTGAATCGTAGTTTTTATAAATCTGAATTGATCGTCCCTCTCCATTCACTAAAAAACCGGTATCATTGTGCAAATGGGGAGTAAATTCGCCATCGCCACTATTTTTTAAAACGAGACCGTATCCCGCATCTTGCCTACCGCCATAACTGGGTTTTACGGAGTACAGATTACCGGATAAAAGCAGGTCTACAGACCCGTTATCATCAATATCAAAGGGTTTAATCGATAGAATCGGAAAAAGTTGAGCTTCAAAAGGCAGTACTACTTTTTGAAATTTCCCTTCACCATCATTTATCATAATGACAGAATTTAACTCTGTCAATTGTTTTTTCAGGGATTCATTCAGGAGCTCAGGTGTGACTAATTCAGTCAAATTTCTGTTTGCAAAATCCCGGTAACTGCGGATCGTCTGCACAACATCAGGCATTTGGGATAACAGCTCATCCAACTGCTCAAAAGGTCTTTCAACATCATCCTGAAAATAAGAGATAAAAGGTGCTGTTTGACCATTATCATCAAAGTCATTCACATATAAATTCATGGGTGAAGCAGGTGTCGCCTTTAATCTGCTGTTAATGCCAAAATTACCCGCAATTATATCAGGGTATCCGTTTCCGGTCACATCAGATACAGAGATGGATTGCCATAAACCGTGTGTATTATCAAACCCAAAACCCAATGTACTTCTAACAAATTGATCCCCTTGATTCTCAAAATATTCAATTGACATCCACTCACCGGCAATAATCAAGTCCGGCAATTCTGAATCCGGATTTTGGATCCATTCTGCAGATGTTACATTGCCAATTGTCTCTATTTCCGGTGCCATATCATTGGTAACATCAGTGTATACACCAAGTCCATTATTTAGAAGTAACATACTTTGCGGTCCTACCCCATACCTCCAGGGTACTGAATGGCCACCAACAAACAGATCCAGATGTCCGTCACCATTCATATCTGCCGTTCTTACAACAGAACTATTTATAGCATATTCCGGTAAACTGTTTATAGATTTTCGAAACTGTCCTTGGCCTGTATTGATATACAATCGGTCCGATAATTCAATGGAATCTACAGGATATTCATTGCCACCGCTGACTACATAAAGGTCCAAATTTCCATCACCTGTCGCATCAAAGAAAAGAGCATCTACATCTTCTGATTGACTGTCAGCACTAAATACCTCTTGATCAGATTCAATGAATGTTCCATTAGATTGTTGAAGAAATAATTTCCCTTCAAAACCAATAGATCCACCCATATAAAAGTCATCCAATCCATCTCCATTCACATCTCCGACAGCAAGAGCGGGACCATTTTGGGATAATTTATAGGGCATTAGTGGCTCACGATTCAGGTCATCAAATGTATTTTCTTCATGACGATGTGTAAAATTGATTTCAGAAGTAATGTCTGTAAATGGTTGAACCGAGTCACTTTTATGCAGTTTATCGTAATCAAAATCACCGGCTGCTTCATTTTGATTTAACTGAATAATTTGATCTGTTTCTAATTCATAGAGTGTTTCATATCTGCTATCCGGCCATATCACAAGTAATGAATCCACTTGCTGATGTTCACCTAACCCAAAGTGAAGTATATGGTCTACTGATGACTGAAATCCTCTGGTTGGCATCTGTTCTCGGTAAAAAACTGAATCTTCTTTGTACAAAAATACCTTGGCACCTATACCTGTGGTATTTTCATTGTCACCTTTCAACCCAACTTTCAAAAAGTGTGTTGAATCATTGTGCTCCGAACTGTTTTGATAGATAAATGGGGTTTGATCTATGTTGTTAACTATCAGATCGAGGAATCCATTGTTATTCAAATCAGCATAAACAGAGCCGGATGATGAGGAAGGTGTTGAATGACCCCATTCAGCTGAAACATCCGTGAATTGAAGATTGCCTTTATTTCTAAAGAGATAGTTTGGAACGATTACATCCGGCATAAGATCAATCAATTCATACTCTTTTTGATCAAGTTCAGTATCAGTGAACTGTTGCCTCAATCTGTTTAATGCCGCAACGACATCTAGATCATTGGGTCTTCTTGGCATTCCGTTACTAACAAACAGATCATTCAATCCATCATTATCATAATCAGCAATCAAAGCGGCCCAACTCCAATTGGTTTTAGCAATTCCTGAAGCGAATGCTGTCTCACTAAACAGTGGCAAACCGTTCACGGCATGACCTCTGTTCACTTGAAGAGTATTCCGATTATTTTTTTCACCAAATCCGAAATTATGTTTGGCATCAGCCACAATTTTAAGATCCGGTCCACCCGATCTCATAAACGTTTCATGATCTTCCGGCATCATATCTAAAGATACAATATCCATGAAACCGTCATTATTAATATCCCCAACATCGTTACCCATTGAAGAATTACTAGTATGACCCATCATTGAGTAGAGGCTCTCTGAAAAAGTCTCATCGCCATTATTTATGTAGAAATAATCATCCTCATGAAAATCATTTCCAACATAGATATCGGGGTAACCATCCAAATTTATATCTGTTATAGCAACACCTAAACCATAACCTAAAGCACTACTGATAATTCCCGCCTCCTGAGTCACATCAGTAAAAGAGTCTCCATCATTGCGAAACAATTTGTCTCCGCCTTTGGGGTCTGGTTGCTCTCTTAGCAGATCAGCTTCACCGTATGTATTACCACTGTGAAATGAGTGATTGAGTAAAAACATATCTAATCTGCCGTCCATGTTATAATCAAAAAAAGCAGCTTGTGTTGAATATCCTTCAAAATCCAAGCCATAATTAGAGGCCATCTCCGTGAACGTTTCATCACCGTTATTGATGAATAGCTGATTTGCACCTTTTACACTTAAATAATTAACCTTACTTACATAGATATCCAAAAACCCATTCCCTGTAATGTCGGCCATCGTTACACCTGTTGACCAGCTCCCTTCCTCCTGTATAATCCCGGCACTTTCTGTGATATCTTCAAATTGATAATCACCCTTATTGAGATAGAGACGGTTTTCAACTTGATTTCCGACAAAAAATAGATCCGGCAAACTATCATTATTGATATCTCCAACAGCCACACCTCCTCCATCGTAGAAATAGAGATAGTTTCTAATATTAAAGTCCGGTGTGCTTACTACATCATTTGAAAAATAAATACCGGTTTGACTCGGATTCAAAGATTTGAATTTAGTATCCGGTCCAGACGAACAAGCTGCAGTAAAAAGTAGTCCAATTAGAAGGAAACATGATCTGATATTTAGAATACTCATCATAAATTTAATATAACTGCAAGCAAGAGGAATAGCCTGACTTTTTTTAAAATATTCAATAGATATTAAGATACGTTAGAGATCAAATAGCATCAAAAACTTTTGCATCACTGTCAATTCTATTTTAACGTCTCCAACACATATTATTTTAATTTCATTGTTGAAAAGTTATACAGATGAATCAACTTGTAAAAGCCATTTCATTAAACTTGAAGAACGCCGGTTTTAAACTCTTCGATCACAGGATTATGATCAGCATAGTTGAGGGCATTGGAAATCCGCATTCGGGTATTTTCAGGTTTAATGATAGCGTCGACCCATAATCTGGCAGCAGCATATCGGACATCGGTTTGTCTGTCATATCGGCTTTTTATACTATCCAATATTTCAGATTTTTCATCCTCCGTTATCTTTTCTCCTTTTTTCTCAAGAGATGATACCTGAATTTGTGTCAATACTTTTGCAGCTTGAGTCCCACCCATTACAGCAATTTGAGCCGTTGGCCAGGCATAGATAAATCGGGGATCGTACGCTTTCCCACACATTGCATAATTTCCGGCACCATAGCTGTTACCCGTTATGATTGTAATCTTGGGCACCGTTGAATTTGCAACCGCATTCACCATTTTTGCCCCGTCTTTGATGATTCCCCCATGTTCACTTCTTTTTCCAATCATGAATCCGGTGACATCTTGTAAAAATACCAATGGAATTTTTTTCTGATTACAGTTCATGATAAAACGAGCAGCTTTATCAGCACTATCAGAATAGATTACACCACCTATCTGCATCTCTCCCGATTTTGTCTTAACAATTTTCCTCTGATTGGCCACAATGCCAACACTCCATCCGTCAATTCTGGCATATCCGGTTATCAAAGTTTGTCCATATCCCTTTTTATATTCAGTGAATGACCCATGATCAATAATTGACTTGATAACCGGATAGACGTCATAAGGACGATTTCGATCTTCCGGAAAATCTTTCAATGTATTTTCGATCGTTAATTCAGGATCTACTGATTCTTTTCGATTGAAATTGGCTCTCGCAGATGGACCCAATTTATCCACTAAATCACGAATAGTAATCAGGCATTCGCTGTCATCCTTCATTTTGTAATCTGTGACACCGCTAATTTCTGTGTGCGTGGTGGCACCTCCTAACGTTTCATTATCCACATTTTCACCAATTGCAGCTTTAACCAGATAACTTCCGGCCAGAAAAACACTGCCTGTTCCATCAACAATAAGAGCTTCGTCACTCATGATTGGTAAATATGCCCCACCGGCTACACAACTTCCCATAATAGCTGCGATTTGCGGGATACCTTTTGCGCTGATTATTGCATTATTCCTGAAAATTCTTCCAAAATGTTCTTTATCAGGAAAAATTTGATCTTGCAGTGGAAGGTAGACACCTGCTGAATCTACCAAATAGATGAGTGGCAAATGATTTTCCATGGCGATTTCCTGAGCTCTTAAATTCTTTTTAGCACTCATTGGAAACCAGGCTCCCGCTTTCACAGTTGCGTCATTGGCAACTACCATACAGTACTTGCCGGATATTTTACCAATGCCTGTTACAACACCTGCTGATGGGCATCCTCCCTCCTCTTCGTACATATCATAAGCTGCCCATAGCCCTATCTCATCGAATGTACTATCGTTATCAATCAAAAATTGGACTCTCTCACGAGCCGTCATTTTACCTTTTTTATGCTCTTTTTCAATTCTGGTCAAACCGCCGCCTTGTTTGATCGTATCTTCCAGTTGATCGAATGTATCTATTAGTTCCTGCATAAAAACTTATTTCATGGTGATAATGTTTTAATTAATTTCTTACGATTGATAATACTGATTGTATTGTTCACGTTCCATGATAGACTATACTATTAAAATTGTTTTTTATACTACATTGACTACAACATTGATTTAATCATATGTACAAATTTATCTTTTTAATTTCGGCCTTATTACTCATACAATTTATTGATGCAGATGCCCAACGCAGGGCAACGACGTATGAATCTCTATTACAAAGAACGGATAACCCGGCCTCTTACATCGATCATATTGTATTACCGGCAGCGGATTCAACAGGTCAGTTTACTGTTTTTTTCAGACTGGATTACGATTTAATACCATTCCTTCGTAAAAGATCGGATATGACTGCTCCATCCGAGGATGCAGAATATTTTGCGCCTGTTCGAATGGGTATTGAAATATTTGAGGGCTCTGCACGAAATTCAAGAAGATCCTCATCATCAATATCAATATTCAGGGATAGCTGGCAAGATACAATTTGGGTAAATACGTTTGAGGAGACAAAATCACGATTTGATCATGTTCAATCCTATATATCTTCAGCAAACCTGAAACCCGGCGACTATCATTATGAATTGCAATTAACAAGAGGAGGATCGATTAACGAGCAATCCTCAACACGAAGAAATTTTACAGTGGAAGATCCCGGAGAATATAAAAAAGCCCGATTTAATCTTCTGAATGATGTTACACTGACCGATAATACCTTGCAAGCTTCACTTTTGAATTATAGCAATAATGTTCTGTATGGTCAGAATTATGAACTTTTGATTCAGATACCGCAAGAGTATATGGAAACAGATTCTTTAAATTTAAACCTATACCAGATTCCGGCTGGTGGAAATGAGGAAAGCCCTGGTGAACTAAGTTATAATACAACACTGGATGATAGTCATTTTATCCATTTAAGTGATATTACATTTTTTCGAAATGATGGGCATATATCATTTAATGCTAATGTTTTAGAATCTGCTTATGGATATATTTTGGTTTCAATTCCAAATGCAGAATTTGAAAACTCAAGATATCGGATTGAACTTGTCAAGGATGGCCTGGATGAACCCATTGGTCAGAGGTTGATCAACTCCCAATGGTTGGATATGCCGGTAAGTCTGTATAATCTGGATATTGCGATTCAGATGATGAAATTTATTATGAGTGATCAGGAGTTACGGGAAATTAATTCCGGATCATCATCTGAAAAAGAGCGCAAATTCAGAGATTTTTGGTCTCAACGTGATCCCACACCTGAGAGCGAATTTAATGAACTCATGACTGAATACTATCAAAGAATCGACTTTGCGTATACTAATTTCACTTCCATGCAACAACCCGGATATGATACAGACCAGGGAGAAGCTTACATACTATATGGTCCACCCAGTAATATTGAACGGCGATTACCTACCAATGCACCAACAAGGGAAATATGGAGTTACCCAAATCGAACACTTGTTTTTGAGGCAACAACAGGCTTTGGTGATTTTAAACTGATATCGGAATCTTAATCATCTATACTGAACGTTTCAATTTGTTCAGCATCTATAAATCAATCCGTCCCGATATCCCGTTTGGGACGCAATTGAGTTAAACAGGTTTCAGATCATAAATCCAAAATCCTATCTTTTTGGGATCTTTCTGATCTGAAAGTCGGCACTGATTATCATTCAGATCCGGAGCATTAAACTCACGATAGATTATATCCCTTTCCTCCACTCCATTTGAAAAGTGCCTTATTCTTTTTCATTTTCGGATTAATCAAAAAGTAAATCGCAAGCCGCCCTTCACTGAAATTCCTGCTGTATTAAAACCATAGATTTCAGTGAAATCAGTATCAAATAAGTTTCTTATCTCACTGAAAAAAGTAAACTGACTGTTTAATAACTTGTATTCAGCATAGAGATTCACGAGTGTGTAAGAGTCCAGTATAACCTCCTCAGAAGCGAAATTGTTTTCCGGATTAAAAAAGAGATCCGTTCGCTCTCCGTTGAACTCACCATCAATACGAACCAGAAACTTGTCCGTAACATTTATTCCCATGTTAACTCCAATACTGTGTGTCGGTCTTCTAATCAAATTGTCACGTTGTACTCTTTGGCCGCTCGCATCAAACGTAGTTATTTCACCGCTTACGTAATTATAATAAGTACCCACTTGTACAGCATGGTTTGCAATCCAATTCCCGGATAGCTCAAATCCATTATCATTTTGTCTGTCCCGGTTTATAAATCCCTCAGAGAAAGTAAATACAATCAAATTGTCGATCTCACGGGTAAAATACATCAGATCTATTTTCAGTGATTGTTGCAATAAATAGGTTTCAACGCCAAGGTTGAGATATTGACTGGTCTGAGGATTAAGATCCGGGTTTGCACCAAACGGACCAAAAAGCTCACTTAACGTTGGTACTTTGAAACCCGTTGTTATCGAGCCGTAAAGTTTCACATTCTCTTTTACATTGTAAGTTGGGGCGATACTATATGTTGAGTTAGATCCGTATTCGGAGTGGTTATTGAAACGCAGACCAAGTTCAGTGCTAAATCCATTCAGATCGTTTAGAATAAGAGTAGCATAAGGGCTTGTTATTTGTGTATTAAGATCATCTGAACTTCCAATATCCGGAATGGCTGAATCTTGATAATTTATACCTACCAACATCTTAGTGTTATTTGAAAGGTTGTAATCAGCAAATAGATCAATATTTTGGAACCTGCCTTCGAAATCATCCTCACCGAATTGAGAGACAAATGAACGTTCAGTTCTGGTGAAATTATATCCTCCATTCAGATTAAGGCTATTTTTTGAGAATTTGAGTTGAATACCGGGATTAAACATCTTCAGAAAAAATGTGTTATCAGTGTCCTGAAATGAACCTCCATCATAATCCCCATCAAACTCATTCAAATTGAGAAAAGGGGAAACCATTAACCCGTCCAATGGGTTTATTTCAATTTTTCCGTAAAAACTGCTTGAATTGAAACCATCTTCCCCAAAAGTACCGGTGTTACTTAGATCGGCAGCAGCGCTGATTCCATCACTCGATTCCCGTTTATAGTTAAACGTATATCCAACATGTTCATTCATAGAACCATTCAGCCCAATTGAACCCTGAAACGTATTAAAGGACCCGTATGAAATCTGACTACTTCCGGCCAAAACATCCTCTGACCCACTTTTTGTGATGATATTGACTACACCTGCAATAGCATCCGTGCCATATAATGTTGAGTGACTTCCTTTAAGGATTTCAATTCTTTCGATATTGTTGAGAGGCAATAGGCGTAAGTCGAAAGTACCCCCTGACCCGGATGGGTCATTTACAGCTAATCCATCAATCAATACAAGTGTATATTGTGCAGACGCTCCTTGCATATAGAGAATTTGTGGGTTGGCTGGTGAGCCAAATGAGTCATTCACACGAATGCCACTCTGTTGGTTGAGTAGTTGGCCTAAATTTCGGCTACCGTTTTGTTCTATCTCTTGCCGATCAATAACCAGTACCGGTTTCGTCGTTTCTCTTTGAGTGAGAGGTATTTTAGATGCCGTTATCACGATCTGATCTAATCGAAGTGAATCGCTCGTTGCTTGTTGTGTTGTCTGTGCATTTGCTACAGAGGCGCACAAAAAAGCCCCTATTAAGGTTATATATATCTTGCTCATAGGTTTCTATTATTTATGGTTAACCAATGAGCTCTCGATGAAAAAAGATGGGTAGGTTTGTGTATATATCAAAATGAAGATACATCAATCCATTCCCGGCCATTCCTCCGAAAGCCTGTGAATATGCAGCGTACAGGCAGGTCTTCTGACTTACTCATCATTAGTAGCCTTCCCATTCTAAAACAGAAACAGTGGCATAGAACACTAATGAACTTATTGAGCTTACAGCTACGGGGATAGTTCCGGATTTTCACCGGATTCCCTTTTCATCCTTATCTGATTAACAGACAGGAACCTGACGCTGAAAAATGATAGCCTATATTTGGTATTTATTCAAGTTTGAATGTATCTATTTTGAAATCCTGTAAAGGATCAACAGTGTTCAAACTCTGAAATTTTGCAAACAATTGATAAATCGAACTGTTCAATCGATATTACAGCTAACTTTTATCCAAAATATGATTGAATAATTCATGGATCTAATAGAAGAAGCCATCTCCATATTCAAATCCACACTGGCAAATGTGGATCCCAATCTATTTTTACCGGAGATCATTAAAATGGATTCCTCAACGTCTACTTTCAAAGTATATGGGGATGAATTCAATTTAAATAAGAACCAAAAAATCTATGTTTTAGGTAGTGGGAAAGCATCCCCCACCATGGCAGAAGCCGTTGAAAAGATATTCACTTCCAATATTCATGCCGGATTAATTATTGCTCCACCCCATTCAAATTCCAATTTGAATACAATTCAGATGCTGGAGGGAACTCACCCTATACCGGATGAAAAAAGTTTGGCAGCCACAAATAGATATTTAGAATTCATACAAACCATCCCTTCAGGTTCGTATGTTTTTAATCTAATATCCGGAGGATCGTCTGCCTTATTATGTAAACCGGTAAATCACATATCCATTCAAGACCTCCAAAAGGTCTTTCAGCTCCTTATACAATCCGGTGCTACCATACAGGAGGTCAATACAGTCAGAAAATCACTCTCTCAGGTTAAAGGTGGTCAGCTATTGGAACGTTTAAATCAGGTACAATTACTGGATATTATAATATCTGATGTTCCGGACGATGATTTGCGTTTTATTGGTAGTGGACCTACTGTAGCTCAAGAGATATCGTATATTCAATCCATTGCTGTTACTGAAAAATACAGCAGGTGGAATAAACTGCCCGAATCAGTCCGCTCACATCTTTTATCCAATGCATCAAATGAGGCTTCTGATTCAACACCGTACACTACTGCCGATTTCAAATCCCATTATTCATGGATTGTGTCGTCAGCTGTTAAAGTTGCAAAAGAGACCCGTTTAATAGCTCAAAATCGCGGGTATGAAGTCACTCTTTTTGAACCGGCCTGGACCGGTACCATTGAGGATTTTGAAGAATACATCTATCAACACACGATTCAACATGTAAATGATAAATCAATAAAAAGAGCATTGATTTTTTTTGGAGAGTGTACAGTTACAATCTCAGGAGATGGAAAAGGTGGGCGTAATCAAGAATTGGCATTACGTATGGCGAATCGGTTTAGCCAGACAGATAGATCCTTGGCTTTTCTGAGTGCCGGTACGGACGGTATCGATGGTCCAACCGATGTAGCCGGCGCCGTAATAAATGAAAAAACAAAGAATAAAGCTCAAGAGATGGGTATATATATCGATAAATATCTGAGTGAAAATAATAGTTATCATTTTTTTAAAAAATTTGGCAATCATATCATAACGGGTCCAACAGGTAATAATGTAATGGATATTCAAATTGTGTTATTAAATTAAACATTCGGTATTTTTTTAACCGAATAAACATCACCTACTGAAAAGAGATTCACTTTCTTAAGCCTGAATTTCTATTAGAATCAATGGTACAGTGTTTACTTTTAAACGAATTCAAAAAAGCAATTATGTATGTAGATCATCCCGCGTCGTTTACAGATTATTATGAGTTAACAATGGCTCAGGGATATTTTTTATCCGGAATTCATGAAAGAAAAGCCAGTTTTGATTACTTTTTCAGAAAAGTACCCTTTGAAGGCGGATATGTTATTTTTGCCGGACTCAAAGAGTTAATTGATACGATTAAACATCTACAATTCAGTGAAATTGAGATTGAATATCTTATTAAAGAAGGATTTTCAGAAGATTTCATAGCCTATCTCAGAAAATTTAAATTTCGCGGGGAAATATGGTCGGCAAGAGAGGGAGATATTGTTTTCCCAAATGAACCGATCATTCGTGTTGAAGGAAATTTATTGGAAACTCAGTTAATTGAGACTCTATTACTGAACATTTTAAATTTTCAATCACTGATAGCAACAAAAGCAGCTCGAATCAAATATGCGGCCGGCGAAAATTCAACTGTATTAGATTTCGGTTTACGCAGAGCTCAGGGTTTAGCGGGTATTCATGCGACAAGAGCTGCAATGATTGGGGGCTTTGACGGAACCTCAAATGTCTATTCGGCACAACGTTTCAATATTCGTGCCGGCGGAACAATGGCACATTCGTGGATTCAGGCTTTTGATGATGAATTAACAGCATTTAGAACCTATGCAGAACATTACCCTAATTCAACACACCTATTGGTGGATACCTATAATACACTTGAAAGCGGCATCCCTAATGCGATTATTGTTGCGAAGGAATTAAGGGATAAAGGGCTTGAATTGGCAGGTATACGATTGGATAGTGGTGATTTAGCTTACTTCTCAAAACAAGCCCGTAAAATGCTGGATGCTGAAGGTTTTAATCAAGTTAAAATAGCGGCATCAAACCAATTGGATGAGCGTGTCATAGCCAGTTTACGCTCACAAGATGCTCCTATCGATATATATGGTGTGGGTACACGACTTGTAACCGGTGACGAAACCCCGGCTTTAGACGGTGTTTATAAATTAGGATCCGTAAAAAACAGACCCACACTTAAGATTTCAGAAAATATTGAAAAAATAACCCTGCCCGGTAAGAAAAAGATCTATCGATACCTGAATGAAGATGGATCCTATTATGGAGATGCCATTCTTCTTAGTGACGAAAAAGAGATACAGATCATGCACCACCCTACTTTCCCGGCCAAAAAAAGTACGTTGACGGGAAGAGCTTTCAGAGAACTATTAATTAAGGTTATAAGTAATGGAGAAGAAGTAACTCAAATGCCTGATGTGCAATCAATTGTGAAATATAAAAAAGAACAATTTTCGAAATTACATCCGGAGTATAAACGTTTCGACAATCCACATATTTATAAAATTGGAATAAGCGGAAAGTTAATGGAAACCAGAGACCAATTGTTGGTCAGTTTAAAAAGTTAAAAACTCATGAAAGCACTATTAATCGTTGATGTACAAAATGATTTTTGTCAGGGTGGAAAACTTGCCGTACCGGATGGTGATGCTGTCGTATCTGTCATTAATTCTCTTTTAACTAATTTTGATGTCATTATACAGACACAGGATTGGCACCCATCAGACCACTCCTCGTTTGCTTCTAATCATAAAAATATGAAACCCTATGATCGTCTCGAATTTGATTATGGTGATCAAGTTCTATGGCCTGATCACTGTGTGCAGGGAAGCAAGGGCGCTGAGTTCCACCCATCGTTGAATACAAATAAAACACAAGTGATCATTCGAAAGGGATTCCGAAAGGATATCGATTCCTACTCTACTTTTTATGAGAATGATCAAACTACAACCACCGGTTTAACTGGATATCTTAAAGAACGAGGTATTAAAGAGATCTATACGACCGGATTAGCTACTGATTTCTGTGTTAAATGGTCTGTACTTGATGGGATTGATGAAGGGTTTACGATCTATTTGGTCCAGGATGCAGTACGGGGAATCGATTTACAAGGTTCTCTTCAGAGTGCCTATGATGAAATGAAAAAGAAAGGAGCTATTTTTGTCACATCTGATCAAATCCACAAATGAGGGAAGTCGAATCGTTTGATGCGATCATATTAGGAGCCGGATTATCCGGTTTATCGGTAGCAGATTCATTGACGGAACTTGGTTATGAATGTGCAATCATTGATGCCGGTTTTCCGGGCTCAGGAGCATCAGGAGCACCGATGATGTTGGCTAATCCGGCAACCGGAAGAAGAGCTCGAAAGATGTGGCGTGCTGAAAATTGTTTAGATGCTTTATTAAAATATCTAACCAAAATCGAAAAAAAGACAGGGAAAAAATGTTATAGCACAAATGGTGTACTACGTCCGGCCCCGACTGCCGAAATTGCGGAAGATTTCTACAGATCCCCTGAAAAATATGATTGGTTACCTGGATGGATTAAGTGGATTGATCCCCTGAAATTCAGTGAACAATTTCCCTATTTCAATACAGCTTTTGGTGGACTTTTTATTTCAAAAGGAATCACAGTCAAGGGAGAAGAGTATTGTAATTTAATGGTTCAGTATCTTGAATCAGAAAACTGTTACACTCTATTTGGTTCAAAACCAGAAATTATACAAAATGGGAAACAGTGGATTATTCAAATTGAGGGAGATATTCAATTGATTACCCCATTAGTTATCGATGCTACCGGATATCAACAGACTGTAAATAAAAATTGGTCATTTATACCTCTCCATCCTATTAAAGGTCAAACAGCGACACTACATTATGATCATAAAATTGGTTTTGAACACTCAATATCAAGCCTGGGCTACATAGCTTTTATGCCGGATGATCCCTATCAAATAACAGTAGGAAGTACGTACGAGCACAATTTCCAAGATCAGAAGCCGGATCAAAAAGGTCTCTCCTATTTAAAGGGAAAGCTTGAAAAAACATTACCGGGTTATTGGGAAAAAGCCAGTTCTATTGAACAGTGGGCCTCTGTTCGCGTCAGTGTACAGGATAAGTTACCGGTGATTGGAGAGCATCCAGAATTAAAAGGATTATTCATCATAGGTGCAATGGGATCAAAGGGCCTGATGATGAGCAGATTTGCTGCTGATAATCTAGCTCAATACATTTGTAATGGTATTCCGCTGGAACCCTCTATTTCACTGGAACGCTTTGTTTAATTCATTATCTCATCCGTTTTTTGATTCTCTATTTGTGATTTGATCTAATCTAATGATTGAATTTTTGACCTATCAACTTTTTTTTCTATTGTCTGTGGTTGAAAATATTATTTAAACATACAACTTCATGTCAGCCACTTTCTTAATTACTCTCACTGTCGTTAGTATCCTGCTACTGCTCGTCCTTATTATTTATTACAGGATGCAGGCTTTTATTGCACTTCTTGTCATAAGTATGATAGTGGCTATCGCAGGCGGAATACCTATTGATGAAATCATTGATACCATTAGGGAAGGTATGGGAGGCATCCTTGGTTACATTGCCATTGTCATTGGAATAGGAACCATGATTGGGGAGATATTAAGAGTTTCAGGGGGTGCCGGACAAATTGCCGGAACACTGATCAAAAGTTTTGGTGAAAAAAAAGCGCCTTGGGCACTAAGTTTGATCGGTTTAATTGTCGCTATACCTGTTTTCTTTGAAGTAGCACTTATCCTTTTTATACCCCTTGTTTATGACCTTACCAGACGAACTGGAAAATCAATTTTATCATATGGAATTCCACTTGCAGCGGGAATCGCAGTTGCACATGCATTCATCCCCCCTACTCCCGGTCCGGTTGCAGTTGCTGCCTTAATTGGAGCAGATTTAGGCTGGGTGATTCTATTTGGAATCATAGCCGGTATTCCGGCAGCCATAGCGGGTGGAATTTTTTATGGCCGCTATATTGGTGAAAAAATAAAAGTGAGTGTTCCGGAGCATATGATCCCCAAAACCGAAGAGGAGTTGGTGACAGATATAAAAAAAATTCCTGGCTTTGGGATATCGATCACAATTATCATTGTACCATTGGTATTAATTCTGATGAATACAGCATCGGGAGTACTCTTTTCTGAAGATTCTCAGGTATATCAATGGATGGCTTTCATAGGGCATCCTTTTACAGCATTAACAATCGCATCACTGTTAGCTTTCTATTTCCTTGGTACTCGACTTGGATTTACCCGTAATCAAGTGCAGGAGGTCGCTACACGCTCTATGCAACCCGTAGGCATGATCATTCTTCTGACCGGCGCTGGAGGCGTATTTGGGAGAGTCCTGGTTACAGCAGGTGTCGGTGATGTATTAGTGGATGTAATGGCATCCAGTAATCTTCCGGTAGTAATTTTTGCTTTTTTAGTCGCAACCGTCATACGAGTTGCACAGGGCTCAGCAACGGTTGCAATGGTTACATCTGCGGGTTTGATTGCCCCTATTATTGAAGTTGCAGGTTACTCTCCCCCGCTTATTGCATGTGTTGTTATTGCCATTGCTTGCGGTGCAACGGTTTTATCTCATGTGAATGATTCGGGATTCTGGCTTGTGAAAGAGTTTATGGGGTTAACAGAGAAACAGACGTTGATGTCCTGGACTGTTATGGAGACAATCATTGGAGTGACCGGAGTACTGATTGTAATGTTGATCAGTTTGTTTTTATAGAATAGAGGAGAAAAATGTACTATCGATTGTCAGAAGTGAGTGATAAGGAATTGGTAGCTACACCATCCTTCACACTGTAATATGTACCACTAGGTTTGGAGCTTTCATTTTTAGTTCATTAAACATCTTTATGCAGCCAAATCAGTGATTCTGCGGAGAGAGAGGGATTCGAACCCTCGGTACCTTTTTCAAGGTACACACGCTTTCCAGGCGAGCCCGTTCGACCGCTCCGGCATCTCTCCAAAAATGAATAGTAAAGATAGAGCTTTGCCCACCTACATTCAAAGATATTTAGAACAATTATATCTCAAGTAATCACAACGATTTTGTTATTCAATCAGTACAATTTTGTCAGACATTCAGACTTCGTGGAGTGAATCTAAATTGATTAGAATGGAACTTATCAATAATTAAATCGCTGTCTGGTAAACGCCTTAACTCTATCCCCATCTTGCCTTGCCGGACGAAACCGCCACTGCATCGCTGCTCTTAAAACTGCATCCATTAAACCGTATTCAACGTATTCAAGCTCTTCGTATGTACCATCATCATTGTATAATCTGATCTCCATAATGCTAACCTCTTCTACTTCCCCTGTTTCATCAACCAAAAAATTGACAATCATCTCCAATTTCCCTCGTATTTCAGCCGGCACTTCCTCCGGAGCAGATGCCTCAACAATACGTACGACGGTTGGTGGAATTTGAGGGTTACTAACAATCCTATTTTCATTGCCGGTGATTCCGGTTCCTAGCCCAGGTTCCAAATCGGGTAAGATGGGTAAATCTAAATCAAATTCGATCTCTATCTCTACCTCAATAATTTCATCATTGGGTACCGGAACCGGTAATTGAGGGCGGGGTGGTGCCGGTGGCGAAGATTCCTGTCGGGTAATTTCTATATCATCCAACAGAACGAATTCCTGTTCTTGAATTTCAAAATCCAGAACCGGTGTATATTCGAAATCAGGCCAAAGTCGAATAAAACCAATAAGAGAAACCTGAATCACAATAATGCATATCAGAATAAGATTCCTATATTCTTTATCCGGTAACCTTCTGTTTTTATTTTGTTCAGACAAAATTATATAAATGAATATGATCCGCAGATAAGTTTATATAACGGGGTTTTATATGAGATATTGATCTATTTTGGATAAACTAGCCAAATAATACAATGTACTGAACCCGTTACAATCTAAAACAATTAAAAAAGTACACAAACAACAAAAAGATCCTATTCACTGTTCAACGCATTTCGGATAAATCCGTCATTATTTTTTAATTTTTTCGTGGCTTCTTCTAAGTTTAAACCACCAATAGCCATAACAAGAGCAGTTTTCACATGAGTATTTGCTTTTTGTAACCATTCAGCTGCCTCATCATAATTTACGTCAGCTAACATCATTACGATTTTTTTCGCTCTCTCTTCCAGCTTTTTATTTGTCAGTTGCAGGTCAACCATTACATTTTCATAAACTTTCCCAAGCCGGATCATTGAGCCGGTTGAAAGCATATTTAAAATCATCTTCTGAGCAGTAGCACTTTTCATACGTGTACTCCCCATGATCACTTCAGGCCCAACCGGAACATCAATTAAAAAATCTACCTTTATGTCTACCTGATCCGCTGAAACTGTTGTAATCAAAATTGTTGGACAACCCAATTCTTTTGCCTTTTTTAAGGCTCCATGTACATAGGGCGTTCTCCCGCTTGCAGCTAAACCAACAATCACATCTTTTGACTTCACATCGATTCGTTCAAGTTCAGCTATACCATACTCTTCTCTGTCTTCAGCCCCTTCTTGTGCCACAAACATAGCTTTTTCACCTCCTGCTATATACCCTTTCACCAAATCCGGATCCGTCCCAAACGTTGGTGGACACTCAGCAGCATCTAAAACACCCAATCTGCCACTGGTACCTGCACCAAAATAGAGAAGTCTTCCCCCTATTTTTAACTGTTCAACGATAGTGTCAATTGCAGAGGCAATAACCTCTAGTCTCTTCTCGACAGAGAATGCAACCTTTTTATCTTCCTCATTGATAATTCTAACAATATCAATGGAATCTGAGATATCAATTGAGCGGCTCAAAGGATTTCTCTGCTCAGTCAATAGATGTTCTAATTTTCGAAATAATTCCGGATCTGATTTCACTTATCTTTTTTTCTTTGCATCCACCATTTATCAGTTTGATGTTTACCCAATGCGGTTTGATTTGAATTGATTGTTAACCTTTCTTTTTTGATAAGTGAAGATACCAAAGCTATGATACTTTTATCATCATTATACGTCTGATTTTTAGCTTTGAACTGATTCTGAACATAATGTGTGTCATAGCTTCCCTCTTGAAAAACACTATTTTCCATTACGGATATGCAAAATGGAATAGTGGTACTCACACCACTAATATCATATTCATGTAATGCTCTTTTCATTTTTTGTATAGCTTTTTTACGGTCTGATGCATGTACACAAAGCTTTGAGATCATCGGATCGTAATAAATGGAAACCGTTTGCCCTTCCTCTATTCCACTGTCAACGCGCACACCGGGGCCGGATGGTATCCTGTGTCGCAGCAGTTTACCTGTACTTGGCAGAAATTGATTTTCAGGATCTTCGGCATAAATTCTGCATTCAATTGCGTGACCATTAAAAGATAGCTCTTTTTGAGTAAATGGGATCTGCATACCATTTGCTACATCGATTTGAAGACTTACTAAATCCAGACCGGTAATTAGTTCTGTAACCGGGTGTTCCACCTGCAGGCGGGTATTCATCTCTAAAAAGTAAAATTTCCGATATTTATCGACCAAAAATTCGACTGTTCCTGCCCCTGTATAGTTACAAGCTTTTGTAATTTCAACCGCAGCACGTCCCATTTTTTCACGAAGCTCAGAATCCAAAACTACGGATGGAGATTCTTCAACTACTTTCTGATGTCTGCGCTGAATAGAACATTCTCTTTCAAAAAGATGAACCACGTTTCCAAATTGATCTGCAAATACCTGAATCTCAATATGCCTGGGTTCTTCCAGGTATTTTTCAACAAATACCCGGTCATCACCAAATGCATTTTTAGCTTCTGATTTTGCTGACTTAAATGATGGGGCAAAATCTTCCACTTCATGAACAATACGCATTCCTTTTCCTCCACCACCGGCTGCCGCTTTAATCAATACCGGAAAACCAATGGAGTTAGCCATTTCTTTAGCTTCTTCTAAAGAAGCTATATCACTTTTACTGCCGGGTGGATATGGAATACCGACACTTTCAGCTAGTGATCTCGCTGTAGTTTTATCTCCCATTAATTGTATAACATCCGGATCAGGACCTATAAAAATAAGCCCATCATCCCTGCATAGTTTAGCAAAATGTCCATTTTCACTCAGGAAGCCATAACCCGGATGGATTGCATTTGCTCCGGTTTTTTTTGCTGCATCCAGAATTTTTCTTGTATTGAGATAACTTTCAGAAGAATCTGAAGCACCAATATAGACTGATTCATCTGAAGCTAAAACATGTGGAGAGGTAGTGTCTGAATCAGAATAGACGGATACCGTCGGAATATTTTTTTCCTGACAGGTTCTGATAATTCTTAATGCAATTTCTCCCCGATTCGCAATTAATACCTTCTTTATTTGACCCATTTTTAAAACAAATTGTCCTTTAACATCTTAGGTGCGATTTCCCACATATCATCAGACTCAATATCCCAAACATACTGTTCGTGTTCAATGTACTTTAGCCATAAAATATCGCTCATAATTTGAGTCTCATTTTTTGTGGGGCTATTCATATAATTCAGTAATCTGATATCAACTTTACTGATTAATTTAAGAATTTTATCATCATTCAGATTGGGAATAAATTCAACAGGATTGTTAAAATATACGTTATCATCAATAAATTCATCCATATGTACACGTATATCATAATATCCGCACAATCCAATTACCTTTTGAAAATTGGTAGGATATTTCATTGCCATTAAAAGAGCACAGTAAGCCCCTATTGCAACCCCACTAACAATAATATATGGATTTGAATTTTCTTCAGAGATAAATGGAAGGAGTTCATCCATCACGTATGATTGATACTGTGAAAAACGACTTAATCGCTGAATGGGATCAATAGCATGATTCAAGAAACTTTCACCAGCAAAATCACCAACACAAAAAACCTGATTATAACCCTCATTAATCTGCTCTTCTAATGCCTGAATCCCACCCCTCTTTTCCCACTCCATATAGTCACCGTGCGCAGATGGAAATAAAATGAGGGGTGTACCCTCAGACCCGTAAATAAGTAGATCCATGCTTTTTCCCATGCAGGGACTTTCCCAGGATTTATGAACTTTTTTCATAGTAATCACCGCTTCATTTAAATAGTCTTGGACATGCTAAATAAAGATATATAAAATATATCTTAGTGTAAGCGCTTTTTTAGCAATTAAAGATTCATTGTGCAAATGAAACTATCGAAGTTGCATTATTACTTTTGGCAGGATGGCAAATTTTTCGGTTGCATTAAGATAGGCTCTGAGTTGAAACACCTGAAATTCATTTTCCTCTATTTTGCTGAGAATTCGACTATAATTTTCTTTTGCCAACATCACCGGCAGTCTGCTGTCTTTACTTAACATCGGAATTCCTAGATCTGCACTCTCATAAAAGCTCTCTGCCCTGTGAATCTGAAATTTCATCATCTCAATAAATTTTTCTGATCTATCGTAATTGAATAGATCCGATTCAGTAATGTTGAATCGATTTAAATCCTCCATAGGCAGATAAATTCTATTCCGCCTTAGATCTTCACCTATATCCCTGAGAATATTTGTCAATTGCATGGCTATTCCTAAGTCTATTGCATGATCCAGAGCTTTTTTACTCTTATAACCAAAAATTTCACTAGTCATCAATCCAACAACTGAAGCCACCTTATATGAATAGTCATAGAGCTCTTCAAAGGTTTCATATCGATTTTTAGTCAAATCAGAACTTACTCCATCCAGAAGCATCAATGGGAGATCAATAGAAATATTGTAGCGATTGAGTACATCTGCAAAAGCTACCAGTATCGGATCATCATGCTCTACTCCTTTATAGGTATTGACCAGCTTATTCTTGAATGACTCCAGTCGATCAAATACTTCAATTTTGCTTATTTTTTTTTGATAGATCAGATCCTCAGCTTCATCTACAAGATCATCTAAATACCGACATAGACCATATATAGCAAAAATGCTCCTCTGCTTATGATAAGGCAGAAACCGTGTGGCCATATAAAATGTCTTTGCATGTGTTCGAGTTATAGCTCGGCAGTGAGAATATGCCATTCGCAACTCTGCATCACTCAATTCAGAAATAACTCCTTTATGAAGACTCGTTTTTTCATAAAGAGGTCTTAATAAAGAGTATGGTATTTTTAATAGATCTGTCATTAGCTAAACGTATATAGTCATCATACTCAATGCTTTTGTGATCTCAAATAGTTCCTTTAACAAAAAATTATTTATTTTAAGCAGATGAATAATCACAAAGGGAATGCAAACTTCTGATAATTACATGATATCCGGATTATATTCATGTTTAATACGAAGTAATATTTATCTCAAATTATATTTAGTTATATTCGAATTCGCACTGAAACAGTTAGGTATCAGGTGAAATGAGTATCTGATTAAGAAAGGAATCCAATGAAATCAAAGAATAAAAAAATTACAATTTATCAGGTTGCTAATAGAGCCGGAGTTGCTATTTCAACAGTTTCAAGGGTCATTAATAATTCTCCAAATGTATCTCCTAAAACGAAAGAGAGAGTAAATCAAGCTATAAATGATTTGAATTTCCGCCCGCAGGTAAGTGCCAGAAAATTAGCCAGCCGTGAACCACAAATGCTCGCTATTGCTGTCCCCTCTTTCACGACACCATATTACACGGAAGTATTGAAGGGTGTTAAAGATGAAATTCAAGAGATGGATCTGGACATTGTGATCTATAATACGGGTTCAAAAAATCCTACTGAAAGCATTGAAAACTTTTTTGACAGAGGAACAGCTGACGCTGTGATTACAATTAGTATTGACATTACTGAAAATGTACACCGTCAGCTTCAATCATCAGAAATACCCATCATATTGATTGGAAGCTCTCATCCGGAGTATAACTACTTCCAGCTGAATAATCGTAAAGGTGGTTTTTTAGCGGGTGAACACCTTATAAAACAAGGTTATCAACGCCTGGGAATGATTAAACCAGTATTAAAAACAAACCCGTCAACAGAACGTGAAATTGGTTTCCGTGAAGCACTTAAAGAGTTTAAGATGCCGGTTGAAGAGAAACTATTTGTTACCGGACAAAGTGAAAAACACGCAGGTTTTACAGAAGAGGCAGGGTTTGAAGCAATTTATGAATATGACAAATTGGGTGATTTCCCGGATGCCATTTTCTGCTCAAATGATACGCAAGCAATAGGCGCGTATCACGCCTTAAGTAAATTGGGAATGAGAATTCCGGAAGATATAGGAATCATGGGTTATGATAATATCAAATTTACTAAATACCTTGATTTAACGACTATTGACCAGAAAATGTATTCTGTTGGTGTAATGGGAACAAAACGTTTGGCAGAAATCATTAATGAAGGAGCAGGTGAAAAAGTTCAAAAAATAATTGATCCTATTTTATTGGCCCGAAATTCTACTCGAAATCCTAAGAAAGGCTAGTTATGGATCAAATTGATGCGCTATCTCATTGCATCACGAGCACTGGTCTAACCTCCGCAATTAAGCCGTATCAGGGGAAAGTCAGGGATGTCTATACTCTTAATAAAAAAACTCTGGGTATTGTTGTAACGGACAGGATCTCTGCTTTTGATCATATCATGAATCAAGCGATCCCCTTTAAAGGTCAAATATTAAATCAATTAGCAGCCTTCTCTTTCGATAGTGTCAAAGATATCATTGCGACACATATTCTGGAAGTTCCTCATCCAAATGTAACTATTGCAAAAAAATGTAAGCCAATTCCTATAGAAATTGTCATCCGTGGATATCTTACTGGACATGCCTGGAGAGTTTACAGAGATGGTGGACGTGAACTATGCGGCGTTCGACTACCCGACGGACTTCAGGAGCACCAAAAATTAGATCGCCCCATATTAACGCCGGCAACAAAAGCTACTAGCGGACATGATGAAGATATTTCTGAACAGGAGATATTAGAAAGAAAAATAGTAGATCCTGATTTATGGCATCAAATTAAAGAGGTCGCTTTTCAGCTTTTTCAAAGAGGTACAGAACTATCTGAAAAGAAGGGGTTAATTCTGGTAGATACTAAATATGAAATGGGACTTTACAATGGGGAATTAACTCTTATTGACGAAGTACATACATCAGATTCATCACGCTATTTCTACATTGACGGATATATGAATCGCCTCCAAAAAGGTGAACCCCAGCGGCAACTTTCTAAAGAATTTTTGAGAGAATGGTTAATGGATAAGGGATTTCAGGGATTGGAAGGCCAGGTACTTCCGAATTTACCTGACTCATTTAGGTGGAGTATTTATCAACGATATGCTGAACTGTTTCAGATTCTCACCGGAAAAGTCTTTGAACCCCTGTTAATCACTGACATCGACAAAGAAATCGACCCCATTCTGTCTCATTACAAGTAATTGAGATCCTTTCAAGAATCAATTAAAAAATTACACCCTCTCAGATTCTCCGGGTGCCAACGTCCTAAAACTTGAAATTCACCATCTTCCAGTATAAGACCACGATCTTCAGTTAAAATAAATGAACATGAATAGAGATTTGCCAGATCTATAATCCCAATCTTACCCTCTTCGCCAATCTCACAAATTACATTCGGATTATGATCTTTCCGTATTGAGACATCTACCCAGTGCGGTGATTGAAACATTTCACTACCCACAGCATAACACTGACTGAGTAACTCACACATGCCATATTCTGAGTGAATTTGATTGAGCGGTATGTCAAATCCATTGGAAATTTTTTCCCTTAAATCTTGTTTGGATATCTCCCTTCGATAGGTTTTCATACCACCGGTTTCTATGACCTCAAGTGATTTTGGGAAGTTGATTTCTCTTGAATCAATCAAATCCAAAATTCCAAAAGCAGCACCAAAGAGCACTACTTTTTTTCCTATTTTTTCAATCTCTCTAATGTGATTTTCAATATCCTGCTCGATTTCCGGAAGATATCTACTGAAACCGGACTGATCACACTCAATTAAATAATCTGCCATCCATATCAATGAAGAATTGTGATTATTTTCATAACCGGGCATGTGAAACAAAATTGAATAATCACTCATTGGAAAGTGACGATAAAATTCAGTCCTGATAGCTTCTTTATAGATATTCTCGTTAAAAATATGATGAGTACTGCGATTCATTGAGCTCGTTCCACTACTCATAAACCGTAATTTTGCATTCAATTCATCGATAATAATCGGTCTATACTTGAATGCTTCAATCGGTAAAAGGGGAATTTCGTTTATATCTACATCACTCTTACTATTAAGATTAAACGATTCGAGGAAAGTTCGGAATACAGTCGAGTGTTCGGCTTGATATCTAAAGACTTGTAAGCAGCGTCCATCAAAGGATTGATCTGCTTTAAAGATGAATTCGTAAGAAAACATTGATTAATTTAATCGGTGATTATTTGACAGTCAGATTCTTCTTAACCCTTTGAATCCAATATCATTCCGATAGAATGAGTTCTCAAAATGGATTTTTTGCACATTTTGATAGGTATGGTCAATCGCTTTCTGTAAGGTATCACCGGTTCCAACTACATTAAGTACCCTTCCGCCATTGGATATTAACTCCCCATTCTTTCTGGAGGTTCCGGCGTGAAAAATAATTACCTCATCATCCACATCCTGAATTCCTGTTATAACTTTTTCTTTTTCATACTCTTCGGGATAACCTCCACTGGCTATAACAACACAACATCGATATTTTTGATCGATTTGAATGGTTTTTTCATCCAATCGTTGCTGAGTGGTACTGATCATAAGATCTAGAAGATCATTTTCAAGAGAAGGCAATATAACCTGACATTCAGGATCTCCAAATCTGCAATTATACTCAACTACTTTTGGTCCATCCGCAGTAATCATTAAACCCACATAGAGAATGCCCGAATAAGCAGATTCTTCTAACTGCATGCCGGTTATTGTTGGCTGAATAATTTCATCTTGAACCCTTTCAAGCATCTCATCAGTAAGAATCGGAGCCGGTGAATAAGCCCCCATACCCCCTGTATTGAGCCCGGTGTCTCCCTCTCCGACCCTCTTATGATCCTGAGCATGATGAAGGATGTGAGAAGTGTGTCCATCAGAAATTACAAAAACAGACGCTTCTTCACCTTCCATAAACTCTTCAATCACCAATCTGCTTGCAGCTTTTGAAAGTGTATGACTGCTTTTAATATAGTTCAGCCTATCTGTTACTTCTTTTTCGGATTCGCATATAAAAACTCCCTTTCCGGCTGCTAATCCATCTGCTTTTAAAACAATTGGAAAATTCTCTTTTAGTTGAACAAATTTTAAAGCGTCATCAAAATCGTGAGCATCAAAAACAGCATAATCAGCCGTTGGTATGTTGTACTTCATCATGAAATCTTTTGCAAACTCTTTACTTCCTTCCAACATCGATGCTATTTTACCGGGTCCAAAGACAGGAATATTTCTTTCACTCAGATAATCAGAAATACCATTTACAAGAGGTTCTTCGGGGCCAATTATAACAAGCTCAACACCCTTCATTTTGACAAAATCTACAATCTCATCAAAATTATTCACATTTAATGATACATTTTTACCTAAATCAGAAGTCCCTGTGTTCCCGGGAGAACAGTAGAGAGTGCCAAGTTTATCAGACTGACTTAATTTCCAGGCAATAGCATGTTCCCTTCCGCCACCACCTATCAATAAAACATTATATTTACTCATCTAAATTAAATTGATTCCGCAATAGAGAGAATTTCACTGAAACTGTCCGCCTTTAAACTCGCTCCACCAATTAAACCTCCATCGACATCAGGTTGAGAAAGCAGCTCTTCCGCATTATCGGGTTTCATACTACCGCCGTAAAGAATGCGAATTTTTTCTGCAACATCTTTACCGAAATGATCCGATAGAAGAGATCTGATAAATTTATGCATTTCTTGTGCCTGTTCTGGAGTTGCCGTTTCACCGGTACCAATGGCCCAAACAGGTTCATAAGCAACTACAAGTTGATCCGAAAGATCTCCATTTAGTGCATTTAAAACCGTGTTCAATTGTTCTTTCACAACTGATTCTGCTCTACCTGCTTTTCTGTCTGATAATACTTCGCCAACACATACTATAACATTCAGATCATCATCAATTACTTTCTTAGTTTTTAAAGCGACCAATTGATTGTCTTCATTATAGTATTCTCGTCTTTCTGAATGCCCTACTATGACATAATCACAGCCTGAATCTTTTAACATTCCGGTGCTGATCTCTCCCGTAAATGCCCCATTATTTTCATTGGAGACATTTTGGGCACCTGTTTTAAAGTCACTTCCTTCAAATCCATTTACTACTGAGGATATCGAAACAAAAGGTGGACAAATTAATGCTTCAGACTTGAAAGATTTATCTTTCCACTTGGATGCAATTTCTTTAGAAAGAGCAGCGGCTTCTGAAGGCCCTGCATTCATTTTCCAATTTCCGGCGATTAAAAATGTTCTCTTCATGTTTATTTTTATTTAGTTAGTTATCTGTTGTAATCCACGTACAACATCATCGTATTCATTACCTATATACCTGCTGATGATGTTACCATCTCTGTCTATAAGAAATCGTGTGGGTAATCGGTTTACATTTAAAAGAGACACAATCTCTTCTTCATCAAATGAATTTGGTTGAACTATATTCCATAACAGACTTCTTTCAGAAAAGAAAGCCCGAAGTGTTACTTCAGAAGTGGCAATTGGGATCGTCACAATCTCCAGATCAAAATTTTGATAAATTTGAAAAATAGATACCGTTCTGTCAAATTGTTGTTGGTAAATGTAATTATCAAATCGGGTAATTTCTAATAGGTATGGCTTCCCCTGTAAACTTCTATTTGATATAGAATCACCGGAAACTGTATAAAGCTGGAAATTTGGAAATGGATTACCGGGAGCTAAAAATTCCAAGTCATAGGTTGTATCCTCAGCCCATTGCATCGCTTGAGGATTCTCAGAGTAATCCTCCTTAAACTGATCCAATAAACGATTCGCTTCCATTGTCCTGGAACTGTCAAACAGTATTTCAATTTTTTTTACATCAATATTTAATAGTTGAGATCTGGAATCTGTTAGTCCTCTGTATTCGTCTAGCTTGGAAACTGCATTTTCTACTCCACCTACTTCAGCATAATATGCTATGACCGAATGAAGTGTAGATGGTTGAAATCTTCCTACTCTTTCAAACGTTTCATCTGCTCGGTTCACCATTAGCGTATCATTCCATGTTCTTAATAGAGTTATTGAATTTTCAGCTGATAATTTACCTGCATACGTATCCGGATAAGTTTCAAAAACCTCCCAATAAATATCACTCCATTTCTCTAATTCAATACCGACACTGTCTGACGAAAAATATCCCGCATTTATGTAGTTTAATACTCTGCCAAAGCTATTATCAACTCTTTCAAAAGTCTTGTAAATTTCATTTTCCCGGGAATCGATCGTTATTGATTGAGAAATATTGGGTATCTGACCTGTAATTCGAATTGTATCCTGGTCTGCAAATATCATATTGACTATACCTATGACATTTGAATTTCTTGAGACAAGCATTGGATAGATTTCACTCTCTGAAAACTGAGCAACTCCTTCAAAATTTCCCAGTGAATCCGTAACTGCAGTAAACAGTGTGTCCGTACTGCCAAACTCATTTCTGACAGTTGTCAATAATCTGATACCGCTATTGTCACTGGATGGATCCAAATTGCTATCCAATGTTATATTCCCTGTTATAAATGCATTTTGATCCATTTCTGTAGACTCTTTTGAGCAAGAAAAAATGAAAAACAACAGAATTGGAAAATATCTGATCAGTCTAATATTCATATTCCTATTATGTAAAAATAGTCGATAACATTATGATTCTTCAAGTTTTTTTAAAACCATCTCTTTAACCTGCTTGGGGTTCGCTTTTCCCTTCGACTTCTTCATTATTTGTCCGATAAAAAAACCAATTAATGCTTTTTTTCCCTCTCTGTAACGCTGTACTTCATCCGGATTAGATTTTATAACATCATCTATAATTGGCTCAATAAAGTTCGAATCAGAAACCTGCATTAAATTTAAGCGTTCAGCTATCTTAATCGGGGCCTCTTCCGATGTAAGCATTTCATTAAAAATGGTCTGCATAGCTGTTGAATTAATCTTATCACTCATTTTAAGAGTAATTAATTCAGCCAATCCGGAAGGTAAAATAGGAAACGAATCAATGGAAATGCTATCTTCATTTAAAACCCTTAATACCTCTGTTAATATCACATTGGCAATCGCTTTTGGTTCATTCAATTCGTTATTGACAGATTCAAAATAATCGGCGAGTGGACGATTATCTGTTAATGTAATAGAATCTTCTTCACTAAGGCCTAACTCATTTACAAAACGATTGAAGCGTACATCCGGTAATTCCGGGAGTTCAGCACTAATTTCGTCAAGTAAATCAGAATGTACAATGATAGGTGGAATATCAGGCTCCGGAAAATATCGGTAATCATGAGCCTCTTCTTTTGACCTCATCATACGGGTTTCCAGTTTGTTTGGATCCCAAAGAAGTGTTTGCTGAACAACATTTCCGCCAGATTCAACAAGTTCTATCTGCCGGTCAATTTCAAAAGCGATTGCACGCTCAACATTTCGAAATGAGTTCATATTTTTCAACTCTGTACGAGTACCCAACTCTTTTTGCCCTCTGGGTCTAATTGAAACATTTGCATCACAACGAAGACTTCCCTCTTCCATGTTACCGTCACACACTTCCAAATATTGAACAATCTGTTTGATTTTTCTGAGATAGGCATATGCTTCTTGCGGAGTTCGAAGATCCGGTTCTGATACAATTTCAATAAGCGGCGTTCCTGCTCTGTTTAAATCAATTAATGTGTGGTAAGGATCCTGATCATGTATAGATTTACCGGCATCCTCTTCCATATGAATACGGGTAATTCCAATGGTTTTATCATAATCCTCCAATTCAATTCGAATATGACCATCATAACAGATCGGAGTTTCATATTGTGAGATTTGATATCCTTTGGGCAAATCAGGATAAAAATAATTTTTTCTGGCAAAAATTGATTTCTCTGAAATCTTACATTGAGTAGCAAGTCCCATTTTGATTGTATAACGAACAAGGTTTTCATTCAAAACGGGAAGTGTTCCCGGATGTCCCAAACAGAGGGGGGTGATCTGTGAATTAGGAGCTCCGCCATATTCAGGAGATACTGCGGCAAAGGCTTTAGTCTCAGTAAGTAATTGCGCGTGAACTTCGAGACCGATTACGGCCTCATATTTTTCATTTTTTATTGTGGACATTTTATCATTTAATATTCCGAAATTGAACGCGCTTTGAAGATAATAAAGGTTTCTGAGAATGTAATAACGAATCTATCTGTTATGTTTAAAAAATCAGGAAAGGTTTATCATAATCGATGATCTCGAATTCACTATTTTAGAGACAAAGAACAGAACCCTATTTTCACTTATGGTACCTATAATAGCAATTACTATGGGCGATTACAATGGAATCGGTCCGGAAGTAACGCTTAAAACACTTAAGCAATTAAATCTCACGGAATCAACACCTGTTTGGATTGGTATACCGGAAGTGTTTTTAGATACGATGAATCAAATCGGAATTGAGTTACCTCACAGAATTACAAATAACGTCAACGATATCATTCAAGGTATCGTAAATATTATACCTGTTGCATTGGATCTATCCACTAAGGTAGAATTTGGTAGAATCCGTGCTGAGGCCGGTAAAGCGGCTATGATCTCAGTAGAATCCGGAATCCAACTCAGTTTAGATAAAAAATGTCATGCATTGGTCACATCTCCTATTTCTAAAGAAGCTATATCAAAAGCAGGATACTCTGTACCCGGTCATACGGAATTTCTAGCTAAAAAAACCCGAACTGAATCTTATATGATGATATTAACCGATAAAAAGATGAGAGTTGGTCTTTCAACGATTCATATACCGGTTAAACATATATCTGAGAATATACGCTACGATAAATTAATACAACAGATTCAAATCCTGAATACCAGTTTGGTCAACGACTTTGGAATCCGAAATCCCCGAATTGCCCTGCTAGGTTTAAATCCACATGCAGGAGATGGTGGAATTTTAGGAGATGAAGAGATCAATCATATTATACCGGCAATTAAAAATTCCAAAGAGAGATCTATTTCAGTGGATGGACCTTTTTCTGCTGATGGGTACTTTGCCTCCGGTTCCTATAAAAAATATGATGCAACGCTTGCGATGTATCATGATCAAGGTCTAATCCCATTCAAAACAATCTCCTTTGGATACGGAGTCAATTTTACGGCCGGATTACCCATCATCAGGACGTCTCCCGATCATGGAACAGCCTTTGAAATTGCCGGTAACAATAATGCAGATTCCATGTCATTTACTGAAGCCTATCTACTGGCCCTGAAAATGGCGAATCATAAAATCAACCTTGATGTGTAGTTCAAAATTATGAGTATAAATACAAAATTAAACCCACCCTACTCCTGTTTAGCTGATATTTATGATGAGGTTATGTCGGACGTAGATTATGAAACCTGGGCTGATTATATCGATGAAATTATCATTACACATCACCCGAATGCGAATCGACTTCTGGAACTTGCGTGCGGTACCGGTACCATTGCACTTTCTCTTGAAGAGTTAGATTGTTATGAAATCACTGCAACGGATGGAAGTGCTGATATGATTCGTGTCGCAAAAGAAAAAGGATCACTCGTTAATTCAAAAATTCATTTTCAAGTCATGGATTTTAATAATATTCAAACGGATGAGACTTTTGATATTGTTTATTTGATTTTTGATAGCATTAATTATCTTACGGAAGAAGAACAAATCCTTAAATTACATCATGATGTACAGAAAATTCTGTCTCCAAATGGAATTTTTATTTATGATTTTACAACTCCCAGAAACTCCAGAAAAGCCGTCAAGTACCTGGATAATAATTATCATTTGATAGGAGATTCATACAGATACCAACGAGAAAGTTCATATGATGCTAAGAACCAAATCCACACCAATATTTTTCAAATAGAACAGTTAAGCAATGGTGAAAATAGAGTAGCCGAGTTGGTTAAGGAGATACATCAACAAAAAATTTATACGCATGAATACATGCGTTCATTAGTTCAGAAAACAGAATTCACTATATTAGAGGCTTACGACGGTTTCCAATTACTACCTGCTCATAAAAACAGTTTACGCATTACTATGGTGTTACAATGAATAGTCCCTTTGCAATTCAAATGAATCAAGTATCCGTGAAGTACGGAAACAACGTTGTACTTAATGATATCGATTTTACTCTTGATCAAAGTGAATTTTGTTATGTTATAGGTAAAACCGGTGCTGGAAAAAGTTCATTTCTTAAATTAATCTATAGAGACGTCAAACCATCTTCAGGGTCTGTATATGTTGCGGATTTTGATGTAACAACACTTCCGGACCGAAAAGTGCCCTATTTAAGAAGGAGAATTGGTGTGGTATTTCAGGACTTTCAACTTTTATCAGATAGAAATGTCTTTGACAATGTTGCATTCGCTTTACAAGTTACCGGAAACAAGAAGAGTTTTATCAAAAATAGAGTTTTAGAAGTGTTAGGACTAGTTGGATTAAGTCACAGAAGAAACAGTATGCCTGAAGATCTATCGGGCGGTGAAAAACAACGGGTTGTCATAGCGAGATCACTGGCTAATGAACCCCGATTGCTTCTCGCAGACGAACCCACAGGAAATTTGGATCCGGATGCAAGTGCATCCATCATGGAGCTACTACAACAGATCAATAATCGAGGCATGGCTGTTTTGATGGTTACTCATGATTATAATGTGATCAAAAAATTCCCCCGTAAAACGGTTGAAATCAAAAATGGCAAATTAAAAGAGGTGAAAATCGGATAGGATTGATTCAGGAAAAGCGATTTTTTATTGAATAAAACTCAAATTGTCCTTTTCAATTCAATAAAGTTTTTGTTAATTAGATATAACTGTTAACCAATTAATATGGAGTCAGTTATGAAGAATACACTACTTTTCATCCTCACCTTTTGTGTAATTTCAATCACTCTGATAAGCACTTCTTACGGACAATCTCAAGAAGGTGACTATATGCATATTGATTATATCAATATAGATAAAAGTGATATCGGTGATTTTACAGCACAAATAGAGACACTAATTAAAAGAGTTCAACAGGCCCGTGTTGAAGCAGAAGCTTTAAATGAGTGGTATATATACAGAGTAGCCTATCCGGGATCACAAGATCCCAACCATAATTTTATCTCAGTGTCAATATGTTCAAATATCTGTTCATTTGATGATGTTACTGAATCCATAAATGATCAATTTTCAACGGATGATTTTGCCCAATTGATTAGAAATTATAGAAACATAATGATTCCGAGTCACTCGGAACTATGGAGAATAAATAATAATGTGACTCGCAGTGACAGTATGGAGCCTGCTAAGTACTTCAGTATGGATTATATGAAAGTTAGTCCGGGAATGGAATATGCCTATCAAATGATGGAGGATGAAATTGCACGCCCGTTACATGAACAGAGAATGGCGAATGATACTATGGAAGCATGGCAATTGTTTAGACTTGTTATACCCGGCGGATCACAATACGGATATAATTACGCAACAGGAAATCACTTTAATAACTTGAGAGATTTTGAATTTGGTTTTACAGATGAACTCATAAATCAAACACATCCGGACACAAATATCAGTGAATTTTTTGAAAATATTGAACGAACTCGTGATCCGGTACGCATAGAAGTTTGGGAACTGCTGGATTATGTCAAATAATAGAGATCAATTTTTACCAACCAAGCAAGTATAAGCCGGTTATTTGAAATTTCAGGGTATATTTAAATTCAATGATTCAGGCAGGTTCAATCCATATAGCTGCTGTGTAATGCAGTGAATACTCCCCTGTCCCCAAACCAGATCTGTACAGTTGATACCGATGATATCCCGGGTCGGAAAGAATTCACAAAATAGATCTAAAACCATTTCATCATATCGTTCATCGTACAAAGGCACTAATACCACCCCATTTGCAATGTAGAAATTCGCATAACTGGCCGGCACAAAATGGGATCCATCCACTGTTTGTTCTACAATTTTTGTTTGAGGAAGAGGTAAAGTGAAAATTTGAAAAGAATTCCCGTATTGATTTATTGCCTCTTCTAATATCATTAGATTTTCGTTCAGTGCAGAAAAGTTGATATCTGTTTCATCCTCCGCAACCATAGTCAGAATGGTGTTTTGATTTATAAATCTTGATAAATCATCAATGTGCCCATCTGTGTCATCACCGGCAAGTCCTTGTTTTAACCATATAATTTTTTCTATACCCAGGTAATTATATAATATCTGTTCAATTTCACTCTTTGATAAATCAGGATTACGATTCGGATTTAAAAGCACAGATTCGGTTGTCATTAATATGCCATCCCCATTGGTGTCAATACTCCCTCCTTCTAATACCACATTTGTGCTGAAACATGGAATCCCGAAAGTTTCACTAAACCATTTTGGAATTGCATTGTCAGAATCATAAGGAGGATATTTCCCTCCCCATGAATTGTACTTCCAATCAGTAATTGCATACTCATCATCTGATTTCTTCAGATGTTTAACAAATATTGGACCGCAATCCCGAGCCCAAACATCATTAATGGGGATTGAATAGATGATGATGTTATTCAAATCAATAGATCTGGATCGTAGTCTATCGATCAGATATGTTTTGGATACATGAACATCATGAAGCAAAACAATGGGTTCATATTGGCTTAATGCTTCAATAATATCCAGATAAACACTCTCAACCCTTTTTAAACGAATATCCGGCCAGGTCTCAACATTAGATGGCCAATGTAGTTGTGTTGCTGAGTGTTTGTTCCATTCTGCAGGCATTCGATACCCTAAATCTGAGGGATTATTCATATTCATTTAATTCGATAATCGTTCATCTTTTGTGTGCCAAATTGTATTTTATTAAAATATGAAAAGTAATCTGCTTCGAAGCAATTGAATCAACAGTTCACTATTTAATTCTTTTTGTTTTCACCTGCACGAGATATATTCCATGCTAAAATATAACTTCAAATCTGTAATTTCCTTAGATGATAAATGAACCTTCATTTTTACCGGGCAACATCGGTTGGATTGAAGTGGTATGTGGCGGAATGTTCAGTGGGAAAACAGAAGAGTTAATTAGAAGAGCACGTAGAGCGTATATCGCCGGGCAGGATGTCGTTATCGTAAAACCGGCGATCGACAATCGTTATAGTGATACAGAAGTTGTTTCACATGATGAGACGTCACTACCCGGTATTACAGTTGATACAGCCGATCAAATTATTCTTCTTACTTCTTCAGCAAGGGTTGTTTGTATTGATGAAGCTCAATTTTTTGATGACCGAATTGTTGAAGTTGCTACAACTTTGGCAAATGATGGCAAACGTGTCATAATCGCCGGATTAGACATGGATTATCTTGGCAAACCTTTTGAGCCTATGCCTCAATTACTGGCAATTGCAGAATATGTAACCAAATTGCATGCAATATGCTCAGAAAGTGGTATGCTTGCACACTTTTCTCAACGCATTGTTGTAAATGACCAAACAGTACTCGTTGGAGAAAAAGATGCTTATGAACCTAGAGCTCGTCACTGTTTTAGACCGCCTATTGACCAAAAAAGAGGGAAAACACGTCCACCTCTTTCAAATAACAGATCTCAAACTCAACCCAAAGAAACAGATTAGATGGATATTATAAGAGGCCTTATTGGTATGGTTGCTATCATTGCTATTGCACTTGCGTTTAGCAAAAACAGAAAACAAGTGGATTGGAAACTGGTAGGAGTAGGTCTTGGTATACAGTTAGTATTAGCTATTTTCATTTTAAAGGGAGCGGTAATGGCTGAATTTTGGTCCCCACTTGGATGGCCTAAACTGTTTTTTAGCTGGATTTCATCATTTTTTGTGATAGTTCTTGATTTCACGACTGCCGGAGCTGAATTCATTTTTGGAGATCTTGCAAAAAGTCCGGGAATGGAAGGAAGTTTGGGCAATTTTTTTGCATTCCAAGTCTTACCCACTATTATCTTCTTTGCCTCCCTGACTGCTATTTTTTATCATTATGGAATACTTCAAAAAGTAGTGGCCTATATGGCAAAAGGAATGCAAAAATTAATGGGCACTTCCGGAGCTGAATCTCTTTCTGTTGTCGCCAATATATTTGTAGGTCAAACAGAATCACCGCTTGTGATTAAACCCTACATTGAAAAAATGACAAAGTCTGAACTCTTGACGGTTATGACAGGTGGAATGGCAACAATCGCTGGTGGGGTTATGGCTGCTTATGTACAGATGTTGGGCAATTCTTACTCAATTGCACAAGGCGTATCACTCGATGTAGGAAGATTAATGTTTGCAGAACAACTTTTGGGAGCCAGTTTAATGGCTGCTCCGGCCGCTTTGGTAATTGCAAAAATTATATTCCCGGAAAACGAAGAACCCGTTACCAAAGGAGATGTTAAAATGAGTGTAGAAAAACCGGATGCTAATGGCATTGATGCCGCTGCTACAGGTGCCGGTGTTGGCCTTAAATTAGCTGCTAATGTAGGAGCTATGCTTCTTGCATTTATAGCACTTCTTGCAATGGGTAATTACTTTCTCTTTGAAATTGGTGAAATTACAGGGCTAAATTCTGCATTTCCTGACTTCAACTTAACCATTGAATCATTATTGGGATGGGTAATAGCTCCTATTGCATTTATTGTTGGAGTGCCTTGGGCAGATGCAGTTAACATGGGTTCCCTTTTAGGAACAAAAGTGGTTTTAAATGAATTTGTGGCCTATCTGCAATTGTCAGATTTGGTCGAACAAGATATGTTAACACCCAAAACGATTACCATGGCAACTTTTGCTCTTTGTGGATTTGCAAATTTTTCCTCTATTGCTATTCAAATAGGCGGTATTGGAGGGTTAGCACCTAATCGGAAATCTGAACTCGCCAGTTTTGGATTAATGGCCGTATTAGCCGGGTCCCTTGCCAATCTTATGACCGCAACAATTGCCGGTATGCTGTTTTGATTGAGTAGTTGAAGATGACTGATGAACAAAACTAAATTCTTATAGTTCACCTCAATTATTGTATCGTGGATATTCATATGGAATACACAATAAAGACTTCTCGCAACTTACTCTTGTTGCTTCTTTTATCATGTTCAATTGCCGCATGTTCATTGGAACAAAATAGTGCAGATAATACCATTATCGCTTCTGTTTCAAGTAAAAATTTGACGATTGGAGAAGCTATTTCCGATATTCCTGATTTTATATTTCAACAAGATTCTGTCAGAGCCATTCAATCCTATGCGCAACAATGGGTACAATCTCAAGTAGCCATTCAACATGCCAGAAGATTGGGCATACAAAATCAGGAGAATTACCGTTTAAAAGTAAGTCGATTTGAAGATCAGTTAGTAGAATCTATGTTAAAAGAACAGATTTTAGAAATCAATACGGAACAAATGGATGTGACCACAGAAGAAGCACTCTCCTATTATCAAACATACAGAGAACAATTTACATTTGATGAGAGATATGTCCGCTTTAGATTAATTTCAACAAGAACAAGGGCTGAAGCAGAAAGTGCAAACAGAGATTTAATTAACGGAGTAGAATGGGATATTATACTCCAAAATTATAGTGAAAATCCTGAATTGCAATTGAGGCAATCAACTCAATACTGGCCAATTTCAATGGCTGCATCCGGTATACCGCCCATCAATCAAAATCTTTTAACCCTGGGTTTAAATGAACGATCCCCTATTCACTTTTATAATGATCGTTTCCATTTGGTCCAACTTATTGATGAAAAAACTGAAAGTGAATATCCGGAGTTAGATTGGCTCATCCCTCAAATCTCAGATTGGTTACAACTTGAAAAAACCAGAAGAATTACAAATGGTTATCTTCGAAATCTTTATCTTCAAGCAGAAACGAATAATGAAATTGAGTTACTTAACGTTAGTGACATCGAACAACTACTAGCACAATAAACAATTTATTTAATGAATATTTTATATCGAGTTATTTTTATCTCTCTCCTCTCTATACTATTAACAGATTCCATACATGCTCAAAATCAACAGCAGACTACTGACAAAATAGTTGCTATCGTAAACGATCGAATTGTTCTAAAGTCAGATGTAGATGAAGAAATTTTAAACTATATGAGACAGTCTGAGGTTGATGGACAAGATGTAGAGTTCTCTAATGAACTTTGGTACAGTGCTCTGCAAAGTATGGTCGACAATTATGTGCTTCTTGAAAAAGCAAAAATTGATTCAGTTGTTGTAAGCGATGATATGGTAACACGTAATATGGACCAGCGAATCAATCAGTTAATTCGTCAAGCAGGCAGTGAGCGAGCTCTTGAAGAAGCGTTTGGTCAAAGTCTAATACAAATCAGAGCTGACTTTAGAGAGCAATTCAGAGAACAGATGATCGCTCAATCAGTTCAACAGACAAAAATTAGCTCTATTTCTATCACTCGACCGGAAGTTGAAGAGTTTTTTAATCAAATTCCCGAGGAGTCTGTTCCGGTAATACCTGAACAAATTTCACTCTCACAAATTGTCATCATCCCGGATCCACTTGAAAACGCAAAAAATGATGCTTTTGAAAGAGCTCAGGCTCTTCGTGACTCTGTAACTATCCACGAAAAAAACTTTGAAGAGATGGCAAGACTCTACAGTGAAGATGTATCTGCCCCAAGAGGTGGGTTAATACCCATGATGCCACTTGATGAATTAGTCTCGAGCTTTTCAGCTGCTGCAGCCGCACTACAACCGGGAGGTATTTCACAAGTGGTTGAGACTCGCTTCGGATTTCATATTATTCGTTTAAACAACCGTACCGGAGATAATATTGAAACCAATCACATACTGATTAAAATTGATGAAGAGTTAGTGGACGAGCAAGCTGCTATTGATCAGTTAAACGCGATCAGAGATAGTGTTTTGACTCATGAAAAAAACTTTGCTGACATGGCCAGATTATATTCTGAAGATGATGATAGTAATGTATTTGGAGGTAGAATTGTCAACCCACAAACCGGCAGAAGATTACTTCAAATTGATCAATTAGAACCTGCTCTGTACAGAATCGCATTGCTTTTGGATGAAGAAAGTCAAATTTCTGAGCCAAGAGCTTACAATCCACAATCACCAACAGTCAATAGAGCCTTCAGAATCGTTCGACTCGACAGGCTTATACCTGAGCATAGAGCTAATTTAAGACAGGACTATGATCAGATTAGAGATTTTGCACTCCAACAAAAAACATCCCGAATAATGAGTCAATGGATTGATGAGCTGAGAAATGATGTATATGTTGAATTTAAAATACCACTACCGAATGACGTTGATGGAGTTGATATACAAGAACCTGTGACTTTGTGAGCTGATGAGTAAAACTATACCAACTGATGCAACAAAAGCAGCTGAATTTTTTAGTGAGTCCTATCAGAAAATAAAAAACGAGATTTCTAAGACAGTAGTTGGACAACAGGATGTCATAGATCAACTGCTGATTTCTCTTTTTTCAAAAGGTCATTGTGTATTGGTAGGTGTACCCGGACTAGCCAAAACCTTGTTGATTCAAACGTTAGCAAAAACATTAAACCTTTCTTTTAACCGAATCCAGTTTACTCCGGACCTCATGCCCGGTGATATTACAGGAACAGAGGTCATTGAAGATGATAAAGAAACAGGCAAAAAGAGTTTTCGGTTTATTCATGGACCCATTTTCTCAAATATCGTACTTGCTGATGAAATCAACCGTACTCCCCCAAAAACACAGGCTGCACTATTAGAGGGAATGCAGGAGTATAGTGTAACCGCATCCGGTCAAACCTTTAAGCTCGAAGAACCATTTTTTGTACTTGCGACACAAAATCCAATTGAGCAAGAAGGAACCTATCCCCTTCCGGAGGCTCAACTCGATCGTTTTATGTTTAACATTTGGCTCGATTATCCATCCCTAGATGAAGAGAAAATGATAGTGAAGCAGACTACTTCTCCAAGAAACATTGAAATTAATTCAATACTTGATAAAAAGCAGATCCTTTCAATTCAAGAGTTGGTCAGAGATGTACCTTTACCTGACCATGTACTTCATAAAACGGTATCACTAGTCAATCAAACGAGACCAAAAACCAAAAATTCAACAGAATTAGTCGATAAGTACTTAAGTTGGGGAGCCGGTCCAAGAGCATCACAGTATTTAATTTTAGGTGCAAAAACACGTGCCCTGTCCCAAGGTCGATTTAATGTTGAAATGGAAGATATACATGAATTGGCAGTACCTGTTCTGAGACATCGAATTGTTACAAATTATACTGCAGAAGCTGAAGGTTTAACTACTGTAGATATCATTCATAAATTACTTCAGAATCTCTAAGAATCAGATGATATGGTCAGCCAGTTTATACAGGGTATAAGCCCGGTAGTACCTCTCATTATTGTAATTTTTATTCTTATTCTCTCTATTTTTGTATCCTGGTGGAGTTATTCTCACTCTGAGACACTATCGCGGCTTAAGAAACGATCCCTCATCTTATTAAGAGCTACTTCCCTTTTTATATTGATTATTTTGCTGCTTAACCCATATTTGCTGATCCAAATAACCACAGATACATCACCTGAAATTGCTGTTTATATTGATAACAGTCAAAGTTTGTCAATTGAACGTGGTCAATATGGTGGAATTTCAGAATATCAATCTATTTTGAACGAGTTGAATCAGATTGAAATGGATGGCATCCATAAAACAAACTATTATTTTTCTGATTCAGTTACTGATGAGGATCAACTCACATTGTCGGGAACACGCACAAACATCAATGCAGTACTGGAACATCTCAGATTAAATGAACATCGATTTACCGCCGGGATTATAGTATCGGATGGAATTGTAACACAAGACAGAAACCCTATCTTTGCTGCCCAAAACCTGACCATTCCGGTCATAACGATTCCGGTAGGCGACACAACTCAAGTGAAAGATATTGCTATTGCAGACATTGAATATTCGCAAAATACATACACATTCACAGCAGAAACCATTACTGTTGAAATCCAGCAAGAAGGATTTGAAAATGAAGATTCGGAGATTCAATGGTTACTGGATGGCGAGATTCTGGAAACCAGAAATATTCAATTTCCTTCTTCAAAAAGCAGTCAGTTTTTTGAGTTTTATTATGAATTTGATGAACCCGGATTTTATGATTTTGAGGTGAATATCCCTCAAAAATCTGAGGAAATAACACATCAAAATAATCAGGCTTCATTTACAATTGAAGTGGATGATAACAAAAACAATATTTTATCTCTTGCATTTGATATTCATCCGGATGTAGGTGCTATTCGGAGATTAATAGCATCCGATCAGCAAAATGAGTTAATCTCATCAACTTGGATTGCTGAAAACCGATTTCTTGAAAACGATCCATACAGCTTGTCTAATGAACCGGATCTTATTGTTTTGCATGGCCTTCCTCCAATTAATTCAGATATTTTTCTGTGGATTGAATCACAACAATCACCTTTGGTTGTTCTTCAATCACCGAGTTCAGCTCCTCTTTACTCTGAACCTGGAATACAAGGGTTAACCGGGTATCAAATTGATAATCCTGCAGAGACTATTGATGTTCAACTTGAATATCAAAGCCTTCCAACACAGCATCCAATCACAGAACTTGGAAATGTAATAGGCATAGATCGTTTCCCCACCTTAAAAATGGTTAGAAGTCGATATAATATGTCTTCACTTGGTCAACCCCTCCTATTTGCCTCCTTTGAAAGGTCGGATGACATTCTACCTGTCATTATCTCATTGGATGCAGCAAATAGACGTATAACCGGTGTAACTACATATGGATGGCATCGATTTGAACAGAGCCCTCAATCTGAAACAAGAGATTTTTTTAAAAATCTATTCACTAATATAATCTCTTGGACATCCACTTCATCGGATGATCAAACATTGGAGATCTATCCATTAAAAGATTCGTTTACCGAAAATGAAGGGATTCAAGTCAGAGCTGAACTCTACAACGAAAGAGGTGAACCTGAAACCGGTGCTCAAATAGAGATTTCAATTTATGAGAATGATGTGGACACTCCCTTGCAGTCAAACATAATGTCACATCAACAAAACGAAAATTATACTGCAGATTTTGGAAATTACCCCAGAGGATTATACAGGCTTAGTGCAATAGCCACATACAATGATAGAATTGTAGGAACAGCAGAGAGTCGGGTTAACATTAGTGAATCAATCATTGAATTCATTAATACCAAACGAGACGATTCTACACTTCGATCCATCTCTGAAGTTACATCCGGTATAATGCTGGAAAATATAAACTTCGATAGAATAGTCCCCTTTTTAAACAGCTTAATCGATGAAGATTCAGAACTGCAACCAACAAACGATTTCTATTATATAAATAGAAATGGGTATTGGTTTCTTATTGTATTAATTCTTTTATCTACTGAATGGTTGATCAGGCGGTCGGCCTCCTTACCCTGATTTTTGACTATTCGAACAAGTCAACCATTGGTATGGAGTTAAAAAGTCGGCTCAATGAATACCGACTTTTAAACTGTGGTTCTTCTTTTATTTAACTTTTTTTGGTTACAAGAAGTACAACCAAACCTACAATTACTGCGATGCTCACAATCAACAGAATAAACATTATGTTGGACGTGGTTGATGCAGCTTCTCCCCAATTATTTAATTTTATATCAATAGCTGAAATATCAGAATAGGATAAAACATTACCGGTTGTCAGTAACTCACCCCAATTCGCTTTTACTGTATTATTCCAGAAACTGCTGAAATTTAAGAACTTCTGATAATCTTCATCCCTGTTACTCTCCAAACTTGCTTCATAGGATTCATCTACATAAGAGTTTAATGATCTATTGAACTCTTCAGAAGAGGAGAAAGGCTCTAATTCAATCTCATTTTCGCTGAAAGAAACCAAAAGTGTGGCCCAAAGATTTCCATCGATTGCTTCCAACCATGATTCCAGAAGCTCATCAATTTCCGCTTTTTCAGCTTCAGATTGCTGAGGAGCAAACGTCTCAACCAATCGTGTTCCTATTCGATCCCAAACATCCATAAAATATGCCTGTTGAGCCCTCATTGAGACATAATCAGGAAGGTCCAAAGAAATTTCACTGCTTGCTAATTCAATATACTCCGAAAGAATTGTTTTCAGTATGTCAATAGGATTATCTTGCAGGCGTTCGGAAGACTCACTTATTTCTGACCTGACAGAAGAGTCCATGTTCTGATAACGTTCTACCAATTCTTCCAAAAATTCGGAGACAAATACATCTCTTTGATCCAGATTCAATCTATACTGCCTAATTAATGTAGCTTGTCGACTCTCGTTTTCTGACGATTTTTCTATTTGATCTTCTAAGGTGCCCATCTCCTGATTCATTTCAGAAATACGATCACGGAATTGGTCCATTTCATTAACCAATACTTCTACACGGCTATTTAATTGATCAATGACTGAAATATTTGCATTTACAGTATTGAAGTTACTTTCCAATACCTCTAAATAACTATCGAATGTATCCGGATATATTGCAGCATTAATAAGAGAAGAGTGTTCTGCATATTGTGCTTCAAATGCACTGATCTCTTCACTAATCTCATCCAACTCCTCCGTTGAAATTGCATTACTAACTCTATTTATTAACTCATTATATTCAGCTCTGAATTCTTGAGTAATTTGAAAATCAGACTGCTGAGCAAGTAATTGTCCCGGAATTAAAAGATAAAGGATAGCAATAAACGATAAGGTAACTTTAGTCAATGTATACATGATTTATAGAGTCTAAATTAGGGTATGTACAGATCTGTTATTTCGAATAGTTAAGATTATAAGTCTCGCCGTTATTTCGATCTATCAATTCTATATATGTATCTCTTTGATTGAAAGCCGGTTCAGAAATTCCATTTTCAGCTACTAATATTTTTTCAACGAGTTCTAATGTTGAAGCTCCGGGAGTAAATATATAGACATTATTAAATCCGGAAGCTGTAATGAAATAAAATCCGGCTCGATTCCTGATCATATGGATTTTATCAATTTCAGAGAGCCCCTCTTCCATCAGTAAAGATGAAATCGAGAATTTAACAGCGTATCGTTGATCATGAATATTCTGTTCTGTATCCGGTACAAGGACACTTTCAAGTGGTTGGGAATAATCAACATCTTGCAATACTAATGAAGGACCACAAGCAGAAGCAGTCAATAAAATAACTATACTCAATAGCAGATAATGTAGTCTCGATTTGTGCATGATTCAGTATTATAATGTTTATGTTTACTCTTAATTCCTATCTATTTAATTTAATAAAGAAATCATTGTTCCTCCATTATGTTCTCAAAATAAATGAAAATAAAATTTATACTACCCTATTCATCCAAAATACAGGGAAGTTTAAATTTATGGTTTACGTCTTTTAAATGTGTAAGGAACAAATCTTTGATCAATTTAACATATTTACTGTCCAATGTTCAATGGAAATAACAACAAAGAGATTACACTGCACCAAAACTTTATGATCCAAGCTTTGAAACAGGCAGAATTGGCTTATGATAGCGGGGAAATACCGGTTGGTGCAATTATTGTTAAAGAGGGACGAATTATTGGAAAAGGGTATAATCAAACAGAGATGCTTAAAGATCCTACCGCACATGCAGAAATGTTAGCTATATCGTCGGCATGTGCTACGCTGAACAACAAGTATTTAGAGGATTGCACCCTTTATGTCACACTGGAACCTTGTCCAATGTGTGCCGGTGCAATTGTCTGGTCAAAAATTCATCGTGTTGTATTTGGTGCTATGGATGCAAAGTCGGGAGCTTGTGGTTCACTTTTTAATATAGCTTCAAACAACAAATTAAATCACCGCGCAGAAATAATTCAGGGAGTATTAGAGCTTGATTCTCAATTTCTTCTAAAACAATTTTTTGCATCTAAACGATGATTCAGAAATGGAGTGGAACAAATTCTTCATCCATATTATTCGTGACCGGTTTAAAAATTGAAGTAACTTTTTGATGCAAATCCAAAGCTAATAATTTACGATCATCATTTACAACTAATTCTGAGCCAAATCGTATGTCAACCAATATTTTACGATTTTGGCTTACCATTAAAAGATGTTTCAACATGCTTTTGTTACCCCACCAACACACAGATTTATAAGCCGGTACATCATCCTCTACTGTTTCATATCTTATCGAAGAGTAGGAAACACTGAGAGTACTTACAGCCGCATGTTCCAATAATGATGGCCGGAATTTTAATACTTGCAATCCGGGCGAAGTTGTCCCTTCAGGAAATAGAAGGACACCTTGTTTGTCGTTTAAATTTGAAGCGATCAAGTTATTCACTCTTTTTACATCACTTCTCTTTGTTCGATCAATGAAGATGATACCGAGTGTTTTCGCCATAAATCCAACAATGGGCCATCTCTTTATTTCTGCTTTTGCCACATATGTAGTATCGATATATGCAGAATAAATAGGAATATCTAGATAACTTAAGTGATTACTAACCAAAAAAAATGGGGGTTCAGGAGCAGCCCCTTCTATTCTAACTTCCATAGATAAAAGCTTGATAACCGCTTTACCCCATAAAGCCATGCAGGTATTCCGCCAAGATTCATAACGGTAATTAAAGAGTTTGATAAACAGAAATCCGAGAAGATATATCAGATAGTAAACAAACGTGATTGTAGGAAACAGGATAACTTTAAATGGAGCTGTTACAAAAAGAAGAAATCTCATTCCTGTTAATATTTAATTTAGGCTCGATCTACCTGCGGAATTCTGATGATACAAAATTAAAGAAATATATTACCAATTTGATAATTGAAATTAATTATTTGGGAATCTTATTCTTATTTTCGATGGTTACATGGGTAGACAGGAACGTAAATATTCTAAGCATTCAATACAGATTACATAATGCTTTATACAAAAACATATGAAAAATCTCCTGACCATGAATGGGTCGTTTTTATTCATGGTGCCGGCGGGTCATCTTCGATTTGGTTCAGACAAATTAAAGCCTATTCCGAGGAGTTTAATGTCTTACTGGTAGATCTTCGTGGACATGGAAAGTCCAAAGATATGAGTACGTTGAAAAAATATTACAAAGAGCAGTACTCATTCAGAACAGTGAGTAAAGATGTGTTAGAGGCCCTCGAAAAAAATCGCATAACTGAAGCACATTTTGTAGGAGTCTCTTTAGGAACCATAATTATCAGGACAATTGCAGAAATGAATCCCAACATTGTACTCTCTGCAGTTATGTGTGGTGCTATTACCCGAATGAATATCCGATCCAGAATTTTAGTCTATTTAGGTCACACCTTTAAAAAAGTAGTTCCATTTATTTGGTTATATAAACTTTTTGCCTGGATTATCATGCCTAAAAAAAATCATGAGGAATCAAGGACTCTCTTTGTGGGTGAAGCAAAAAATCTGGCCAGAAAAGAGTTCTTAAAGTGGTTTAAACTGACGTATGACATCAACCCACTACTCAAATATTTCAAAGAAAAAGAGATGGTCGCTCCCACACTTTACATTATGGGTGAAGAAGATCATATGTTCCTCCCCCCTGTTAAAACAATGATTCAGGACTTTAATCACTCCTATCTCGACGTAGTTGCCGGCAGTGGTCATGTTGTAAATGTCGATAAACCGGATGAATTCAATGAAATTTCATTACGTTTTTTAATGAACCAAAAAAATAAATTCCAGCAGACGGCATAATGATTTCAACTAACATAAAGTCAACAATCCGTATAAACATTTTGTAATTTATTCCATGGATTCGTTTTTTCTACAGGCATTTTTTCAGGATATTTAGTTTAAATTATAATGAATCATCAACTACAATGATTGTACCTATAGCGAGTGATCACGCCGGATTTGAAGCTAAACAACTATCAAAAGAAATATTAGAATCGATGGGTTTGACTCCTATCGATTTTGGTACTCACTCTCCCGATTCAGTTGACTATCCCCATTATGCTGTTCAAGTTTCGAAATTGATTCAAAGCGGTGAACATAAGTTTGGTATTTTAATTTGCGGCAGCGGACAGGGAATGTGCATGACCGCTAATAAATTTTCAAATATTAGAGCTGCACTTGTCTATTCAGAAAATATTGCAAAACTTTCACGGCAGCATAATAACGCGAATGTACTCTGTCTGCCGGGTAGAGAATTATCCAGAAATCAGCTGGAGGAGATCTTTAAAAACTGGTTTGATACAGAATTTGAAGGGGGCCGACACGATCGCAGAGTCAATAAAATTCATACATTAACAGCTAAAGAAACTCCATGAAATCACTCCAAGATCAGGACCCGGAATTAAACTCATATCTTGAATTAGAAACGGAAAGACAGAACTTAAATTTTGAACTCATTGCTTCTGAGAATTTCGCTTCCAAAGCGACCATTCAAGCAATGGGATCCGTCTTGACCAATAAATATGCAGAAGGATATCCGGGTAAAAGATATTATGGCGGATGTGAACATGTTGATAAGGTTGAAGATCTAGCAAGAGAAAGAGCTAAAAAACTATTTAATGCTGATTGGGTGAATGTACAACCTCATTCGGGTGCATCAGCAAACGCTGCAATTTATCTCGCTTATATGAAACCCGGGGATACTCTGCTGGGATTAGATCTGGCACATGGCGGCCACTTGACACATGGATCACCGGTTAATTTTTCGGGTATAGTGTACAACGCTCAGTTTTATGGTGTTGAAAAAGAAACAGGGCGAATTGACCTAAATAAAGTCAGGGAAAAAGCAAAGGAAGTACAGCCAAGAATGATTTCAATTGGTGCCAGTGCCTATACCCGAGATTTTGATTATGAAGGATTTCGTAATATCGCAAATGAGGTAGGTGCTTTTTTATGGATGGATATGGCTCATACAGCCGGACTCATTGCAGCAAACGTACTAAATGATCCGTTGCCCTATTCAGATGTAGTAACAACGACCACTCATAAAACACTTCGTGGCCCCCGGGGCGGAATGATATTAGTTGGCAAAGATCATGAAAATCGATTGGGAGTTATAGCCCAAAAATCCGGACGCGTAAAAATGATTAGTGAAGTACTTGACTCAGCTATTTTCCCCGGTTCCCAAGGTGGGCCACTCATGCATGTAATTGCTGCTAAAGCTGTTGCTTTTGGCGAAGCCCTGCAACCTGAATTTGTACAATATCAAAAGCAGGTGAAGTTAAATGCAAAAAAAATGGCTGAGGCTTTCATTAATAGAGGTTACAATCTGGTTAGTGGGGGCACCGATAACCATCTGATACTTGTAGACCTTAGAAACAAAGGATTAAATGGAAAAATTGCTGAAGAAGCACTAGATAAAGCCGGGATAACGGTCAATAAAAATATGGTACCTTTTGATACAGAAAGTCCATTTGTGACTTCCGGTATTCGGATTGGAACTCCTGCATTAACAACTCGAGGTTTCAAAGAAGATGAGTTTACTGAAGTTGTTCGACTGATCGATAAAGTACTTCAAAAGCCAGCAGATGAGTCCAATTTAACCGATATAAAAAAATCTGTTCAGGAAATGTGCCGGGCTTATCCTTTATACGATTTTACTACAGTTTAGTCGTATATTGTTCTTCCTGAAGATCCAGCTATTTCTTACATTGGTCTTCTTAAACTACAAATTTACATCAAATATTGATAGGTAGTCGGCCTGATCCGATGTTAAAACATCATGAGCGAATCTACAGATCGTCCAAAACGCAGTATAATGGGCTCCCTTCTGCCAAAGGCAAAAGCTCCTAAGATAAATCCGGCAGACGGTATGTCGTTTTTAGATCACCTGGAAGAGTTACGCTGGAGAATCTTAAAGGGTTTAGTAGGTGTATTGGCAGGTGTAATCATTGCCTTCATATTCGCGGATTTCTTCATCCAACAATTTATATTGGGCCCGGCCAGAGCTGATTTCTTCATGTACCAAATTATGCCCATTAATGCGGTTGACCTCTCTTTGATATCCAGACGCTTACCCGGTCAGTTCTTTACCTATTGGGGTACTTTAATCATTATAGGCGGAATTATTGGGTCCCCATATTTTATTTACCAATTATGGGCATTCATTGAACCGGCACTTGAAAGTGGTGAAAAAATAAAGACCTTTTTAAATGCAATGTTCATCAACTTCTTCTTTTTACTGGGTATATCTTTTGGTTATTTTATTTTAGTGCCATTTGCCGTTCAATTTTTCACTCAGTTTGTGATCTCTGATGTAATAAGCAATGAATTTGATATTAATGAATATTTTGTATCCGTTTCTCTCTGGACATTAGCATGTGGAATTATATTTCAAATACCGGTCATCAGCTGGTTTTTGTCAAAAGTTGGACTCATCACCCCTGAAGGCATGAAGATCTATAGAAGACATGCCATTGTTGCTATTTTAATAGTTTCTGCTGTTCTGACACCACCGGATCCGGTTTCACAAATCATGATTGCCGTCCCGCTTATTTTTCTTTATCAATTTTCAATTTTATTAAGTAAAATAGCGACAAAAAAACGCAAGAAAGAGATGGAAGCTGCGTTTGAAGAAGAGTAAGAAGAAGTTTGAATAAATAATCCAAGCACAATATTCGATTGAATAGTGTTGTTTAAACATTCATGAAATACCTTTACCTTACAATCGAAACAACGATATCATATATTTTTTAATTTTTTATAATTTTTTCATGTATAAAGAGCTTTTTAAAATCCTGTTCGTATTGATTTCACTTGTTATACTCTTGGTCTCATGTAACACAAGTGACCCCTTCGAGCTTACACCCCCAAATTTTGATTCTGTACCCGCCGCAACACCTATTGATGGAATTACCCCAATACAGATTGAAGAAGGTGTTAAAGCGTATATACATGAAGAAGGAGTTGAAGACTATTTTGTAACGATAAGAGATGATCTACAAGCTTTTGTTACTCTTCGTACGGATGAAGGTGAAATCATTTACAGTTCATATCAAAATGATAGAGTTGACCCATCTGTTATATCAATGAGATCTGCAGGAGTGTTCCAAAATGATTTTACCTACTCAGTAGCACAAACGTATACACCAGGGTTTAAGAGTGGGCTGGTTGGAATGCAGAAAGGTGAATTTAGAACGTTAGTTGTAGAACCTGAAAAAGGCTTTAAAGACATTCCCACCGGGACGTTGAATTCACAGTACAGGGATAATACTCTTTACTACGAAATTCGAATTACCAGAATTTTCCCTGATTAAAAATTTCACAACCTAAACTTCCTGCTCATGTTGATACCGATACGTTATTCTATCACCTAAACGGGTAAGAATCTCATGAATATTGGTGCCTGCTTGTTTTGCCCAATCGGATGCATTCCATGCGTCCCCACCCAGTAATATGACTTCCGTTTCCACTGCTATTTTATCATCATTTAGGTTGATCATTGTCATATCCATGGTCACATTTCCAACTTGCCCATAAAGTTTTTTATTAATAAGAACGTTCAACTTATTACTGATTGATCTTGGTATTCCATCCCCGTAACCAACGGGTAGTGTTGCCAAATAACCATTTTTCGAAGCCGTCCAAGTTGAAGAATAACTTACCGTATCCCCTTTTTCTACCGGACGCACCTGTACAATGTTTGTTTTCCATATTAATGCGGGTTCCAGCCAACGATACTGAATTTCTCCTGCATTATATCCGAGCATCCCTAATCCAATTCTAACCATATCAAAATGATTCAAATCAGCATAGTTCGCAACGGCTCCGGTGTTACTCATGTGAACGAGCGGAATTTCCGGGAAATGTGATAAAATAGTCAAAAATCGGTCATTTTGATCGATTACAAAATCGGATCCGGGATCATCAGCAGTTGCATAATGAGAGTAAATACCACTACAGATGAGGCGTTGATTAGCGATTGCAAGATTCCTGACCGATGCCGCCTGTGCCGGTCGAAACCCAAGTCGACCCATCCCTGTATCAAAGTTCAGGTGATAGGTAGTACCATCCATCAAAATGGAAAAATGTGTCTCATGACTTACAGTAGCAGTTAAATTATGTGTTTGATATGCAGCGGCTGTCTCATAATCTGGTACCCCTAAAACCAGTATTGGAATCTTAATTCCTGCCATTCGGAGTTCTATTCCTTCGTCAATATGCGCAACCGCAAGCCAATCAACTTCATTTTCTATTGCTTTTGATACTTTAATGGCACCATGTCTGTAAGCATCACACTTTACAACAGCTAAAATCTTTTTGCCGGTTACACGCTCTTTGATCGCTTTCAAATTAGTTTGAATCACATTCAAGTTGATTACAGCAATCGAATTTGAAAAATGTCTCTTCACCAATTCACTCCAAATTGTTTCTTTTTTCTTTTTTTGAGTATCACGTGTGCAGCATTGTAACCGGCTGCACCAAAAACCCCGCCCCCCGGATGGCAAGAAGCACTTGAGAGAAATAAGTTCTCAATCGGTGTTTCATAGTTACTTAATTCCGGTGTAGGCCTGAACATAAACATCTGATCAAAGTTCATCTCAACATGCATTACGTTCCCTCTTAAGAGGCCGTGTTTGCGCTCTATATCCAGCGGCGACTGTATATACCAATCAATACGCTTCCCTTTCATATTGGGAGCATATTTTTCTACTACTCCATAGATCTTTTCAGCTTCACTTTCCCTAATATCATCCCATTTAACACCATTTGCGAGTTCATACGGATGCCACTGAGCCCAGGCAAACAGAGTATGTTTCCCATCACGGGCCACTTCAGGGTCTATTTTTGAGAATGTCATAGCCAAAACGGCCGGATCTTCCGGTGGATTGCCTTTCATATAATCTCCTATTGCCCGATTCATATAATCAGTAGAGGGTGCCAGAAGCTGCATTCCGTTATGAATCAATGGGTCATCGGGTGCCGCTGTATATCTAGGCAGCTCATCTACAGCACACCGAATGACCATCCCAAACCCATTTCCGATTTGAATATTTTCTACTTTTTGGAAAAGCGAATCTGACAGATGCTCTCTTCCAACCAATTTAAGCATGGTAGTTTGAACATGAGCATTTGAAACGATCAAATCAGAACTGAAATATCTATCATCCTCTGTAACGACCCCTTTTGCAACACCGTCAATAATCTCAATTTTTTTAATAGGACTACTGTGAAAAACCTCACCTCCATGTGCAACGATCAGGTTCTTCATCGCCTGAGTGAGCATTCCACTTCCACCCTTTGGATGTTTTGCCCCACTTTGGTGAAGCATAGATTGCCACCCAACAAAATCACCTGTGGCAGATTGATCCGGAAGAGGACCGGATTGTGCGGCAAACCATGTTAATGCAGCCTTTAAATAGGGATTTTTGAATGATTTATTGACGACTCCTCCATAACTCCCTAATATTTTTTGGAGCCCTTCCATCTGTTCACCCTTTTTGAACATGGATCCATCACGGAATTGTCCCTTCGCCATCTCCATAAAAATATTTTTACCGGATGGCGGAACCATAAATGCTTTTAATACTCCTTTATTTATTCTTCCCCAGAAATCAATAAAGTCTCTGTAATTTTGAACATCTTCTGGTGCGACGGAAGCAATAGATTGAAGCGTTTTTTCCAGATCTTTATGAAAATGAATAACTCCTTTTTTATCCGGAAGCGGATAACTCATAAATGGATCCATTTCAATATACTCAAGTCCGTAATTCGTCAACTCAAGTTCTTCTATAATCCCTGTTTGATGAATCATGATATGCACTGATGACCCTACATCCATTCTGAAACCGGATGGATTCTCATCACTTTGAAACATGGTTTCAGTGCAAACTGCACCGCCAATGGTATCCCTTCTCTCAAGAACGCCTACTTTATAACCTGCCTTAGCAAGATAACAACCGGTAATCAGGCCGTTATGACCTGAACCGATAATAATAGCGTCAAAATGTTTATTCATCTATGGTTTGAGTTTGATCTATTTGTTCATTGAGATCAAAAACTCTTCATTTGATTTCGTTCCTTTCATTTTATCCATCAGGAACTCCATTGCTTCGTAGGCATTGTGGTTATTTAAATATCTTCTTAATAATACCACTTTTTCTCTCTCCTCTTCTGAAACGATCAACTCTTCTCTCCGTGTACCACTTTTAAAAACATCAATAGCCGGGAAGATTCTTCTTTCAGCCAATCGTCTGTCCAAAACCAACTCCATGTTCCCGGTACCTTTAAACTCTTCAAAAATTACATCATCCATTCTGGAACCCGTATCTATCAGAGCTGTAGCTATGATCGATAAACTTCCACCGTTTTCAATATTTCTTGCAGAACTGAATAACTGTCGTGGAGCTTTCAACGCTTCCGAGTCGACACCCCCCGACATTGTTCTTCCGGAATTTCCTGCAGCTACGTTATAGGCGCGTGCCAATCGTGTTATCGAATCCATCAGTAATAGAACGTCATGACCACTCTCAACCAATCTTTTCGCTTTTTCAAAGACAATTTCTGATAAACCCACATGATTCTCAGGTTTTTCATCAAACGTAGATGCTACTACTTCTGCGTTCTTAACTGAGCGTTCCATTTCAGTAACTTCTTCCGGCCGTTCATCAATCAATAGAATGATAATTTTTGTCTCCGGATGATTTCGATTCACTGCATTGGCAATATTCCTGAGTATCGTAGTTTTACCCGTTTTTGGCTGAGCTACAATCAATCCTCGTTGCCCTTTTCCGATAGGCGTGAACAGATCCATGATGCGCGTAGAGAACTCAGCAAAATTATTCTCCAGTTTAAATCGTATCTCAGGATATATTGGTAATAAGTCCTCAAAATCCTCTCGATTGTCCATGTCCTTGGGAATCTTACCATTGACACCTTCTACACGTAATAATGCAAAATAACGCTCACCTACTTTGGGCGGACGTATAATGCCTATGACACAATCTCCCTGTTTGAGCCTGAATCTTTTAATTTGAGAGGGCGATACATAGATGTCATCAGGACTCGCTTTATAATTGTAATTTACAGAGCGTAAAAATCCATAACCATCCGGTAATATTTCAAGTGTTCCTTCATTAAGTAAAAATTTACCGAGTTTTGGTATGATCTCATCCAATCTTTCATCTAGTGTAGGTGCTTCTGATTCAGGTAAAATATTACTTACATGTTTCTTATTAGGCTTTTTATTGTGATTCGGTTGCCTGTGATTCCTATTTTGATTACCTGAATCTTTATTCCTGCTTGGTTTTGAATCATAACTTTGAATATGATTCTGACTCCCATATGTAGCTTCGTTCCCCTGATTTATAACCGAATCACTCTTTTTATTCTCTTGCCTCACATTATCACTAGTCTGATTATCCGGTTTGGTACTGTCAGATTTCTGTGTATCCGGATTTATAGTCTTGCTTTTATTCTGAATACGATCAATGATAGCTTTTTTGTTCAGCGCAGTAACTCCTTTCAATCCAATTGCTTTAGCAATTACTTTAAGGTCTTGAACTGTTTTTTGTTGTAACGAATCCAAATCTAAGTTCAGATCAGTATCGGTTTGATTCTCCGACATAATAAAATATTGGTTCTAATGTTTGATTCATGAAGAAAAGCGATTTGCCAGATTTTAGGCTTACGCTTTGGGGTTTCTACTATTTAGTGCGGAAAGATTTTTAAGACGCATTCAAGGTACCCAACCAAGTGCGTGCAACAGTGTAAAAGTAAAAACTTCCACTAAAAATTACTAATTCAGATTTCAAATCGGTAAGATTAATTAAATTCGCTTCATCTATAACTTTTGCATTTGGAAAGTAATTCAGCATATCCTCTATTTTAGCTGCACGAGAATAATGCATCTCATAAACAAAAATCGAATCGAATTCACTCCAACTCTTTGCTATTTCATTATTTAACTTATCCCCCATAAAACTAAGAACCACATTCCAAGATGAGATCGGTGCGATCTGCTTTACGTGGTTAATGAGATGTTTTGTTGCTTCAGTATTGTGAGCACCATCAAAATACCAATTTAAATGATCACTTAATCGTTCGAATACCGCTCTTTTTGGGTAGAGTTTATCCATTTTTTCTACCCCATCACTAAACTCATTTCTAGTTACAGGGTATTTAGTCTCTAAATATTTTACAACATTCCGGCATAGTTGAACATTACATGCATCAATTTTTTTAAAAGAGTTGGAATACATTTTAATGGAGTTATTGCCTTCAACTATATGAATGGTTCCATTCTTATATTCAAAACGATCATTATTTATTTTAATGAGTTCAGATCCGGCATCTTTAGAAATTTGATGGATCACATCAGACGCGGCTTTTTTTAATTTTCCGATAAAAACAGGAGTTTTTTGTTTGATGATCCCTCCTTTTTCAGTCGCAATGGCTTCTAACGTATTACCAAGTATATCTGCATGATCTATGCCCACCGAAGTAATAATGGTGGCAATCGGTTTAAGAATATTTGTTGCATCTAATCGTCCACCCAAACCTGTCTCAATGATTGCAAGATCAATATTTTGAGCTGAAAAGTGCCAGAATGCAATGGCTGTGGTTATTTCAAAAAAGGTATACCCGCCTGCAATCAAACTGTCGCCATAAGATTGAAAAAATTGAATTAACTCTTTTTCTGAAATCTCAGTAGTGTTAACTCTGAACCGTTCTTCAACTCTTTCCAGGTGTGGTGAAGTATAGAGAGCCGTTTTGTATCCTGCATTTTGATAGATTGATGAGAGCAGACGACAAACGGTCCCCTTTCCATTTGTACCGGCAACGTGAATCGATGGAAAGTTATCTTGAGGATTGCCCATGCTGTCACATAATTCCCTCATTCGATCCAAATTAAAATTCGCCGCTGACTGACCATCCGTGCTGAATTTTGGTATCCGGTTTAAAAAATTCCGGACTTCGTCAATAGTAGAGAACGATTCTTTCACTCTTTAGAATTACTCCTTGTATAATATTGAATAGATGTAATAATCTCATTCATTATTGCCTCATTACAATTTAATTTAACTTCATCAATAGAGAATACAGGCTGAAATTCAATAACACTGTTCGAAATCCATACCAAATCGGCATTCAGAATTGAATCTCTATTGTAAATACCTTCTTCAACTTTCAATTTTTTATTCCCTTTTATCGCTTCAATCGTGTCTTTTCTCATTATACCGGGTAGAATAGAACACTCTTTGGATGGAGTATATACATTATTATCAATGGCCCAGAAAATATTTGCGACAGACGTTTCTGCGATATTTCCATCTATTGTCAAGATTAATGCATCATCATATTTTTTCTTTACAGCTTCTCTAAAGGCTGTTCTGTAGTGCAGCATATTACTTAATTTCAGGTCCGAAGGACGACATTCCGATGGAATAACTCTTGTTTTTGCAGTTAATAACCTCAACGATTTGTCTACATATTCAATCGAGCTGATCCGAATGTGAGTCAATAGTTCAACGTCCGAATCCAGCCGGTATCCATTCTGCTCTAATAGTGAACATTGAACTCTGATTTTTGCAGGTTTATCATTGAAACCGTTTAGATCTAATTTTTCTTGAATTCTTTCCCTTAAATATTCTTTTTTGGGAATTAGATGAGCAGGTAACTCCAGGTAGTCAAGTCCCCTGTGTAATCTGTTGATGTGATTGTCAAATCGACAGATTTGCTTATTTTCAAAACGCATGGTTTCAAAACAGCCGGTCCCATAAAAAAGTGCTGATGAAAATAGTTTGTGATTGATATCTCTACACGATACCTCTTCATTATTTAGAAAATAGCAATCTATTTGTTTGCTCATTTACATCAAACTGTTAAGTAGATGTTGCAGTGCTTCAATATCATCGCCTATATGTTTTGAATGTAGTGTTCCGTTTCGATTCAACAGAATTTGAGTTGGCATTCCGGGTACAAGCAGTGATTGATAAAACTGAGTTCCTTCCACAAAATGAATGGGGTATCGATTTGAATCAATATACTCCATGATTTGACTTTCATTATCCCTGACAGATGCTGCAATTACATAAATATCTTCGTCTCTGGTACTATAATCATTTAAAAATTGATTTATATCCATTGATTTATCAGACCATGTAGACCAAAAATGGATGATAACCGGTCTGTTTTCCAAATCACTCAGTTTCAACGAATCAGATTCGGAATAAGAGTAAAAAGTGAGGCTCTTAAAATCTACTTTTTCTATTCTGTTTTGAAAATCGGCTGACTGTTTTTGAGAGTAGCGAATTGTGCTGTATATAATGACAATGAGAGTCAATGCCGCACAGAGTGCAATAAATTTATTAAAATGTTTTGGATCAATTCTCATGAAATCTGACTAATTAGTTGATGTCAAACTATTTGCACCTTTTAATAAGATATCCAAAAATCAGAGTAATATGGAGAATCAATACATATTCAATTCAGATGAAAGAATCAGAACTTTGTTGGAACATCAATTCTGAGTCATTTGCACAAACGTTATCAGGTTGCCCAGGTTCTACCCACTTCTTCAAATGGCATACAACCATCATAAAATCCCGGTACCGGCTCGTAGCGTAATACTTGAGTTGCGCCCACTTCTGAAGTAAAATATCCCACCATTGTGAGCTCTTTGAAAAGAAGGAAAAAATTGGGTGCCCCCGGTGTCTCGTTGCTAACGGCTACGCTATTCTTTTCTATTGCATATTCTAATTTCTCATCAGTTGAAAGATCAGCAAAATCATTTCCGGTTGCATTCAGACAGTCAGAATTGAATAAATCCAATCCATCCAGGAATCCGATACGTTGTTCTTCAGAGTACACTTCGTTTACCATCTTTTCAATGAAACCGGGTACTCCCACTTCAATGGCACCCGCAGTGTCTGTTTCAGGTAGAATAGTTTCAGAAAGTACTTTTGTTAAACTTGCCTGTTCACGATTAAACAGAACCGGATTCCATGAGTCGCCTGTAGCTGTACATCCCTTTAATACACCTAAAATTGAGGGAGCAAAAATGACTCCTCCCATGATTGCTGCTGTTCTTTTTATCGCTTCTCTACGTTTCATTTCAAATCATTTAAAGTTATAAATTTCCTTTTTTTAACTCTTCAGTTGCAAAATTTGCGGCTCTTGCTGTTAATGCCATATAAGTTAATGATGGATTTTGGCACGCAGATGAGGTCATACATGAACCATCTGTTACAAAAACATTCTTCACTGAATGTATCTGATTCCAGCCATTAAGTACAGATGTTTTTGGATCTCTTCCCATTCGGGCAGTACCCATCTCATGAATACCATGTCCCGGCGGGGGTTGTGAATCATATGTACTGATGTTTTTAAATCCAGATGCTTCCAGCATTTCTGCAGCGTCATTCATCATATCCCTTCTCATCAGAAGTTCATTTTCTTTTAATTCACAATCAAACACAACAGTGGGTTGGCCCCATTTATCGGTTTTATAAAAGTCCAGATACATTCTGTTTGAATGATCCGGAAGGGTTTCACCAAAACCACCCATTCCCAATGTCCAAGTTCCCGGTGTCTGAACAAATTCTTTTAACTGTCGGCCCACCGCCAACTCTCTTACAGCAGAGACCCAGCTCTCCCGGCTGCCTCCACCCTGGTATCCAAACCCTCGAATATAGTCTCGATTGTTATCACTTAAATTTCTGTACCTGGGGATATAGAATCCATTGGGTCTTCTCCCCCAGTAATATTTATCCTTAAATCCGTCAAATTGGCCGCTGGCACCCACACTTAAATGGTGATCCATCATGTTATGCCCCAGCTCTTCGGAATCGTTACCGAGTCCATTTGGAAAACGATTGGATCTGGAGTTTAACATAATGAGTGTTGTGTTCACTGTAGATGCATTGAGAAAAATGATCTTTGAATAATACTCTATCATTTCACCCGTTTCAGAATCGATCACTTCAACGCCTGATGCTTTACCTGTTTCTTCATCATAGAGTACACTATTTACAATTGAATGAGGGCGAAGTGTCATATTACCGGTTGCGGCCGCTGCCGGTAATGTAGAGGCATTACTACTGAAATACCCTCCGTAAGGACATCCCCGGATGCATAAATTGCGATGCATACATAATCCTCTTCCATCTTTTGGTTCGGTCAAATTTGCCACTCTTCCAATCGTCAACATCCTGTCAAAACGTTCTTTTATACTCTCTTTAAAATGTTCTTCCAGGCAGTTAAGATCCATTGGTGGTTGAAAAACACTATCGGGCAGTTGAGTCAAGCCTTCTGCCCGACCACTAATCCCTGCAAATCTTTCGACATAAGAGTACCAATCTTCAAGATCACTATATCGTATCGGCCAATCCACACCAATTCCATCCTTTGCATTTGCCTCAAAATCCATGGGTGATAATCGATAACTTTGGCGTCCCCACATGATTGACCTGCCCCCCACATGATATCCCCTGATCCAGTTAAAAGGCTTTACTTCTTCATAGGGTTGATCTGTATCCTTAACCCACCAATGTTTTGTGGATTCACGAACAGTGTATCCGGTTCTATTCTGCTTCTCATAATCTTTAAGCTCCTCAGCAGATAATCGATCATTGTTTGGCAATTCCCATGGATCTTTGAGCATGGTTGGGTAATCATCAACATGTTTTACATCTCTGCCTCTCTCGAGAACCAATGTATTCAATCCTTTTTCTGTGAGCTCTTTTGCAGCCCAACCACCACTAATTCCGGTTCCGACTACGATTGCATCATAGCTGTTTTTATTTCGAGCTCTAATATTACTATTCATATACTAAACGCTGATTAATTTTTAAAGAATTAAGCCTACAGCCTGTATTTCTATCATGGTAGATTATTAAGAAGTAAGACTGAAAAGTGTTATTTATTGCATATCTAATGTTTTTCAAAGCAAATAATATGACTTAACAAAAATAGAAGAATCGAGTAATTATCAAAGTTAGAATACATTTTTTTTCATTTTATTCACTTATTTCAAATTGAAAGTTTACATTTTCACATTCGGATTATTTTCTAACATGTTAAAAATCATCAAAATATCTAAATGCTTGCACTTATGTTTAAGACGTTGAGTTTTGGTGAAATTTTGTGGGATCTTTTCCCTGATTATAAAAAACCGGGGGGTTCTCCTGCAAATCTCGCCTATCATCTCCACCTTTTCGGAAACAAATCCTATCTATTATCCAGAGTGGGTTTAGATAAAAATGGTGAAGAATTATTGAAATTTTTATCGAATAAGGGTTTATCAGATAGATACATTCAACAAGATTCAAAGTTGCCCACAGGAACCGTTGGCGTGACAATTGATGATCAAAATGAACCCTCTTATTCCATACATCAACCGGCTGCATGGGATGAAATTGAATTGACATCCGATCTAAAAGTGCTGTCCGCATCCTTGGATGCATTCTGCTTTGCATCACTTTCACAACGACATGATACATCAAAGAATACAGTTAACGAGTTATTAAATCATCTACCTGAAAAATGTTTGAAAGTGTTCGACCTCAATATCAGACCCCCTTTCATTGATAAAAAAACCATATTAAAAAATATTGAACGCGCGGATGTCATTAAGTTAAATCAGGCAGAGCATGGTATCGTAGGGGAATGGTTAGGAACTGCCAATGCAGCAGATAAAATAGTAGAGAAGCATTTGAATAAAACCATCATATTGACTCTTGGTTCTGATGGAAGTGAACTCATCAATTCAGAAGGAAGATTCTATCAAAACGCTTTTCCAATTCAAGAGAGTGGTGATTTTGTAGGTGTTGGTGACGCATTTTTAGCTTGTTTTACCTACTTGATATTAAAAAGGATCGAGCCTCAACAGTTACTTGAAATATCAAATCGATATGCTTCATTTGTTGCTTCTCAACAGGGCGGTATGCCGGAAATTCCTCAAGATTTGTTAGATCTGATCATTTGATTTCAAAGATTTTCAATCTACTAAATCTTCTTAAATTGAACTCAAAGATGTAGATTAACTGCCGTATGCCGGTACATATTTCGTTTTGAAGCATCCATTAAACCTACGGTGTTAAACGGTTCGATCTTTTTAGTAATTTCAGTCACCAGCTCCCAGGCTTTTTTTACATTTTTATTCTCTTCAACTTTTATGATTGCCGGATATAAACCAAAAACAAGATCCGTTAGTTTTTGATCGTCAGCGGATAAAAATAAATCCGGGTCCAGACCCTGAATTCTCCGCTGTTCATACTGGACTGTTGACACAAAATAGAGCATTACCGCAGCTGTAAAAAGTTCAGGATTCCATCTGGTTCGATATGTCATAGAAATGAGTATATCAATGAACTCCAGTTCTTTAAAAGTTTTATCTTGAAATTTTATTAATGCATTATCATCATTTTTAATATCTATTCTGCTCCGGAACAATTTTAGTAATCTCTCAATGCCTGATAGTGCAAATGCGATACCGGTACTGTGCATAGGATCAACAAAACACGACGTATGATTCAACGCTATCCACCCTTCACCAAAAGTACGATTCAGCTTTCTCTGTAACCTGCCAGAGTGAATCAGTCTACCCGGTTGATTTGCATAAACGCCCGATTGCAGGATATGATGCAGAGATGGATAATGATTCAGAATTTGATTCCAAACAACACGATGATCTTTCTTATCTATTTTTTGCTCTCCCTTTGACCCGTCTAATACCATACCACAGCTCAATAAACCGTCATTAAATCTGAGCATCCAGATCCAGCCCTCATCAATGATGTGGTGCAGTGCGGAGTCATCAGGGTTATATGGATAGTCGCTTGTTGATATTTTTTTCTCTTGCAAGTAGGTTGACCATGAAGAAACCACTTTGAAATGTGAATATATGGCTACTGAATTTGTTTTGAAGTCAGAAACATTATTTGAGGTATCAAAAAATTTCCCTGAAAAATCAGCCGAACCGGTTGCATCGATAATCCACTTCGCCTTATAATTTTTTATTAACTTCTCAGTGTCAGTTTTAATAAACCAATCATTATGGTCTGCCCTTCTATCCAGTTGGATTACTTCAGTTTTTTCAAAATAATCGATCCCCAAGTCCACTGCTTTTTGAATCAGAAAATAGTCCACATCACTTCTGAACCAATTCGTATCTGAATTCTCATTATCCAAACTCGCTGCAACCAGGAGCTCATTTTTGTGAAAAGGATCTGTTTCAAAACTCTTCTCTTTTTGGTGGTGAAAGTAGCTAAAGCCACGTTTTAACCCACATTTCACATCCGGATAGTTTTTTTGCCACTCTCCATATCGGGAAATTTGTTTTAAGAAAGGGAGGTCATAATCGTCTGCTAAATCTCGTAAAATCATATCGGCTATTGGTGTCGATGATTCTCCAATTGCAAATCTGGGATGTCTGTTTTTTTCAATCACACAGACACTATATCCTAACTGCTTCAACCCCATCGCAGTGATGGAACCTCCAAACCCGGAGCCAATCACAGCAAAATCATAACTCCCTCCCTTATGTTCGCTATTTCTCTTCATATTTAAACCCAAACCATCTTTTCTAAGCTTTTATTACCCGACAACTGCACTCTATCTCCGGTATAAACTTTTGAGCTCTATTCATCTCTTTGAGTCGTTTTTTACGATCTTCAATACATCGATTACAGGTTGAAAATTGCTCTAAATCCCATAAATCACAGAATACCAGACCTTTGTTTAAACGCAATGAATCAGCATATACTTTTTCAAGTTCATCTAATGTAGGGGGCTGAAAATCCCCCTGATTTTCCAATACTTCCATCATACCATTGCCACCCCGGGTGGGAATGATTGTGCAGACGGATACTCCGGATTCAAAAGCAAACTCTACACTCTTCAGGCACCATTTTCTATTTTCTTCGATACCCTTTAGAAATGGGGGATTTAACAGGATAAATGCCCTGACTACAATATCCCTCTCTATCAAATAACCAACCGCCTGTCTGAAATTATCTCTTGTGATCTGTTTATTTAGTTTCGGCATCACATCCGGATGAATCGTTTCCAGTCCCATTGCAACTTCAAAAGTACCTGTAAGCAACTTCTTAAAGTCAGAAATTCTATCTCCAATCAGTTTAGGATGATTTTCTACCACAACATGCTCAAAATCGTGTAACAGATCGGCTATTTCCCCATAATCGTCTACCGGGATCGCCTTTCCATCAAAAAAATTACCGCTATTGTATAATTTAATAACAGAAGCTTTTGGCAATCGCTTAAGTGCATAATCGATCTGTTTCGGAATTGCACTCACGGGCGTAGGTTCATCCAGAGTATGACGCCAAAGATCACACATCACACATTTGAAAGGACACTCTTTATTGGTGAGAAAAATAGTGTTTACAGATTTCAGGGAACCATCATACTGAACTTCCTCTTCATGCAGATAGTGGTACGGTTTAGAACTATCTAACGTCTCCTTCTTAGATCGATGTTTTTTAACTGTATGATTCCCAATCTCAGTGATCAATAGGTTCCTGCATTATCTTCAAATTAAAGAGTCATTCACATATACATGATGAAGTTCTATACATACAATGAGGCAAAATACTTTCTGTATACCATCTCATCTTCCGGAAAGATCTTATTAAAATCTTTCATCTCTACAGTGCCATGCTGCATTCTTCTTTTTGGAAATACCGGCATTTCATAACCTGTGACAGCTTTTACACCCCGTTTCACAATATCCCCTTTGAGTGCATAGAGCTCCTCATGTTTCCAATCTGTTAGTTTGATGAATGGGATTCCTTCAGACACTTCTATGACGTTTGGAAGTGTATACGGACTGAATCCTTTAAAACCAAATTGGCTTGCAGTTGCATATGTACGAACATGCCCGCGGCTTTGTCCGCCACTATACGTAAGTGAATGTTTCATCTTATCAACGCCCCACCCTTCATGATACAGGAGTGGGTTATTCAATACACTGCGTATCGTAAGTTCAGGATTATCTTCAATGGGATATGATTTAAGGTTTTCATCCCCTCCATCCCCATCTAACAAATATCTCCAGTTTGGATAGCGTTCTCGAAGTTTTTTACAGAGTGCCAGTACCATTGTGGCTGCTTCTACATCACGCTGCTTATAGTCCTCTATGACACGAATGGTCTCTTTATAATCTAAATCAGATAATTCTCCCTCAATGAGCTCATGAAATATTCCCAAACCCAATTTATCTAGAAATGTTTGCGCCTGATCTCCATCGGGTCCACCATTTACGCTCAATGTAAATGCTTTTAACCGGGCCGGTGATTCACCCCTTTTCAAAAGCAGATCATATAAAACCAGAAACACCGATCCACTGTCAATACCCCCTGAAAAAAGCACCCCAATCGGTTCATCTGACGGTATGGAGTCTAACCATTTATTACACTCATTAGCCATAGCTCCGACATAAGCCTCACCAATAACATCCAGATTTGAATTAAGTTTATTTCTTTCCGGTATGAAATATCGTTTGTAGTCTGGATTTGGATCAGGGCATCCAATCACATCCAATCGAGTTACATAGTGTGCCGGTGCCATTCGGGTGTAATCTGGCCGAAACTGATAATCCATGCGTTGTTCTTTCAAATAGCCATGAATGTCATCGATTCGGTCGGCAACGATTAATAACGGCCCTGACTCCTGTTTTGCCATAAAATATCGCATAGGCCTCCCGATTGATCTGGCCATAAACACTTGTTCTCCCACTTTGGTTACGATAGCAAAACTGCCCTCAATTTTTCTAACTTCGGCCGGATCTCCCGTTGCTACAAGCTTTGTTGCTTCATCATGACTCATATTAAAAATCTGGTTCTGATCCGGATCAATCAGGTTTACAAAATCGTGGAGTTCCTGAACTATTTTAGGCATAATGATGGATGATTTTTAATGTTAATATTGCCTTTTTATAAAATGATGATACGGAATTTGGAGAGTAATTATTATTCCTAATTATACAAATTCAACAAATCAATCGACTAAAACAGTTGGCTATTAGTCAACTTTTTCAAATCTTGCATCTGACAGAACTTAATAAATTGAATATCAATTATGGCCAACTCTTTATCCAAACGATACCTTTTGGGTTATGACCTAGGAAGTTCTTCTGTAAAGGTCTCAATTATTGATTCAGAATCAGGGCGCTCTTTTGCATCTGCATCATCGCCTGAAGATGAAATGGCTATTCAATCCCCGCACCCGGGCTGGGCCGAGCAGGATCCGGAACTGTGGTGGAAACATATCATTACTGCGACAGCAAAACTCATTCAAGGATCAGACATCTCTCCGACTGATATTGCTGCCATTGGCATCTCTTACCAGATGCACGGTTTGGTGCTGGTAGACAAAAACCATCACGTACTGAGACCATCAATTATATGGTGCGACAGCCGGGCAACCGAAATCGGCCAGAAAGCATTTCAGGATATTGGCAACCAGAGCTGTTTGGAACATTTTCTGAACTCACCCGGTAATTTCACAGCTTCCAAGCTGAAATGGGTGAAAGAGAATGAACCCGTTACCTACAATAAGATTCATAAAATGATGCTTCCCGGTGATTTTATAGCAATGAAAATGACCGGGAAGATTAGCACCACAAAAAGTGGGCTATCTGAAGGAATATTATGGGATTACAGATCGAACGGTTTAGCCGGCCTTCTACTCAATTATTATGGTATCTCAGAAGATCTCATCCCCACCACTCATGATTCATTTGAAGTAGCAGGTGAGCTCACTTCAGAAGCTGCAGAAAAATTGGGCTTGAGAAACGGAATTCCAATTAGCTACAGATCCGGAGATCAACCCAATAACGCTTTTTCACTCAATGTTTTACAAAAGGGTGAAATCGCAACTACAGCCGGCACCTCAGGGGTGATCTATGCAGTAACCGAGCAGCCACTGTATGACCCTAAATCCAGAGTTAATTCATTTGTCCATGTAAATCATGAGGAAAAAAATCCCTCCTATGGTGTCCTTTTATGTATCAATGGAACCGGTATTCTGAACAGCTGGATTAAGCGCAATCTATTGCCAGAAAAGATCGATTATAACGAAATGAATCGAAGGGCCGCTTCTGTCCCGATAGGATCCGACAACCTCTCCATTTTCCCATTTGGTAACGGATCAGAACGAATTCTCAAGAATCAAAATCCTGGAGCTGCATTTGTTGGATTGGATTTCAACAGGCATCAGTCACCACATGTCATGAGAGCAGCTCAAGAAGGTATCGTATTCGCTATGAACTACGGATTTGATATTATGAAAGAGATGGGTGTTCAGGCAGAAACAGTAAAAGCCGGACACTCCAATATGTTTTTGAGTCCGCTTTTCAGAGAAGCGTTTGTGAACACCACCGGAACTGTACTTGAACTCTACAACACCGATGGAGCTGAAGGAGCTGCCAGAGGTGCGGGAGTGGGTGCCGGGATTTTTAAAAATTATAAAGAAGCCTTTACCGGGTTAACAAAAATAAATACCATCTATCCTGAACCCGAAAAAATTGACCTCTACAAAGAAGCCGGCAATCGCTGGTTGGAGATTTTGAATCAAAACATCTTAGATCAAACATCATGACTAAAACTGAATATTTCCCCGGGATCCACAAAATCATTTATGAAGGTCCCGATTCCGACAATCCACTGGCATTTACCTACTACGATGAAAATCGCATAATAGCCGGTAAAACGATGAAAGATCATTTCCGTTTTGCCATTGCCTACTGGCACTCATTTTGCAATGAGAACAGCGACCCTTTTGGTATCGGGACGCGCCACTTTCCCTGGGATAAAACGTCTAATCCGATGGACAATGCCAAATTGAGACTGGAAGCAGCTTTTGAATTTTTTGATAAACTGGGAACCCCATACTACTGCTTCCACGACAGGGATCTGGCACCTGAAGGCAGTTCTGTTTCAGAATCTGAAAAGAACCTGAATAAATTGGTACTGCTGGCTAAACAGCATCAAAAAGAGTCGGGAGTAAAACTACTTTGGGGTACTGCGAATCTATTTTCTCACCCTCGGTATATGAATGGTGCAGCAACGAACCCCGATTTTGATGTGGTTTGTCATGCAGGCGCACAAGTGAAAGCAGCACTGGATGCAACGGTTGAACTGGGAGGCGAAAATTACGTGTTCTGGGGCGGACGCGAAGGCTATATGCATCTGTTTAACACCATGATGAAAAAAGAGCTGGATCATCTGGGAATTTTTCTCCGTTCTGCACGAGATTACGGTCGAAAAATAGGGTTTAAGGGCAATTTTCTGATTGAACCCAAACCGATGGAGCCCACAAAACACCAATATGACTTTGATGCCGCTACTGTAATCGGCTTTCTGCATGAACAGGATTTATTGGATGATTTCAAATTAAATATAGAAGCGAATCACGCCACACTGGCAAGCCACTCTTTTGCACATGATATTATGGTAGCAGCGGAAGCCGGCTTACTCGGCAGCATCGATGCAAACAGAGGTGACCCACAAAACGGATGGGACACCGATTACTTTCCCACCAATCTTTATGATGCCGTGGAAATCATGATGATTGTTCTTGATCACGGTGGCATTGCACCCGGTGGATTCAATTTTGATGCAAAAATCAGAAGAAACTCCACCGATCCGGAAGATCTGTTCTATGCACATATTGGTGGAATGGATACCTTTGCACGCGGACTTTTAATTGCAGACGAAATACTTAGCAAATCGGACTTCCGCGCATTAAGAGAGGGACGTTATACCTCATTTGAAAGCGGTGATGGAAACCGTTTTTCGAAAGGAGAATTAAGCCTTGAACATCTGCGTGATCTTGCAAATAAAAAAGGCGAACCTGAAGTCCGAAGTGGAAAACAGGAATTGCTTGAGAATCTAATCAATAGGTATATACGGTAGTTTGTAAATTGATTTGAAAAATAAAAAGGGTGCATCGGAGCGGCTGAATTAAATTCAACATGACGTTAAATGTATCCTAAATCCTAATCCTGCACCCTCTTCACCTTGCACCCCATTAATCTATCCCAAGTATTTTACGGTTCAGTTTCTCATCACTTCCACCCCCCGCGAAATCATCAAATGCTTTTTCGGTCACACGGATGATATGATCCTGAATAAACTGCGCACCCTCCTCGGCGCCCTGTTCAGGATGTTTGATACAGCATTCCCACTCCAAAACTGCCCAACAATCAATTCCATACTGGGACAATTTTGAAAAGATGCCCACAAAGTCAACCTGACCATCGCCCAGCGATCGGAAACGACCGGGACGATCAACCCAACTCTGAAATCCACCATATACACCCGATCGCCCTGTAGGGTTAAATTCAGCATCTTTCACATGAAACGACTTGATATAATCCTTATAGATATCAATAAATGCGAGATAATCGAGCTGTTGAAGTACAAAGTGGCTTGGATCGTAGAGAATTCGGGCTCTCGGATGGTTGCCGGTTGCCTCTAAAAATCTCTCGTATGTAATTCCGTCATGGAGGTCCTCTCCGGGATGAAGTTCATAACAGACATCTACACCGCATTCATCAAATGTGTTGAGGATCGGTTTCCACAAGCGAGCTAACTCTTTGAAGCCATCCTCCACGAGTCCGGCCGGACGCTGCGGCCATGGATAGACCGTATGCCATAACAATGAGCCTGAAAAAGAAGCATGTGCATTTAAACCTAAATTTGCACTTGCCTGAGCCGCATACTTCATCTGCTGCTCAGCCCATTTCTGGCGCTCTTTCGGTTTTCCGTGAACTTCAGCCGGTGCAAAGCCGTCAAACATCACATCATATGCCGGATTCACAGCGACCAACTGACCCTGTAAATGAGTAGAAAGCTCTGTGATTGTGACACCGGTCTCTTCAATTTTACCCTTATACTCATCTGCAAAGGTTTTACTCTCAGCAACCTGCTTCAAATCAATAAGAGATGATTCCCAGGTAGGGATTTGTACACCGGTGTATCCTAAGGATGCAGCCCATTTACAAATAGACTCCAGATCATTGAAAGGGGGTTCATTTCCTGCGAATTGTGCCAAAAATATTGCGGGTCCTTTAATTGATTTCATATCTCAAACTCTGTCCATTTAGAAGTTGATTGATTTGATTCCAGCATTTTAACTACAAATACCATCCCTCTGACTCCGTCATTCACATCCGGAAAATCATAGGTTTTGATCGGTTTTAATTTACCGGCTTGATGATCCCTCACAGCATCATGAAAAGCGATATAGATATTGGCGAAGGCCTCAATGTATCCTTCGGGATGACCTGCAGGCAGGCGTGTGTTTTTACTAGCCGATTCCGATAAATATCCGGTTCCCGCTCTGAAAATTTGAGCAGGTCCGTCGAGAGGTTTGAAAAGCAGTGTATTTGGATTTGTATGAGTCCACTCAATCCCTGCTTTGTCACCATACACTCTCAATTTTAAATCATTCTCTTCTCCGGCAGCCACTTGTGTGGCCATCAATACACCGGAAGCTCCATTGTTGAATTTTAAAAGTGCAGAAGAGTCATCATCCAATTTTCTCCCCTCGACTTTAATATTGACATCCGCGCAGATCTTTGAAATCTTGAGTCCGGATACATATTCAGCCAGATTTGCTGCATGGGTGCCAATATCACCGGTGGCTCCACCCTGCCCTGATTTTTCGGGATCTGTTCGCCAGGAGGCTTGTTTGTTTCCTTCGTGTTCAAGAGAGGTACTGAGCCAACCCTGAGGATATTCAACATAGATCTTTCTGATGGCACCCAATTTTCCACTTGTAACCTGATCCTTAGCTTCTTTTATCATCGGATAACCTGTGTAGGTATGGGTAAGTGCCAACACATAACCACTTTTATCCACCACTTTCTTCAGTTTCAGTGCTTCATCCAGTGAAAAAGAGAGGGGTTTATCAATAATCACATGGAATCCATTTTCGAGAGCCAGTTTCGCCGGTTCAAAGTGCACATGGTTTGGAGTTACAATGGATACGACTTCCATTTTTTGATCATCAGGTAATTGGCCTTCCTTTTCAAACATCTCATGAAAGGATCCATACACCCTGGAAGAATCCAATCCTAAAGCAGTACCTGTTGATTTTGATTTATCAGGATTACTGCTAAACGCACCACAAACTAAATCAAACTTGCTATCCAGTGCAGCTGCTTTTCTGTGAACTTCACCGATAAAGGCCTCCAAGCTGCCTCCTACCATTCCCATTCTCAATCTCTTCCCCATGTTATCCTGATATCTTTAATTCAAAATTAAACGTTCCTCAAATTAGCATTTTTACCATTTCAAGCAAGTAAAGTGACAAAATCTCTCAATTTCTACAAGAGTATTTTTCGAATTTGGCTAAATGATCCACTATTTCACTCAATTTTGAATAGTCCTTTTATAGGTAGTTATCATTTTTGTATTTTACGGTTTAGATTACTTACTACTAATAAACGATTGAATAGACTGAATGTCATCAGAACAAATTACGCTCACCTTTCCAGACGGTGCTAAAAAAGAATTTCCTAAAAATATTACAGGTTTAGAGGTTGCAGAAAGCATTTCACAAGGCTTGGCCAGAAATGCAATGAGTATCACATTGGGTAAAGAGATCATGGATTTGGACCTTCCCATTGATCGTGATGATAAAATATCGATCAACACATGGGATACTGAGGATGGACAGTACACATTCTGGCACTCCTCTGCCCATTTGCTTGCTGAAGCCATTCAAGAGTTATACCCGAATGCAAAATTCGGGATTGGTCCGCCCATTGAAAACGGTTTTTATTATGACATCGATTTTGGAGATCAATCGATAGGAAAAGATCAGCTTGGAAAGATCGAAAAGAAAATGATTGAGCTGGCCAGAAAAAAATCGCAGTTCAAAAAAAGAGTCGTCACCAAAGAAGAAGCTCTATCTCACTACCGTGAAATAGGTAATGAGTATAAGGTGGACTTAATTCAGGATTTGGATGACTCCATCATTACCTTTTATGAGCAAGGAACATTCACTGATCTCTGCAAAGGGCCTCATATACCGGACACATCCGGAATTAAAGCGGTAAAACTCACAAAACTAGCCGGTGCATACTGGCGGGGTGATGTTAACAGTAAACAGCTCACCCGTATTTATGGAATCTCATTTCCGAAGCAAAAGCTGCTGGATGAGTATTTGCTGCAAGTTGAAGAAGCACAAAAACGAGATCACAAAAAGCTCGGAAAAGAACTTGGCATCTATATGATGGATTCTATGGTAGGACCGGGACTCCCCATTTGGTTACCGAATGGAGCCGTTCTTAGACGAACACTTGAACGTTTTTTACGGGATGAGCAAATAAGAAGGGGTTATCAGGAAGTCATTACTCCGCACATAGCCAAACTGGAATTATATAAAACCTCAGGGCACTATCCATACTATAAAGATTCACAATTCAATCCGATGGAAGTGGATGATGACGAATATATGTTAAAACCGATGAACTGCCCACATCATCATCGTATCTATTCCAATGAACTGAAAAGCTATCGAGACCTCCCGGTTCGCCTGGCCGAATTTGGAACGGTATACAGATATGAACAGTCCGGAGAACTAAATGGAATGTCACGGGTGCGCGGTTTTACTCAGGATGATGCTCATATCTACTGTACTCACGACCAGCTTAAAGATGAGATTAAAGCTGTTATTGACCTTACACAATTTGTTTTCAGCACATTTGGAATGCCGGTTGATATCAGGCTCTCATTCAGAGATGATAACAATGATAAATATGGCGGAGACCTGGAATATTGGGAACGTGCGCAGCAAGAGATCAAAGATGTTGCAGATGAAATGAAGCTGGGCTATAAAATAGTAGAAGGTGAAGCCAGTTTCTATGGACCAAAAATTGATTTTATTATTCGTGATGCTATAGGAAGAAAATGGCAATTGGGAACCGTTCAGGTAGATTATGTGATGCCGGAGCGCTTTGATCTTACTTATGTGGGATCCGACAATGAAAAACATAGGCCGGTTATTATTCACAGAGCTCCATTCGGTTCCATGGAACGGTTTGTAAGCATATTAATCGAACATTTTGCCGGGAATTTTCCGGTTTGGTTAGCTCCAACACAGTGTAAAGTTTTACCTATTTCAGAAGATTACAATTCATATGCCGAAAAATGTGCGGATAAACTTAGAGATCAGAATATTCGTGTAACGGTTGATGGCAGGTCAGAACAGATCGGAGCAAAAATAAGGGATGCTGAAAAAAGCAAAACACCTTATATGTTGATTGTCGGTGAAAAGGAAGTATCTGATGAATCAGTTTCTGTTCGAAGACATAAAATGGGAGATATTGGAACTTTTCTTATGGATGATTTCTTAACATCCATTACGGAGGAAGTAAATCAATTAAAACTCCCAGAGAATAATGAATAAAGTAGTTCTATGAATTATATTGTTTGAATTGATATGGAATAAATAAAAGATAATCGTATTTTTTAAACATTATATCGTGTGTTAATTTTCATAAACACCGATTTTTCATCTTATTAACTTATAAATAAAACTAAATACAGAGGTATCTTATCGCAAGAAGACAACCCATGAGAAGGCAACGCAATGATGATCGTCCGAAAGTTAATGACGAAATCAGATCATCACGTGTACGATTAATCAAACCGGATGAAGAGCACGAAATTGTCTCCATTGAAAGAGCCCTAGAGATTGCTGAATCTTTTAAAATGGACTTGGTAGAAGTGGCTCCATTGGCTAAACCACCCGTTTGTAAGGTGATTGACTTTGGAAAGTTCATGTATGAAAAAAAGAAGAAAGAGAAAGAAGCTAAAAAGAAACAACATACCATTCAGGTAAAAGAGCTACGCTTCAGACCCACTACTGATGATCATGATTTAGAGTTTAAGACCCGTCATGCAAGAGAGTTTTTAGAGGGAGGTGATAAAGTAAAAGCAACCGTACAATTCAGAGGTCGGGATATGCTTTACACCGAACAAGGAGATACACTACTGAAAAATCTTGCTAAAGAGTTAGATGATGTAAGTAAAATTGAAAGCCCGCCGGCAATGGAAGGCAGAAGAATGATTATGATTCTTTCACCCTCAAAAAGTTAATAACACTTTTAATAGTAAAGAAAGCTTCTTATCTTTCTAGTCTTTATCAATTTAGAAATAAGAGTAAATTATGCCTAAAATGAAGTCGAATAGCGGCGCCAAAAAGCGATTTAAGAAGACCGGTTCCGGTAAGATTAAACGAAAGAAAGCTTTTAAAAGCCATATTCTCACAAAAAAATCGAGCAAAAGGAAAAACAACCTCGGTAAGTCTACATTAGTACACGACGCCGATGTAAGTCGGGTAAAAGACCTGATTCCTTACAGCTGATACACTTAAATATTAATCTCAAAACGTTAAACAAATGCCACGTTCAAGAAATCTGGTGGCTTCCCGTCGCCGTCGCCGTAAGATATTAGATCAGGCGAAAGGCTATTGGGGCAGTCGCAAAAACGTTTATACCGTCGCCAAAAATGCGGTCGAAAAGGGTCTTCAGTACCAATACCGCGATAGGAAAGTTCGTAAAAGAATGTTCCGCAGGCTATGGATTACTCGAATTAATGCTGCCGCACGACTAAACGGAACCACATATGCCAAATTAATCCATGGCATGAAAGAAACCAACATAGAGCTGAACCGGAAAATGCTTGCAGAACTTGCAGTGAATGATCCGGAAACATTCTCAGCAATTGTGAAAGAAGCTGTTAAATAAATTTCTTACACTTTTAAACCGGCAAATCATCCATATGGTTTGTCGGTTTTTTTTTGCCATAATTCCGTATCCTACACATCAGGTTAAGAAATTGGACGTCTGAAAACATATCCACATAATTACCGCCCTTTTATAGCTATATCATTTTACTATGATTGATAAAATAGAGCTCATTAAAACCGAAATAGAAAATTTCAAAATCACTTCTAAGGAAGAACTGGAATCTTTTAGACTCGAATTTCTATCCAGAAATGGAAAAGTACAATCCATGTTCGGTTTAATGGGCAGTGTGCCAAAGGATCAAAAATCAGAAGTTGGCAAACAGATGAATGAAGTCAAAAATCTGGCTCAAACTACATATGATAAAGCAAGTAAAGAACTAAATGCCAAAAAAACTACGACATTTAGCGTTAAAGATGATATTACCATTCCGGTAGAACCTACTTATACAGGCTCTTTTCATCCATTAACACAGGCATTGGATGAAATTAAACAGATTTTCCTCAGACTCGGTTTTAATATTGCTGACGGACCGGAATTGGAAGATGACTTCCATAATTTTACAGCACTGAATTTTCCGGCTGATCATCCGGCCAGAGATATGCAAGACACGTTTTTTGTTAAAAAATCAGATGATCCGACTGAAGATGACCTGGTCTTAAGAACCCACACTTCTCCCGTTCAAATTCGCCTGATGAAAGATCAGAAACCTCCCATACGGTCGATCATGCCCGGACGAGTCTACAGAAATGAAGCCGTTACAGCAAAGTCCTATTTCCAGTTTAATCAGGTTGAAGGATTATACGTTGATGAAAACGTTAATATGGGAGAATTGATTGAAACATTAGTCATGTTTTCAAAAATGATGTATGGAAGCGATGTGAAATATAAAGTACGTCCATCCTTCTTCCCATTTACAGAACCCAGTATTGAAATGGATGTTTGGTGGGAGAATGAAAAAGGAGGACAATGGCTTGAAATTTTAGGTGCAGGCATGGTGGACCCGAATGTATTTGAAGCCGTGGGAGTAGATCCTGAAAAATATACCGGATTTGCTTTTGGAATGGGCGTTGACAGGATTGCGATGCTTCGTTACGGGATTGACGACATTCGCCTGCTCTATGACAATGACATCCGATTTCTAAACCAATTTTAACCGAAATGAATTATCCTCATCACAATATTTCCAAAGTGATAGAGATAGAGTTTTTATCATGAAAATATCTTATAACTGGTTAAAAAATTATATAGACATTCCCTTAACACCGGAAGAAACTGCCGATAAACTTACACTTTTAGGACTTGAAGTAGAAGAAATCGATCAGATCGGCTCAGACTTGAATGGGTTTGTTGTAGGAGAAGTGATTGCAGTAAAAGCTCACCCAAACGCTGATAAATTGCAGATTTGTGATGTCCATCTTGGAAATGAAACCGTCCAGATTGTTTGCGGTGCCAAAAATGTGGCATCCGGGCAAAAAGTACCGGTCGCTACGGTTGGCTCTACCCTACCCGTCCCTATGAAAGATGGATCCTATCTGACCATCAAAAAAGCAAAATTACGCGGTGAATCTTCGAACGGTATGATCTGCTCTGAGGCTGAATTGGGATTGGGTAGTGATCACTCCGGAATTATGGTTTTGGATGAAAAAGTTTCAGCAGGACAGGCTTTATCTGACATTATTTCAAATCAAAAAGATTGGGTTTTTGAAATTGGATTAACACCAAACCGGCCGGATGCAGCTTGCCATATCGGGGTTGCCAGAGACTTGTCGGCCGTTCTGAAAAGCTCTTATCAAAATCCCTATAAAAGCGAAAATAATGACATTTCTACTGATCAATCTGAATTGTTGAACCTCAGCAATGATGATGATCTATTATCTATTGAAATAAAGGATCAAGATAAATGTCATCGTTATGTTGGAGTTGTGGTTGATAATGTGCAGGTAAATGAGTCACCCGAATGGCTTAAAAACAAATTAATAGCAATTGGTCTACGGCCTATCAACAATATCGTTGATGTAACCAATTTTGTACTGCATGAAATTGGGCAACCACTTCACGCATTTGATCTGAATCATGTATCCCATAACAAAATTGTTGTAAAGAGTTTTTCCAAAGAGATTCTTTTTAAGACTCTGGACAGTATTGAAAGAACGGTACCGGCCGGCTCTCTATTCATCTGTGATGGTAAGGGTCCGGTGGCCATCGCAGGCGTAATGGGAGGTGAAAATAGTGAGGTATCCGGGTCAACACAAACCGTGCTGATTGAAAGCGCATGGTTTGAACCTTCATCCATCCGAAAAACGTCGAAAGCATTGGCACTTCAAACAGACAGTTCGTACAGGTTTGAGCGGGGAATCGATCCCAATTTACAGTACAGAGCTGCAATGAGAGCAGCAACATTGATTGTGGAACTGGCAGGAGGTACAATCCGGAAACAACTTGATAAACACCCGGTATTGGTAGATGCCAAAAAAGTCTCATTACGAGTCTCAAGAGTCAATCACTTACTGGGAACTTCGTTAACTTTTGATACCATCCAAAAAATACTTACCGATTTAGAATTTAAAATTGAGTCATCAGATAATGAGACTCTGCTATGTAACGTCCCCACATTCAGGCCGGATATCAGTCGGGAAGTGGATCTGATTGAAGAGGTTGGGCGAGTTCACGATTATAACAATATACCGGTACCTACGACGGCTGCTTTTCATACTCCTGAGCCATTAAGTTACAGTGAGGTCTTTCATCAGCAGTGTAAAAACCTGGCTAAGACGTTAGGTTATAAAGAGATCATGACCAATTCATTGCTCTCCAAGAAAGAAGCACGACTGCTCTCGGATGAGTCTATCCATATCGACACATTAAATCCGGTATCACAGGAAAATATAACTCTCAGGACGAGTTTAATGGGTGGTTTTCTAAAAGCAGTAGAGTATAATCTCAATAGGAGTGCAACGAATATGCGCTTTTTTGAAGTGGGACATGTGTTTAAGAAAAGTGAGAATCATACCTGGATAACCGGGGTACAAGAACATACCCACCTGCTCTTAGGCCTTTGTGGAGAAAAAAAACAGTCAGATTGGAATGGAGATGCCATTCACTACTCCACATTTGATCTCAAAGCGGATCTTGTAGCTTTCATTCAGCAAAGTTTGGGTTCCAATAATTTCATCATTCAAACCGAAAATCCCAATACACTCTCCTACATTTGGGATGATCAACCTATTGCAACGATAACAAAAGCGGATGAAAAACTATTAAAAGGTTTCGATATTGAAAAAGAGGTCTTTATCGCTGAAATTAATCTGACAAAAGTGATGGAACTCTCTCATGAACTACCGGATCGTAAATACAGTCCAATTCCAAAATTCCCGGTATTTGAGTTTGATGCTGCATTTACAGTCGATTCTACCACCCGAACAGGTCAGATGTCACAAGTTATAAAACAAACATCCGGCGAAATTTTAAAAGAAATTTCAGTATTTGACATCTATGAAGGAGAAAACCTTGGAAAAGGTAAAAAAAGTATTGCATTTCGACTTACTTTTTTAGATTCTAATAAAACACTGAACATCAAAGATGTAGAACCGGTAGTTAAAAAAGTTGTTCAGGAACTTGAATCAAAATTTAACGCGAAACTTCGTTCCTAACTCCAATTCGTTATGCCTGTAAGCAATATTCAAAAAGAGTCATTTGAAAAGCTTCTGAATCAAATTCGTACACAGGTCACGCATTTTAAAAAAACCAATAAAGAGTTGCGAAGAGAAAATGATCTGCTGCGAAATAAAATGAGTGATATGCAGAAAAATCAATCTGATATCTTCTCAAGTATAGGTGAATCTGAACGAATTGCCATGAGGCATCAGGTAAATGGGTTAATCGAAAAAATAGACAAGTACCTCGATGAGTAATATGCAAGCCATAAAGGTTACGATTTTAGGAAAACAGATTCCCCTTAAGGTTCATGATCGGGAAGTAGAAAATACCAAACGCATTGCCGCTCATGTTGATGAAAAATTCCGAACTTTCAGAAATCAATTTTCAAATCAACCCGACTCTACTATCATGATATTAGCTTGTCTGAGTATCACAGAAGAGTTATTTGAATCACGCGCCAAACTAATTCAATCTGATGAACAAGAGAGTAAAGTGATGGATGAAATCAATATGGAGATTACAAAATTAATAAAAGAGATCTCTTAACAATTAAATGAACTATTTAAACGGGATTTGTCGTTAGCAGTCATATGTATATAGGAGAAAGATTTAACAGTTACACCCATCTCATAGGCGCAATCGCTTCTGCTGTCGGTCTTATTGTACTTATAATCCTTTCAATTAATACAGGTGATCCCTGGAAAATTGTGAGTTACTCCATTTACGGTGTCACTCTTCTGACCCTTTACCTTTTTTCAACACTCTATCACAGTTTTAAAGGTGAGATCAAACAGTTCTTCCAGAAGATGGATCATATTGCCATCTATCTGTTGATTGCAGGAACATACACACCGTTTACGCTGGTTACGCTTCGGGGCGAGTTTGGATGGATCATGTTTGTATCTGTATGGACCCTGGCCTTCATCGGAATCGCGCTGGATCTGCTTCAGAAAAGTGGCTCAGGAAATCGAATTGTACAACTCTGTATCTATTTAACGATGGGTTGGTTAGTCGTTTTTGCAGTAGAACCACTGATCAGTTCAATCTCTATGAATGGATTTTATTGGCTGGCTGCAGGAGGTCTGTTTTATACCGCCGGAGTGCTGTTTTATATCTTAAGCGACAGCCACCGTTTTGCTCATGGAATATGGCACCTATTTGTGTTGGCTGGCAGCTTTAGTCACTTTATAACAATTGCAGTATATGTATAAGGCCATTATTGGTATAATCTGCTTAAGGCATTGTGACTTCCTTTTCATCACCTCTCTTAATTATTGACTAAAGATTATTCAATAATTGTCTTTCTGCTTTTTCATACCTTATGTAAGTAATTTTAGAACAATGTATAGCTACACCGTTTATGTCTAAAAATTTATCACTGTTTTTTATAGCTGATATTGTAGGAGAGCCCGGTTTATTACTGCTCGAAACGGTATTTCCTTCACTCAGAGAGAAATTTAAACCGGATTTTATTATTGCAAATGCAGAAAATTCACATGAAGGCAGAGGGTTAAATCAAGAGATTGTAAAACGATTATATAATCTCAATGTTGATGTGATAACCGGTGGTAATCACTCATTTGACAAATGGAAAATCTTCAACTACATGAAGAGTGATCATCGTCTTCTTCGACCACTTAATTATCCTAAAGGGAATGCAGGGTTTGGATATGGAGTCTACCCGGTGAATAATCATGACATTAAAATGGGTGTTTTAAATCTTCAGGGAAGAACGTTTATGCCACAAATTGATGATCCTTTTTCAACATCAGATTGGGCTCTCAGTAAAATTAAAGAGGAAACAGACCTTGTATTTGTTGATTTCCATGCAGAAGCAACAGCAGAAAAAATGGCCTATGGCTGGCATGTTGACGGTAATGTATCTGCCGTTGTAGGAACTCATACTCACGTCCCAACAGGAGATGCCAGAATTTTACCGAATGGTACAGGGTTTATAACGGATGCAGGCATGACCGGACCATTTGACTCCGTTATCGGTATGGATAAAGGAACCGCAATCCGTCGTTTTACATTAGGCACTCCCCAGAGATATAAAATTGCGGATCAGGATAACAGACTCTGTGGTGTTTATTTAGAAATTGATACTAAAACGGCTAAATGTCTCACCATTGAGTCGATTATTTACCCCGAATTTGTAAACAAAACGAACTGATATGTCGCCAGATATCGTACTTAGCTGTAAAGACCTGAAAAAAGATTACAAATCAGAATCCGGCAGTGAAGATTTGAAAATTTTACAGGGTGTACATTTGGAGATTAAGAAAGGTGAAATTGCGGCAATCGTAGGTTCAAGCGGCAGCGGGAAAAGTACCCTTTTGCATATATTGGGTGGTCTGGACCGTCCAACCTCAGGTGATGTATTTTGGGATCAACAATCTATCTACACTCACACTCCGGATCAACTGGCTGATCTAAGAAATAGTCATGTTGGTTTTGTGTTTCAATTTCACCACCTGCTGCCTGAATTTACAGCTATGGAAAATGTAATGATGCCTGCATTAATCAGAGGCGAGCCATTTAAGTCTTCGGAAAAAAGAGCCATAGAATTACTTGCACTATTTGGGCTCAACGACAGAAATGAACATCGCCCTTCTCAGCTCTCCGGTGGTGAACAACAACGAGTTTCCATGGCCAGGGCGTTGATGAATAGACCCTCCATACTATTAGCTGATGAACCAACAGGTAATCTGGACGAAAAAAATACTGAAATAATATTAAAGCTTCTTTTTGACTTAAGAGAACTGGAAGGGGTATCGATCGTATTAATTACCCATGAAAAAGATATTGCAAAAAGATGTGATACGTTATACTTATTACAAAATGGTATTATTCAAACAGAGTCATAGTAGGAATAGTTAGTTTGACTCACCGTTTTTACTTGGTTAAATCACAAAGTAGCTTTAACTTTACTATTCTGTAAACAAAACTATTTTTGCCGCATACAGGCGCAGATACATAATTTATTTTATATATGAATAAGAAATTATCAAAGGAAGATCTGGAACAGGATCTTTTAATTGAATACTCATCGCGAATTGTACACTTTTACAACCAAAATAAAGCAGCTGTATGGGGTGGCGCACTTGCTTTTATTCTCTCTTTCGTTTTAGTGATTGGTTATTTCATCTATTCATCTCAACAAGAGCAGGAAGCACAAATATTACTGGGAATTGCTGAGCAATCACTCCTGCAAGGAGATTTTGAACGTGCACTTTATGGTGATGAAGATGAACTTACACTTGGATTTACACAAATCGCTCAAAATTACAACCGGACAGATGCTGGTAACCTAGCTAATTACTATTCTGCGGTTGCTGAGTTTGAACTGGGAAACCATGAAGAAGCACTTACCTATATAGAAAGTTATTCTGTACCAAGAGGGATTTTGGGAGTTGCTCCTTTATCCATGCATGCAATTATTCTAGCTGAACTGGATCGTTATGATGAAGCAGCTACCATGTTTGAAAGAGCCGCAGAATGGGATGAGAACAGTTCTACAACTCCCTATAATCTATTTGAAGCAGCTCAGGCTTACATAGAGGTGGGTAATAATCAAAAAGCAATTGAGCATCTCAATACTATTTTAAATGATTACCCAAATAGTGAACTGAGCTCCCGAGCGAACAGAATGATCGGACAGTTGACGATTTCGAGCTAAACGTACAGTTACATATTCCGTCTATACTGTCCACCAACCTCATAAAGAGCTTTTGAGATCTGTCCTAGTGAAGAAACTTTGACACACTCCATCAGCTCTTTAAAGATATTCTCATTTTCTCTGGCTGAACTCTGTAAGTTTTTCAGAGCGATGTCAGATTCTTTAGAGTTTATTTTATGAAAAGCGTTTAAATTCGTGATTTGTTGAAGTTTTTCCTCATCGGTGGAGCGAATCAACTCTATCTCTCTCTCCTCCTCTTCCGTTTTTTTCTCACTTTTAAACGTATTCACACCAATGATGGGAAGTTCTCCGGAATGTTTCATCGACTCATAGTGCAAACTCTCCTCCTGTATCTTTCCACGCTGATACATACTCTCCATTGCACCCAAAACGCCACCCCGCTCAGTTATCCTGTCAAACTCAAGCAGTATGGCATCTTCAACCAGATCAGTAAGTTCATCAATAATATATGAGCCCTGTAACGGATTTTCATTTTTGGACATGCCAAGCTCTTTATTGATAATCATCTGAATCGCCAATGCTCTTCTCACTGAACCCTCTGTAGGTGTCGTAATTGCCTCATCAAAGGCGTTTGTATGAAGGGAATTACAGTTGTCATAGATCGCCATTAACGCCTGGAGTGTTGTCCTTATATCATTAAATTGAATCTCTTGTGCGTGAAGAGATCTTCCACTGGTCTGTATATGATATTTTAATTTCTGGGATCGTTCATTAGCATTATACTTATGTTTCATAGCGATAGCCCATATTCTCCTTGCTACTCGACCGATCACTGCATATTCCGGATCCAAACCATTACTAAAGAAAAACGAAAGATTGTGTGCAAATTGATCGACATTCATCCCTCTGGAGAGATAATATTCGACAAATGTGAATCCGTTTGACAGTGTAAAGGCAGCTTGTGTGATCGGATTGGCACCGGCTTCGGCAATATGATATCCGGATATGGATACTGAATAATAGTTTCGAACCTTGTTTTCCGTGAAGAAACTCTGGATATCACCCATCATTTTCAGTGCAAACTCGGTTGAGAAAATACAGGTATTCTGAGCCTGATCTTCCTTTAGAATATCCGCCTGAACTGTACCCCTGACAACTTTCAGAGTCTCCGATTTAATTCTTTCATACGTTTCCGAATCTACCAGTTTATCCCCGGTGATACCCAACAATCCTAACCCGAAACCATCATGATTTGAGGGCAGATCCATCTCATATTGAGGTACCGGATAGTTATTCTCAGAAAAATAGTCCTGAATTTTAATTTTAGCCATCTCCCATTCGCCGGTCTGTCTCAAATGTCTTTCAACCTCCTGATCTATTGCCGTGTTCATAAACATAGCAAGTATCATGGGTGCAGGTCCATTAATTGTCATCGATACAGATGTTGATGGAGATGTTAACTCAAAACCTGAATAAAGTTTTTTCATATCATCTAACGTGCAGATACTCACACCTGAGTTCCCAATTTTCCCGTAGATATCCGGCCTTCTATCGGGATCTTCTCCATAAAGAGTTACAGAATCAAATGCTGTGGATAATCTTGAAGCTTCTAATCCATCACTTACATAGTGAAACCTGCGATTTGTTCTCTCCGGTGTCCCCTCGCCTGCAAACATTCGGGTAGGGTCTTCTCCCTCACGCTTAAATGGGAAAACACCCGCTGTATAGGGGAAATATCCCGGTAAATTCTCTTTTAGTGCAAAATGAAGTCTGTCTCCAAGATGTTTTGTCTTAGGCAGCGAAATACGAGGTATTTTAGAACCGCTTAATGACTCAGTATAAAGTGCATTTTTAAACTCCTTACCTCGGATCTTAAATGTAAAATAGTCCTCTTTATACTTTTGAAAGAGCTCATCCCAGCCCTCTATAATTTTTAGCGGCAGTGGATCTAACTTCACAGACCAATGCTCTTCCATCTGCTGAAGTGTCTCCAATAATGCCGGACTCTCCTCCGGTTTCCATGATTGTAACTGCCGTATTGTACCCCGAACCTGATCTAATTTTGAAGCAATTTCTACTTGTTCATCAGCCCATTGATGATAATTTTGAATGGTTTCTGATATTTCTGATAGATATCGCTGTCTTTTACCCGGGATTATCGCTTGTTTCTGAATGTCTTCAGCCGGTTCACTATTCACATATACCGAAGGCTTCCATTGAAGTGGGAATTCACTATTGATCTCATTGATAATTGCGGCAAACAGACGGTGAACACCTTCATCATTAAATTGTGATGCAATCGTTGGGTAGACCGGCATCTTTTCCGGTTTACTGTGCCATTCTCCCCTGTTTCTCTGAATCGTTTTTCGAATATCCCGAAGAGCATCCAACGATCCTTTTTTATCAAATTTATTCAAGACAACCAGATTCGCCAGATCCAGCATATTTATTTTTTCAAGCTGAGTCGCTGCTCCATATTCATGGGTCATAACATAGATAGATATATCACTCAGATCTACGATTTCAGATCCACTTTGACCAATACCACTGGTTTCGACCAAAATCAAGTCATAACCCGCAACCTTAAGCACTTCGATTGCACTTCTGACATCCTTACTGATGGATTGATTTGATGCCCGGGTAGCCATACTTCGCATAAACACCCGATTCGTATCAATACTATTCATTCTGATGCGATCACCTAAAAGTGCTCCACCCGTTTTGATTTTGGATGGGTCAATAGATATCACACCTATTTTTAAATCCGTAAACTCAGTCAGAAATCGTCGAATAATTTCATCTGTCAAAGAACTTTTCCCTGCCCCGCCGGTTCCGGTTATCCCTATGACCGGAATAGGCTTCTCACTCTTTTTGATCTCCTTTTCATCCTCAATCCATAACGTTTCGTCTCGATAGGATAAAATCTTATTATGACCATTTTCTAAAGCGGAAATAGATCTTGAAATAGCGTTCATATTCCCACTTGAGATGCCGTCAGGATCTGCAGGATATTTTATCGAGGTATCATAATCACAACATTTCATCATATAGTTGATCATACCCTGAAGCCCCATTAAACTCCCATCCTCAACTGAGAAAATTCTGGTCACGCCATATTGATGTAATTCATCTATTTCGCGATCCACAATCACACCCCCACCACCTCCAAATACGTGAATATGAGAAGCATTCTTTTCCTTCAGCAGATCAATCATGTACTTAAAATATTCAACATGGCCACCTTGATAGGAACTAATAGCAATCCCTTGTACATCTTCCTGAATAGCACAATTTACAATTTCATGTACCGAACGATTGTGGCCTAAATGAATCACTTCTGCACCGGTCGATTGTAATATTCTGCGCATGATATTGATACTTGCATCATGCCCGTCAAACAGGCTTGCTGCCGTCACAAAACGAATTTTATGGGTTGCTTTGTAATTCTCAACCACAAGGTTCTCTGATGGTTTTATATTTTTGGATTTTGATTTATCCTTTGCTGTAGTACTCTGAGACATATTTAAATTTAGTAAATATTAACTGGAAGCGTTTCCAAAATAACGATAATCAAGCAGAATAGTTAACTCCTGAATAAATGAAATAGTTGCAAATGGTTAAGATGTTACCGATGAAAATCTTAAAAAAGACTCATTTTGACGGTACATGATCCTCTTCAGAATCTGATTTAGGTGTAAGATAACTGATTGTTCGCTGTGGAAAAGGTATGGTAATACCGGACTTATCAAACCGTTTTTTAATGGATTCTATAACATCACAACGCATTACAAAAGCGTCAGGAGGGTCATTTGCCCAAGCCCAGGCTCGTAGATTTACAGATGATTCACCTAAGCCTACCACCCTAACAAATAATCTGGGTTTTTTCTCTTTAATATCATCTTCGGTGCGTATATCAATGTTTAATGGGTGGTTGGTAATCTCATCAATCATGATCTCTCGGGCAAGATCTATATCAGATTCATAACTGATTCCAATATCAATAAATCGACAAATTCTTCTGTCAGAGAAATCTGAGTTTATTAATACCTGATTACTGATAATGGAATTTGGAATGATGATTCGTTGATTTTCAAAATTTCTGATCACGGTATGCCGAAGGGTAATATCTTCAACGATTCCTCTTAGACCAAGACCATCATCTAACGATATTCTATCATTTATTTGAAATGGTTTTGATATCACAATAAAAAGCCCACTAATGATATTCCCCAGGGTTTGCTGGGCTGCAAAACCGACTGCAATGGCCAAAATACCGGCACCGGCTACAATAGAAGTGGCTAATGGTTTTAAAAATTCGATCATAGAGATCGCCAGACTAAAACCGACCAGATAAATAATTACAGAGACTGAGTGCCCTAAAAATTTTAATGTGGTTAAATTGGTATCTGCAGTTTCAGTACTTTTAGCGAGAGCTCTTTTTATAATCTTACCTACCAACGTTGCCACGATAATAGTCACAACAATAACAACTGAGATTCTTATTAAGATCCTATACTCTTCTAAAATGGGTGCTATTTGCTCAATCATAATGTTTTACTATTTATTTTATTCGTCGTCAGGAATCGGCTCATTTTCATTTGAGTCCGGTTCCTCCTCAGATACATTTTCACTATCCTGAATGGGTTCCGGGTTCCCATCGAATGGATAGACAAGTTCCAGTTCAGAAGTAAACCCTTCACGTACAGGAACAGCTCTTCGTATTGCATAGAGCTCGGGTTGAACATATGGCTCCACTACTCCATAATCCCACTCTTCATTACCATTATCGTCCTGATATACAATCACTTTATAACTCAATGGCGGTAAATTATCCAAAGTTACAGATTCAGTAAACGTAGTATCAATACGAATACTCAGATCCTCATCTGTAAGAGTTAATCGGTTTACTATATCAGGGTTATTATTTGCCAGTGTTATTTCAATGCTACCCAATTGATTTCGTTGCCAGATTTCCGGATCGATCAATTCTCTCTCCTCCTCCCATGGATTCCACACTCTGAATTGATATCGAATGCCGGATTGCCATGTGTCTAAAGGTGAAATACGAAGAATATTTCTGATAATTTCAATGTTTTCCCAATCTGAACTTACCCGATCCCCCTCTACAACTTGTAACGAGTCAGTAACCGATGGATCATCGATAAATTTTGAATATCGGATTTCAAGCGGCTCATCCGGGAAAAGTCCATTTGCGGCACTGTGTGATACACTCCTTAGAATCGTTGTATCCGGTTCATTTGAACCTGAAAAAGGGTCGAAATCTATTTCCAGACTATTCCCGGCAAGATCTGTAATGGTTATCGGATCTAATGTAAAAATTTCAGATTCCGGTAATTCCCTCTCAGATTGTGCAAAAAGTACATTCTCATCTCCTTCTGCTAAATAAAGAGGATAAGCCCTGCTATACTCAGTTCCTAACGTGTCAGTTACTGACAAATAAGAATCAGGATTCCATATCACTTTTTCTGATAATCTCAATCGAAGTCTTCTCTCTGAAAATAAACCCACTCCATCTATTCTGGGTGATATCGTATCCGGCCTAGAAATAAAAAGGGTACCTATGTATATAGAATCACCTTCACTTACAAAAAATGTTTCATTATAAAATGGTTGAGCCGATTCTCTTTCACTATTCCAAACACGATCCCGGTTTTGATCATTCACCCAAAATGCCTTGTAACTTCCTTCACCAATATATCCGAATTCTACACGCCCGGCAGTATCGGTTTCTGAAATATAGACCGCTCTCTCCTCGATATTAAATGGCTCTCGATAGAGAAATATTCTATTGCCACTCTCTCCTCTGCCGGTTTCAGCACGAAGTGCCTCTGCAGTTATGGTTGCACTATCCAGTACATCTCCCGTCGACAATGCTAAGTCGACAGGACTCTCCATCTTATTACGATTTGTATCTGTAACATCTGTGCCCAGTTTCACGATAATCGTTGTATTTTCAGGCAAATCAGATTCAAATTTCACGGTCGCTGATCTTCTGCTAAAACTGATGTCCATCTCGATTCCGAGATCAGGTTCTATCGTCACATTATTTCTAAAATTGGTCCGATCCACATATTTATCAAAATTGAAACGAACTTCATTGCCTCTAAAATTAGTCGTTCCCTGAGCCGGCTCAGTACTGACTACCCTGGGCCCTGTTCGATCCGGTTCACCACCTGTCGGACCCATAGGTGTAGCACAGCCCTGGATTATCAAAAGTGTTAAGACAGTAATAAATACTTTATGAGATGTTTTCAATGGATTTAATATTCACTTAAAACTGATTCGTCCCTGTATTCTTAAATTAATTTGGAACAATGAAAGGTAAGAAATTCACTCTACATTTCGATCTCAAAAATGGCGGCCTGATTTGAATCTTTTTATAAACCATAACCATGCGTGTTTAAGAATTTTCCTTTCAGATTTCACTTCAGTAGGTTAATGGAATACGAATAAAATTGTAGTCTGCTATTTTTCGAATGACGATAATAAATCATTCGTAATCTTTTCACTTAATTCCCCTCGCTTTTGTGCAATAATAACGGCTTCTTTACCCAATAATTTATAAATATCACTGTAATGTTGATCCGTTTTGAGAAAATGTAAATGATGGTTCACCGACGAAATGTCTCCTCTTGAGATTGGACCTGTCAGGGAATCTGTGATCCCTTTTCCAAAGACGTTCTGAACGGTTTGAGATACAAGCGGTTGAAGTAGTTCCAAATCTTCACGAATCCCGGCCTCCTTCAGTAGAGTCTCTGCTATATGCAGCAATGAAACCAGATAATTCGATGCAATCACAGACGCAATATGAATCACTTTTTTCTGATCTGATGTAATTTTTAGCGGATGGGCTCCCATTTTTTTAACCATTAAAATCAGATCAGTGATCAACTCCTCATCCCCCTCTAAGGTTACATAAATATTACTAAATCTGTCTGCACTATCTCCTTTGGTGAATGTCTGAATAGGGTGCATAGAGGCAATAGTTGACCCTCTTTTTTTTAATGATGAGCAAATATCGGAGGATAAATTACCGGAGCAATGAATAACAGACCTCTTTTCCCAATTTAATGGTACCAATGACAAAGAATCAGAAAGAGGTTTAATTTGATCGTCAGGAACTGTTATAAATACCATATCCCCTATCTCATTCTCCTTCGTGGGAAGATTTTTTTCCAAACGGATCCTAGATTGTTCCGGTTTAGAGCTAATATCAACACCATTGCGATCCCAAATGGATTGAATCCTATATGATTTCTTATTAAAGAAGTCATAGAGTGTTAACCCAAGCGCTCCTTTACCTATGATCGTAATCGAATTCTGTTCAATCATCCATGAAATATAGATTCTTTTTGAAGGGATGCTGCACCAATGAGTGGATTATCTATACGCTCATTATCATCATCCAATAGTGGAAATTGAAAACGTAAATTCCACTTTTTCCCAATTAGTAATCCTGATATAAAAGTACCTACTCCATCAATTGTAGAGTCACCACTATTTAGATAATTCATTACTCCGGATATGTTATTTGAATCCATCATATCTAAAACTCTTCTAATCTCAGCAGTTCCATTTTTATTCATTTCACAACAACAAACAATTAAAGCACTTCTGGATGCAAGAATCTCCTCAACTGCATAGGCAAGTTCTTTCACAATAAATGAACTTTCATCCGTGATTTGAATGCTCAATACTGAAAAATTCCGGAGGGTTGATTGTAGCATCATCAACTGATTGTAAATACTGACCTCCTCATCAAATGCATCATCATTTATGTAAAAATCGTCTTCCTCATCAGCAAAATCATTTCTTAATTTGTCATTAGCCGTTATGACTCCCAAAGAAGTTTTAATCTCTTTGAAGGATGGCATCGGTAGTTTTTTGTCTGCACTCCCCGGGTGGGATTCAATGATAACGACTGTATCATAATCATCCCAATCCAATGTTGAATACAAACTACAAACCTCCTCAAAATTGTCATCATGAATTATTTTAGGTGAAAAGATGAGTCGAATATCATTCCCTTTATCTGAAGTTTTTAGTTTGGAAGATTTTAATCCATTTTCAATTTTTTCACGGCTGAATGAAGTAATATCCATAGTTGGGTTAATTATGTATGGTAGATGATTTTATTTTCGATAACAGATAGAAATCCAATGTTTATTATGCTTAAAACTACAAATTTTTGCACGGATTTCATTATCTATTTCAACCCCAAAAAGATTCACATCCAACTGAAAAAGGTTAACCGATCTCATCGGTTTTCTAAGTCCGGTTCCAATCATTTTTAAGGCGGCCTCTTTGCATGTCCATATTCTTATTTCATCAAGTTTGTAAAGTTCCTGAGCCTCAAACTCACCTCTCATTCGGTTAACAAGTGCGGGACTCACAGATCGATCAGAACTCTCTATATCGCATCCAACCAGATACTCAAATGAGATTGCAGCAGATATGGCATCTTTCGTATGTGAAAAACTGACCGATAGCTCATTGTCACCCGTAAATGCTTTTGGTTTTTCATTTTTTAGGGTGTACACTTCCAGATGATTGACTGCCATATGCTTTTTGGCCATTCTTCGAATTAAAAATGCACCGGATGTACTCTCAGCTTCATCTTTGTTTTTCGATTCATCACTCTCTGATAATAGTTCACAGGATAAAATGATCTCATCCGGAAGTTCGATATGTCTGATTCTTTTAGTCAATGAATACAATCTACAACTTTGTTGTGAATCCTTACAATCGGTTTTTATTTAAAAAGGGAGCATGCCATCTTCCCCCATAATTTTTTATCTTTGATCTCATAAAATTTCCAAAAAAGCATGATACCAAACGAATGAGCAACACCGATCAATCTCAGAGTGAACAACAACAGGTTCGACTTGAAAAATTAACTCAACTAAGAGAGCTGGGCATTAATCCTTATCCCTATAAATTTGATGTATCCCATTCAGCTGAAGACATTTTAAATGATGAATCTCTTCTTAAAGATGATGAAACTCCGGCTTCAGATGCGGATAAGGTATCCGTGGCCGGACGAGTCATGACCCGCAGAATTATGGGAAAAGCTTCTTTCTTCACTGTCCAGGATTCAACGGATACTGTTCAGGTTTACATCCGAAGAGATGATATTGGCGCGGAGGAGTACAATACCGTTTTTAAGAAGTTGGTAGATATAGGAGATTTTGTTGGAATTACCGGATTTGTATTCAAAACACGAACCGGAGAAACGACCATTCATGCTGAATCATTTCAACTACTGTCAAAGACCGTACGACCCCTCCCTACTCCCAAAGAGGTTGAAAATGAAGCCGGTGAGATTACTAAATATGACGCCTTTTCTGATAAAGAATTACGGTACAGACAACGTTATGTTGATTTGGTAGTGAACCCTGAAGTTAAAGATGCGTTTGTAAAACGAACAAAGATGGTTACGGCGATGAGAGAATTCATGAATGAAAAAGGATATCTGGAGGTTGAAACGCCAATCCTGCAGCCAATTTATGGAGGCGCTACTGCCCGACCGTTTGTAACTCATCACAATGCCCTGGATATGCAACTCTACCTGCGTATCGCCAATGAACTCTATTTGAAAAGATTGATTGTTGGTGGTTTTGATGGGGTTTATGAGTTCTCAAAAGATTTTAGAAATGAAGGCTTATCCAGATTTCACAATCCCGAGTTCACTCAAGTCGAACTTTATGTTGCTTACAAAGACTACCATTGGATGATGGAATTTATGGAAAAAATGATTGAACATGTGGCGATTACCCTTCATGGAACTACAAAAGTGAGCGTAGGGGATCATATGATTGATTTTAAGAGTCCATGGCCACGGGTACCTATGTTTGAAGCCATTCAGAAAGAGACCGGTTTTGACCTCTATGAGAAAAGTGAAAAAGAGATTCAATCCATCGCGAAGAAACTACATATCCACGTTGAAGATGGCATGGGTAAGGGTAAAATTATTGATGAAATTTTTGGAGAATTTGTAGAAGGAAAACTTATTCAACCTACTTTCATCACTGATTATCCTGTTGAAATGAGCCCATTGGCTAAAATGCATAGAGAAAAGAATGGCTTGGTTGAACGATTTGAAGCTATATGTAATGGCAAAGAGGTTGCAAATGCATTTTCTGAACTAAATGACCCCGAAGACCAGCGAAGACGTTTTGAAGACCAAGTACGTTTAGGGAAAGATGGTGATGATGAAGCCATGGCTGTTGATGAAGATTTTTTAAGAGCCATTGAATATGGAATGCCACCAACAGCCGGAATCGGAATTGGTATCGACAGATTGGCCATGATTATGACCAATTCTGAATCAATACGGGATGTCCTTTTCTTCCCGTTGATGAGGCCTGAATAGGCAACTTTCCATAACACGATCAGTTTTAATACACATTCAACATCAGTAGATGAACTTTAGCTGGTACATTGCGGGGAAATATTTTAAAGGGACTAAAAGAGAGTCCCGTTTTCTCTCATTTATCAAAATCATGGCAATCGGTGGTGTGGCCATCGGTTCTGCCGGACTCCTGATTGCCCTTTCTATTGTCCACGGTTTTAAATCGACAATTAATGAAAAAATTGTCGGCTTTGCACCCCATATCACGGTTACTTCTTATATCAACGAGACTATTGTTCGAGCAGATACACTTGAATCCTTTCTTACTGCTATTCCCAATGTATCGAAAGCACAATCTGTTATGACCGGTCAGGTAATGATTCAGTCTGTACTGGATGTAAGTGGCTCTGCCATAAAAGGAGTCCCTGATTCCGGTGATATCACGAACCTTCGTGACTATATTCAGCAAGGAGAGTATGATATTTCTTTACAGGAAACCGGTCTCAGAGGGATCATTTTGGGCTCATCTCTTGCCAGATCAGTTGGTGCAACAATTGGGAGCCGGGTCACAGTTTATGCTATCGACGGATTGCCTACACCCTTTAATACCCCTGAAATTCAACAATTTACATTAACAGGAATTTATCAGACAGGTTTGGCGCGATTTGATGATAATTTCGCCCTGACAGAAATCGGTTCTGTACAACAATTATTTAATATTCCTCCCAGAGAAGCCAGTTTTGTGGAGATCACGGTTACAGATCCAAATCAAATAGAACAAACCTTTCAAGCCATTCAAGAAGGAATTCAATTTCCATATGATTCAGAAAGTATCTACCAACGATATAGAAATATTTTTGCCTGGGTAGATCTGCAAGAAGAGACCATTCCTCTTGTTATCGGTGTTATGATCATTGTCGCTGCCTTTAATTTGATTGGAACAGTGTTGATGATGGTCCTGGAAAGGGTTAAAGACATTGGAATTCTTAAAACGATTGGAGCTAAAGATAAGATCATTAGAAAAATATTTCTACTTGAGGGGCTCTTTGTTGCCATCTCAGGACTCATTCTCGGTATTTCCATATCTCTGCTATTCTACTGGCTTCAGATAAACTATGGAATCATTCCTCTATCCGAAGAGAACTACTATATGAGTACCGCACCTGTTGAACCTCACTACCTCGATTTTATCATCGTTTCAATCGTCACAGTCATTCTTTGTGCTGTAGCCTCTTGGTTTCCTGCTCGAATTGCTGCCAAAACAGATCCGGTTAAAGTGCTCTCATTCGGGAAATGATAATTATTATAGATTATTCTTATAAAATATTGCCTTACATAGACTAATTGGCATTTATAATCATAATATCCTAGACTTTTTATATTTGCCCTGTAATTTATAGCCTTCCTTTACTTTAACTATTTTTTCCTCTCACCTCTCACCTCTCACTTTCCAATACACAAGCCGCTGCACATTTTTCACCATCCATTGCCGCTGAGACTATCCCGCCTGCATAACCGGCTCCTTCTCCGCAAGGGTAGAGTCCTTTTATTCTGATATGCTGAAAGGTTTGACGGTCGCGCGGAATCCTGACAGGTGATGACGTTCTGGTTTCCGGCGCATGAACTACGGCGTCATTAGTCAAATAACCACGCATCGATTCATCAAACATCTTAAACCCACTAACCAGAGCATCATGAATGAAATTGGGTAGTACTTCACTGATCTGAACGGATGTTATACCGGGTGAATAGGATGTATCAGGCAGATCTGCTGAACGTTTACCCTCAACAAAATCGATGAGTCTCTGAGCAGGAGCTGTTTGTGTTTTTCCAGCCAGCTCCCATGCCCTTTTCTCAATAGATTGCTGAAATGCAACCGCAGCCAGGGGCCCATGTTCAGAAAAGGGTGAAAAATCCGCCATATTTAACTCCACAACAATCCCTGAATTGGCTGTAGAACGGGCTCTTCTGGACGATGACCAGCCATTTGTTACAATTTCTCCCGGTTTTGTTGCACATGGCGCGATTACACCACCCGGACACATACAGAATGAATAAACCCCTCTTCCATTTACCTGTTTTGAAATACTGTAGGGTGAAGGTGGCAGATACTCCCCACGATCCTCACAATTGTACTGAATCGAATCGATCAAGGATTGCGGATGCTCAACCCGGACACCCACCGCAAGAGGCTTACATTCAATTTCTATTTTCCGATTCTGCAGGATTTCAAAAATATCTCTTGCTGAGTGTCCCGTTGCCAGTATAACTCTGTTCGATGTAAAGATATCCCCGCTCTTGGTTTTCACACCTTCAATCTGATCTCCTTTAAGGATAAAATCCGTGACTCGGGTATTAAAATAGATCTCTCCTCCATGCTGAAGGATACACTCTCTCATAGAGGAAATGATAGGCGGTAATTTATTGGTACCTATGTGTGGGTGAGCTTCCACGAGAATATCCCTTACAGCACCAAATGCGACCAGTAGTTTTAAGATTCTGTCAACATCACCCCGTTTTTTTGACCGTGTGTAAAGTTTTCCGTCGGAATACGTTCCGGCTCCCCCCTCTCCAAAACAGTAGTTCGAATCTTCATTGACAATATGATCCACATTAATTCCTTTCAGATCCTTAATCCTCTCTTTCACATCTTTACCCCGTTCAAGAATAACCGGTTTCAATCCCAGTTCTATGAGTTTGAGCGCCGCGAAGAGTCCGGCCGGACCCATTCCCACAATAATGACCTCTTCCGCATTGGATACATTTTTGTAATCCGGTAAAGAGATCATTTCTTCGTTATACGGCCGGTTTATATAAACATCCACCTTGAGGTTTATATAGATTTCTCTCTGTCTTGCATCCACTGAACGTTTTAAAATGTGGATATGCGTGATATCCTCATATGGAAGATTTTTCTCACCGGAGATATACCTCTTTAGCAATGCACCATTAGCGGCTACGTCCGGGGTCACACGTATTTGAAACTCTTTTATCAAACTGATTTATTCTAAAGAATTTACGCTTCTATATCTACAGCAATGGAATAAATATAGGCGGAAATTTTTGGTAATAGTAGACCAATTAAAACAGCGATGCTATGGCGCCCTCACTTAAACCAATAACAGTTGAATTCAAAGGATGACTGAATTTCTGAGGAGATCCTGTTTCGTCTGGCCCTGCAACCCATATTGGGTATTTGGCTCACATCCCTGATCTTTATTGGAATTCATGGATATATTCGATTTAAAACCTTCAGGCATATCCTGTTCACCGGTTTCACCTTCCTGCTCAGCTCTGTTTTAGGGGTACTTATGATCTATTTTGGAATTTTAGCGGCGATAATAGCTCACACAGTCTACGATATTATTCTGCTGAGGGAATTAAAAAAGAATTAATCAGATCTTTGTAAGCTCCCAAAGTTCGAGATACTCATTTTTCCGGTTATCTCTTCTTTTCGTTTTTTTTGACTTTTTTGCTGACTTTCTTTTGATCAGATCCATTTTCTTGAATCTGTTGTTGAGAGCGAGCTCAGAAATAACCGGATGTTCAGCACTATATCCTTCAACAAGAGCCAGATTTGAAAAAAGCATAACAATCCGTCCATCTTTATTCAGGTGCTCAGTTGACTCACTAAAGAAACGGTCAAAAAAATCGGGTTTGTAGTAGATGGCGTCATCCAATCCTTCATTCTCATCTTTTGCCGGCAACCAGGGAGGATTAAATACGATCAAATCAGCTTTCCCCTTAATCTTCCCAAACAGATCGGATTGAACTGTCATGAGTTTTGACGAATCCATACTCATTCGCTCCAAATCTTTCTGAATTGAGAGTACCGCATTGGGATTAATATCAGATGCAATCACCTTTTTAACACCATGATTAAGCATTTGAAAAGATAAAATTCCACATCCTGCTCCAATATCGATGGCTAAATCGATCTCGTTTTTCTGATGTTTCACCCAACCCTCAAAAAGGTTCAGATGATCAAATCGGGTTGGAAAGTAAGTGCCGTAATAGGGATGCAGCTTATCCGATAGAACCGGATATTGAATACCGTTTACATACCACTGCCAGGAGCTGTTCAGACCCTGAATTTGAGGAAATGAAAGATAAATTTCAGAACTGTCGGGATAAAACAGTTCCAGCCAGCCTATTTCCGGAGCTTTGGAAAGCTCAACCTTTCCGTTTTTTACTGTCGTTAACAGATTGTTGGATGAAAAATGATAAACAGTTCGGTGATCCCTGTACTTCTTAAAGTTTTCTTTTGTCTGTTTTCCAAATACTCTCTTTTTTAAAACAGACAAAAGTTTTAACCCTGTCGAATACTCATCCTCTACCCGCACATATCTACCCTCCACAAGCCAGTCTGCTGCCTGAACCATATCACTCCCTTTATCTACAGTTTTTGGTTTTTGCTTCAATAAGATGGGCTCAGGGACATCCGGGGTAGGGATTTTGCTTAATTCAGACATGATAACTTTACAACGATTTATATTAGAACATTAGATCACTCTAAAGTAATCAATTTACCGGAGCTCTCTGTTAGAAATTCTGCCGATCTTGGTTAGAAAACAACACTTTGGCCCCTTTTTATTGAAACGGATCAATGTTAATAGACCCCGGTTTGCCTTTTACCTGTCACAGAAGTAAAATGGTATTGAACCCATATTTATAAAAACAACATTTGATCAGAATAGGACCCCCATGTATCAACAAAAACAATTCAACTACGCTCTATTTTTTACTTCTCTATTGATATCATTTCTTGCCACTACATCTATAGAGGCCCAGAATTGTCCTGACAATGCACTTGCGCTCTTACCGGCACCTTTGGAAGAGTCCTGGGCTGTGGAGTGGTGGATGCCACGACATGAAGCCAAACTGAGTGAAGAGGGACGTGAGAGCGCTAAACTGCTTTTTCTTGGAGATTCCATTACGCATGGGTGGGAGAATGCAGGAAAACCTTATTGGGATCAATATTTTGAGGAGGTGGGTAGTTTTAATTTGGGATTCAGCGGGGATCGTACCGAAAATGTTCTCTGGCGAATAGAAAATGGAGCTTTAGACGGTCTCTCACCGGAATTAACAATCTTGATGATTGGAACAAACAATACGGGTCATCGGCAAGATTCACCTGAGTGTACAGCAAGAGGAATCGAGGTCATATTGGATCAACTGTTGGAAAAACTTCCCGATTCACAGATTCTTCTGCTTGCAATATTTCCCAGGGGAGACGCTCCGGACCATGAGTTACGTCTGCTGAACAATGAAATCAATCAACGTATTACTGATTTTGATCGTAAGGAGGGCATTCATTTTCTCAATATTAATCAGATTTTCCTCACTGAAAAGGGGCTTCTGACTGAAGAGATCATGCCGGATATGCTTCATCCAAATGAAACCGGATATCAGCTTTGGGCTGAGGAGATTCAACCCGTGATACAAGAGTTATTGACTAAAAATTAGATATTCTCCCGGGTTTAATTGATTGTTCATTATAAATAGAAATGTTCTATATAATTCCTATATCTATTTGTAGTTAAATAGATTTATTGATCCTGCATATTTTTGATATTTTCAATCACTCCGTTGATTAATTCACTTCTTGCCTCAATACTTGCCCATGCAATATGTGGTACTAATACCAGTTTTTCACTTTTTTTCAATTTCAGCAATGGATTATCTGATGGGATCGGCTCCTTTTCAAATACATCCAGTGCTGCACCTGCAATCAAATTTTCATCCAGTGCCCTTGCCAAATCAGATTCAACAATAATCCCACCTCTTCCTGTATTGATTAACAGAGCACGATCTTTCATTCTGGAGATCTCCTCATATCCAATTAGGTCTTTTGTATTTTCATTCAACGGCGCATGGATGGATACGATGTCTGACGTTTTCAGCAATTCTCTTAAACTCAGTTGAAGGTAAGGCTGACCCGGATTTTTACCGGATGTGGAAAAGTAGACTACCTCACAACCAAAAGCCTCTGCCACAGATGCCACTTTCTGACCTATCGTTCCCAATCCGATAATGCCAAACCGTTTGCCACTAAGCTCCCAAAAGGGACGATCATGATTGGTAAAGATGTCGCTCTTTGAATACTCACCACTTTTCACATAGTGATCATAGTATGATACACCCTGCAACAGATGTAGGATCATTGCAAAAGTAACCTGTGCAACACTATTGGCCGCATAACCACTCACATTCATGACCGGTATTTCCAAATTTTCAGCCGCTTCTAAATCGACATTATTCATGCCGGTGGCAGCTATACAGATCAGTTTTAACTGGGTTGCAGATCGAATCAGAGGCCCATCTAAAACCACCTTATTTGTAATCACAATATCCGCTTTTTTTATTCGATCCGCGGTTTGTTCGGGTAAAGTCATGGAATAAAAAGTAACATCTCCCAATTCATTCAACTCTTCTAAATTAGCCGTCTCCCCTACTGTTTTTGTGTCTAAAAATACAATATGCATCTTGAATTAAATGAGATTAATCTTGCATTTATTACCCTTATTAAAGGATATCCCAAAATTTGGTATTTAACCCATTTTCACGTTATTCATGAAAAATAAGTATACTAATATTTCTGAAACATCACTTTTCATTTTTTATACCCTCTTTATTATAGTAATCTTGATATCTGTCAGCCGTAAATGATGTTATATATTAGATCTAAATTGACCGTATGATACAATGAATAAACCTTTCCTGGTAATCTTACTGTTGACATTAATAGGTTGTTCCGGCAGAGAAACGGAACACACTATTGACCTGCACCATGAACAATATCGAACCTGGCACTCCTATCTGGGTGATAAAGAGGTTTCGCAATACTCCTCTCTTGATCAAATCAACAGAGAAAATGTAGATCAGCTTGAAATCGCATGGACATTTTCAACCGGTGATTTGATCGATGGCGAACGCACAGAGATTCAGACAAATCCACTGATTATAGATGACATCCTCTATGGCACCACTCCTCTCAAAAAAGCCTTTGCCCTACGTGCTGATACGGGCGATCTTCTCTGGGTGTTTGATCCGTTTGAAGGGGAAGAACCCCGTTCAAGAGGTGTAAACAGAGGTTTTGCAACCTGGAGCGACAGCAACGGAAATCGACATCTCTATTATGTGGCCGGTCATCGGCTATATGCCTTAGACGCAGAAACAGGTACTCCTGTAGCCGGGTTTGGGGAGAATGGATCCATCGATTTTGCGGTCGGACTCGATAGAGATGCCATGGATGTCCGCGTAACCGCAACCAGTCCGGGTATCGTTTATGAAGATCTCTTAATTCATGGCTCAAGGGTTTATAATTTAACACCCGGACATATTCGCGCATTTAACGTACATACCGGTGAAATTGCCTGGACATTTCGAACCATCCCCTATCCGGATGATTATGGGTATGATACATGGCCTGCAGATGCCTGGACTCGAATTGGAAATACTAACAGCTGGGCCGGAATGAGTCTGGATGTCGATCGGGGAATTGTATATGCACCTATTGCTTCACCCGGACACGATTTTTACGGGGGCGACCGGATCGGTGAAAATCTATTTGGCAGTTCTTTGGTTGCATTGAATGCAGCTACGGGTGAACGGATATGGCACTATCAGTTTGTCCGGCATGATATTTGGGATTATGACCCACCTGCAGCGCCCAATTTGGTCACGATAGAACGCAATGGCAAAATGGTGGATGCAGTTGCTCAAATCACAAAAACAGGGCATGTTTTTGTTCTGGATCGTGAGACAGGAACACCTCTTTTTCCGATGACAGAGGAAGATGTCCCTCCTTCTGATTTACAGGGTGAAGAAGCGTGGACGTCTCAGCCCGTACCGGTTCTTCCCAAACCTTTTGCCAGACAGACTTTTCCTGAGGAGGACATCACAGACATATCTCCGGAATCTCATCAAGCTGTTTTGGAGAGGTATCGAGAAATCCGGACCGGAAGCCGTTGGGATCCACCGAGCACACAGGGTACCTTGATCTTTCCGGGGTTTGATGGTGGAGGTGAATGGGGTGGTGCAGCATTTGATCCGGAAACCGGCGTTCTCTATGTCAATTCAAACGAAATGCCCTGGATATTGCAGATGGTGGAGACCGATGCAATGGATCCGGGTACGTCGCAGGCAGAACGTATCTATGCTCTCAATTGTGCTGTTTGTCACGGTTCAAACCGAACCGGTGTGCAACATGGAGCCAATCCATCTCTGGTGGATATCGGGGATAGATTAGACCGAGATGAATTACATGAAGTGATCACATCCGGACGTGGAGTGATGCCCGGATTTAGTTTTCTATCTGAAGAAGAGATAGAAGCGATTATGGATTTTTTGAATGACCCCGATGCTCCGGATGTAAATCCACTGGAAATAACGATGAGTCGGGCTCCACAAGTCCCTTATACACACACCGGTTACAATCGATTCTTTGATCCGGAGGGTTATCCTGCCATCAAACCACCCTGGGGCACACTTAATGCCATCGATCTGAACAGCGGTGAACATCTGTGGAATATCCCATTGGGTGAGTTTTCAGAATTGACTGAGCGTGGAATCCCTCAAACAGGGACCGAAAATTATGGGGGTCCGGTCGTTACGGCGGGTGGACTAATTTTTATTGGTGCCACCCAGGATGAAAAATTCAGGGCATTCGACAAGAGTAGCGGTGAAAAATTGTGGGAAACTACACTGCCTGCGGGTGGTTATGCAACACCTGCTGTATATGAAGTAGATGGCCGCCAATTTGTGGTCATCGCTGCAGGTGGCGGTAAAATGGGCACAAAATCCGGGGACAGATATATCGCCTTTTCACTTCCCAGCAACAGCCAATAAGCATTAATCGGGTATAAATTATCAAATACCCTTATTTCTATTATATTGAGATATAACCTTGACCCAAATCATTTCTATCATGAACAAATTATTGTCTAACAAAACGTTGTACTATCAACTCATCACATTACTCTTGGTGCTGACACCTCTCTCGGTTGTTGAGAATCAACCGGACAAAAATACATTTCAATCTGATATCGTCTCACCGGATCTGAATATACCGGATGAATATAAAATTGGCGGTTTTGCTATTGGAACCCAATCCTATACGTTTAATCGTTTTTCTGCATTTGAAGCCATTGAAAAAACAGCTGAAGCGGGTGGACGAGTAATTGAAATCTACCCCGGTCAGCGTTTTAAAGAGGATGATGATACACCCTTTAACTCTATTGATGACAATCAAATTGAAGAGCTCAAATTAAAATTATCTGAGCACAACATGATGCTTGTTAATTATGGTGTAGCCGGTATGAATAATCCGGAAGAAGCCCGGACTGTCTTCGAATTTGCTGCCAAATTAGGTGTACCGGTGGTCACGTCCAATCCAAACACACAGGAACAGATGGATTTTATTGAGGAGTTAGTGAAGGAATTTGACATCATGATGGCAATTCATAACCATCCCAAGCCGGAAGATCCTGAATCAGATTATATGATATGGGATCCTAATCATGTTGCCGGACTTTTGGATGGAAGAGATCCAAGATTGGGTATTTCTGCTGATACAGGTCACTGGATCCGATCCGGAATATCACCTGTAGAAGCACTTCAGATGTCTGAGGGACGCATTATATCGCTCCATCTAAAAGATGTTGAAGAGTTTGATCGGGAGGCAGGTGATGTGGTTTTTGGCACCGGTGTAGGTAAAGTGAGTGGTGTTTTGGAAGAGTTGGTTCGTCAAAATTTTGCAGGACACATTTCAATTGAATACGAAGCAAATTGGTTCCATAACGTACCTGAAGTGGCTCAAAATGTAGGTTTTATCCGAGGGTGGGCTGAGGCCAGTCAGTAGGATTTATTTTCGAAGTTAAATTAATTTTCTTCAAATTTTAGCTATCAAGCTTCAGTTTTCAGCTATTTCTTCCAAAATACTGAAAAATGATAGCTATTCTTAAATAAAACTGGCTATTTCATCCAGATTTTTTTTCGAGATAGCCGGTACTTTCACATCTTTTTCCGGGTAGCCCACAACCAGCAGCAGAAAGGGTCGTTCATTTTCAGGCCGTTCAAGAATATCGTTTAAAAAGCCCATGGGACTGGGTGTATGTGTGAGTGTAGCCAAACCCGCATTGTGCAGTGCTGTGATTAACATACCCGTAGCGATTCCAACAGATTCTTTTACGTAGTAGTGCTTCATTTTCTGTCCATCTTCATCAAAACCATAACTCTTTGAAAATATGGCAATGAGGTAGGGCGCTTTTTCAAGAAATGGTTTGTTCTCATCTGTTCCGAATGGTCGCAATGCCTCAATCCACTCCTCAGGTGCTCGATTGTGATAAAAATCATGCTCCTCCTTCTCAGCTCCTTCGCGAATCTTCTTTTTTACTTCTGAGTCACTCACCACAACAAAATGCCAGGGTTGCATATTTGCCCCATTCGGAGCAGTGCCGGCGGCCAACAAACAATCTTCAATGATATCCTGAGGTATGTCACGATCAGAAAAATCACGAACAGTCCGACGTCGTTTCATTAGATTGAGAAATTCCGCAGATCGCTGCTTCATCTCCTCAACAGGATATTCGAGATAGTCCTTGTGCGGAATAAATGTGAATTCATACATATGGATCGGTTTAAATTGAACAATTAATCTCCAACATCTGAATATGAACCGTATAAGTTAATTAGTTTTCACTTTTACTACCCTGCCTTTTAGAATAAGAATGGTGACTAGTGTCAAATGGCAGGCGTGAGAAGTGAGAAGTGAGAAGTGAAACGAGGCAATTTGAATCGATTCAACCCATACAGCGTGCCTTCTGCCTTCTGCCTTCTGCCTTCTGCCTTCTGCCTTCTGCCTAAATCTTAAATCTATTTATAAAAACACCAATTAATCCTTGACATTTACCGCTATTACTATTTTCTTAGTACTAACCAATTAATAATGGTTTAAATCAACGGCAACATCATACAAGTCTAACTATGCGTAAACCACTCAGTCCACTCGGTGAAACAGAAATGGAAATATTAAATCATGTTTGGAAATTGGGAGAGGCATCCGTTGCTGATGTCAGGGAGCAAATATTAAAATCCAGAGAGGTTGCATACACAACTGTCATGACCATCATGAAGAATTTATCAGACAAGTCGTATCTCAAATACCGAAAAGAAGGAATGAGTTACATCTATAGTGCGGCTGTTAATCCCGAAAAGGTGCGATTCAGTTTAATTGACAGACTCATTGATAAAGTATTTCAGGGTTCACCGAAGGATCTGGTTCAAACGTTGGTGCAAAGTGAAAATTTGACTGAAGAGGAGCGGGATGAAATCAAGAAATTAATTGACAAGATGGAGGATCAATAATGGAATCTCTATTTCAATATGCCGTCGATATGGGAGAAGTGATCGTTTCATTCTCATGGTTACCCTTGGCAATTTGGACGTTTGCCGCTTGTGCCGGATGGCTGGTCCTTCGCACCTATACATCGCTTCATCCTCAGATTCAATACCATGGCCGACTCGCTTTGATGTTTGCACTACCGGCCGGATTTTTAATCCTTTTCATACTACAGGGAATCGAGTCCATCCTTAATATAGGTGCAACAGAAGCTATAAATCTTCAAATAATCACCGTCCTTGCTCCAATGGAAATCTCGGTTAATACTGTTGAACAAGCATCAATATATTCATTCAACAATCTGTTACTCGTATCTCTCTTTATGTTGTTGATTGCGGGTGTAATCTACTCTTTTTCACGATTTACATCACAATGGATCTATTTGAAAAAAATCAAATCTTCTCATTATTTTGAGTCACTTTCGGATCTTGACGGTCTCGATGCGGGTAATATTCAACTTATCAATGCTATTGAGAAACCGGTTCAAATTTCTTTTCAGGATGATGATATCATACCATCCACCTTTGGTTATTTCAAACCGGTTATCCTGCTGCCGAAATCACTTCGGGTAAATAGTGAGAAGTTAAATCTGGCGATTCGGCACGAACTGACACACATTTCTCAAAATGATTTTCTCTCACAAATCACCACAATCTGTACGGGTATATTTTTCTGGTTTCACCCGATCGTTCATCTACTCAAAAAAGAGCTCATTGAGTATCGTGAATTACGATGTGATACAATGGTCTTATCGGAGCAGAACATTTCCCGAAAAGAGTATGCCTCCCTCCTGCTGGAGCTGCTTTATATGCCTAATTTTGACAAAGAACTTTCCGTAAACATGGCTCAGGAATCATCAAACCTAAAAAAAAGGATCCAAATGATCACACAACCTAACATTCATAAACCGATACCCAAACGACTGAGCTTAACTCTATTTGGAGTTATCATATTCAGTACGGCTATTTTTATGGCTTGTACCGATATGCAAACCTCAGAGATATTTGATAACGAAGAACTTGGACTCATGACTGATGTAGATCGCGACGGGACACGCGGTTATCACCAGATCGTCATTTTTATGGGGGATGAAGAGCAGGCTGAACGACACATGGAAGCTCTTGATCAATTGAACCTTGCTGAGGAAAACAACATACTTTCCATCAATGTACTAAAGGGGGATAAAGCCATTGAAAAATATGGTGAACGAGGAACTGAAGGAGTGATTGAGGTCAATACTCATATCAGCGAAGAGGCGTATAACTCTGTACTCGAAACACTTGGAATGGAGACCGAAAATCTGGATCTCTACGATCCTGACGAAAAAGAGGACTTCTTTGTTGTTGTTGAAGAGATGCCTCAACTTATTGGCGGTCTTCAATCTATTCAGACCCAAATTCGATACCCAGAGATGGCTCGTCGGGCTGGAATTGAGGGCAGAGTATTTATTCAATTTATTGTAAATGAAGAAGGTGAGGTCGAACATCCACGCGTCATGAGGGGAATTGGTGGCGGAGCGGATGAAGAGGCTCTTCGTGTTGTATCTCAGGCTAAATTTACACCGGGTATGCAGAGAGGCCGCCCGGTGAGAGTGCAGTATTCTTTACCAATTTATTTCAGGATATCGGAATCCGGAGCTGAAACCTCATCTGTTGAAAGCCCTACTGTAATGCAAAAGACGATGGCTATTCAGTGGGACCGATCAGGTGATGTTATTTCTGGTAAAGTGCTCGATGAAAACAGTAATCAGCCTTTGACCGGAGCGAGTGTAATTGTAGATGGAAGTAATAGAGGATCAGTGACTGATATGAATGGTAATTTCAGTTTATCAAATATTCAATCACTAGAACCCTTGATCGTAATATCATATGTCGGATATGAAACAGCGCGATTAGAACTTTAAATGCTGAGCCTCAGCATATGGAAAGAAGGCGGAGCCCACAGGTTGGGTTCCGCTTTTTTTATTTAATATTGAATTTTCTTGAAACTTCTTTTTCTTACATACGTATCATTATCTATAATGTGTACTTTGTAATCAGATCAGGTACGATATATGTCAGCAAAATTAAAAAAATCACGGATCAACAAGAAGATTGCCGGTGTGTGTGGCGGAATCGGCGAATATCTCAATTGGGATCCTACGTTAGTCAGAGTACTATTTTTACTTTTACTCTTCTTTTCAGCCGGGACAATTGTTCTGTTCTATTTTATCCTGGCGCTTATTATGCCTGATTAATTTTTCCTTAATTTGGAAAACTCATCTCCCCTATTCATATTTGCAGATTAGTAAAGAAGTCTGTCAGATGACTGTTATCTTAAACCGTTAACAGTCATTGCAAACTGATTCAGACAGATTCTGTTTGTTGAGATTAATAGGAGTACAGATTATGAAAATCGCCATCATCGGCAAAAAGGAACGAGCATCAGCCTGGGAAAAACACCTTAGAAAACTGTCTGTAGTCAGTGAAGTCGTGATTACAGGCACGTTAACCGATGATAATGATATTGCGGCCGTATTGTTGATCGATGATACGGTTGATTGCCTTCGTAATCTCTTGAGATCGATTCAGCTTGGTAATCACACCTACCTGATTTCTAAAATGCCATCTGATCTTGAACTGCTTGAGACCATTTATCATTCCTCAGAAGAAGCCGGTGTGAACGTTCAGTTCTCACACTGGCCATCAATGGCTGAATCGATGAATTGGATCAGGCAACAAGTATCCAAACCCGATTTGATACAGATCAAAAAAGAGTCGGTACCTCTTAACTTCAGAGCGATGGAGAGTGAAGATTTTAAATATGACTGGCTGGATGAGTTGGCACTGATCATCAAATGGCTGGGTGGTAATATCCATCGTTTCGAAGTGAAACCGATCAAACTTCATCATCATCTGTTAGGACTCAATTTAACTCTCAGATATGAGAATTCTGCTGTAGCCTCGATTCAGTATTTGGGGTCTGCATCTAAAGAAACGCATCAAAGGATCTTTTCAAATCGTACGTCGATTGCCGATTGTGATATTATTAATCAAAGAGTCCGACTGCACACGTTAAATGAATTGAATAAGGTAACTGTGCGAGAAAAAAAGTTTGATCCGTCCGATACCGCGGAATGGTCGGTCGTGCAATTTATAAAATCGATTCAGATGAACCAATCTACCCTCTTCTCCCCCTACGACGCCCTGCAAACAGCCAGAGCTTACGATCGAATCAAATCCCTGATGAATTCTGACAGCTGATCCTTCTAACCTCTACCTCTACAGTGGTTATACATTGATGATACTCCACTGTAACTACTTCACTTTTTCTACATTTCAATTCTGGTTTTCGCTTCACTTCGCTGCGATACGTGGGAAACGCTGCGCTCGGAGCATTATCGCTACGTGGGATAAAAAAGGAGCGCGTTCAAAAGATGTACACTTTTCACCTACCTCACCCCTTCATCTTTAACATCTTAAAAATCGTCTTTAACTTACCCCTCGACATCAATGTATCGATAAAATTAAACTGTCCGGCAGATAACTTCTCCCCACCATCTATGGTAACACACTCACCGGTGATGTAAGGAGCCATATCACTCATCAAAAAAGCGGCAAGGTTGGCAAGTTCTTCATGTTCTCCATATCTGCCGGCCGGAATCTTCTCCAAATACTGTTTTTCAAATTTCTTGGATGGCAACAAACGTGTCCATGCACCCTCCGTCGGAAATGATCCCGGTGCAATCGCATTCACCCGAATACCATACGTTGCCCACTCAAAAGCGAGCGATCGGGTCATAGCCAAAACTCCCGCTTTGCTGCATGCGGACGGAAGGACAAATGCTGAACCTGAATCTTCTGCATAGGTGGTCACGATATTGAGAATATTTCCTTTATCCTTCTTTTTAATTCGATGATTTCCAAAATGGTGTGTGCAGTTAAAACTGCCATGAAGGACAATATCTACGATTGCTTTAAAGCCACCCGGTGATAGATCTTCCGAAGCGCTTAAAAAATTACCTGCCGCATTGTTTACCAACCCGGTTACCTCACCAAAATCAGCGATCATCGACTTAAACATCTCTCCTACTTTCTCATATTCTCGAACGTCCACTGAATAGTACCGCACCTCATTTCCATGCTTTTTAAGCTCCTCTGTAGCTTTAATCAGCTTTTTTTCGGTTCGACCACAAATTGCAATATTAGCACCAAGTGATGCAAATTTGTCAGCCATTGAGAGGCCTAATCCGCTCCCACCACCGGTAATAAGTATCGTTTGTCCTTTTAAAGTGTCTTCTTTAAACATTTATTTTTGATTAATTAATTATTAAACGTCAGTTCGAGCGAAGTTTGGGAGCGCTCCTATTTTATCCCACGAAGCGTAGCGTAGTGATAGCGACCAAATGCAGTCGAGAACTTCTTACCATGACGAAGAACATTTCGACTACCATCTCGGTTCTTTCTTTCATCGAAACCTGATAATATACTCGATGTGCGCTCAATGTGACGTTTCTATGTTATTGTTTTTAAAACAAAAACTACCCATCACTCAAATTTTCAAATATACCGGCGGCTCCCATCCCTCCACCGATACACATCGTCACCATTCCAAACCGCTTATTCAACCGTTTGAGATCGTATAAAATCTGTGTTGTTAATTTTGCGCCGGTGCAGCCTAACGGGTGACCCATTGCAATGGCACCTCCATTAATATTGACTATATCAGGGTCTAATCCTACTTCACGTATAACCGCCAACGCCTGCGCAGCAAACGCTTCATTGAGTTCAACCAGATCAATATCCCCGATCTTCAATCCACACTGCTGAAGTACTTTTGGGATCGCTTCAACCGGCCCAATTCCCATAAGTTCCGGTGCAACTCCGGCGACGGCAAAACCATGATATCGGGCCAGTGGTTTCAACCCAAGTTCATCTGCCTTTTTACGACTCATAACCAAAACGCCTGCGGCAGCGTCATTCATTTGAGATGCATTACCCGCCGTAACTGTGCCCCCTACTTTAAATACCGGACGTAAACCGGCCAGTGCTTCCAGCGTTGATCCCTGTCTAGGGCCTTCATCTTTCTTGAATTCAAACGTATTCTCTTCAATTTCTCCATCAGATGTCACATATTTATGTACAACCGGAATTGGTGTTATCTGCTCATCAAAATAGCCGTTCTTCCAAGCTGAAATGGCCTTATCATGGCTATTTTTTGCAAAACGATCCTGATCTTCTCTGTTCACCCCATATTTTTTGGCTACATTTTCAGCCGTTAACCCCATACTGATGTAGATCTCAGGATACTCTTCTGCCAGTTGTGGATTGGGTTGAAATGAGAGTCCGCCCATAGGCACCTGACTCATGCTTTCCGTACCACCCGCAATGATGATATCCGCACCCCCGGCCATGATACGTTCGGCAGCCATCGCAATGGTTTGAAGTCCGGATGAACAAAATCGGTTGATAGTAACACCGGGTACGGAATCCGGTAAACCGCCTAAAATAGCACATTGCCGGGCAACATTTAAGCCCTGTGATGCCTCAGGGAATGCACATCCAACGTATACATCATCGATCGTTTCAGGCTTCACGACGGATACTTCTTTTAATAAGTCTTTAATAACTTCACCCATTAACGAATCGGGTCGGGTAAACCGTAGAGATCCCTTATTCGCCTTTCCGCAGGCAGTTCTTTTAGCAGCTACAATTACAATCTCTTTATTCGCCATAATCTTATTTCTAAAAGTCAGTATTCAAACATTTCATTTGTGATTCAATCAAAAACATCAATCGAATCTTTTCAAAACGAAGTCAATTTTGGATTAATTTCTCAGTGGTTTACCGGTTTTAAGCATATGTTCCATACGTTGATGAGTTCTCTCATCCTGAAAGCAAGCAAGTATCGCTTCTCTCTCCTTCCTTAGGATAACCGACTCCGGCACATGCTGGGATTCACTGATATCTCCGCCTGTCATCACTTCAGCCACTTTCCGAGTCAATACTTTATCATAATCCGATGCATATCCGGCTTCATTCATGATATAAAGCATCACATTGAGTGTGCTGAATCCGGTCTGACCCACCCACTGAACTGTAGGCTCCACAGGGGGCCTGTACCCCTTTCGGGCGAGTGTCAACGCTTCTTGTTTGGCTGTTTTCAGTATCAGGTCTCGGTGCATCACGATAACATCAGAATCTCTCAAATACCCCAGATCTCTCGCTTTATGTGCACTGTCTGAGACTTTTGCCAGTCCAATCGTTTTAAATGCATTTTTTAAATAGGGCAACGGATCTGCATTTTCCGACGCTTCTACGTTACTCATCGCTCTCAGCAGCAACTCCTTTGTCCCACCACCGGCAGGTATCAATCCAACACCTAACTCTACCAGTCCGCAGTAGAGCTCATGATGTGCAACCACACGATCACAATGCAAAAAGAACTCCACACCGCCGCCAAATGCGCGTCCGGCTACAGCCGCAACAACCGGAAATGGCTGATATCGCAATCCTACTGCTACTTCCTGAAATGCTTCTACTGCGTTTTTGATCTGATCAAAATCACTGCTTTGTAATGCCTGACCGGCCTCTGCCAGGTTCGCTCCATAACTGAAATTTTCATGATCATGTCCAATCACCAGCGCATCAAAATCCTTTTCAACTCGTTCACACACCTGTTTCAATGACTGTACCAGCTCAAATCCAAGCGTCTGTTGTTTTGTCCTGAACTCAAAAAGGGCAACGCCATCCCCCATATCATAAAGAGCCGCATGCTTGTTACTCCAAACCTCAGCGCCACTCCTCGTTAGTGAGTCCACAGTCACAGCCCCTTTTGCCGGTGCTGATAGTGGAACGCCTTTCTCAGAAGCAATATCATAAACGGTTCCATTTTCATAAAACGACTCCCGGCCAGATGAGAGCATCTTTTTCACCCATTCCGGAACCGACTTGCCTTCATTTTCTATTCTCTTAACAGATTCAGCCACTCCTATTGCATCCCATCGTTCAAACGGACCCAACTCCCAATTAAAACCCCACTTCATCGCTCTGTCAACGGCTTCAATGGAGTCCGAAATCTCGGGCAGTCGATTCCCTGCATAAAGGATCAGGTCAGACTGTATAGTCCAGAGAAATTCCCCAATTTTGTCATCACAGTTCACCAGAAATTTCAAGCGCTCTTCGGCTGTTTTAAACTCTTTTTTAGCTTTTGTTACAGATTCAAACGTTACATCTTCCTGAGGTTCATATTCTAGTGTATCCGGATTCACGACATGATAAGCTGTTCCTTCCCCTGTTTTTACCTTCTTATAAAATCCGCGACCGTTTTTATTCCCTGTTGCTCCATTCTTAACCATCTCTTTAAACTTCTCAGGCAATTTAAAAACTTCCCGTCGTTCATCATCAGGCACTGCCGGATAAAGATTTTCTGAGACGTGGTTAAGTACATCGAGTCCGGCCATATCTGCGGTTCTGAAGCTAGCAGCCTTGGAATATCCGGTGAGGGTTCCGGTTAGTAGATCGATCTCCTCCGCTCGAAATTTTCCTTCAAAAAACCACGGCATCATAGAAGCCATTGAAAAGACCCCCACCCGGTTGGCTATAAAATTAGGAGTGTCTTTACAAACAACCACGCCTTTCCCTAAAATGATCTCACAGAAATCGGACATATAGTCTGTAACCGATGAATCCGTTGCCTCGGTTGGAATAATTTCCAGTAACTTCATGTACCTCGGCGGGTTAAAGAAGTGAGTTCCCAAAAAATGCTCTTTGAACTCATCCGAACAATCTTCACTGATTTGTGAAATGGGCAGCCCGGATGTATTTGAACTGATGATGGTTCCTTTATTTCTGAATTTTTGAACCCGGGCCATCATATCTTTTTTGATATCCATCCGCTCAACAATCACTTCACAGACCCAATCCGCACCTCCGATCCATTGAAGATGATCTTCAAAATTACCGGTTTCTATGCGATCAACCCAGGAAGAGAGGGCCAATGGCGCCGGTTTCATCGAAGAAAGCTTTTCAATGCTCTCCTCTGCAATTTTATTAGGCCGTTTGGGGTCATCGGATTTTAAATCGAGTAACTTCACATGCAGTCCTGCATTTACGCAATGAGCGGCAATCTGGCTTCCCATCACACCTGATCCGAGAACAACAACGTTTTGAATATTGAACCTGTTTGGCATAATACTTGATGAATTAACTATTAATTAAACTTATGTTGGGTCAATTTAATTTCGGCCATCAACGATTCTAATCCTCTTTCGGATACATTTCGTCGATCAGATCCTGATAATTATCTCTTACCACGTTTCTTTTCACTTTCATGGTTGGAGTGAGTTCTCCACTATCAATGGTCAATGCTTTTTCAAGCAGTGCAAACTTTTTAACCGTTTCCCACGGAGATAGCTGCTTGTTGGTTTTATCGACCTCTTGCTGTATCAATTCCCGAATTTTTTTATCTTTATTGAGGGGTTCGCTGGGTGTGTACCCATCTCTTTTTAGTCGTTTTTTGACATTATCATAGGCCGGTACAATGAGTGCCGAACAGAATTTCTTTTGATAACCAACCACAATCACCTGATCAATAAATCCCGAGTTGCTCAGTTTATTTTCAATATTCTGAGGTGCAACATATTTGCCGGTTGATAACTTAAACATCGATTTTTTTCGATCTGTGATGAAGAGGTAGCCATCATCAAGTTTTCCGATATCTCCGGTTCGGAACCAGCCATCTTCACTAATCACCTCTTTTGTCTGCTCTTCGTTTTTATAATATCCTTTCATGATGTTTGGACCCCGAGCCAATATCTCACCGTCATCAGCAATTTTTACTTCTACCCCGGGGATGGCTTTGCCAACACTCCCGATTCTCATCGTTTTTTTATTTTGAACCGTAATAACGGGAGAGGTTTCAGTTAAGCCGTAACCCTGGCCGCAATATATTCCAATAGCATTCATAAATTTGAAGATTTCAGGTGGCAGAGCAGCTCCCCCACTTGTCATACCCTTCATATTACCTCCAAAAAGTGAACGGATTTTACTATAAATCAATTTATCTGCAACCTTATATTTTAACGCCTTCAATCCCGAAGGTGGAAACTCAGGATCATACTCATCTGCCAGGTAGATCGCCCAGTAGTACAAATTCTTCTTCATACCGGTGAGCTCTTGACCTTTCACTTTGATGCCTGTGTAAATCTTTTCTAACAGTCGGGGTACAGTTGCCAGGAAGAAAGGCTTAACAGTTCCCATATCATCTCTGATCTCCTCAAGCTGATCTATGTAATGTATCCGGCATCCCATAACAATATACATGTAATCAACAATCCTCTCGAAAATATGAGATAACGGCAGATAGGAAAGAACATGTTTTTCATGGAACTCTTCCATACTAAATGGAAGAGATTCCATCGATGCCACTACATTTGTGGCCAAATTTCGATGAGTCAGCATCACCCCTTTTGGAAGACCGGTAGTTCCGGATGTGTATATTAATGTTGCCAGATCTTCAGGTTCAACTGCTTCTTTCAGGGAGTCGAATAGATCCGGTTTTTCGAGATCTAATTTTTTACCATTCTCTAAAACATCATCAAAAGATTTCAATTTTTTATGCTTCGAACCAAAAATGGATATGACCGCTTTTATGTCTGACACACTTTTAATGAGTGGTTTTGTCTCAGCAAACATTTCATCATTCGATACAATATGTACCATTGCATCGGAATTCTCGAGAATATATTTGATTTGATCGCCCGGTTGTGTGGTATAAATCGGGACACTCACGGCTCCCATGGATAGAAGAGCCAGATCACAAATAATCCATTCCGTCGAATTTTCAGCATGAAGGGATACTTTATCTCCTCTTCGTACTCCGAGATCATAGAGTCCCAGTGACAGTTGTCGCACTTTCTGTTTAAAGGTTTCTACATCTGTTTTTATCCATTTTCCATTGCGTTTTGTAGCGGCCAGGTGTCCGGACGGGAAGTTGTCGAGCCCCCTTATCAGCAGTTCAGGTAATGTAGATTTTGTTCCATCCATAGTAATAAAAGCGGTTTTTTAGCTTGATGAGTCAGATTAACACTGTTACCTGATAATTAACACTTTAGTTGCAGTTTTAAAAATTAGTTATTCAAAAAATTTCCCTTTTTTCCATGATTTATTGCTATTGTGTATTCATCAAATTTAATCGACCCTGTAATTCAACCAAAATTTTATCAGTAGCATGCACATTGACGAGGAAATTCGAGCCAAGTTTGAGTTATTAAAAAATGCCTCTCCAAAACATATGGGACATGCATTAGGGATTCAGTTTGATCATATCAGCAGAGATGAAATGCGTGCATCTATGCCGGTTAACGAAAATACTATTCAGCCCATGGGAATTTTACACGGTGGAGCGTCTGTGGCTCTGGCTGAAACACTATCCTCTATCGGTGCGTGGTTAAATTTACGAGATGAAAACAGTGATGCCGTCGGACTTGAAATCAATGCGAATCACATAAAATCAGTGCGATCGGGGAGTAGTGTAATCGGAATTGCAAAACCTATTCACCGCGGAGCAAAAACTCAAATCTGGGAAACCCGTATTGAGACTGAAGATGGAAAATTAGTGTCAATCTCACGCTGCACAATTGCAATCATTAAAAAAAGAGATTGAAATCATGAAATTCAAAATCCCTGATACACTTGTCCTGCTTTTTATTTTAATGGTCGCTGCTTTGACCCTCACATGGATCTTGCCTTCCGGTGAATTTTCAACTGAAGAGAACGAAAGCGGTATTGAGGTAGTAGTCCCGGGATCGTTCGAACCATTTGAAGAAAAACAGTACCTCTCACCGATATCCTTATTCACAGTCGTTCCCAGAGCATTTGCTGATGCACAAGGGATCATCTTTTTTGTTTTGATTATTGGAGGTGCACTGGCTGTTGTCCGTAAAACAGGGGCTATAGATGCAATATTAGGTAAAATTGTTACAAACTACGGTAACAAACCTGGACCTCTTCTTTTTATGATCATGTTCTCTTTTGCATTGGCATCGTCTACTTTAGGGATGGCTGAAGAGTATATACCATTCGCCATCATTTTAGTAGCCCTCTGTGTTGCCCTAAAACTTGATTCCATGACAGCTGTAGGCACCATGGTAGTAGGATATTGTATCGGATATGGGGTCGCTATTATGAATCCCTTTACACTTTTAATAGCGCAAGATATTGCAGGCCTTCAGCCCACGTCAGGAATGTGGTACAGATTATCACTATCTGTTCCTCTGCTTGCAATCGGATTTCATCACGTTTGGAGTTATGCAAAAATGATTCAATCCGACCCTTCAAAAAGTCTGGTTTTTGGGGATCAGGATAGTGAAAATCAAGTCGCAATGGAATACACTGAATTAACCACAAGAAGGAGTATAGTACTTCTTGCCACATTGGGATCATTAATTCTACTGGTTTATGGAATTGGGTTTTACGGTTGGTACTTTATCGAACTTGGAGCTGTGTTTTTGGCACTTACCGTTATCGTTGGGATTATTTCGGGAATCGGCATCAATCAGACCGCTAAAACGTTCACAGCAGGCGCTGCAGAATTAACCGGTACTGCGTTATTGATCGGTTTTGCCAGAGCTATTGCACTCATCATGGAGGATGGAGAGATTCTGCACACTGTGATCAATGGGTTAGCAGCTCCACTTTCTGCAGTAGGTGCCGAGTTTGCCGCGATCGGAATGCTCTTTATTCAAAGTATCTTAAATTTTTTCATCCCATCCGGAAGCGGTCAGGCTCTGGTAACAATGCCCTTGATGGCACCTATTGGCGATCTTGTTGGTGTGTCCAGACAGATCTCCGTATTGGCATTTCAGATGGGTGATGGACTCATGAACATGATCGTACCCACAAATCCGGTACTGATGGGCATATTGGGGTTAGCTAGTATCTCCTATGAAAAATGGTTTAAATTCATCCTCCCACTCATGATAAAACTATTAGTCACGTGCTCACTAGCTCTGGCACTGGCCGTCTGGATTGGGTATTCATAGATGTTGTGACCTACTTCAACGGCATTTATTAAGCATATAAAGAGTGCTTGGAATATCCTATTTATACACTACCTCCGATAGTATGACATGTAAGGTTTACAAAAATCACTGGTATTTATGTGATAATCGTTGACTATCTATCCTATCAGCCAAACTCTCTCATGGACACTATTTTCCTTTTGTCAGTATACCTACGATTACCACAAAAATTACAGAGCCGATGATCGACCATAAAATTGGAAATGGATTTCCTCCTATATTGACGTTTAACAGTTCAGGTAGATTAAGTTCAGCACTTAACCATGATCCCAACAAGGCACCTATAAATCCGATAACAATAGAGACGATACATCCACCTCTGGAGTAGCCTGCAATAGATTGTCCGATTGAACCGCAAATACCTGCGATTAATAAAAGTAGCAATAATTCGAATAAACCCATGAGCTCATTTTTAATTTTAAGTTAATGTAAAATGTATATAAGTAAAATCTTGATTAAAACCTGTGGTTATAGTTGAACACATAAGTGATGATAAGTAAAATCGTCACCTTGAACGCATTCCCAACAGTTATTTTCCGCTGAGATGTAGTCGAAACGTCACCTTGAGCGCAATCCAAACGGTGATTTTCCTGTGGGATGTAGTCGAAAGGTATCGCGTCTAGACCCTAATCACTCCCCCATCACATTCCCTTCCCTTCTGGGATCTGCCCCTCCATAGAGACCTTCTTCCGTAACTTGAATGGCTTGAAGACCACTTGTTAATGCTCTTAAGGAAATCTCATGCCCCATGGACTCCAGTTCTTGAATAATATAACCGGGAAATGCCCCTTCTTCCAATACGGATGGGCCATTATAATTAACAAAATTGGGCAGATCAATCGCTTTCTGTGCATTCAGACCCCATCCATACATACCATAAATTGCCTTGGCTGTATAGTGGATAATCGCTGCCCCACCCGGTGAACCGACAGATGCTAAAAACTCTCCGGTTTCAAGGTCAAATATCAATGTAGGGCTCATACTGGATCTCGGTCTTTTGCCCGGTTCTACCCTGTTTGCAATCAAATTACCGGCTTCATCAACAGGTGAAAGTGAAAAATCCGTCAATTCATTATTCAAAAGAAAACCACCATTTAAATTGGTCCCGCCGTTACTCATAATTCGGCTGCCAAACCCGCTCTCAATTGTGGTTGTCATCGAAACCGCATTCCCATCCTTATCCACGATACTGATATGACTTGTACCGGATTCCGGTTGATAGATCTGTGATCCAAACATCGATGTAACCGATCCCGGATTTCCAGGTTCAGCTTCCATCATTGATATATTTGATATTAGAGTAGCTCGTTTTTGAAGATACTCTTCATTCAACATTGAATTCCAGACACCGGCGGGGGCTTCTACAAAACGCGGATCAGCAACATATTGATTCCGATCGGCAAATGACAATTTTGATGCTTCTAAAAATTGATGAAGCCACTCTGATGTCGGTATAGAGTCCGCTAATTCAGTTTCCGGAGATTCCAGTTGGTCCATAATTCCCAGAATCTGCATGACTGCCAGATGTCCCGATGAAGGTGGGGGGAAACCACAGATATTGTATCTCCTCCACTCGTTACACATCACTTCTGTCTTTAAATTCAGATCCAGATACGCTGCAATATCTTCCGTTTCAATCGTCCCGGGCCTACTGTGTGCTTTTACTCTGGCGACAATATCTTCAGCAACAATCCCCGTGTAAAATGATTCTATTCCAAACTCGGCAACATCTCTCAGAATTTGAGCCAATGCCGGATTATATACCGTTTCGCCCACTTGAATTGCAGTCCCGTCTGAATTGTAGTAATAAGTAGCTGCAATCGGATCATTTTGCAGAGTATGATCTGAGTCGAGGAGAGAGTGTAACCTGGCTCCCATTCGAAATCCCTGTTCCGATAGAGTGATTGCAGGTTCAAAAAGCGCAGCCCAGGGAAGTACGCCGTGGTTATTGTGAGCAGTCTTAAGCAGTGCTACAGTACCGGGTACTCCGACGGACAATCCGCTTCTCACAGCGTCAGAATAGGGTAATGTTTCACCATTCTCATCTAAAAACAAAATCTCAGATGCACTCGATGGAGCTGTTTCTCTGCCATTGTAAGCATGTATTTCATCCCCATCCCAAGCAAGTAAAAATGCACCCCCACCAATCCCGCTCGATTGTGGCTCTGTAAGAGTCAAGACGAGCTGCACAGCGATTGCCGCATCCACTGCTGATCCACCGGCTTTCAAAATTTGATATCCGGCATCCGTTGCAATTGGATTTGCTGATGCTACTGCAAAATGGTCGGTAGCCCAACCCGGTTTTGGAATGTATCCGGTTGGAAGTTCCGGCTGTTCAGGAATCGAGTATTGTAATGCATCACCCTCTTCATTCTTATCACATGAAATTATTACCAATGGAAGGATGAAAAAAACTGATAAAATTAGAGAAAAGAGCTGTTTCATCGGGGTTACTTTAATTTACTGTTGTGATGAGATTGCAGATGAACACAATTGAATTCAGATCAATATTATTAAATCCATACACTCCAAGGAATCACAAATAACATTAGAATAAGAGCTATTGAGTAATAAACCACAATGGTTCGAAGTCGCCTTGTATCATCACCCGGTTTTTTAGCCTTTATATATCCAATAGTGATTAATATGATAGATGTAATCATGATGATTGGATGTTCAAGGGTGTACAGGCGTATCAAACTATCACCCATTGCATCTGATGAAAAAGAGGAGATTCCAACCGGGGAGATAGTATAGAGTACCAAGCCGAAAAGTAACTGAAGATGCGAGAAGATAAATACGATGAGAGCAGATTTACGCACTTTCTCTGTGAAAGAACCTTTTTTGACGAGTGTCATCAATGAATAGCCAATAACAACGACCAATGACAGAAGTACCAGATAAGCGAAACCTGAGTGTAGATGTTTTAAACCTGTATACATATCAATTTATTTAAATTCCCTTGAAACCATGTTCGGATGATTCACACATCTATAAGTGAATATCCTATAATAGGTTCCGATTTACAAATGGGATTTTAAACAAATATCAGACAATTCGATTTTGATCACTATAATCCGGAATCTCTCCCCGATATCTGAAAACCCGTTGAATCCATTTTACAACGGTCTCCGACTGATTTTTGATATACCATTGATCAGCTGCTCTCCTGGCGCCTAAACCGTAACTTGGATATGGATGAATCGTATCAGCAAAATTTCGAAGAGTCACGCCATTTTTCATTGCAAGTGCATACTGTGAAATCATCTCTCCGGCATGCGCCCCGACAATGGAAGCTCCCAGAATTTTACCGTTCCATTTCTTTGCAAACACTTTTATTAAGCCGGTTGTTTGTCCGTCCGTAACTGCCCTGTCAATTTTACTGAATGGAAATTTATACGTCTCAAACGAAACTCCCTTCTCCTTTAGTTCTTTCTCAGAGGCTCCTACATGCGCTAACTCCGGCTGCGTATAGGTAGCCCAGGGTACATGTTTATGATCGATCTTCATCGGGAATTTAAGAAGTGCATTCGCGGTGGCAATTTTTGCCATGTGTTCACACATGTGAGTAAACTGATATCGTCCGGTTACATCACCCACTGCATAAATATGCCGTTTGTTAGTTCTGCACTTATCATTGACTTCAATACCTCCCTTGTAGGTTTTAACACCTGCTGCTTCAAGGTTCAATGAGGCTACATTCGCCCTTCTACCGGTTGCCAACAGCACCGCATCTCCGGTAATCGACTGACTCTTATCGTCCTTTTTGAAATGGACAGTAACTCCCTGTCCGGATTTTTCAAGTCGTTTTACGGAAGATTCAAGATGATAGTGAATACCCTCATTTTTCAAGCTATTAAGTAGAATATCGGTCAACTCCGGATCATCATTTGTTAAAATATCCGGAGTCATATCCAGTACATGAACTTCAGTACCCAATCTGTTAAAACTTTGGGCCATTTCAGTACCGATCGGCCCTGCTCCTACTATGATCAATTTTTTGGGTAAATATTCAATTTCGAATAGAGATTCATTGGTTAATACTTCTACATCTTCGACCCCTGTAATAGGTGGAACAAATGCTTTTGCTCCTGTGCAAATAAAAATATATCGACCTGTTATTTCACGTACCAATCCTTTACTGTCTTCAATTTTTACGGTGTGATCATCTACAAAAGAAGCCTCCCCACTCACTACTTCTATTCCCATATTCTCAAAAATCTCAGGTCTGTCCACATCCTCATAAACCTCTTTTCTAATCTGATCTACATGCTTCATAATCTTTCCGGTATCTACGTTATCCAGCGAGATAGTTAATCCATACTTGGAAGCCTCTTTTGCATGATGGAGAACAGATGCAGCTTTGATGAGTGTTTTACTGGGAACACAGCCGGTCCAGGTACAATCACCCCCTAGCCGTTCTTTTTCGATCATAATTGTTTTCGCCCCAAAATTGGCTGCTATACCGGCGGATGTCAGTCCGGCCGAACCCCCGCCAATAACGATAGCATCATACATTGTATTCATTCAATTTCCTCATTTTTAACCTGGTTTTGAACTTTATTGTAGGTTGACCAACCACCATAAACCAACATACCTACCACAACTGCATATACCCACCATGGAACATTTTCACCTGCAATCATTAAGTATACGTAGGCAGAGACAAAACAGGCGGAAGCGCTGAGTACAGGCAGTGTTATTGATTTTTTCTGCTTGTAATTACGAATGATATAACCGATTGATATCGTAAAAAAAGGAATCGCTCCTATATAAATGGACCCAAAAATGAATGGATTTACACCATAGTTTTCACTTAACCCCATGAACCATTGATATGCTGTATCCAATATTTCCATAATTTATATCACAAAATTTTATTACAACCTTAGTATAGTGAGTAATAAAAAGTTAACTATCACATAGATATCACATTTTTCTCAAAAACCATTCTTTTAAATAAATCGATAAATAAGATTTTAAATCGGCTACCGTTGTATTAAAGCTAATAGATTGAAGGTAAGCTTGTTACAACTTTACAAGATTTATTAGAATTTAGTTGAAGTTTTTCTCTGATAGTATATCAGTAGTGTCCGGTAAAAGATAAAAAAAAGAAGGGGAGTTCCCTTTCGAGTTCTCCCCTTTTGGTTATTTTATGTTTTTCCACAAACGTAAATAACCGCTATGAATAAAA